>Ga0105048_10005264_pt1 | contig 20938 bp, 18 predicted proteins | sample MAT05_FD_78382 | JGI IMG/M metagenome (GOLD analysis project Ga0105048, IMG submission 78382) | Freshwater microbial communities from Lake Fryxell liftoff mats and glacier meltwater in Antarctica - MAT-05 | ecosystem: Environmental > Aquatic > Freshwater > Ice > Liftoff microbial mat | place...
AGCCGAATAAATCACCGTAATCTTTTAACGGTCGAGCCAGATCTAATTAAGCTTGTCGTAGTAGTAATGTATCCTTAAAGCAGTTATTCAATTCGGAGAAAACCAGAATGACAGTCTATTCCTTGGCCAAACTAGCCTTAAGCTCTTTATTCCTCTTACTGGTTTTACCTGCCATCTGCCTGGCTGGCAACACCATTCGAATCAACGGATCCGGCAGTGCCCTCGACATGTTGAAACCGATGCTGACTGCCTACAAAAAGATCAACAAAGACGTCAGAATTTCCATGGGCAAACCACTGGGTAGTTCAGGTGCCACTAAGGCTTTACTTGGAGATGCCCTTGACCTGGTTCTATCCAGCAAACCGTTAAAAGCGGATGAAAAGGCCAAAGGGGCTCAACAGCAAATCTACGGTAAAACCCCGCTGGTTCTGATCACCGAAAAGAAAATCACAAAGAAAAACATCACGACCAGAGAGTTGGAGGAGATTTTTAACGGCAAGACAATCAGCTGGCCAGGTGGCGAAAACATCCGGCTGGTCTTGCGACCAAATGAAGATGTGGACAGCAAAATTCTCAGTGATCTTTCACCCGGCATGAACAGTGCCATGCAGGCAGCACGCGCCCGTGCCGGCATGATCATAGCCGTCACTGATCCGGATGCCTATTTGAAAGTCCAAAAAACACCGGGCGCCCTCGGAGCAACCGGACTGACCAGCATCATTGCGGAAAAGCTGAACGTCTCCTCCTTGGCCCTGAACGGTGTCAAGGCTTCACCTGCCACAGTGGGCAACGGGACATATCCGCTTGCAAAAGAGATCAGCTTTGTCACAACTGCTAAAACATCGCCTGCTACACACAAATTAATCAAATTCATATTTTCGCCGCATGGACGAGCCATTGCAGCTAAAAATGGCGTAATTATTACTGCCAGAACCACCGCCGGCAGATGAATCAATTATCTAAAACGGAATTTAAACCACCGAATACGCCGCCAGAAGTAGGCGGCGTTCATCGGCGGTTAACTGCTTTTTTAAGGATTATACTTTAATTACATCGCTCCGGATATTTACGGAGCCTTTTTTTATCGTCATTATGGCAAAGTTGCGTAGGAGTGATTATAGTATGAGGTATGGATAATATCGATGCAGATCTTGGGGTGGAAGGTGATCAGGAAAACTGGCTGCCTTTGCATCCGCCGAACGGCAAATCACTGACTAAAAAACAGGCTGACCTTCAGGCGCTGGTGCTTGACTCCCGCTCAATACCTTGCCTGATAAAGCCGGAGGGCTCTGTCTGGCAGCTGCTCGTGCCGGAAGAACGCCTGGATGAAGCTCATAATGAACTGAGGCTCTACAGTGACAAAAACCGCAACTGGCCGCCAAGCCTGCCACCATCACGGACCTTGGTGGAAAACACGCTGCCTACCATCTGTGTACTGATTCTACTGGCAACTTTTCACAATATAACCTTGATCGGCCTTTCATCAGCCGATATGGGATTTATTGACCTGCAGGCGCTCGGCATGGCACATGCATCAGCCATCCTTGACGGCCAGTGGTGGCGGCTTGTTACGGCTTTGACCCTGCATGCCAACCTGTTGCATCTAGCCAGTAACCTGACCATTGGCGGGGCCTTTATCATCTTTCTGTGCAAAGAGCTCGGCTCTGGCCTCTCTTGGAGCCTGCTGCTGACCACCGGCATTCTGGGGAATCTGGTTAATGCCATCGTCCAATCACCGGACCATCGCTCGGTAGGTGCTTCAACCGCTGTTTTTGGAGCTGTTGGAATTTTGTCCACCATCAGCATGATGCGTTACCGCCGCCATCTGCTGAAACGCTGGTTCATCCCTGTAGCCGCAGGCCTGGCCCTGCTGGCACTTCTGGGAGCCGAAGGGAAACAGACCGACCTGGGGGCGCACCTGTTCGGGTTCATTTTTGGAATTCTGTGCGGCACAATATGTGAATTTCTGACAGCGCGCTATGGACGCCCCGGCACCCTGTTCAACACGCTGCTGTCCATGATTAGTGCCACAACTGTTATAACCGCCTGGTGGATGGCTATAGAGCTGGGTGGTTAATTCCAACCCCATATCAAGGCCTTATCATCCTTTATCTGGAATTGGTATAAGCTGCGAAATAGTCCTGATCGCCTCTTTCAGCACTGACAGTTTGTATGGTTTCTGAACAAAACCGGCCAACCCCTTGCCTGAAAATTTATGGACGACCTCTTGTTCGCTGTAACCACTGGAAATAATAACTTTGACATCAGGCTCCAGCTGGCGCAGCTCACGAAAACACTGTTCACCATCCATACTTGGCATGGTCAGATCCAGAATGACAAAACTAATATCAGGTGTTGTTTTATATATTTCTAACGCTTCTCGGCCATCATTGGCCGTAATGACGGAGAATCCGAGCTCCTTCAGCATGACGGCACCGATGCTTCTGACTGTCTCCTCATCATCAACCAGCAGGACAGTACCACTCCCCTTCCAGTCATTCTGGCCGTTTTCAATATTGAACAGTTCGTTCGGCTTGTCGGAGGCCGGCAGCAGAATCTTGAAAGTTGTACCTTTGCCCGGCTCACTGTAGATCTTAATAGCGCCTTTATGGCCACGCACAATACCCAGTACGGCGGCCATACCCAGACCGCGACCGGTAAATTTGGTAGTAAAAAATGGATCGAATATCTTGTTGAGAGTTTCCCGGTCCATACCACAGCCAGAGTCTGATATTTCCATATAAACATACATTCCAGTTGAAAGACTTTCATCCAGCCAAACATTTCTCAGATAGTTCTGATCACATTCCATGCAACCGGTAAAAATTGAAATGACTCCACTTTTTTCACCGATGGCTTCGGAGGCGTTTATGACCAGATTCATGACAATCTGACGAAGCTGGGTGGCATCCGCCTCCACCGTTGGGAGGTGTTGATGTTTGTTAAAGCGAAGGATGGCTTTTTTGGATATGGACACCTGCAGCATATGCAGCATTTCATCCAGCAGAGAATTAAGATCCAGATTCTCGATAAGAAACTTGCCTCTGCCTGAATAGGCCAGCATCTGTTTTGACAGGTCAGCAGCTCGAGCAGCGGCTTTTTCAATCTGGTGCAGGTTATCCACAATCGGTGAGGTGTTGTTGATATGCATCAGAGCCAGATCGGCATTACCGATAATGACCATCAGGATATTGTTGAAGTCATGGGCAATGCCACCTGCCAGCACACCAAGACTATCCAGCTTCTGGGCATGCAGCATCTGCTGTTCCAAACGACGCCGTTCTTCTTCGGCTTTTTTCAGTTCTGTTATGTTGCGATGGGTCGCCAGTATTACAGGCTGTCCGGCTATTTCCAACTTTTTCAATGAAACAAAAACTGATTTTATACCATCGGTTTTGGTTCTATGTTTTGTCTCAAAACTGGCCTCTCTATTCTGTAAAACCTTCTCCATAATCGCCGGAATCAATTTAGAATTTTGATTAACTTCTAAATCTTTCACTGTCAAACGCGAAAACTCTTCTGCTGAATATTCGAGCATGCTGTGAGCTGTGGCATTAAACTGCAGCACCTTGAGGCCAGGAACACTCCAAAGTACGATGCCATCTGGCGACTGGTCGAATAGGGTCCGGTAAAGAGTTTCAGAGTCCTGTAGTCGTTGGTGGGCTTCAGCCAATTGGGAATAATTGGAAATTTCATTATCCAGCATGAGACCGGCATAGACGAAAAAAGGCTTTAACTCTGCAAATATTTCTCCATGGGTAAGCTGCATGCCATCCATGCAGACCGCACCTATTTTCCGTTCATGGGAAATTAGCGGGAAAACCCAGTTTTCCACCGCAATTGTTTCGCTCTGCCCTGGATAAGGCACTGCGTTACCTGAATCCATAAAGCGCATCGCCTTACCGTTTTCAAGCACTTCAATAACTTCCGGGTTATCCAGTTCTTTTAATTCACGGCTTGTTCCATATACATCCCGGAGCAGCCAGGAATTATTCAGGCGGAAGACAATCGTGATATTACCTGCCCCGACCGTCTGCATCAGAATATCAAGAATTTGAAGCACCAGATTATCCAGGCCGGTTACCGTACTGAGACTGATGAGCTGGCGATTGACGAGCTCCAGACGGGCCTTGCTTCTGCCCAGTTCGACCAGACGCTGTTCGATTGAATCGTTTGTCATCTCTGCTCCGTGGGCAATGAAACCGTTTGATCACCATAAACAGCCTGCTTAAAAGTGTCTGCCAGATTAGCTTCCAAATGATCTAGCCCTACATCAATCCAACGCAGTTCAAGACTCGTCATCTCGCTCACAGCCTCTGCTTCAGCACTGAAATCACCGGAGCAGGGTGTGCGTATGGCCAGCAGATACTTGTGAGCGCTGCAAAAAATACTACGCATGATTTCCGGGTCACCCGGCATAATACTGCCGACAATCTCTTTCCAATGTATGGCCCAATCTTCGAACAGAAAAAATGCACCTTGTTCCAGCTGCTGGCAAAACATCTCATGCCCCAGATAAATATCTACGCAGTTTTGACCCGGTGTCCGCATAACACCTGCTGACTCCAGAATCTGGTCCATACGGGGATGACAGGCACCGTAGAAAACAAAACCGACCTGACCGGCATAGTGATCCAGGCATTTATCCAGGCTGTTCTGAAGCTTGCCGAAATCCACATGCAGTCCGGATGGAAGAAAAGCCGACCATAGCGGCCAACCGTTTTTTTCTATCAACAGGGATATTTCTTTCTGCAGGATACCGCAACCAACCAGTATTTTCTTCTCACTCATGGCTGTTCACCAGCATAACTTCCATGTTTGATAGCTGACTCGATCATGGCATGGATATTTGCCTCCGGTATCCTCAATGGCATCATCAGGGTGCCGAAAATAAATCCACCGGCCTTTTTCCCAGCCTGCATAATCTTCTTGACCTCTCGATCCACCTCTTCAGGTGACCAGTCGATCAGATGAATATCATTGATGGTACCCGCTATTAATGCCTGCCGACCCAGCAGTTCTCTGGCCTCGGTGATATCATCAAACGGGTTCAGATAATAGGCGCCGATACCGGTCTGGCTAATCAGGTCCGGCAAAATCGGGTTTATCCTGCCTCCTCCGTTAAAAAACACCACACCTGCTGTTCCGCCTTCTTCCAGATCACGGATAATCCAGGGCAATGCTAATTCGCGGAACTTTTTAAGCATGATGAATGTGGCCGATGCCACCGGATTGGAATAGACAATCAGATCAGCCCCGGCTTCGCGCAGCGCCTTGATATGACGGGAACAAAACTGCGAACAAGTTGCCAGCAGGCTGTCACGCAGCATCGGATCTCCGCTCAAAAACAGTTCCAACCAAAGGCCGATCCCCATCAGCATTGCCGGCAGCGAGAAAGATGCGGTTACCACCCCTAGTACTGGATAACGACCTTGTGACTTTTTTTTCATGTTTTTTATACAGCTTGCCACTTCCCTGAAACGTGGATGTTCATTCAGATTTTCCGGAACATGCAGCTTCAGGATATCTTCCGGCCTGCTAATTACCAGATGCCCCACATTTGGTGGACCATCATCGGCATAGACAATATTTTTACAACCCATAACTTCAGCTTCCAGCGCTGAATAAAACATTCCGTTCAACGTATCGTAGCCGTACTTTTCACGCATGCGCAACTGAGCTTCTGCCACATGTTCGCCACGGGAATAGTAGTTACGAATCGACATGCCTAACTCCTGCGCACCTTGATCCAGCAGATTACAAACAATCGGGACACGATCAGGCGTCTGCCCCTGCATCAGTGCCCCAAAACGCTCCATACCGGTTGTCATGTCTGCACCTCCCTTACCAACTGCTCGACTACAGCCGGTGCCTCTGCAGCCGTTTCGGCCCAGGCGTCAGCCCCCACTTCCAAATACAACTGGTCATGAAAACGATAGGGGGCACCGCCCACAAGTATTCTGATGTGATCTTCAAGTCCACGTTCCTTCAACAGCTGACGGACCCGTTTTGCACCCCGCTCTCCGGTTGCGGTATGAATCATCATGGATGAAATTCCGATGACCTCAGCACCGCTAGCAAGCGCCTCATCAACAAATCGCTCCGGAGTTACATTAATTCCCAGATCAGTAACAGCAAACATCCTGGCCCGCAGGCAGCCGGAAACGATCTTTTTTCCCAGGCCGTGAAAATCACCAAAACTGGTTCCCATAACCACATGACCACGTTTTTCCGGAGCGGTTTTAAAGAGCGGAATCAGACGGTCGGTAACTTCTTCGGCGATCTGGGAAGAGAGAAAATGTTGGGAAAGTGTGACCTCATTATCGCAGATCATACCGCCAATCATCCGTTCCATACCTGGAATGACGACCTCAAAAATGACCTGTTCTGGTGACATACCATTATCAAGCGCATTTTGTATAATCTGCAAAGCATAGGCTTTGTCAGTGTCGAAAAGTGCCTGAATATATACCGTCAGTATGCTCTGTCTCATGTTCTCTACCATGCCAGACTCCTCTGCAAAACGGTCAATACTTTCATTTAAGGACAATCTGAATCGCGTTTCCAGGGTATTTTGACCAGCGAAACCAGCAAATACTTCTTACGCATATATCGATTAATATCGATGTCCTGCTAATATTAAACTATAACCTGACATTCAGTAATCACAAGTCATTGGCAAGAAAAAAGTCAACGAAACACCATCTTTTCACCCATACTTACATCAGCTTTCTAATCACTTTTACTGAGTAGAATTAATCACCCGCTGCTCAAATTCCAGGCAACTGGACAGTTCTTTCAATCTCCTTCAGCCAACTTTTTTTCCTGTGACTAAAGGTTTTAACAATTACTTTGTCCGGGTAGAGTAGAAGCGAGTTGGTCCAGATTGTTTCTCGATCCATGTCGCTGTTGTGAATATTTGTAATCCGTTTTGCATAGATATTGATGTTAGAGGAATAACTTTCTTCTTTCGGGGAGGTATGGGTATGTCCAGAAACCCACATAAAAACCTGCGGATATTCCATCAGCAGGTCATGGATCTTTTCGGAAGGCTAGATGATGAAGTTCGGGGCATTAGCATTTTTGTTATAGTCCCGCAAAGTACCGGCCAGTGGAGCATGGCAGAAAATAATCGTCGGCTGCCTGCGGTTATTTTTGAGCTCAGCACTTAGCCAGTCCAGCTGTTTTTGCGATAATTCGGCCAGCTGTCCGGCAGAGTCAATTGAAAGAAAAATCAGCCGGTACCTACCCACTTCTTTACTGTAGTAGATATTCTGCAGGCCAAAGGTTTCACGAAACCTGTCAAGCTTGAGCTGCCTGGTTGCGCTTGAGGCTCTGTTGCGCTTGCCTTTGGAATTCAGGCTGTCGCCATAGATAAAATCATGGTTGCCGGTTATCGGAAAGAGCGGTTTTTTAAGTTTAGAAAAGAAACCTTTTGCTGCAACATATTCGTCCGTTGTTCCGCAAGATTCAGTGATGTCACCCACTGCAACAACAGCATCCACATCATTCGAGCTATTAATGTTTTCCAGAACCTGTTTTTTACCCTCAAAATTTTTACCCGGCAGATGTGGATCACCTAGGATCATAAGGTGGTCATACTCTTTTTCAGCGGCTGAAACATAGCTGCTAACTGTCAGGTTGAGACAAAATGATGCAAATATAAACACGAAAAGCGTTAAAACATACGGGCTGGTTCGCTTCATAATTACCCCCATTTATTATCTGCACAAGATAATGGATTTATGCGCTTATCGCCGTTGCTTATCAGTTATTTGGGAAAGATAAAGGCTTATATAACCGTTTTTATAGAATATTCCATGGGATTGCCATCTCATCAGCCGTTATCCAGAAAGGTTTGGGCACGGCACAGACCACAGCACCCTTCCCTATCCGCCGCCCCGGATGGGCAGCCCTGAACGCGCTTAAACCGGAAACATCCCGCCGGGATGGTCTGGTAGTCAGCTTGAATTCAAATGGATACAACACGTCATCTTTCTCCAGCACTAAATCAACTTCGGCACCTCCGGCTGAACGCCAGTGATACCAGGCCGGCCTTATTCCTGATGCAGCGGCCTGCTTGTAAAGTTCCTGAACCATAGCACTTTCGAACAAAGCACCGAACAGCGGGTTCGATGGAAGCATTTTGGCGGATGAAATCCTTGCATGATAACAGGCAAGTCCGGTGTCACAAATATGGCCTTTTGGACGCATTGAAACCCGTTTTACCGGATTACCGGAAAAAGGCGGCAACTCAAACCACTGAAAAGTTGCTTCCAGAATCTTCAACCACCGTTTTGAGGTTTGTGGGGTTATTCCTATTTCACGCCCCAGCTGGCTGTAGTTAATTTCCTGAGCTGTCAAGGCTGTCATCAGACCGATAAATCTTCCGAATTCCTGCCAATCCTGAATTTCTCCCATCAGTCGGGCATCTCGCTCAATGTATGTACGATGGTAACCGGTCCAGAAATCTGTAACAAGATCATCCGGTAGTATCTGTGCACCCGGCATGAAGCCCTTCCAGAGCCAGGTTTTCAGATCACCTGTGTATCCAGAGGTTGACCGGCATCGCTCAGGCAAATGTTCAGGCGTTTCCAACCATTCGGAGAGCCAGCAGTTATCGGCACCTGACAGCTCCTGCAGAGAAAACCCCTGCAAGTCCAGGAATGCAGCCCTCCCAGCAAGGCTTTCTGATAATGTTTTCAAAACCTGCCACTGCTGAGAGCCTGTCAGAATGAATTGACCAGCCTTGGAAGAGGAACTATCGACCAGACGTTTGATTGCAGAAACAAGCTCGGGTGCATACTGAATCTCGTCAAGAATGAGTGGGGAGGGATGATTCTGCAGAAAAAGATCAGGATCACGCCTGGCACCCTCAAGGTCAATGCTTGCATCAAAAACAACATAATCGTGTTCGGGAAAGAGATGCTTAAGAAGAGTTGTCTTGCCAACCTGGCGGGCACCACTGACAACGGTTACCGGAAAGTTGTCAGTTAAACGGCATAATCGGTTTGAAAGGAGTCGGTTTCTATACATGCTCGCATTTTAATGATGTCATCATTAATTTGCAAGGTTTTATTTTACCTCCGTTTGTAGAATATGGTGTATTTCCAGCAGTGTCCGGTTTGCTTTTTGCAGCCTTTGTCCCTCCGCCTTCCAAGGGGGAGGTTAGGAGGGGGATGGGGTAGATTTCGGGTTTGCAGCAGCTAAAACCCATCCCCACCCTAGCCCTCCCCTTGAAAGGGAGGGGATTTTAGACCAATGCAATTACCAAACCGAACAACGCTGGTGTATTTCACCTTAAAAAAAAGGCGCCCCCTACGGAGCGCCGATCTAAATCCTTAACTTAAATGATAACAATTGTTCGTACTAGCGCATCATTTCGAAGAATCTGTCTTCACAGGTTTCATCCTTGATATCGATGAACTTGTTGCAGATGAAAGTCAGCATGTTGATAACACCCTGGTAACCTATCAGCGGGTGACGGTGCATGTTAACCCGGTCGAAAATCGGGAAGCCGAAGCGGAACAGCGGGATATTGGCGTCACGGGCAGCAAATTTGCCGTGTGTATCGCCGATCATTGCATCAACCGGATCGGTCATAACCAGACTGCGCATGTGCCAGAGGTCTTTGTTCATGTAAATCTTGCAGCCTTTGCCGTAAAGTGAAGCATCCAGCATGCCCTGAATTTCTTTTTCCAGCTTCTTGCTGCCTTTGCTGCAGAGGATGTGGTAAGGCTTGGCTCCCATTTCCAGCAGGAAAGATACATAACCTACCAGATAATCCGGATCGCCGTAAACTGCGAACTTCTTGCCATGCATATACTGATGAGCATCGGTCATAGCATCAACTGCGCGACCACGTTCAGCCTTGATGGATTCCGGAATAATTTTCCCGAACATTTCGGAAATTTTCATCAGGAATTCATCGGTTTTCTCAATACCAAATGGCAGCGGCATACTGGCATGTTTGCCGGAGAAGTTATCTTTAACCCAGCCGTAAGTCTTGACTGCGCTGTATGGTCCAAGGCTCAGAGTGGCCTTACCGTTGATGGAATCTGCAGCATCTTCAAGCTTGGTGCCGCCAGCATAGAGGTGATAAGTACCATCACATGGTGAATCAAAAGTTTCAGAAATATCAGCCAGAATTGTTGTCTGAACACCGAACTCTTTAAGAATTCGCTTGTACTCGCGATAGTTGCCGGTATTGAAATCACAGCCAGGAATCAGGTTCAATTTACCTGTGCAGCGTCCTTCCAACTTCTTGCCTTCGGTCAGAGTCTGCAAAATGGACAGCAGCATGGCATCATAACCATGAATATGCGAACCGTTGAAGCTTGGAGTATTTGCATAAGGAGCCAGATAATCCTGCGGAACAATGTTTTTGTTACGAGCGTTTTTGATGAAAGCGGTCAGGTCGTCACCAATAACCTCAGGCATGCAGGAGGTGAAGATAGCCATCATTTTTGGTTTGTAAAGTGCATATGCATTTTCCATTGCCTCATGCAGGTTGTTCTGTCCGCCGAATACCGCGCCGTCTTCAGTCATGGAGTCGGAAACTGCCGGAGCTGGTTCACGAAAGTGACGGTTAAGTGTTGAGCGGTAGTAGGAAGCGCAACCCTGTGAACCATGTACGAATGGCAGGGTGCCTTCAAAACCGTGGGCAGCTAGCTCGGCACCCAGCGGCTGGCAGGCATGAGCCGGGTTAATTACCAGTGCCTGACGGGCAAAGTTTTTCTCTTTATACTCTTCCGAATTGATCCATTCCTTAACACGCGCTATCTCTTCTGGTGGGGTTTCTGTAACATATTTGACGGCAGCTGCCGATTCAGTCGCACTCATGGTGTATCTCCTTTGGGTGAAAGACCAATCTGTCAATTCACCGAAAATTTATTGTTTTAACCTACCGGCGTCAGATTTTGATGCCAGCTCAGTGGCGGGTAAGGATTTCGGCGGAGGTGCAGCAGCAGCGCTACGCCGCACAACGAAAATCCAAAACCCGCCGCCGAGATGGCGAAAAGCTGGCGTCGTAATATCTAGTAAGGTGCTTTTACTAATTTCCATGTCGGGCTATTTACCGCCATGTCAATGTCTCTGGCAAAAATCTCAAACCCGTTGTAACCATGATATGGACCGGAGTAATCCCAGCTGTGCATCTGACGGAACGGAATACCCATCTTCTGGAAAACATACTTTTCCTTGATACCGCTGCCGATCAGGTCCGGCTTGAGTGCATGGGCAAACTGCTCAAACTCGTACTCGGATGGATCATCATAAACAACTGTTGAGTCCGGCATTTCCGGCATGGTGCGCTCGTAGTCGTCATTATGAGCAAATTCGTAACCGGAACCGACGCAATCCATTCCCAAATCTTCGTAAGCTCCGATGGTATGGCGAGGACGGAGACCACCAACCAGCAGCATGACTTTTTTGCCCTCCAGGCGCGGACGATATTCATCAAGAATGGCCTGCATGATCGGCTCGTACTTGGCGATTGCTATTTCAACCTTGTCCTGAATGGTCAGGTCGAAGCGGGCTCCTATAGCACGTAGACTTTCCTTGATCTTGGTTGGCCCAAAGAAGTTGAACTCCAGCCAAGGGATACCGAACTTCTCTTCCATAACGCGACACATATAGTTCATGGAACGGTAGCAGTGAATCAGGTTCAGCTTGACAGTATGGGTTGCGGCAATTTTTTCCAACTCGCCGTCACCAGTCCAGACCGACTTGACATTCAGACCGATCTCTTCCAGCAGCGCCTTGGCGGACCAGACGTCACCGCCAATGTTATAATCACCGATCAGCGAGATATCATAAGGGCTGGATGGCTCGGCAAACTCACGGGTACCAATGATGTAGTCGCGAATGGTATCATTGGAGATATGATGACCCAACGACTGGCTGACGCCACGGAAACCTTCGCAGTTACAAGGGATGATCGGGATATCCAGATCCACCGTTGCCTTCTTTGCTACAGAGTTGATATCGTCACCGATTAGACCGACCGGACATTCTGACAATACTGAAATACCTTTGGCCAATGGAAACAGGTCATGCGCTTCTTCCAACAGTGTGCGCAGCTTCTTGTCGCCACCGTAGACAATGTCTTTTTCCTGAAAATCAGAGGTAAACTGCATACCGAACTGGTCAACACCGTTGGTACCGCTCATCAGGTTTCGTCGCGTGCCCCATGAGTACCAGCCACATCCAACCGGCCCGTGCGAAACGTGGACCATATCGCGGATCGGGCCCCAAACAACACCCTTAGCCCCTGCATAGGCACAACCACGAGCACTCATGACACCTGGGACAGTTTTACGGTTGGACTTGACACATGATGAAGAACCTTCCGGATCATTAGGTGCCAGGTGAGGCGCACGTTTTTTCTTTGCCTTCTCCGGATATGCCTCTAGAGTTTTATCGATAAGAGCCTGAGTCGACTCTTTGGTAATTCCTTCTACTTTTCTGACTGAATTTGACATAAAGATCTCCTGTCGGAGTGCACAATTAGAGCGCCCACCTGGGTTGCATTTAATGTTTATCCGAATGGCAAACGATTTTGATGCCAGGTCGGTGGCGGGTAAGGATTTCGGCGGAGACGTAGCCCCGCTACGTCGCACAACGCAAATCTGAAACCCGCCGCCGAGATGGCGCAAAAGCGTTTGTCACCTAAGCAGCTTTTTCGGCTACGCCGACTACCGACTCATCTTCCGCTTCCATAATACCGAACTCCATCAGCAGGTCTTCCAGCTCTTCCATTTCAAGCGGAGTTGGGATGACCAGCATTTTATTCTCAGCAATCTTTTGTGCCAGTATGCGATACTCCTGAGCCTGTGGATGCTCCGGTGAATATTCGATAACTGTCATTCTGCGCATCTCTGCTCTCTGGACCTGGTTATCGCGCGGTACAAAATGGATCATCTGTGTACTCAGTTTCTCGGCAAGGGCGGATACCAGTTCGAATTCCTTATCAGTCTTACGGGCATTACAGATCAGTCCTGCAAGACGGACTTTACCGGAGGTAGCATATTTGAGAATACCTTTGGCAATGTTGTTGGCAGCATACATAGCCATCATTTCGCCGGAGCAGACAATGTAGATCTCTTCAGCTTTACCTTCGCGAATCGGCATTGCGAAACCACCACAAACAACGTCACCAAGAACATCGTAGAAAACAAAATCGAGATCTGGTGTATATGCGCCGTTCTCTTCCAGAAAGTTAATGGCTGTAATAACACCACGGCCGGCACATCCGACACCAGGCTCAGGACCACCGGACTCTACACATTTGATATCGCCGTAACCGATTTTCATAACATCATTAAGCTCAAGGTCCTCAACTGTTCCAAGTTCACGAACCAGATCCATAACCGTATTCTGCGCCTTGGCATGCAGAATCAAACGTGTGGAGTCAGCCTTTGGATCGCATCCGACAATCATGACCTTTTTGCCAAGAGCCGCCAAACCTGCAACTGTGTTCTGTGTTGTTGTTGACTTGCCAATACCGCCTTTTCCGTAAATAGCTATCTGTCTCATCTGAAGCTCCTTTCGCCCACCAATCTGTAGGCTTGCAAGTTTATTTGGGGCCAATAAAAAAGGCGCCCCATTCCTTTGAATGGCGGCGCCTTTGCCGAATCCGTTTATTATTTTTTCCCTCTGTGCTGCTTTTGATATTCCTACTGCATTGGCTGTGCCAAGTTTCTAAGTAGCTTATTTTATTAAAAAGTGTATTTTTTAACCACACAAATTATGATTTTTATCCGCTTATTGCCTTTTTTTTGTGCATAAGTGCTTTTTCAATACAGCGACAAAACTTTACTTCATTACAAACAAAACAGGCAAACAACAACCAGACTATCACGCCGGTGCTTTTTGCCGATAAAGAACATATCCACCAAACACCAACCCGGCCGAACATGACAATGACACCGCAACCAATTGAAATACTGGCAAAAATGTGGTCGAAGTTCATCAGACCTAGCCGCGAGAGAATAATTTCCTATTCATGATAATCCACCACCTCGCTGCCGGTAACGCCGCCAAGCAGCATCAACTGACCCGCCCGAGCGTCATCAATATATGGTGCGATATCCATGAAACTTTGACCGAGCCACCACAGGCCGACCGACATGGCAAAGTAGTTGCTCCGCAGCAAAAATGAGACACTTACAATTAGTGGAATCAGCAGTTGTCCGAGAGTTCCACCCAAGACCTGAATAAACCTGCCAAACAGAGAAAAAATAACATGCCAGGCTTCATGAAAGGGCAGATTAATCAAATGCATGTATGACTGATTAAACCCTTCGCCACTGACCGGCGTAAACATGAATTTAACACCCCACGTGACAAGGCCCAGCCACAAGGCCAACCTGCCGAACAACAATATAGGGTTCTCTTCGTTTGGAATTTTCATCCACTCTTTTTTCACTTGCCCATCAGGCCATACCTGCCCATGCGCTGAAAAAGTTTCCTTCTCAACTGTGTAGCTCGACACGTGCACTCGGAGCTTTGCAAAGGTTACCCCGCAACGAAGACACAGGGGGCCCGTCCGGCTGATCATAATTGATTCACTCGCAAATTGTAGTTATCATCCCCGAATGCCTCTATCGGGGATCCATGATTTCAACTGCTTACAAACTGGATTCCCGCTCAGAAACGCTACGGGAATGACAATTTGCGAGTGCATCATAATTGCATTTGGGACACATCATGGAATGCTCCGTTTTCCTGTAGCTATTTAACAAATCTCTCCACATACTCAGATAACTGGAGTTTTTTATCACCACTGTTTGTTTGAAGATAGCACCAACTTACAAAAGAAGAACTCCTTGAATTTCCTTTTTTCAATCCTGTTTGCGCTATAGATACTCCTAACAGTAGGACCATTATGCCTGGCCATTTTTTTCCGACTTCATTTAACTAACGACTTCATTTAACTAACACCTATTCTAGAGATGCACGATGGCTATTTCTACCTTTACATTGCCATGGCGACCTGAGTTCCCGCTTCGTCGATTTTCTTAACACCTTACAACCATAGGCAGGTCTTCATTATTTGTTCAGCAGGCCTGTCAATAGTATCTTTCTATATCATTTCAGCTTATAAGTCTGCCATCTAGACAAACTCAATAGCGTCGAACTTTTTTACAAACCAATCAACAACACTACCAAAACAAAAAAATAAACAATAAAACAAGCATGTTGCAAAAAAGGCACGGTGTTTGCAAATAATTTCTACAATAATTAAAATTATATTATTTTTTATAATTAATAACACAAATTATATCAATATTAACACCCCAATCTATTAAAAGGAGAATGTCATGAAAAAGATCGTTTCTACATTGTGCCTAATCGGAACACTGGCATTTGCATTGCCAGCATTTGCACTTTTTACAAATGGAGGGTTCGAAACAGGTAATTTTACTGGCTGGACATTTTCAACACCTGCCACACCGGCAGCATGGTCAACTGTTTCGGGCCAAAGCATCTCGTCAGTTATTAGTGTTTCAACTCCGATGTTAAGTGGCCAGACTGTTGATGTAAAGCCCTACTATGGAAACTATATGGCAAGGTTGCAAGATCTTGACGGCAACTACCATGCAACCACAATTTCCCAGACTGATACAATTAAATCAACTGATCTTACTCAGGACTTGTATGTCACATGGGGAGCACTTCTTGTAGAGCCTAACAATGAACATGATCAAGGCAACCAACCAATGTTCGACATTGAAGTTTTGAAAAACGGTACATCAATTGGTTCTTTCCACGCTGACGCACTGACCAAACAGGCTGGTGGTTGGTTAAATTACGGTGATTCCGGCGGAACCACCTGGTACAAATCCGGAGTTTGGAACTTTGACCTGAACACTTTTGCAGCCGGCGACAGCATCACTGTCAGCATGTCCGTATTTGACTGCGGTTGGGGTGGTCATGGCGGCTCGGCATTCCTTGATGGCATTGGTACAACTCCAATTGTTGACCCGAACAACCCTGTTCCTGAACCAGCAACCATTGTCCTTTTAGGCCTTGGCCTTGCAGGTGCTGCAATGATGAGAAAGAGAATGAACAAATAACTCTAATACCCTCTTAAACAAAGGGCGCCTAAAAGGCGCCCTTTGTTTTACATTAAAGTTTCCAACCACGATTTCATATATCCTGGTCTCTCAAACAGACAGCACAACCTACCGCAACGCCTCCCGCATGAATTCAACCAGAAAAGCATATATCTCTTCTCCGTTCCCAACCGTTGTTACCAGATACCCGGTAGTTTCAAGCTATGCGGGTTATACTCGGCGAATCCGACTGGATTTATGCCGATGAAACTTGCCACTTTTTTTGCTGTAACGTTGATACGATTTGGAGTGCACATGGGATGCAGACACTAATCTTACACCGTGTTTACCGGACTTTATTTTTCGAATTGCAATTCGCACCCGCTGCACAGTTAAAGGAATTTTTGTGACATCCGGAACTGTTGAAAAGCGAGGACTGGCGCCAGCTTTCTGAAACTCTTCCACAGCAATGGTTGAAATGTCACTGCGCAGTTGATTGAACCCCCTGACATCCTTGTAGTCCAAACGATTAGTCAGAAGAACAACGAACAGATCCAGCTCGGGATCTATCCAGATTGAAGACCCACTGTAACCGGTGTGACCAAAAGAAACCCCCGAAAACAATTTACCCTTCGGGGCAGAATAAGGGGATCTGATGTCCCATCCCAAGCCTCGCACCACTTCGCTATTACTGCAGGAAAATGGTGCTGTCATCTGTTTTACAGCCTGTTCGGACAGGATACGCCTGCCGTCAATCACACCACCTGCAAGCAGTAATCTGGCAAATCTGGATAAATCCTGCGCAGAGCTGAATAGACCGGCATGACCGGCCACACTGCCAAGGCGGCGCGCATTACGATCCTGGACAGTCCCGCTGTCTGCTCCTACTGTTGGTGCAATCCGGTTAGCCAGATTCAGTGTTGGCAGGAACATGGTCTCGGACGTAATAAGCGGCGCAAATATTTCTTCGCGGCAGTAGGTGTCCAGGGTTTTGCCTGAGACTCGCTTGACCAGCTCTCCCAACAGAATGAAGTTGATATCGGCATAGTTGAAGCTGCTGCCCGGTCGTTGACGGCTTATTTCCGCTGCCGCCCTGGAGACGGCAGTTTTCATGGCCTGGTTTGTACTCATTTCAAAGTCTGTGAGTCCAGACGTATGGGTCAACAGGTGGAGTATTGTTGCAGCTCCCAAATCAGAACCATTAAACTCCGGAAACCACTGGACCAATGGATCTTGCAGGGAAATACGCCCTTCATCCAGCAGTTTCATTATTGCCGGTGCGGTTGCAATTACCTTTGTCAAGGAAGCCAGATCAAAAATAGTCTGTTCATCAAGCGGAGGTGAATCAGGGTTGGCCGTAAGCCTTCCACGGGACGTACTGGAAAGAATTCCATCGTGGTTGCCGATTACTACGACACCACCACCAATCAAATTATTAGAGATGGCACGTTCTATGAGCAAACCGATAGTGATGCTACGACCGTAATCAGGGATTCCAACTGAAGCGAACAGAGTTGAAGCAGAAAATAATATGGCGAGTAAAATAGAGCTGAAAAATAAACGCATGCTATGCCTTGTTGGAATGCAGGTTGTTGATCGCATTTGCCGACACCATCACCGGACAGCGTTCAGGCATTCCAGCATTTACCCTAGCATGGCAGAAGATATGAGTATTGTGATTACAATCACCCGAATCAAGCAATAGTCAGCATTATTATGTTTGGTAATTGCATTGGCCTAAAATCCCCTCCCTATCGCGGGGAGGGCTAGGGTGGGGATGGGTTTTAGCTGCTGCAAACTCGAAAATCTACCCCATCCCCTTCCTGACCTCCCCCTTGAAAAGGGGAGGAACAAAGGCTGAAAAAACGCACCAGACTCAGCTGGAGTTGGAATTAATCCAGATTTTCCCGCATACATTCAACCAAAAAATCAAATACCTCTTCGCGGGTTTCAATAAACCACGGCATACGGTTCAGCGTCTCCTCAATCTGATGAAGGACAAAACCGTCAGTGGTGCCCAGTTCATCCATTACAGCCCCAAACATGGGCAAAACCTCGAAAAGGTCATCCCGGTCAAAAGGGGTTTTATCCGGTTTACCTGTAAACTTGGGAAGGCTTCGATTTTCTATGTCGCGTGGATATTTGAATTGCAGATCTGATGGTTTGAGTTTGATTTTCATGACAGCACCTCGTTGCGCTATATTTTTTAAAATGCTGATTTTAAGTTTAGATCTTACCTACGACCCGCACCCGCCGCCGCAACCTCCACAACCACCCTTGGCATGTGGGACACTCTGCGGTGACGGACAGTTGCAGATTGATTCCACATCTATCTCCCAGATCCCATTAACCAGTTCACCTTTCAGTGCACCACTTTTAATCATCATCAGTATTTTGGGAATGGTTGTATTCAGGACTGAAGCTGCTGTTTCAATGGTCATTATCTGGTATGTATTCTGTGACTTTTCCATAAAGTCTCCCTGGCATATTGCCATATCTGCTGTTAAATACCCTTGCCTGCATAAATCTTGATCAGCTGATTATTGTTCAATGGTCTGCGCGTCTGCTGGGCAATTTTGCGTACCTTATCCATCAGTTGCATCGCCTCGGCACGACTGATGGCAATACCCATATCGCGGTAGCGCTCAATCAAGCCGCTGCTGCCGGAATGTTTTCCAACTACAATCTGGCGGGTCAGCCCGACTTCAGCCGGATCAAACCCTTCGTAATTTTTAGGGTCCTTGATAACACCATCCGTATGCAGACCGGATTCATGGGCAAAGACATTCTCTCCCACAACCGCTTTCCAGGCCGGCAGGGTGCGATGAGAAGCCTTGGAAACAAACAGCGACAGTTCGCGGAAACGATGGGTGTCAATGCCGGTATCAATGCCGCTGGCATGTTTCAACCCCATGACTACCTCTTCCAGGGCTGCATTTCCGGCCCTCTCCCCAAGTCCGTTGACGGTTGTATTGGCCGATATGGCACCAGCCTGAATACCTGCAATTGTATTTGCGGTCGCCATACCGAAGTCATTGTGAGTATGCACCTCAATCGGCAGGCCAGGAACAGCCTCCCGCAAAGCTGCTACTTTTTCAAACATACTGAACGGGTCCATAATTCCCAGGGTATCGCAAAAACGGAAGCGATCGCCACCCATGGAGAGGGTAATTTCCATCAGTTCAGCCAGAAAACCCAGGTCAGCACGTGTGCCGTCTTCACCACCGACCAATACATACATTCCGTTCTCCTTGGCAAATCCCAGTGCGACTTTAAGCTGTTCCTTGACCCATTCACGGGATTTACGGATTTTGTTTTGAATCATGATATCTGAAACGGAAAGCGATATATCCACCGCCTTGACGCCGCAATCAATACTTTTTTGAATATCAGGTACCAGAGCCCGGTTCCAGGCGATCAGCCTGGCATTAAGTCCCAGATCTACCAGAGCCTTGATTCCTTCCCGCTCTTCCTTACCCATGGCCGGAATGCCGCATTCGATTTCATGCACACCGATTGAATCAAGCATGCGGGCGATAGTAATTTTGTCACGCCTGCTAAAAACCACTCCGGCGGTCTGTTCACCATCACGCAAGGTTGTATCGTCTATGTTAACTGAATTGTTTGTATTCATAACAACCTCCACAATCTTATTCCAATTTCAATCAACGATGAAACCAAGGCGACGAAGGTAGCGCTTTGATCTGGAATTGGTATTATCCGTTGACCGGTGTACCTGGCAGACCACAGCCCGAATTTCCAACAGTCACATCCTGTCCAATCAGGCCAATTGCATCGGCCCGACACTGTTTACAATGGGCAAACTGACCGATAATTCCTTCGTTGGCCTTTCTGACTTCAACCAGCTTTTCCGCACTGGGTGGTTCAACACCTTCAAAATCAGACTGGGGAATCAACGGCATAATATTCATCACAAACGCTCCCAGTTCCTTGACCCGCTTGGCAATCAGCGGAATCTGCTCCTCGTTGACTCCTGGAATCAGAACCGTATTGACCTTGATGGTCATTCCCAGCTCACCGGCGCGCTTCAGTCCTGCAAACTGGTTTTCGATCAGGATTTTTGCGCCTTCCACGCCGGTATAGTGTTTGCCGTGGTATATAATGTGTTTATATATCTGTGCTCCTACTTCCGGGTCGATGGCGTTGATCGTCACAGTCAGACTGTGCAGCCCCATGTCAACAAGCTTGTCGATGGACTCCGGCAGTAGCAGGCCGTTGGTGCTCAGACACAGCATCAGATGAGGGAATTCCTGTTTGATCAGCTCAAAAGTTTCAAAAGTCTGCTTATTAGCCAGCGGGTCGCCAGGACCGGCGATACCAACAACCTTGATCATCTCGCCGATGACCGGACTGGCCATGACATCACGCACCTTCTGGATCGCCTCTTCCGGAGTTTCCAGCCTGCTGGTCACGCCGGGACGGGATTCGTTAGCACAATCATGCTTGCGTGTACAGTAACCGCACTTGATGTTACAGGCTGGAGCAACGGCAAGATGCATCCTGCCGTTTTTGTGGTGGTTGCCGCCAAAGCAGGGGTGCCCCTGCTGAATTCTGTCTTTCTTGTCGCATCCGGTTCCCATTTTAAACTCCTCTCAGATGAAAAAAGCCCGTAGGGTTTTTCCCCACGGGCTCCATTGCCTCGTCGTGAAACTATTATTTGCATGTTTTTTTATGACTAATGAAACTAGATAAGGCATAGACCGTGCCAGTTTGTTCATTTAAAGAAAAACACCCACAACAACTCGTTTTTGCTCTTTTATTTTTTAACTGCTTTGTTTTTAGCCATCACCACCAATCAACACATTTTGCTAAAACCAACCAACATGCCTCAAATTTAAGCAAACATCCTGCTTATTCTA
>Ga0105048_10005265_pt1 | contig 20936 bp, 17 predicted proteins | sample MAT05_FD_78382 | JGI IMG/M metagenome (GOLD analysis project Ga0105048, IMG submission 78382) | Freshwater microbial communities from Lake Fryxell liftoff mats and glacier meltwater in Antarctica - MAT-05 | ecosystem: Environmental > Aquatic > Freshwater > Ice > Liftoff microbial mat | place...
TCAGGGTGGAAATATAACTGCGGACACCTTCCATGATTCCTTCGGCATTCATATCCAGGTAAGACTGTTTTTTCATACGAGACTCTTCCTGAACGTTACTGAGGAAAGCGGTTTCAACCAGAATACTCGGCATGGTGGCTCCGACCAGGACATAAAAAGGACCCTGTTTAACTCCCAGGTTTTTTACATCAGCAAAATGGCCTTTAACTTTTTTATGAAGTGCTTTTTGAATTTCTTCCGCCAGATGGGCTGAGTCATTGAGTTTGTAGTTTGCCATGAGATCAAACAGGATTGCCTGGAGGATACTGACTTTTTCCAGTGACGTACCGTTCTCTTTCGCAGCCAGTTGAGCAGATTTCTCGGTCTTGGCAAGGTTCAGGTAATAGGTTTCAATGCCTGAGGCGTTGCGGTTAGCTGCGGCATTGGCATGTACCGAAATAAACAGGTCAGCATTCACCTTGTTTGCAATCGCGGTTCGTTCCTCCAGAGGAATGAACACGTCGGTGGAACGGGTCATGACCACATCCAGGCCGAGCTCATCTTTAAGGAGCTCACGCAGTTTCAGGCCTACAGCAAGTACTACATCCTTTTCTTGCACCCCTGTGACGCCAATGGCGCCGGGGTCATGTCCGCCATGGCCCGGGTCTACGACAATGCGACGTATTTTAGACAGAACGTTTTTTTGAACTGGTTTTGCCTTGCGCTCAATAACAATGACTTCTTCACGTTTTTTATCTGGAGTTGGTTCAGAAGCTGCACTGATGGAAGCTTCCAGTCGTGAAATCTCGGTGCGACGCTCACCACGAACATCAATGATCAGTCTGGCTGGATCGGAGAGGGGAAATATTTTAAAATCCTTGATGTTTTCGGTATCAAGGACGACCCGCACAACATCATTTCTATATTGTCCTACACGAGCCCCCTTAAGCAGGCCATCACCGATGGTGATATCCTTAACATTCCTACCAAGCCTGGAACGGTTGATGTCAATATAGACCCTGCCAGGTTTACCCGGAGTGCCTTTGCCAAGCTCATGGGCTTCCCAGGTGGTGTCTTTGTCCAGTTCCAGTGAAACGCGTGTGTAGTCGGGATTTGACCAGTGCTTGATATCACTCAGCACAGCCAGAGGTCGGTTGGCAGCAGAAGTATGCTGTGCAAAAACCGGTTTTTTTGTCTTCTTTTTAGCCGCTTCAGCCAGCGTTGGAACCAGCAGGCAAAAGAGCATCAGGTAGATTATGGAGGTAAGAAGTCTTTTCATCAGGCCATTTTCTTTAAGTCATCCAGCAGATTAAGAGCTTCCAGTGGTGTCATAGCAGATATATTCAGTTTTTTCAACCTTTGCCGCAACAGGTCTTCGGTTGGCTCAAACAGGGAAAACTGGCGAGACTCTGTCTTTAGTTGCGTTTTATGGCTCTTGGCCAGGCGTGGCGCACCTTCCTCGAACTCACCGTTTTCCAGGTTGTGCAATATCTCTTTGGCCCGGTCGATAATATCGGACGGCATGCCGGCCAGTCTTGCTACCTGGATGCCGTAGGAGTGAGAAGCTCCTCCCGGTATGATTGTCCTCAGGAAAATGACCTGGTCATTCCATTCACGAACAGCCACGGTGAAGTTTCTGATTCTTTCGCGTGTCACGGTCAGTTCAGTCAGCTCGTGATAGTGGGTTGCAAAGAGCGTCCTGGCACGACAGGTTTCTGTGTCGTGAATGTACTCGGCTACGGCCCAGGCAATTGATACACCGTCAAAAGTGGATGTGCCACGGCCAATTTCATCCATTACTATCAGGCTGCGAGGTGTGGCGTTACGCAGGATGCTGGCCGCTTCCATCATCTCCAGCATAAAGGTGGATTGCCCGCGGGCCAGGTTGTCACCGGCCCCGACTCTGGTAAATATTCTGTCGGCAATACCTATACGCGCAGAAGATGCCGGTACAAAGCTGCCGGTCTGGGCCATCAGCGTGATCAGGGCAACCTGACGCATGAAAGTTGACTTACCAGCCATGTTGGGGCCGGTAATCATCAGGATCTGATTTTCGCCACCGTCCAGCCTGGTGTCATTGGGTACAAAACGTTCGCCCAGCTTCATTCCTTCAATGACCGGGTGACGCCCATCCTTGATGTCAATTATGTCCGATTCATCAACGACCGGTTTACAGTAATTTCGTTCGTCGGCCACAATTGCCAGCGATATCAGGACATCAAGTACCGCTAGGCCGTCAGCTGTGCGGGCTATGCGGCATCCTTCTCCGGCGACTCGCTCTCTGATTTCCTGAAACAGTGTGAATTCAAGTTCGCAGTTGCGGTCTTCGGCCCCGAGCACTTTTTCTTCGTAGTTTTTTAGCTCATCAGTGATGTAACGCTCGGCGTTTGCTAGCGTCTGACGTCTGACATAGTCGGGTGGAACTGAGGCCAGATTGCTTTTGGTTATTTCAATGGAGTAGCCGAAAACCCTGTTATAACGGATTTTGAGTGTTGAAATTCCGGTACGGGCACGTTCCTGGGCTTCAAGTCGGGCAATGAAGCCTTTGCCTTCGCTGCTGATGGCGCGAAGCTCGTCCAGCTCAATGTTGTAGCCCGTGGCAATGATGCCCCCTTCGCGTAACGAAAATGGCGGACTATCAATGATGCCATCCTGAATCATGGTACGCAGATCGTCCAGCGGGTCGATATTCTTAGCCAGGGATCTCAATAACGGAGCTAGTAACAGTTGCAGACGTTCCAGCAGTTCAGGAAGCTGCTGCAGCGAGTCATGTAGTGCCCTTAGGTCTCTTGCGCCGGCACTGGCCATGCCAATACGACCGTTCAGTCGTTCCAGGTCTGCTATGCCGCGTAGTTTGGAAATCAGGTCGTCCCTAGTTGCTCCACCTTCCAGTAACTCTTCCACAGCATCCAGGCGTTGACGTATGGGCTCCAGTCCGACCAGCGGATAACTTAGCCACTGTTTGAGGCGCCGTGCGCCCATGGCGGTAGAGGTGCGATCAAGACAGCCCAGAAGCGAACCGGATTTACGTCCTTCGGCCATTGTGGCTGTGATTTCCAGATTTCGTCTGGTGGCCGGATCCAGCGCCAGGTGTTCAGATCGCTGGTAGACACGAATGTCTCTGATATGTGGTATGGCAGATTTGCGGTTTTCGCGCAGATAATAGAGGGCTGATCCGGCGGCCAGCTGACCGGTCAACATTCCGTCCAGACCGAGTGATTCTGTCGATGCAGCACCAAACTGGTTGCAGAGCAGTGAAGCGGTATAATCACGTTCGTAAACCCAACCCGGTGCGCGGGAGATAATCCTGTTGGTCAGGAAATCCCTCAGTTCAAGCGGCAGTGAGTCGGTTTCCATGTTGTCCGCCACCAGTACTTCACGGGGATTGACGCAGACCGCCTCAGCCGAGGCCGCTGCAGCTCCCCCAAGCTCAGTAACACGAAATTCACCTGTTGAAAGGTCTAGCCAGGCAATACCCCAGCGGTCCTGATCACCTCGATGCAGAGCCAGCAGGTAGTTGTTTTCATCGGGAGAAAGGCTTTCCGATTCTATGAGGAGGCCGGGAGTAATGACCCTGACAACTTCGCGGCGGACAATTCCCTTGGTCTGTTTGGGGTCTTCCACCTGTTCACAGATGGCAACCTTGTAGCCGGTCTCAATCAGTTTTGCAATGTATGGGGTTACGGAATGGTATGGGACACCGCAAAAGGGGATTTCGTCGCCACTCCCCTTGTTGCGGGATGTCAGGGTGATGTCCAGGATCCGCGCTGCAATCAGGGCGTCATCCAGAAACATCTCGTAGAAATCCCCCATGCGGAAGAAAAGGATCGCGTCAGGGTAACCGGACTTGATCTCCAGATACTGTCTCATCATGGGGGTTTGTTCTGCCATTAAAAATTGTACCTTTCCGGATTATATCGTCTGCTTTTATTTAATGGCTCTTGAGTCAAAAAACAACTCTTAAAACTTGAATCTGAAACCAACCGCAACGTTATGGCTTTCCATTTTCAGGCCCGAAGTTGGATAAAAGCTGTTTTTAAAAGATGCTTTGTCGGTTGCAAAATAGCGATAGCCGATATCAAGTGAATATCTGGGGCGGAGTGCAATTTCAACTCCGGTTCCAATTTGATAGGCAAAGACAGTGTCATCGTCTTTGTCATAAATGATTTTTCTGGCACCGTTATAAGTTGCAAGTGTTTCACTGAGGTAGATGGTCGCAACGCCGATGCCGCCACCGAAATAAGGTGTTATCGGAGAGTCATTTTTGAGATCTACAAAGGCATTAAACATGGTTGCCATGACACCAACATTTCCATCTACATTGCGGTAGCTGTTGGATGAATTGTTATTGTCCTTAATGCTGGATAACTCATTGTACTTATAGGAAATTTCTCCTTCAATACGTACTATGCCGAAGTCGTAACCGCCTGTAATACCGGTATTTATACCAGTATCAAAACTGACTGTTTCATCAATTGTTCCTAGTCCTGTGTCACTCAAAATCACGGAGTCTTTTGGCATTGTAGCACCCAGAAAACCGGAAATATAAGGTCCAGGCTTTTTTGATTGGGCATTGCTGGTTGAAACGGATACGAGAATACAAGTCGCTGCAATGATGGTCGTAAAGAGTTTCATATTATTCTCCTTTGCTGTTTTTACCTGGTTTTGAAAAGAGTAGTTTAATTTTCTGATTTGTACTGTAGCAAAAAAAAGGCCTTCCTGTAAACATATGCTGCGGATAGCTCGTCATCTGTTAATTCATCTGTCCTTACAGGCTCGATAAATTTTCTTAGTTTCAGGCGCTCACTACGGTTGATAACAGGATTGTCAACGCCCATGCGTGGCGGAATTATGAGGTTTGTGAACCGGGCTTTACTGATACTTTTACTGAGGCATGGATTGAGTTGCAGAAATGAATTGTATTTATCCAGATATGCTCCTTTGGTATTGAAACCAAGATAGGCGACAAAGTTGCCGGGAGAGTCTTTCCCTGTTTCCAGTTTGCAGATACGCTCTATCTCTTCTGATATATTTTCCAGTGCTTCGTTATGGGCAAATTGTAGAATCTGTAATCCGGATAGCCTGACCAGTTCGATGAACTCGCTAATTTTGTAGGTTTTTACAACTGGGTGTAGCAAGGCATCTGCCAATCCGGAGTCCGAACGGGCTTCAAAAGAAGCTTCAATGTAGCTTTTCAGGCGAGATCCAGCTTTAGCTCTCTTGATCAGACGTTTTGCATCAACAGTGCTTTTGACCCCGATTCTGCGGAAAGCATGTCTGATAGATTCTTCTTCTCTTCTTGCATAGCGGCTGTAGACCATGATTCTGATAAAGCCATTTTCTGCTAATCGGGATTTAAGTGAAATAAGGGCTTGCAGCGGGTTAGGCATGTGATGAATCACGCCATAAGAATCAATGAATCCATAGGGGCCTTTTGTTGTCTGCAGGTCAAGAATATCTCCCCGGCAAAAGTCCACATTTCGGATGCCGTGCAGCAGGCAGTGTTTACTGGCGCGCTTCAGGTTAGCCTCGGAAAGGTCCAGAGCGGTAATGGGAATTGTTGGGTTTGATACAGCAAATGGATATGGGGCAAAACTGCCGCATCCGGCAATCAGTATTCTTTTGGCAGTAGCAGGAGGCAATTCACCGTTGAATCTGGTCCAGAGTGCTGTCAGATTAAGGGCATAGGTGTCGCAAAGTCGTACTGACGCCAGTAAAGGATAGTTGGGGTAGGGATACTTTTCATAATGGAGGCGTACCGTATCTGACATTTGATATATGTAGCAGTTATGGTTTGTTCTTTCAATAGTGTGTGCCGAAGTTGAAGATGTTTTTGAACTAGGCCAATTTACTGTTTATAAATAGCCGGATTTCTGTTAATGTTCCAAAAATGTGCCAATATCGTATTGGAAAATGGAGTAGAACAACAAAATGCAGAGAAAAGCGGTAGTACTATTCAGTGGCGGGCTTGATTCAACAACCTGCATGGCAATGGCTGCTAAGGACGGATTTTTACCATATGCCATCAGTTTTTCTTATGGGCAGCGGCACAGTTATGAACTTGATGTTGCCAAGGCTAATGCGGTCAAGCTAGGTGCTGTAAAGCATATGATAGTGGATTTTGATCTGCGACTGATGGGTGGCAGTGCTCTGACCTCTGATATCACCGTGCCCAAGGATGGCGTTGAGGAAAACCGTATTCCTGTAACCTATGTACCGGCAAGGAATACCATATTTCTTTCATTTGCCTTAGGATGGGCAGAAGTGCTGGGCGCTTTCGATATCTACATCGGAGTCAATGCGCTTGATTATTCCGGGTATCCTGATTGCCGCCCCGCGTATATTGACGCTTTTGAAAATATGGCCAATCTGGCCACAAGGGCAGGAGTTGAAGGTGCTGGCCGTTTGGAAATCCATACTCCGTTGATTAATCTGACTAAAGCAGAAATTATCAAGTCCGGTGTTGCTCTCGGCGTTGATTACGGACTGACACATTCCTGTTATGATCCTGCATCTGAAGGGATGTCATGTGGCCGTTGTGATTCTTGTCGCCTTAGATTAAAAGGGTTTGCAGAAGCCGGGCTCGTTGATCCGCTGAAATACCTTGCCTCCTGAGCTTAAAGCCGCGCCAGCAGAACACTACTTTTAATATGAAAGAGAGATTGGTTTGAGCTCATTAAGTGAGATGCTATCCGGAAAAATAAGGCTGCCTTCACCGCCTGCCATTGCAATCAAAATACTGGAGACTGTCCGCAAAGATGACTTTACTTTTCAGGATCTGGCTTATGTAATCGAGGCCGACCCGGCCCTGACAGCCAGAATTCTCCGTGTTGCCAACTCGTCCTATTATCCGGTCGGTAAGGTAACAAATATCGAAAAAGCACTGGCCCTGTTAGGCACCCATGCAGTACAAAATATCGCCCTTTCCTTTGTAATTGTTACTGAGTTCCAGAACGAATCAACGGATATTTTCGATCCATCACTGTTCTGGCGGCGATCCATAACATGTGCAGTAGCTTCAGAATTGATTTCAGAGCTAGTTGGTAGCGATAAAGGTGATATTTTTATCATTGCCCTGCTTCATGATATCGGCATCATGGTTTTGCAGAACTGTCACCCTCAGGAATACAAACTGGTTTTTAAAAATCGAAAAACAGGTGGCCTGGCTTTGTGCGAGGCAGAAAAGAAGTCGTTTGGTTTTGACCACCAGGAACTCGGTTCTGCTTTACTAAAGCACTGGGAGCTGCCTGAGGGAATATATGCCCCTATCAGCCATCACCATCTTGATGGCAATACCGCCGATCCATATTACAAGCAAAGGTGTATTTTAAGTATTGCCAGCGATCTGTCTTCATTTTTTAATGGTACCAAGGATGTGGATAGAATCAGGCATGCCAAGATGCTTCTGGATACTGTGTTTGGTGCAACAGGTGCTGTTGTTGACAGCCTGATAGAATCCGTATCAAGCAAGACATTGCAAATTCTTTCTTCCTTCGAGATTTCACCCGGCTCTATGATGTCTTACTCTGAGATACTTCAGGAAGCAAACGAAGAGCTGAGCAATATTTATGACTCTTATGAACTGATGGTGATTGAACTCAAGCAGGCAAAAGAAAAGGCTGAAAGACTTGTTAAAGAACTACATGATGCCAATGAAATTCATAGAGAACTGGCTTTCCGAGACGGACTGACCAGTATTTACAATCATCGTTTTTTTCAGGATGCTATGGATCGCGAGTTTATGCGAGCCAAGCGCTATTCTCGTAAGCTCTCGCTTATTTTGCTGGATGTGGATGATTTCAAAAAAATCAACGATGTCTATGGTCATACTGTGGGCGATCTGGCATTGATAAATATCTCAAAGTTGTTGGAGAGCACCGTTCGAGTGACCGATGTTGTCGCCAGATATGGTGGAGAAGAGTTTGTTGTAATATTGCCGGAAACTGATCTGGAAAATGCAGCTACTGTGGCTGAAAATCTTCGGGTTGGTATTGAGAGCCTTACAACTGTGGTAGACCATCAGGTAGTTAAGCTTACGGTTAGTATTGGTGTTACTAGTTATGATGCTGTCAAAAATAAAAATAAACATTCGCTGATCAGCGTCGCTGACAAGGCCCTCTATATCGCCAAGGATGGTGGTAAAAACAGAGTTTACACAATCAAGTAAAATTTAATTTTTGATATCTTATTCCAATTTCAAATCAAAGATGAAACCAAGGCGGCGAGGACTGAGGCGACGAAGGCGTACAGGTAGTACGTTGAGGAACCGAAGACGAACCAACGAAGGTAGCGCTTTGATTTGGAAATCGAATTAAACAACAAAGGCGCATCCTTAAGGAAGCGCCTTTGTTGTTGTTAAGAATAAATAGTAGCAGTTATGCGCTTGCTGCCTGAACTGCAGTAATGGCAGTTACGTTAACGATATCGTCTACGGAGCATCCGCGTGAAAGGTCGTTTACCGGTTTGCTGAGTCCCTGAATGACAGGTCCTATTGCTTCTGCACCAGCAATTCGCTCAACAAGCTTGTAACCGATATTGCCCGCATCCAGGTCCGGGAATACAAGGACATTTGCTTTTCCGGCAACGCTGCTGCCGGGTGCTTTCCTGTCGCCGACTTTTGGGATCAGCGCAGCATCAAGCTGCATTTCTCCATCGATTTGCAGGTCTGGTCTGGCTTGCTTGATAATTTCGAGCGCCTGGATAACTTTGTCGCTGTCCGCATGGCTGGCGCTGCCTTTTGTGGAGAAGGACAGGAGGGCGACTCTTGCCTCTGCATCAAGGAACGACTTGCAGTTGCCTGCAGTAGCTATGGCAATTTCAGCCAGAGCTTGAGCATCCGGGTTCGGATTTACAGCGCAGTCAGCAAACAGCATGATGCCGTTTTCTCCAAACTCCTGATTCTTTGTGATCATCAGGAAAAAAGATGAAACGGTCTTGATGCCTTTTGCAGGGCCAACCGTCTGGAAGGCAGCTTTAAGAACAGCGCCTGTTGTACCTGCAGCACCGGCAACTTCTCCATCAGCATCGCCATTACGTACCATCATTCCTGCAAAATACAGGTTGTCTGGAGCGGTCAGTGTTGAGTAGGCTTCTTCAGCTGTCATACCTTTGCTTTTCCGAAGTTCCACAAAATCAGCTACATATTGTTCTAACTTTGGAGATGTAATTGGATTGACTATTTCTACGCCACTTAGATCAATTCCTTTGGCAGCGGCTTCGGCTTTGATAGCAGCGCTTTCTCCGAGAAGGACAATTTTGGCGAGCTGGTTTTTTGCAATTTTTTCTGCAGCATAGAGCATGCGCTCGTCGTAACTTTCAGGTAGTACAACGGTTTTAAGATTACTTTGGGCTTTCTTCTTGATCTGCTCAATAAGACTCATGTTAGACCTCCTGGGATTTGTATATTTTTAGCTGTTAGCTTCACTAGTAGAGAAAACAAACATATAATTGGTATTACCAATATAACTATATGTCAAGAGGAAATCAGGTCTGGGTGTAAAATGTTTTGATCTCACAGTGCAGGCAACAAAAAGCCCGAAAAAACGGGCGGTTTGTAGTCATCTATACAGATGGAGCCGGGGACTAGAACTGGACTCCCATGGCTTCGGCTACGGTGTGAATATCTTTGTCACCACGGCCTGAGAGACAGACAACTATGGTTGAATCTTTAGGCATTTGCGGTGCCAACTGCATGACATAGGCGATGGCATGTGCCGATTCCAGCGCAGGCATGATTCCCTCTTCCTGTGTCAGAAATTTAAAACCTTCCAAGGCCATATCGTCGGTTACGGAAACATATTCAGCGCGACCACAATCCATCAACCAGGAATGTTCCGGGCCTGCGCCAGGATAATCAAGACCTGCCGAGATTGAATGTGCGGGAATAATCTGACCATGTGGATCCTGCAGCAGATAGGTTTTATTGCCATGCAGGATGCCCGGAGTCCCGGCGCAAAGTGCTGCGGCATGCTTGCCAGTTTCAATGCCGTAACCGGCAGCTTCAACGCCAATCATCCTGACGCTTTTGTCCTTGATAAAGGGGTGAAATAGACCAATGGCGTTACTTCCACCGCCGACACAGGCAACCAGGCAGTCAGGCAGTTTTCCTTCGACCTTCTTGTGTTGGTTTTTTGCTTCCTTACCGATGATGGATTGAAAATCACGTACCATTAAAGGGTAGGGATGTGGTCCGGCAACGGTGCCGATGACATAAAAGGTATCGGAAATGGTGGCAACCCAGTTACGCAAAGCCTCGTTCATGGCATCTTTGAGAGTTGCTGTGCCGGCGGTAACTGGAGTAACTTTAGCACCAAGCAGTTTCATGCGGAACACATTCAGGGATTGGCGGTGAATATCCTCTTCGCCCATGAACACATCACACTGCATATCAAAAAGTGCCGCAATGGTTGCAGTTGCAACACCGTGTTGACCAGCACCTGTTTCTGCTATGACGCGTTTTTTACCCATTCGTTTAGCCAGTAGTCCTTGACCGATAGTGTTGTTCACCTTGTGAGCGCCGGTATGATTGAGATCTTCACGTTTCAGGTAGATCTTTGCACCGCCAAGTTTTCTGGAGATCTTTTCTGCATAGTAGAGCGGGTTTGGTCTACCCACATACTGCTTAAGATAATATTCCAATTCCTGGCGAAACTCCGGGTCATGACGATAATGCTCGTAAGCTTTTTCCAGCTCAAGAAGGGCTGGCATAAGGGTTTCAGGGACATAACGACCACCAAAATCCCCGAAATGTCCTTGTTTATCTGGTTGTTTCAAAGCAGGCTCTCCTTGGCGTTTTTGATGAATGCGCAGATTTTGGCGAAATCTTTTTTACCAGGGCTTAATTCCAGAGAACTGGAGACGTCAACAGCATAGGGACGCGTTTTGCGAATCGCCTCCGCAACATTCTCTACTGTTAATCCACCGGCTAAAACTACACATGAATTTTTTGCTGCTATTTCCGCGATATCCCAGTTGAAGGTCTGCCCGGTTCCACCATAGGCTGCCGGTGACCATGCATCAAGCAGGAACGCCGCAACTTTAAATCTGGTCATCTCTTCCAGGCTGGTGATATCCCTGACTCGTAACGCCTTGATCACCCGGCGATTCAGCTTAGTGCAGAAGGCAGGTGTTTCATCCCCATGCAGCTGGACAATATCCAGGCCACAAGAGTCGGAAATCAGATTGATTCTTGCCGGATTGTCATTGACGAAAAGTCCGACCGTCTGCACAAAGGGGGGGAGATGGTGAATGATTTCAGAAGCCAGCTCTGGCAAGATGTGTCGGGGGGATTTGTCGTAGAAAACAAAACCAAGTGCGTCTGCTCCAGTCTCTACGGATAAAATCGCATCCTCAAGGTTCGTTATGCCGCAGATTTTTACTTTTACCATTTTGGGCTCGGGACTCGGGACTCTGGAGCCGAAATCCGGGACCAGTAAAAGCTTTTACTGATCCCGGGTCCCTGATCCCTGATTCCCGATTACAGGTTTATTTTAGGAAGCCGCGCAAGTGCCTCTTGTACCTTCTCTGCCGGATATTCGTAGTCTTCCAGGTTGCCGGAAAGATAGGCGTCGTAGGCTCCCATGTCGAGTTGGCCGTGACCGGAAAGTCCAAACAGGATCGTTCTCTCTTTACCTTCCTCTTTTGCCAATACGGCTTCGTCTATGGCCGCCCTTACGGCATGGGATGATTCAGGGGCTGGTACAATGCCTTCAGTACGTGAGAAAAGCAGTGCCGCTTCAAAACAGGCATTCTGCCGGTATGATTTAGCTTCGATCTGTCCAGCGTGGTAGAGTTGGGAAACCAGTGGAGATTCGCCATGGTAACGCAGTCCGCCAGCATGGATGCCCGGTGGCATAAAGTCGTGGCCAAGTGTGTACATCATGGAAATCGGAGCTATCTGGGCTGTGTCACCGTAATCAAAAGCGTAAACCCCTTTTGTTAAAGTCGGGCAGGAAGCAGGCTCAACGGCAACACAACGAACCTTTTTACCGGCAGCACGGTCAGCAATAAAAGGGAAAGCCAGGCCGGCAAAGTTGGAACCGCCACCGCAACATGCAATAACCACATCCGGATAGTCTCCGGCAATTTCCATCTGTTTCTGTGCTTCCTGTCCGATAATTGTCTGATGCAGGCAGACATGGTTCAATACACTGCCCAGTGCATAGTTTGTATCGGCATGGGTTGCTGCATCCTCTACGGCTTCAGAAATAGCAATGCCGAGACTGCCCATGTTGTCCGGATCATGGGCCAGGATAGAACGACCCGAATTTGTGAATTCGGAAGGGGACGGAATTACATTTGCACCCCAGAGCTGCATCATGCTTCTGCGATAAGGTTTCTGTGTACAGGAAACCTTGACCATATAGACGGTGCATTCCAGCCCGAACATTGAGCAGGCCAGTGCAAGTGAGCTGCCCCATTGTCCGGCGCCGGTCTCGGTTGCAAGACGACGAATGCCGGCCTGCTTGTTGTAGAATGCCTGTGGAATGGCCGAGTTTGGTTTATGCGAGCCGGCTGGTGAAACACCTTCGTACTTGTAATAAATCTTGGCTGGTGTTCCAAGAGCCTTTTCCAGGCGGTGTGCACGGTAAAGCGGGGATGGACGCCAGAGTCTGTAAATGTCACGGACTTCATCAGGAATATCAATCCAGCGCTGAGAAGACATTTCCTGTTCAATCAGGGACATGGGGAAAATTGCCAGCATGTCATCTGCTGAAATCGGTTTAAGTGTCTGGGGATTAATAACCGGTGCAAGAGGCCCAGGCATATCCGGAATAATATTGTACCATTGACGAGGAAGCTGGTCTTCACTAAGTAGAATTTTGGTATTCATTATTAGCTCTCCAAAATATTATTTCAATTTCAAATCAAAGCACTACCTTCGTTGGCTCGTCTTCGGCTCCTCAACGTACTACCTGTACGCCTTCGTCACCTCAATCCTCGCCGCCTTGGTTTCATCTTCGATTTGGAATTGAATTTATTCCAGATTATCTTCAATTCTGATGAATCTGGTTTTTTCACAGATAATATCAAGTACGTCAATCTCTGCCAATGCTGCCTGAATGGATTCTTCCCGTGCTTCATGTGTCATCATGACAATCGGTACCGGAGTTTGATCACTGGTCTGGTGGGCCGTCTGGATCATTGACTCGATACTGATACCATGGTTGCCGAGTGCTGTTGCAATCGAAGCCAGCACACCTGGCAGATCTTTGGCGCTGAATCTAAGCATGTATTTGCTGATTATGTCTGACATCGGTTTAATCGGCAGTGTCTTGATAGCTTTATCCAGGAATCCCAGTGGTGCCATTCTGCGTCCGGCACCTGCCATCATGCTGCGCGACAGACCCATTAGGTCGCCGACAATTGCACTGGCGGTCGGGTCCTGTCCGGCGCCTCGCCCGTAAAACATGACCGGACCGATAAAATCACCGGTCAGGCGGATTGCATTAAATACACCATTGACGTCAGCCAGCGGGTTGTGCAGTGGAATCATGGTCGGATGTACGCGAGCCTCAACCTTGCCATCAATGCACTTGCCGATTGCCAGCAGTTTAATGCGGTAACCCAGGTCACGGGCAAATTTCACATCAAGTCCATTGATGCTTGAAATTCCTTCCGTATAGATGTCATTGAAGTCAATCCGTGTGCCGAAGCAGAGTGAAACCAGGATTGCCAGTTTGTGAGCGGTATCAACCCCTTCAATGTCAAAAGTCGGATCCGGTTCAGCGTAACCAAGTTCCTGGGCAGCCTTGAGAACGTCAACAAAGTCGGCTCCTTCCAGAGTCATGCGGGTCAGGATGTAGTTGCAGGTGCCGTTCATAATACCGATTACGCTGCCGAAGTTGTTGGCAGCCATGTTGCCTTTGATTGCGGTTAGGACAGGGATTCCGCCGCCAACAGCAGCCTCAAACTGGACTTCCACGTTGTTGGCAGCAGCGGCAGCGTAGATTTCTTCACCATGCAGGGCCAGCAGCGCCTTATTGGCGGTAACAACATGCTTGCCTTTGGAAATGGCATTGAGTACGAAGGATTTGGCAGGTTCATAGCCGCCGACCAGCTCGATAACAACTGAAATTTCCGGATCATCAAAAATTTCGTTAACGTCGGTTGTCAGGCAGGCCGGATCAACCGTCACACCACGGTAACCTGTGATATTGCGGTCGGCAATCTTTTTAAGTACGATGCCCGTACCAACCTTGTTGCGTATTATTTCAGCATTTTCCTGCAGTAGTTTAACAACTCCGGCGCCAATGTTACCAAAGCCTATCAGGCCAACCTTTATATCACTCATTTCTAACCTCAGCAGTTTTTGAAATTATAGTTCTTCTTCGGTTGATTCCGTTTTTTCGCAGGGGGTGATTTCATCCAGGATGCCGTTGACGAATGAAGGTGAGTCTTTGTCTCCAAAGCGGCGGGCAATTTCGATGGCCTCATTGATGGTAACTTTTTTGGGGATGTCGGCTCGGAACATCAGTTCATATGTTGCCAGACGCATAACATTCAGGTCTACCCGTGGCATCCTGGTCAGAGACCAGTTTTTTGAACAGGACTTGATGGCGGCGTCAATGACAGATCGCTGGTCCTGAACGCCACGCACCAGAGTTTCGGCGAAAGCGCGGGTTTTGTCTGAAACCGTCACATGTTCTTCCCTGAATGACTGGAGCGTATCCAGCAAGCTCAGGGCCGGGTTTGAATCGATGGCATACATTATTTGCAGCGCAAGTTCACGCGCTTCGCGTCTTAATCCCATTACTTGAGCACCTTCAGCAGATTGACAGTTTCAATTGCAGTTACTGCAGCCTCAAAACCTTTGTTACCGGCTTTTGTTCCGGCTCTTTCGATAGCCTGTTCGATGGAATCAACAGTCAAAACACCAAAAATAACCGGTAGACCGCTATCCATGGAGACAGCCGCAACACCTTTTGTCACTTCCGAAGAAACATAGTCAAAGTGTGGCGTGGAGCCTCTGATAACGGCACCAAGGGCGATTACGGCGTCGTAGTTGCCACCATTGGCCATTATTTTTGCTGCTAGTGGGATTTCAAATGCACCAGGTACGCGTGCAACATAAATGTCCTTATCGTCAGCGCCATGACGGATCAGTGCGTCAATGGCTCCTTCCAGCAGGCGTTCGCTGATGAAACTGTTAAAACGGCTGACAATGATACCAAACTTACAACCTTTGGCTTCCAGTTTGCCTTCAAAGTATTGTGGCATTGGGAATCTCCTTCTTGCAGAGTAAATAAACCTGAATATTAGCACATAATTTCAATTATTTGATACAGCAAATCATCAACTGGGGCGAATATAAACTGCTCAATCTGTTACAATGGTTGTAAAAGCTTCTTTACGCGTCATCTGAACTGAAGATTATTCTGTGGTTATAATTAGCAACCTGAAACACCGGATTTAATCCGGGAGCATGACGCTTTGTCTCTAAAATAGCCATCGTGGCTGTGGTTTTGAGCAGTTTTTTGTCAAAGTCACTGGCAACGGCTACTTCCCTGGCCGTATTAGCATTGGCGATGGAATTGACAATTGTTGACGGCAAGCCAGACTCTTCTGCCCATTGTTGGAGACGTTTCAGGTCCATGTCAGATGCAGCGGCATGGGTGTTTTCGTAACCGCAAGCAATTTTTACAAGTTTTGCAAACTGGCAGGCTATCACCGGCTTGTCAAAGCCGCGCAGCAGGGCAGATTTCATGGCATGGGCCACATGGTCACCCATCATCACGTAGGCTTCTTCCGGCCGTGTTTCATGGTTTTGCGCAGCCATTTCACTTGTTCGGCCGGTTGAGAATACGACTGTCTCGCAGCCACAGGCTTTTGCCACATCCAGCGCGGCGTCGATGGTGTCGGTCCAGGCCTTGGCAGAAATCGGGCGAACGATACCGGTGGTACCGAGAATCGAAAGTCCACCGATAATTCCCAGCCGCGCATTTAGTGTTTTTGTTGCCCTCAACTCTCCGTCTGGAATTGAGATGGTCACTTGAAGAGGAACCGGGGGCTGGGGACCCGAGACCCGGGAAAAAACCTCAAACACTGCTTCTGTGATCATTTTGCGCGGGACCGGGTTAATGGCAAATTCGCCCGGGGCAACGGCCAAACCCGGTTTGGTCACTTTGCCGATGCCTGTTCCTCCGGTGATTGTAACTCCTGAAATTACGGAACACGCCTCCCGGTCGCGAGTCACGCTTACGTGTATCTCTGCACCATGGGTTACATCCGGGTCATCACCGGCATCCTTGATTACAAAGCATGAAGCAGAAGATTCGGAAAAAGTCTGACCGTGAAGCTGAAATGTTACGGACTGATCGGTTGGCAAGGTAATACTGACTTCGTCATAAGATTTCTGGTCGCGCAGCATCATTGCTGAGCCCTTTGCCGCTGCAGCAGAGCAGGCTCCGGTGGTATAGCCATGTCTTAGAACTTTTTTCACTTAACTCAGCTCTTCTCTGCCAATATGGCCAGTGCGTTTACTACTGCAGCGGCAACATTTGAGCCACCCTTGCGACCGATATTGGTGATAAAAGGTACATTGATTTTTGCTGCTGCCAGGGCAACCTTGCTCTCTTCTGCGCCGACAAATCCAACCGGCAGTCCGATGATCAGTTGCGGGTCCGCTTTACCCTCTTCAATCAGTCTGATTAGTTCAAACAGGGCCGTAGGTGCATTTCCGATGACAAAAATACGGTTATTAGGGTCAGCAACAGCCTTTCGCATGGCTGCAATGGAGCGGGTAATCCCTTCCATTTTCGCCAGTTCTGCTACTTCCGGGTCAGCAACGTGACAGGATACGCTGTTCCCATAAGCTGCCAAACGTACCTTGCTAATACCTGCCAGTACCATGTTGGTGTCCGTGACAATGCCGCAGCCACTTTTCAGGGCTGAAATGGCTTTGTCAACGGCGTCATCGGAAAAAACAGTTGATCTGGCATATTCGAAATCTGCGCTGGTGTGAATCATGCGCCGTACAACTGGCCATTCCAGCTCGTTCCAGTCCTGGTCACCGGCTTCTTCATCAATAATTCGGAAAGATTCGGTTTCAATCTCTTCCGGTTTCATGGAAAGTGAGTCCATTAGCGCCACCCCAGCTTATCCAGCGCCTCTTCGATCCGTTCAGCCTCAACCTCTGCCAGTTTAGTGTGGACACCGAGATGGGCACCCATTTCCATGATCAGGCCCGGGTGGCGTTTCTGGGCTTCTTCAATCTCTTCCGGCAGATCATGCTGAACATGTGCGCCCATGAACAGAAAATACGGCATCAGCAGAATGCGCTCGGCACCTTTGGCAACGCAGTTGTCAATGCCCTGCTGGATGTTGGGCTCATGCAGTTCTCGATAGGCTACTTCAACGGTTTTGAAGCCGGTAATTTCCTGTACCATTTTTGCAACTTCGCGAGCGGAATCGTTGGCCTCTGTAATTCGGCTCCCGTGAGCCATCATCAGGATTGCTGTCTTCATTTTAATTTTCCTTTTATTTGTTATGATTCTGTTCAGGTTGTCCTCCATGATTATGGGTAAACATTCCTGATCAATTTGGCTGACCATATTTCAGAAAAACAGTATAGCTGGAGTTAAAAAATAATTATTACCATAGGAGAAAGAAAGGTGGAAGGATATTTCTACCTTTAAAAGAGACCTCACTGAAAAACCGGGAGGCGGGTGCGTCTGTTTACTTAATTATACCGCTGCATTAGCCAGGCCTGCTGCAGCTTCTTCACCAATGCCCCCAAAGTTGTCATAAATCTCGGAAGCTCGCTGTAGTGTGAAACCTATGTTTGGCAGAATGTTTTTGGGGCCAACAAGTTTTGGCAGATTGGTTTTTTCGATAAAATGTAACGGCTGGTTGCGCAGTCCGCATAGCAGGAGTGTTCGGCCAGATGCATGCAATTTTTTATGAAGTTGTTCAATTGCGTGTAGCCCAGTACCGTCAATTGCGGTCATATATCGCATTCTCAGAATGACGATCGGCTGCAGATTCTCTGTGGAGAAGCTAAGTTCTTTAAGTTTTTCAGCCGCTCCAAACAGCAGTGGTCCCTGAATGTGGAAAATGCTGATGTAGTGGGGAATGTTATGGTCCTGTATGATGTGAGCCCTGGCATTGTCAATGGCCTCGGTAGTTAGCGGGGCAACTACAGTTGTATTGGAAACCTGATAGATATACAGCAGGGCTGCCAGCATCATGCCTACTTCGACAGCGATGGTCAGGTCTGCCACTACTGTCAGCATGAAAGTGATCAGCCAGACTGAAATCTCTTTGAAATTAAGTTTGAGGACCATGGGTATTTCATGCCACTCACCCATGTTGTAGGCAACTACAAAAAGAACTGCTGCAAGTGTACCGAGCGGTATGAAGCGAGCCAGTGGGGCAGCGAAAAGGATAATACAAAGTAGTGTTATTGCGTGGATTATGCCAGAAAAAGGTGTACGGGCACCGGAACGGATGTTGGTTGCTGTACGGGCGATTGCTCCGGTAACTGGTATACCTCCAAAAAAAGGAACAGTCAGGTTGGCAATACCCTGTGCAACAAGCTCCACATTGGAATTATGACGGTCTCCGCTCATTGAGTCGGCTACAACAGCGGAAAGCAGACTTTCGATCGCCGCCAGCAGGGCAACAGTAACAGCCGATGGCAGCAGTGGAATTATCAGATCAACACGGAATTCCGGTATTTGAAGTTCCGGCAGGCCAAGAGGTATGCCGCCGAATTTGCTGCCAATTGTTTCCACCGGCAGCCCAAATATACCGACAAAAGCAGTTGTTAGTACCAGTGCAATGATGGAACCGGGCACTTTTTTTGTTATGCGTGGCATCAGAAGGATGATTGCCAGTGAAGAGACCGCAATCAGGATTGTTGGCAAGTCTAAACTGTTCAGATTTTTACCGATAAAAAACATACGTTCGAAAAATTCCGATGGGACATGGTCTACAGTTTTAAGTCCTAGAAAATCCTTGATCTGGGTAGAGGCGATCAGGATGGCAATGCCGTTGGTGAAGCCGATCACAACAGGTCTGGGAATGAATTTGACTGCATTTCCAAGTTTGGTCAGACCGAGAAAAATCAGAATAACGCCAGCCATCATGGTTACCATCAACAGGCCTGACAGACCGTGTTTGGCAATGATTGCAGCTATAACGACCACAAATGCTCCGGTGGGTCCTCCTATCTGGGTTTTTGAACCACCCAGAGCCGATACCAGGAATCCGGCAATGATAGCTGTGTAGATACCCGCCTGCGGTGTGACACCTGATGCTATTCCGAACGCCATTGCAAGGGGGAGAGCCACTACACCTACTGTGATGCCGCTGGTCAGGTCTGCGACAAGATCGGTTTTTTTATATCCCTGCAGGCATTGAATGGATTTTGGTATCCAGTTTGAAAAAATGCTTTGTTTCATATAAACTCTTTCTGCCCGGAAATGAATAAAGGGCACCGGTTTCCGGTGCCCTTTATTATATGATCAGTACTTCGATGTTATGATGGTATTTAGTACAATGGTGCTTTTGTCTTCCCTGTGTTCTTCTTCAGCTGTTGATTCAGGTGCAATGTTTTTAGAAACTCTGCCTTGCATTAATAGAACTCCAGTTTATCAGCTTAATTCAGAAAGGAAATATAGCACTTAATAAGCTGATAAACAAGACCTTAATGCTGTTCTATTTCAAATTGCCATGGAACGTTTTCCCCACGAAGTTCCGGCTGGTACATGGGCCAGACCGATGCTGGCAGGGCAATGACCTTACCGGCAAGTTCAGGATAAATGACATGGCGGAAACCAGATTGCCGTTTTCCACCCGGTAACTGGCCAGGTCGCTGTTATGAGCGGAAGTTAATACAACCCAATAGCTCCGTCAAGGAATAATTAAGTATGGTGTCCCCAGAATTCCAAGGAATAATTAAGTATGGTGTCCCCAGAATTCCCGGATAAGCTTTTTTTGGCGGAGGTGTCACCTTTCAATGTGGTAAAGAATCGTTTTATAGCGAGGCCGGTTATCAGAAAAAGTCTGATTCAGCTGAATGGGACAAGGTTATGGCGGCTTTGGCAACAGAAATTAAAGTATGCCATTAATGGATGGTTTTCAGTGTGTTTCTCTCAGAAATGCCGAAAAAACCTGATTCGACAACAGCATGCCGCGCAGGGTCAGGCGGGTACTTTCATCTGCGGTTATCAGCAGTTTTTGTTGATGCATCTTGTTCAACTCTATACCGAATATTGTTTCAAGATCTGCTCCGAATTTACTTTTAAAATCCTCATGCGTCACACCATCCGACATGCGTAAACCCAGAAACATGAATTCGGCCATGGCATCATCCCTGTTTAGTTCATGAAGATCCTGATGAGACAGCTTACCTTTGCTGATGTCATTACAATATTGATCAATATCAGCACTGTTACCGAACCTGATGCCATATTGTCCATTGCGGATGAAAGAATGTGCACCGGCGCCAAGCCCCAGGTAGCCGTCTCTCTGCCAGTAGCCGCTGTTGTGCTGTGACCGGAAACCGGGACGGGCATAGTTGGCGATTTCGTAATGTTCGTAGCCGGCAGCGGTTAGGATACTGTCAGCTGCTTCGTACATGTCAGCCGAGGTGTCTTCATCCGGCAGCAGCTCTTCCTTGTGGTAACGTGCGGCAAAGGGGGTTTCTTCTTCGATTGTCAGTCCATAGATGGAGAGGTGATTTGGGGCCAGATTGATGGCCTGCTGCAATTCCTTTTCCCACATTGTCAGGTTTTGACCAGGCAGAGAGTGGATCAGATCGATGCCGATATTGACAAAACCGGCTGTTCTAGCTGACGCAAAAGCCTGTTTCGCCTGGTCTGCTGAATGGATCCGTCCCAGCAGTTCCAGCATGTCTGTATTAAACGATTGAACACCGATGGAGAGACGGTTGATTCCGGCCTGGCGAAAACCGGTTAACAGTTTTAAGTCAACGGTTCCCGGGTTGATTTCCA
>Ga0105048_10005266_pt1 | contig 20933 bp, 15 predicted proteins | sample MAT05_FD_78382 | JGI IMG/M metagenome (GOLD analysis project Ga0105048, IMG submission 78382) | Freshwater microbial communities from Lake Fryxell liftoff mats and glacier meltwater in Antarctica - MAT-05 | ecosystem: Environmental > Aquatic > Freshwater > Ice > Liftoff microbial mat | place...
ACCGGCAGTTTCACGCAGACCGCCCGCGAACTTTTCCTCACCCAATCGGCCGTCAGTCACTCGATCAAATCGCTGGAGACCGACATGGGCTGTCGCCTTTTTGACAGGGTGGGCAAGACCGTGATGCTGACCCAGGCGGGCGAACAACTCCTTCCTTCCGCCGACCGGATCCTCCGGGAAATGGACTCCGCCCGCGGGGGCATGACCGGCCTTAGACAATGGGGCTTTGGTCGCCTCCGGGTCGGTGCCCCGGCACCCATCGGGGATGGCCTTCTTCCCCTGGCCCTCGCCGAGGTCCGGAAGCGTGAACCCCGTACGCTTCTCAAGACCGAGGTGGCCGATGAATCCAGCCCGCTGGAACTTCTCGAAGCCCGTCGCGTCGATCTGGTCCTCAGCCCGGCGGGCAAGCCAGATGAACGCTTCGCCACCGAGGCGCTGTTCTCCGAGGAATACGTCTTTGCGGTGCCCAATGCTCATCCTTGGGTACGCCTCCAGACAGCGCCCCTGGAATCCGTGGGGCCACAGCCCGTGATCGTCCCCGGCATGCACACCATCACCTGGCGATTCATTGACGAGTTCTTCCGAGCGGATCAGATCGGCCTCAACGTCCAGTGCGAGACCGCAACGCCTTTGCAGGCGCTGGCCTTGGCAACCGCGGGTCTGGGGGCTGCGCTGGTGCCCGCCTGGGCATTCAACTGCGCGCCGAATGCGTCCGGGCTCACCGCCCTGCATCTGGGGCGGCGGCGTCTCCGCATTCCTTGGGTCATCACGTTCTGGCGGGGACGACGCCTCAGCCTGCCGGAGAGTCTGTTCATTGAGGTAGCCCGGCAGCAGATCGCCATCCTGGCTGGCGAGGTCAATCTTCCCAAACGCGCCAAGGCCGCCCACTGACGGCACTCGAAAGTCTCGGAGGAATGGGGCAAGAAGCGGTTGGCGTTCCTGCCCCATGCGCTCGCAGTGAGAAGCTTTCACTCCCATCCGCCGTCCTGACCTGTTCGTCCGCGACGACTCAGCCCGGATTGAGCGATCGGACGAGTTCCGCATGGAGCCCGGGCATGGCCGCAATCCCGGATGATGCCGCCAACCCATCCGCAGATCCGCCCTTCCAGTCGGTGATGATTCCACCGGCACCCCGGATGATGGGCACGATCGGTTGGAGGTCCCACGGATTCATGATCGGATCGAGCATCACGTCCGCCCAACCAGCAGCCACCAACAGGTAGCCGTAGCAATCTCCCCAGGACCGCACCACCTTGGCCCGACGGCAGACGGACTCGAACAGCGCCCCGTCCTGGTACAGGGCGGGATGCATCGGATCGCTCATCAGCACCGTCGCCTGCGAAAGATCCGCGCACGCCCGACCGCGGACGGGTTGCCCGTTGAGGGTCGTGGTTTCGCCGTCGCCGATCATCAACTGCTGGAGCACGGGTTGGTGGATGCATCCCAGCACCGGACGGCCCTGGTGAAGCAGTCCGATCAAAGTCCCGAAGAGCGGCACGGCCGAAATGAACGACTTGGTGCCGTCGATCGGATCCAGCACCCAGATGAACTCGGCGTCGCCCCGCACGGTTCCGAACTCCTCACCCACGATTCCATGGTTGGGAAACCGCTGCTCGATCATCTCGCGCATGACCCGCTCGGCTTCTCGATCGGCAATGGTTACCGGGGAAGAATCCGACTTCTCCAGCACGCCCACGTTCTTTTGCCCAAAGTGCGGCAGGATTTCACGAGCGCTGGCCTCAGCCAGTTCCACCAGGAACGAACGTGCGTCATCGAGATGCATTTGTGGCAATGAATCAGAGATCCCCCGGTGCGAACATCCCCCAAACCGCCGAAGACCCACCCGATGCCCGGCCCCTCCACGATTTCCATCGTCGGAGGCCCGGACCACATTTTTGTAAAGTGTGGTTCTCTGGGGTCTTCATCGCCCGATTGGCGCTCCCGCGGCTTGCGTCCGCGGGAGGGGACTGCCCAGCCTCGCCGGTGATGCGAGGGAAGCTCTGGTGCCTTTGGCTGCTATGGCTCGTCGGCGGGGGATCCGCCGCCGTGCAGGCCGAATCGCGGGTGGAACTCGGTCCTTGGTCCGGGGCGATCACCGCCACGTCGGCGGTGGTGAATGTCAAGATGCGAACGCCGGGCCAACCGGTGGTGCTTCTGGTCGAAAACCATTCCCGTCCGGAACCGTTGCGCCGCTTCGGCCCATTCGTTTCGACCACCAACGACCATCGGGTCGTCGCGTTCCAACTTCGCGGACTCACCCCTGCCACACGGTACCGGTACGTCGTGTCGGTCAACGGCCAACCCGAACCCGCCGAGGTCGGCTCGTTCCAGACCTTCCCGATCGGTGCCGCCTCGTTCCGCTTCGCCTTCGCCTCCTGCGGAAAAACGGGCTCGACCAACGCCAGCTACGACCGGATCCGGGAGCACAAGCCGCTGTTCTTCCTTTGCCCTGGCGACTTCCACTACGAGGACATCACCACCAACCGCGTGGACAAGTTCTGGCGCGCGTATGACAAGGTGTTTGCCTCGAAGGTCCAGGCGCGGCTCTACCGGCAGATCCCACTGGTCTACATGTGGGATGACCACGACTACTGCGGGAACGGCAGTGATGACCGTGCCACTGGACGACCGGCCGCCCGGGCCGCCTACGAATTGTACGCTCCCCACTATCCCCTGCCCTTCGACGGGCACGAGGCCCCCATCTCGCAGGCGTTTTCAGTGGGACGCACCCGCTTCATTATCACCGATCTTCGCTCCCAGCGGGACGCGGTTTCCGCAAAGGATACGGAATCCAAGAGCATGCTGGGGACCGCCCAGAAAGCCTGGCTGAAGGAGGAACTGCTCGCGGCACGGGATACCCATGCCGTCATCTTCTGGGTCAGTTCCGTCCCCTGGAACGGCACCACCCAGACCAACCTCTATTGGCCCGTGACGACCAACGACTTCGGCTACATCCATCACTCCCGTCTCGCCTACAACACCAACAACGGTGCCAAGCCGTCGAAGCCTTCCGGCGGCGACTCCTGGGCCTGGTACGCCTCCGAACGTCGCGAGATCAGCGACTTCCTCCGCGATCAGGGAATCCGCAACCTCGTGTTGCTCCACGGCGACATGCACGCGCTCGCCGCCGACAACGGATCGAACTCGGACTTCGCCACGGGTGGTGGAGCACCCATCCCGCTGTTCGCCGCCGCTCCACTCGACCGTGAGGCCAGCATCAAGGCGGGGCCCTACAGCGAGGGACTCTACAAGCCGCGCAAAGGCGAAGGCTGCTTCGGGCTGGTCGACGTCCAGGACACCGGTTCCCGGGTCGTCGTCCGGTTCTCCGGTCGCAGCAACGACGACATTGAGCGGATTCACCTGACCCTTTCCTATCCCCTCGGGCGTTAGGAAGAATGCTGTCGCCAAGCGCCGGCGGGGTTGGTAACAGACTCCGACTTCGGTCATGGGCGAGTGGCGCAGCGGTTAGCGCAGCTGCCTTACACGCAGTTGGTCGGGGGTTCGAATCCCTCCTCGCCCACCATCTCCTCCAATCGGCGCCGGCCCCTGGGCCGCGTCCCGGATCTTTTCCTTGGGCTCGCTGGCGTCCCGTCCCGCCAGCGGCGGGTTCTACCAGCGGAACACCAACTGCTGAATACGCCCCTCCTGAAGTCCGCTCACTCCCAGGCCGAGCAGGCGCAATGGCCGATGCACCAACCCATGCTGGGCCAGCAGCCAACAGCCCAACCGGTAAACATCGCGGGCCTGGGTGACCGGTTCGTCGATGGAGATCTGCCGGGTCAAGGTGGTGAAATCAGCATAGCGAACCTTCACCTGCACCGTCAGCGCCACCAATCGACGCCGTTCCATTCGTCCGGCAATGTCCTCCGCCTGCTCCCGCAGGCATTGCCGTAGCACCACCCGGTCCTCGGTGTCTGATTCAAAGGTGTTCTCGCTGCTGATGCTGCGGACCTCGTCGCCGAGTTCGAGCGGACGGTCGTCGTCGCCAAAGGCAAACCGCTTCAAGACGGGTCCCCACGAACCCACCAGCGCCCTCAGGTCGCCCCGGTGATCCTGCAGATCGCCGACGGTCTTCAACCCGGCATCGGTCAGGATCTTTTCCGTCACCGTTCCAACGCCGTGCAGAGCCCTCACCGGCAGTGGACGGAGGAACGCCACCTTTTCCCGCTCACGGATCAGGGTCAGGCCGGCGGGCTTGCGGAAGTCACTCCCCAACTTCGCCAGCAGCTTGTTCGACGCCACCCCGATACTGGCGCTCAACTGCCGTTCCTGCTGGATCCGATCCTGCAATGTCCGCGCCTGCGGCAACGCCCGCTCGAGATCTGCATCGGGGTCATCCGATGCCCCAACGCACAACGCCGAGAAATCCAGGTACGCCTCATCAACCGACACCTGCTGGATCACGGCTCCGGTCTCCGACACGAGACGCATGATCTCCCGTGACTCGTCCCGATACCGATCCATTCGGGGCCGGAGAAAGACCCCCTGGGGACACAACCGCGCCGCCGTCCGACTGGGCATGGCGGAGCGCACCCCGAATCGTCTTGCCTCATAACTCGCCGCGCACACCACGCCCCGCTGATCCCCGGCCGCCCCCACGATGACCGGACGTCCCTTCAACTCCGGATGGTCGCGCTGCTCCACCGACGCATAAAACGCGTCCATGTCGAGATGGAGGATGACCCGATGCACCGCCGGCAGACTGGCGCGACGCCCTCACCCGCTCAAGCGTTGGACGCGCGAGGGTCGACCCCGGGCAGGGGCGAAACCACCAACCCAAAAAGCCGCAGTTCATTCATCCACCGATTTCACCGGTGAAGACGGGGAACGATCGCGTTGAAATGGATGCCCGAGGCTCATCCCGCGGGGGGCCATGGCGTCCGTTCCAACTCCCCCTGAATCGGTGCAATCGGTGGATTCCGCCGCTTCTACTTTCACCGTCTGCCGGCCTCGCCGATCCTCAACCCATCAGCACCGGGACCGCCTGACGCAGCACCGTCACCTTGAGCGGCGTTTCTCCCACCACATCCCCGTCCAGCGCCACCGCCTGCGGCGTCGCGGCGTCCACCTCCATCCACGCCGACTTGAAATAGTCCACCTGCGGATGCTGGACGTGGGTGCCCTGGGTCAATCGGAAGAACTGCCGCGCGATCGTCCAGCGTCCCAGGGCGCGGATCAGACTGACCTCCGACAAGCCATCCGCGAGGTCGGCATCCGGAGCGATCCGCATCCCACCGCCGCCGGCGAAGGAGGCGTTGGCCGCCAGGGCCACCACCAACGGTTCATCGCAGGTTCCCCGTTCCGTCCGGACCCGGAGACGGACGGCCTGCCACTGGGCCAACGCCCGGAAGAACCCAACCTTGTAGCTCAGGTGGGGACCGAACCATCGTTTCACCCGTGGCGTCGTGTGGCGGAGGATGTCGCTGGCAAATCCCACGGCGGCGAACAGGAACCCGTGGCGCACCACTTCCTGGCCGTCACGACGGCAGCAGACCTCCAGCACATCCATCCGACGAACGCCCGCATCCGCGCCGGACGGCGTGGAAGCGAATCGCTGGATGGCCCCGAGCACCTCCGCTTCCAGGCGCACTCCGAGGTGTCGCGCCACATCGTTGCCGGTGCCAAAGGAAATGGGGACCAGTGCTTGAACGGCACCCGCCGACCTTTGAAGCAATCCGCTCACCACCTCGCAAAAGGTTCCGTCGCCACCGACCGCCAGGAGCACCTCCGAATCGGCCGCCAACCGCTGCGCTGCCTTCGCCCCGCCCCCAGGTCCCGCCGTCTCCTCCAGGGTCAACCGGTGGCCCGCCTGCCGCAGTCGTTCGCACAGTCCCTGCAATCGGACCGACTGATCCCGCCCGGCATTGGCCTGGGGATTCACCACGAGTCCCACCCTCAGCGGTCTCAGCATGAAGGCATCCTGCGAACGGAGGGCGCGGATCGCCAGCCAAGACCTCCGGGCCAACTTTGGCAGTGCCGCAAAACTTGGCCAGATACGGACAACCCCGGCCCAGCCACCCATCGGCCGACCTGCTCAGGTGTCGCCGAACTCCATCGAAATCACATCATGAACCCCACACTCCATCATCCGCTGATCACGGAACTCCCCGAACATCGGGACACCATCCACACCCTCAAGACGGCCGATGCCCACTTCCGCCGGTTGTTCGACGAATACCACGACGTCGACAAGGAAGTCGTGCGGATCGAGGAACAGATTGAACCGGCGTCCGATGCCCACACCCAGTCGCTCAAGCTCCGTCGGCTGCATCTGAAGGATGATCTGCTGCGGATCATCCGCCGCCACGAAGGCGCGTAACCGCCGCCTGAGGACAGGCGGCCTACAGCCCCTTCCCTGGCGGCACGGAGGCGTTGATGGCCTGTTCGACCGTGCGGGTGCCCAACTGCCCGTGATCGGTCCAGTTGCCATCGACATCGTCGTTGGGCAGGGCATCGGCAAAGCGGTCGTCGTCCCCCAACTCGGTCCGCAATCGCTTCAGCTCCGCCTTGAGCCGCGCCACCGTGGCGGCCGCCGCCGGGTCATTGATGAGATTCCGCTGTTCGTCCGGATCCCGACGCAGGTCAAAGAGTTCCCAGGCATCCTTCTTCCAGTAGTAGATGAGCTTGTGGGTCGCGGTCCGCACGCCGTAGTGCTGCCGGGTGTTGTGATGGCCGGGATCGTGGTAATAGCGGTAGTACATTGAGCGGCGCCAATCCTTCGGTGCCATTCCCTTCAGCCACGGCACCAGACTCCGGCCATGCATCTCGGAAGGAACCGGAAGTCCGGCAATCTCCAGGAAGGTCGGGGCCAGATCCACATTGAGAGCGATGCCCTCCGGCACGGTTCCAGGCCGGGTCACGCCGGGCCAACGGGCCAGCAAGGGAATCCTCAACGACGGCTCATACATGAAGCGTTTGTCGTACATTCCCTGGTCCCCGAGGAAGAAGCCATTGTCGGACGTGTAAATCACCACGGTCTCCTTCGCGAGGCCGCTCCGTTCGAGGTGCTCCAGCAACCGCCCCACGTTGTCGTCCACTCCCTGAACACAGGCCAGGTAGTCCTGCATGTACCGCTGGTACATCCACCGGATCAGATCTTTCCCGGTCAACTTCCTCACCGTGCCGTCCACCCCGGTGACGTCCACTTCGGTCGGCACGCCCCCGGACCAACGCCCCCGTTCAGCCGGGGTCGTCAACTCGGCCGGCGGCGGCATCTTGAGATCGTTGCGCGTCAGGTTGCGGGCGATGGTCTGATGGTTCTCCGGCAATGCCGCCGGCCGCGTCGCGTAATCGTCGAACAGGGTGGGTGGCTCGGGAATGGTGCGATTCCTGAACTTCTCCCGATTCTTCGGATCCGGCGTCCAGTTCCGATGCGGAGCCTTGTGATGGAGCATCAGAAAGAAGGGCTTGTCCTTGGGACGCGTCTCCAGGAATCGAATGCCCAGGTCGGTGATGACATCGGTGGCGTAGCCTTCGACGGTCAACCGCCCGTTCGGCGTCAGGAAGTCCGGCTGGTTGTAGGCCCCCTGACCCGGCAGGACGATCCATCGGTCGAATCCGGTGGGATCAGTCCCCAGATGCCACTTCCCGACCATGCCGGTGTGGTACCCCGCGGACTGAAGACGTTTGGCGACGGTATCCTGCGCACCGTTGAACCGGTTGAACACCGGACTGCCATTGGCGTGCGAGTACTTTCCGGTCAGCAGGCTCGCGCGACTCGGCGTGCAAATTGAATTCACGACGAACGCATTGGCAAACCGGGCACCCTCCTGCGCGATGCGGTCCAAACCCGGCGTCTGGTTCACCTTCGAACCGTAGCAGGACAACGCATGAAAGGCGTGGTCGTCGGTCATGATGAACAGGATGTTCGGCCGGGCGGCGGCCTGAGCCCGGGCGTAGAACAAGGCGACCCACAGGATCAGCCAACCCAGATTTCGATGGGAACGATGCATACAATGAAGACGACAGGACGGTGAATGCTTCTGGAACCGTGACCCAACCCGAGCGAACGGCACAAGCCGCGACATCGGCGTTCCTGGCACTGCGTGCGCATCTTGGCACTGCCCTCACCGGAACAGAATGTGCGCCTCGTTACCTCGGCACCGACCCGTGGGAGGCGACGTCAGGAGACTCTGACTTCCATCCGGACGAGCCCTGGCGCACGCGCGTTCCCCGTCAGGCTAGCGCCTGCCTCGTTCCCTCGGCAGCCTGACCAGAGCCAGACCGATCGGGGACCATCCCAGGGTGCGCCCGAAATCGTCTTCCATGCGCCTTCCCGGTTTGCCTCTGGGCGGCGCGCCGGTAGCCTCGCTAAATCATGCGCGTTTCCCGACTGCTCCATACCCGTTACCGGGTCGATGACCTTGACCGGTCCGTCCGCTTTTATCAGGACGTTCTGGGTCTGGATGAGATCCGTCGGCACAAGTCGCCGCGCGGATCGGAACTGGTCTTCCTCAAGGTGCCGGGAAGCGAGGAAACGATTGAGCTGTGTTCCTTTCCGGCGAGCGGACCGGTCCATGTGCAGTCCGACCTCACGCACCTGGCCTTCGAGGTGGAAAGCCTGACAGCGTTTGGCGAGCATCTGGCGGCCAAGGGCATGGGTTATTCGGACGGTCCGCACTACAAGCCCGATGGCTCCGGGGGCTTTGCCTTCATCGACGCCCCGGAAGGGTACGAGATCGAACTGATCCAGCGTTCGCCAGTCGCCGCCGCCTCGAACCAGACCTACTGATCGCCCTGCTTGACCCAGCCCAAGATCCATCCCTGGCGCGCCGGTGGCCGCTGGCTTCCCACCGACCAGAGATCTCTGGTGATGGGCATCGTCAATGTCACGCCGGACAGCTTCTCCGACGGGGGTGCCTTTCTCGCCCCGAGAGAGGCCATCGCCCACGGACTCCGCATGGCTGCCGAGGGGGCGGACATCCTCGATGTCGGGGGCGAATCCACCCGCCCCGGGGCCAGCCCAGTGTCCCGGGCGGAGGAACTGCGCCGGGTACTGCCGGTCATCGAGGGCCTGGTAGCGGAGGGAATTCCGACGATCTCGATCGACACCCGTCACCGCGAAGTCGCCGCCGCCGCGCTGCGGGCCGGGGCCAGCATTGTCAACGATGTCCAAGCTAACCGAACTGATCCAGCCCTGTGGGAACTGATTCGCGACACCGGTGCCGGATACGTCTGCATGCACATGCAGGGGGAACCCGCGGGCATGCAGGAGCGTCCCCACTACCAGAATGTCACCGGCGAGATCCTCGCCTTTTTCCAGGACCGGATTGAACGACTCGGCAGGCTCGGGATCGATCCTGCCCAGGTGGTAATCGATCCCGGAATCGGCTTCGGAAAGACGGTGCAACACAATCTCGAACTGCTCCGCGAGCTCGGAGATTTCACGCGCCTTCCCCATCCCGTCCTGCTAGGAATCTCACGAAAGAGTTTTCTGGGCCGGGTGACGGGCGCGGCCACCTGCGACCGTCTCGCCGGTGGGCTTGCCTGCACGGTCTGGGCAGCCCGATTGGGAGTCCGGATTTTCCGGACTCACGATGTTGCACCCACGGTCCAGGCACTCCAGATCCTGAGCGCCATCGAGTCTGGTGCCGCGCCGGCGCGATGAACGACATCCTCTCATTCCTGCAGCACTGGTGGCGCCCGGCCGTCGAGATCACCATTCTCGCCGTCGGGATCTATCACGCGTTCATCTTCCTGCGCGGGACCCGCGGTGCTCCGATCGTCACCGGATTCCTGGCACTGCTGCTGGCGCTGACCCTGACCACCCGGTTGCTCGACCTGCAGGTGCTCAACGCCCTGCTCGGTCAGTTCTTCGCCTTCCTCGCCGTGGCCATCGTCGTGCTTTTCCAACCCGAACTCCGGCGCATGCTGGCGCAGTTGGGCAATCTGCCGCTCGTCTCCAATGCGCAGCAGGAACGCGAAAAGATCGAAGTCATCTGCGAAACCGTTGACCGGTTCGCCCCGGTCCGCATCGGTGCCCTCATCGCCCTCGAACAGGGCATCCAACTGGCGGACGTGGTCGAGTCCGGCGTCACCGTCGATTGCGAGGCCACGCCCGAGATGCTCGAAACCATCTTCTTTCCCAACAACGCCATCCCCGATGGCGGGGTGATCCTCAAGGGGGATCGCATCCTCAAGGCCGCCTGCATCTTTCCGCTGACCCAACGCGTCGACCTCCACAAATCCCTCGGCACCCGCCACCGCGCCGCCATTGGACTCACCGAGGAAACCGATGCCGTGGTGGTCGTGGTCTCCGAGGAAACCGGTCAGATCGCCTACGCCCACCGCGGGAATCTCGTGCGCAACGTCACCGTTGAGGAACTCCGTTCGTTCCTGACCCAGGTCCTGGTCCGCCGGACCGAGCACCGGCATTGGTTCCGCTGGCTCCGATCCATCCAGCGTCGCAGCAAATCGTCCTGACGCATGTCTTTCCGCGAGTTCACCACCTACAACCGCTGGCAGAAGATCTTCTCCCTGTTCTTCGCCATCCTCATCTGGGCGAACGTCCGGCAGGGAGTCGAACGTGGAGGCGGTGCCCCCGTCGTTCCCGACGCCTACTCCCGCACCTTCGAGCATCTGCCCATCCACGTCCTCACCCTGGCTTCCGAACTGGATCAGTACCGGGTCGCGCCCGCCGAGGTCACCGTCGTGCTCCGAGGCCGACCCGACCTCCTCAACCGCCTGCGTCCCCAGGACGTCGAAGTCTACGTCAATCTCACCGATTCCACCGCCGTCCCCTTGACCCACGTCGCCATCCATGTGAATGCCCCGGGCGCCCAACTCGGCTCGGTCTCACCGGAACAAGTATTGATCGAACGGATCCTTCCGGCCGATAGTCGGCCTCGCGGGAATCCCTGACCGCTTCCACTCACTGCAAAAACATGTCCCACCCGAAACGCATCTTCGGAACCGACGGTGTCCGCGGCCGAGCCAACATCGAACCGGTCACCGCCGAGACCGCGCTCAAACTCGGTCGCGCCGCCGCCCATGTCTTTCGCAACCGGGTCGGAGTCGCGCGAAACCGCGTTCGCTACCGCATTGTGATCGGCAAGGACACGCGACTCTCGGGCTACATGATGGAAAACGCCCTGTCCTCCGGGGTGCTTTCCATGGGCGTGGATGTGGTCTTCATCGGCCCGCTTCCCAGCCCCGGTGTCGCCTATGTCACCCGGTCGCTCCGGGCGGACGCCGGCATCGTCATCACCGCTTCCCACAATCCGTATGATGACAACGGCATCAAGTTCTTCGGGCCGGATGGCTACAAGCTCGCCGATGACATCGAGGACCGCATCGAAGACCTCGTCTTCTCGGGAGAGATCGAGAACATCCGTCCCACCGCCGGCGAGATCGGCAAGGCCTTCCGCGTGGACGACGCCGTGGGTCGCTACGTTGAGCATGCCAAGACCAGCTTCCCCCGCGGCCTGACCCTGGAAGGGCTCCGCATCGTCGTCGATTGCGCCCATGGAGCCGCCTATAAATCCACCCCGGCCGTTCTCCAGGAACTGGGCGCGGAACTGATCGTCTCCGGCGTCCACCCCAACGGCACCAACATCAACGCCGAATGCGGCTCAATGCACCCCGCCGGGCTCTGTAGCCGCGTCCGCGAGTTTCGCGCCGATCTCGGCATCGCCCATGACGGGGACGCCGACCGGGTCATCCTGTGCGATGAGAACGGAGCCTTGATCGACGGCGACGATATCCTGGCCATCTCCGCCCTTCAGATGCTCCGCGATGGCACATTGAACAAGAAGACCGTTGTGGCAACGGTGATGTCCAACGCCGGCCTCGACGCCGCCGTCAACGCCGCCGGCGGATCGGTCATCCGCACCGCCGTCGGGGACAAAAACGTCATCGACCGCATGCTCGCCGATGACCTCAACCTCGGGGGTGAGCAGTCAGGCCATCTGATCTTCCGCGATCACAGCACCACCGGAGACGGTCTCGTGGCCGCACTTCAGATCCTGTCCACCATGAAGAGCCAGTCGATGCCGCTCTCCCGCCTGGCGGACTGCTGGAAGCGCTTCCCCCAACTCGTCTCCAATGTCCGCGTGCGGGAGAAGCGGACCTTCGATGAACTCAACGACGTCCTGTCGCTCGTCAGCAAGGCCGAGGCGGAACTCAAGCCGCTTGGCGGGCGCGTGCTCCTGCGCTACTCCGGCACCGAACCCAAGGCACGTCTCCTGGTGGAAGGCCCGGATCAATCCACCCTCGAACGCTGGTCCCGGGCCATCTGCGACTCCATCCAGGCTCAGATCGGGGCCTGAGCCGGATCCTCACGGCAGGATCATCCCCGATTCTCCCACCGGAGCGATCAACGGCAACATGCACCGGGTCCCCGACGGCGACCCCGAGGAGGTCTGCAATCTTGAGCGTCCAGTGATCCTGGGCCGCCAGTGAAAGAAAGCCCGTCGCCAGAGCCACCCCGTACAACCGACCGTAGGCGACAGCGCATCTGGAGATGTCGCGCCATTGCGTCCCCTGATTCGAGTCCATGATGACACTCCTCCCGAGGCGACCCGCCCTGACAACTCCATTCTTGGCGGGAACCGACCCTGCGCCTCCCGGGGCCGCGGGCGTCCTCGCCCGCCTCTCTCCTCCCTGCCGCCCCGAGCGGAAACACCTTCACGGGCAACTGCGGCGCATTCAGACACTGCCCCCGATAAATCGGACCGGGAGCGGCCGTGGTGCGTAGAACGTCCGAATGGAAGTCAAAGTCTCTTGGTGTCGTCCACGGGGAGGCGACGAGAATCCCGAGGCTCACTTCAACCGAGCTGGGAACGCTTGCGGGCCGGCGTACGACCCCAACGAGAAGCGCAAATCAAGGATCATGTGGACAAATCAGGTCGCGCGACCCATCGCGGATCGCCTGCCGGACCATTTCTGGCTCATCCGTCCCGATGCGAAACTTCTTTCCGTTGGCAAACGTGAGCTCGACCGCCTTCAGGCCGGAGACGTTCCAAAGCCAACCATGCGGGCTGAGACGGATGCCCCACCCATAATACCACTTGTTACGGACCGCTTCGGCAACGCGCACATCACTCACAGGGATCCTCCGCCAAACGAGCCCGACCCCAAACCGGCAGATCACCCAACCTCCCGCCACAGTGATGGTCAACGTGCCGAAGAGGGACAAGACCAGAACGACCACCCCGGCGAGGCAGGGCAGGAAAGCACGGTTTGCAGGCAATGACGGCACGAGAAGCCACGCCACCACGAAAAAGGCCAACAACGGGATGATGATGGCCCACCCAATCTGAGTATGTCGGTAACGATTCAAATGCGACCCACTCCGAATGTACCGACGCGCCGGTCAGCAGCAAAAGGCGGGAACGATCTCTCATCCGACCCGGGTGCGTCCTGACGCCGCTCCCGTCCAGGCTGGGTTCCGCCTCCTCACGTCGGCCGCTACGAACGGCGCGACGGGGTAGCTGCCAAGGTCACGAGGCGGATCCCAGACGAAGCAAAGGATGGGAGCATCCGCCTCCTCGCGTCGGCCGCTACCCAGATTCGGGTCGGCGCCCAACGGATCCGGGTCATTATCAAGATGAGCCCACCCTCGCCGCGCCCCGCTTCGGAGATGGTGCCGTCCCACGCACTGGGCTAACTTCCTGCCTCCACGATGCCTGCGACCGCATCTGAAAATTCTGCTCCACTGACACCGGCCCCGGACAGCAGGACGTTTCTGGCCAGATGCATCCTGCTGGATCTCGAGGTCACGCTCAAAGGCCGGATCACCCAAGTCGGGGCCATCCTCGGCGAAGAACGCCACTCCGGCAGCGCCGCCACCGGACTCGGATTCCTCGACGCGCTCGCCGGACGCGCCGATGCCGTCATCGGACATAATGTCGTCGATCACGACCTGGCTCGCCTCCAGGCCACCAGCCCGAACCATCCGCTCCTACTCCTGCCGGTCATCGACACGCTGATCCTGTCACCGATTGCTTTCCCCTCGAATCCGTACCATCGGCTGGTGAAGGACTACAAACTGGTCCACGAAAGCACCAACGATCCGGTGGCGGACGCACGCCTCTCCGGGGTGCTCTTTCTGGATGAATGGGAGGCGTTCGTCCGACTCCAGGCCACCCATCCGGAACTCTTCACCGCCCTCCATCATCTGCTCGCGACGGCCGACGACGCCAACGACCGGTTGGCGGTCGGCTTCCAGAAGTTTCTCGGAACGGTTGCGGGCGGCGCGCGGGTTCCCTCGCCCGACGACGCGCGCCGCGCCGCCCACTCGTGGATCCATCACCATGCCTGTCCCCAGGCAACCCTTCCGGAGGAGGCGTTCGCCTCACGCGATCCGCGGCATGCCCTCGCCTTTGCCCTGAGTTGGCTGGGGGTTTCCGGCGGCAATTCCGTGCTGCCACCCTGGGTCCGCAAACGGCATCCGGCGGCGGCCGCCTGGGTGCGGCAATGGCGATGTCTCCCATGCGCCGAACCGGCCTGCCCGTGGTGTTCCCAGCATCACGAGCCACGTGCGCAGTTGCAGCGTTGGTTCGGGTTCGACGACTTCCGAGCCGCGCCCCGCGCTCCCGACGGCACCAGCCTTCAACGTCGGATCATCGAATCCGGCCTGCGGGATGAATCCCTCCTCGCCATCCTGCCCACCAGCGGCGGCAAGTCGCTGTGCTTCCAACTTCCGGCTCTGGTGCGCTCCCAGCGCACCGGTGCGCTCACCGTGGTGATCTCGCCCTTGCAGGCCCTGATGAAGGATCAGGTCGATGGACTGATCCGGCGCACCGGCAATCCCTGCGCCGCCGCGCTCTACGGACTCCTCACGCCGCCCGAGCGATCCGATGTGCTGCGCCGGATCCAGATGGGCGACATCGCGATCCTCTACGTCTCGCCGGAACAATTTCGCAACCGCTCCTTCCGCTCGGCCATCGCGACACGGGAACTGGGATGCTGGGTCTTCGACGAGGCCCATTGTCTCTCCAAGTGGGGCCATGATTTCCGTCCGGACTACCTTTACGCCGCCCGCTTCATCCGGGAGTTCTCCGCCGAAACCGGAGTTCCGGTCGCGCCCATCGCCTGCTTCACCGCCACCGCCAAACAGGAGGTTCGCGACGAGATCCTCGCCCACTTCCAGAAGGAAACCGGCCGCGAACTGCGCGCGTTTGAAGGCGGCGTGGAACGTGACAACCTCCAGTTCGAAGTCGAGGAGACCGGCGAACACGGCAAACTCGGCCAGGTCGATGAACTCCTCCGCGAGCATCTCCACCCCGGCCAACCAGGGAGTGCCGTCGTCTTCCGGTCCCGCCGTGGTTACACCGAGGTCACCGCCGAGTACCTCCGCCAGCAAGGCTGGAGCAGCGAACATTTCCACGCCGGGCTTACCCCTCCGGAGAAGAAGCGCATCCAGGACGAGTTCATCGCGGGCCGGATCCAGGTGATCTGCGCCACCAACGCCTTCGGCATGGGCATCGACAAGGACGACGTGCGACTGGTCATCCACGGCGACACCCCCGGCTCTCTGGAGAACTATCTGCAGGAGGCCGGCCGTGCCGGGCGCGACGGGCGCAAGGCACGTTGCGTCCTGCTCTTTGACGAGGAGGATTGTGAATCCCAGTTCCGCCTCGGGGCCCTGTCCGAGCTCGGTCAACGCGACATCGCCCAGATCCTGCGCGGCCTGCGGAAGAGTGCCCGCGGCCGGGACGAAGTGGTCATCACCAGTGGTGAACTCCTGCGCGACGAAGACGTCGACCTCGATCCCGGCGGGGCCATGGCCGATACCCAGGTCCGGACCGCCATCGCCTGGCTGGAACGGGCCGGATTCATCCAGCGCGACGAGAACGTCACCAGCGTCTTCCAGGCGCGGCCGTTGGTGCGTTCGCTCGACGAGGCGCGGCCGATCCTCGCGCGACTCCACCTCCCCACTCCCGAGGAGAATCTCTGGCTCGCGATCCTGCGCGAGATCATGAACTCGGATCCCACTGGGAACCTGACCGTCGATCAACTGGCCCTCTTGCCGGAGTTCGCCGCCCTGCACACGCAACGCCCGGCCGAAGCCTCCGGGCCGGCGTGGGTCTCATCGCGGGTCCTGCGCACCCTCGACTCCATGGCCGAGGCAAAGCTCCTCAAGCGCGACACCCTCCTCACGGCCTACGTCCGCCACAAGGTGGCCGACCATTCCACCCTCCGGTTGCAACGGATCATCCGTCTGGAGAAGGCCCTGCTGGAACTCCTCATCGAATCCGAGCCGGATCCGGACATGGAACGTTGGCTGCCTCTCTCGTTGCCACTGCTCAACCAGCGTCTCCTCGACGACGGCCATCCCACGTCCGTTCACCAACTCCGCAGCATCCTTGCCAGCCTCGCCCAGGATGGCCGCGGATTCGCCGCCAGTCGCGCCAGCTTCGACCTGCGATGTCCGGGTCAGGATCGCCTCGAACTCCGGATCCGCCGCGGCTGGGACCTGATCCGCAAACTCTCGGAACGTCGTACCCGCGCCGCCGATATCGTCCTGCAACGGCTGCTTTCCCGAATCGAATCCGACACTCCGGCGCAGGCGGATCTCCTGGTGGAATTCACCTTCGAAGAACTTCGCGCCGCGCTGGAATCCGACCTGGTCATCCGCAGCGAGACGCGCGACATCAACGCGACCGTCGAACGTTCCCTCCTGTTCCTACACGAACAGGCGGTCATCGAACTTCGCCAGGGCCTCGCCATCTTCCGCTCGGCCATGACCATTCGGCTCAACCGCCGTCGCGATGGCCAGCGCTACGGCATCGCCGATTTCGAACCCCTCGCCTCCCACTACCGCGAACGGATCCTCCAGGTCCATGTCATGGGCGAGTACGCCCGTCGCGGCCTCAAACGGATGGAAGAAGCCGTCGATCTGGTCCTCGCCTACTTCCGACTGGGCCGGGAGGAATTCGTCCAACGCTACGTGCCGCTGAAGGCCGCCGTACGGGAACACGCCACCACCGCCTCCTCCTACGAACGGATCGTCACCGCCCTCGAAAACGCCGAGCAGATCCGGATCGTCACCGCGCCGCTCCACCGGAATCTGCTGGTCCTCGCCGGGCCGGGCGCCGGCAAGACCCGCACGATCGTCCATCGCACCGCCTACCTCCTCCGCGTCCACCGGGTCCGTGCCCGTTCCATCCTGGTGTGCTGCTTCAATCGCAACGCCGCACTCGAACTCCGGCGGCGCCTCGTCGAACTGGTCGGCGAGGACGCCCGGGGTGTGACCATCCTCACCTATCACAGCCTCGCCCTGCGACTGCTGGGCCGCACGCTCGCCCATCGCGCTTCCGGCAATGCCGAGGAAATCCGCTTCGACGAACTCATCACCGAGGCCACCGCGCTCCTCCGCGGCGAACGCGTTCCGCCCGGGATCGAAGCCGACGAGATCCGCGACCGTCTTCTCGCCGGGTTCGAACACATTCTCGTCGACGAATACCAGGACATCGACGAAGCCCAGTATCGACTGGTCGCCGCCCTCGCCGGCCGCACTCTCGACGATCCCGATCAGAAGCTTTCCATCCTCGCCGTCGGTGACGATGACCAGAGCATCTACGCCTTCCGCGGCGCGAATGTGGAATTCATCCGGCGCTTCCAATCCGACTACGACGCCGACATCCAGTATCTGGTCGAGAACTACCGTTCCACCCGCCGCATCATCGACGCCTCCAACGCCGTCATTGCGGTCAATCGCGACCGGATGAAGACCGGTCGCCCCATCCGCATCGATCGCCATCGTGCCGATGATCCCATCGGCGGCCCGCTCGAGAAACTCGACTCCCTGACGCGCGGCCGGGTGCAGGTGATCGCCATCGACGATCCCGTCCACCAGGCCGAGGCGGTCCTCGTCGAGATCCGTCGCCAGCGCCATTTGGCGGAAGGGGCGTGGTCCGATTTCGCCGTGCTTTCCAGCGAGCACCGCGACCTCGCCCTGATCCGGGCCGTGCTCGAACGTGAGGGCATCCCCGTCCGCTGGCAGGCCGACCGCGGTCAATGGCCCAGCCTGCTTCACTTCCGCGAGATCCACACCTTCCTGCACCGCATCGAAAGTGCCCCACGACGTCGGGTCAATCTTCCCGAACTCACCGACTGGATCACCGAAGCCCAGGCGGCACACGGGATCGCCAATCCGTGGATCGCCCTGCTGGCACGTCTCGTCGGGAGCTGGCAGGACGAAGCCGGCACCGAGGACATGCCCGCCATCGACGTCGCCCGGTTCTTCCGCGAATCCCTCGTGGAGCTTCGTCGCGATGCGGTGACCGCCGATGGAGTCATTCTCTCCACCGTGCACGCCGCCAAGGGAACCGAACACGACCACGTCTTGCTGGTAGGTCCCTGGCCGGAATCCTCGGATGCCAAAAAGTCCGAGGAACGTCGCCGGACCTTCTACGTGGGCATGACGCGCGCCCGGCGATCGCTGACCCTCCTCGATCTCCGCACCCTGCGGCCTTCGCTCCCCGGACAGATGATCCCTCCGGAGATCCTTTCCCGCGTCGCCCCTCCCGTCCCCATCGATCCCGCCATCCAGCATCGACACTATTCCATCCTCAGCCTGGGCGACGTCTTCCTCAGCTACGCCGGACTGCATGTGTCGGGATCTCCCGTCCATCGTGCACTCGAATCCCTTCGTCCCGGCGATCAGGTCCAACTTCGGAGCCATGCCAAGGGCGCAGTGGAGATCGTCGGCCCCGCTGGAATCCCCGTGTGCCGACTCTCGATGGAGGCTGGCCGGGTCTGGAGCCCGCGCCTGCCCGCGATCCACGAGGCCCGCGTGCTGGCCCTGATCCGCCGGGTTCCAAATCCAGAGAGCGAAGCCGAGGCGAGCCTCAACCTCCGCTCCGAGTCGTGGGAGATTCCGCTGCTCGAGATCGTCTGGTCCGCCCTGCCCTGAGCGCCCCGGGGCCACGGGCGTCCTCGCCCGCCTCTCTCCTCCCTGCCGATCGAGCCCTGGCATCCGGGATCACTTCCGCGCCTGCCCCATCCACCTCACGGCGTTCTCCACCACCTTGAGTGCATTGGGATTCTGGTAGACCGGATAGCTCTCGTGGCCGGGACGAAAGTAGAACACCCGTCCCTGCCCCACTTTCCACACCGCGCCGCTCCGAAACCATTCGCCGGTGGCCCAGCGTTCCTCCAGCACCACTTCATCCGGTGCAGGAACGTGGAACGGTTCGTCGTACATCTCGGTCTGCGACAATTCGAACCGCTCCGGCAGATCCCGCGCGATCGGGTGATTCCGCTGAAGGATCCGGATCTCACTCGGCTTGCCGTCGCCGCGATAAGCCGGGAAGCAGCAGTTCGGCAGCGTCAATTGCACCTCCACCGGACCCACCGTCGGCTTGCGGTAGAGAACCGACGGCGAAAGCCGATCCGTGTACTTGGGTGCCAACAACGGACGGGGAAACAGATCCGACTCCTTCAACACCGCCGTCGCCCGCTCCGAGGGCGGCAAGGCCGCCAAGGCATCCTGTCGCGCCCGCTCGTTCATGGCCTCGACGAACGGCCGCGACCAGTGCGCCGAATGCAGGGCGATCAATTGCAACCGACCTTCGCGGATCCGTCGAACGATCCCCTGCGCCACCGGCGGTTCGATTTCCATCTGCCGGACGTGTCCCCACCACACCAGCACATCGGTCTGATCCAACCCGCCCAACCCCTGCGCCGGGTCATCGAGGGCGGCCGACGTCACGGACAGCCCGGGCAACGTGCGGAGATGGGCGGCAATGGCGTTCCCCAGCCAGTTCGAATAGGCCTCCTTCTGCTTGGGTTGACGCTCGTCCCACACCAGCACGCGGATCGGGCCCCCCTCCGCCGCGACGCGAGAAGGCAGCGCCGTGGCAAATATCAAACCCAGCCAGGCCAGCGATCGAAGACGGCGGAACAGGGAAAGCGGAATCATTTCCCCGCACTCAAGCCCGCCCGGCTGAAACTTGGAACCGGGAATCGCGGATTCAGGATCAGCGTCGTCCGAGCACGAAACCCAGTCCGAACCGGACCCACAACGGAATGGTGAAGAACCCGAGGATCGAGGTGGCGACGACCACGCGGACGGCAGTGAGGGGATCGCCGCCATAGTGGCGTGCGAGGACGATGGGAAACACGGCGGCCGGCATGGACGCCTGAATCACGAGGACCTGCTTCAATTCGATCGACGCCGGCAGGAAGCGGGCAGCGAGGAAGAGCAGCACCGGCACCGCACCGCAGCGCACGGCACAGGCGCTCAGCATCAGCCGCCACCCACCTCCGGAACGCAGTTGCGGCGTGGTTTCCGCCAGCGTTGCCCCGATCAGGATCAGTCCGAGCGGAAAGCAACACACCGCCAGCATGTGGTTCGTGGTCTGAATGAAATCGGGAAAGCGCACCCCGGCCAAGTTCAGGAGCACGCCCGAAACGATCGCGATCAGCGGCGGATTGATGAGCTTGCGCCACTCGGTTACGCCCGCATGGCCCAGAGTTACCAGGCCCACCGTCCACATCGCGGTGTCCACCCCCAGATTGTGGAGGAACAGCACTCCCGTCGTCTCGCGGGGGAAGAGTTGGATGATCAACGGCAGCGCGGCGTACCCGTAGTTCTGGAAGCCCGCAGCGCAGGCAAAGGTCCGCTGCTCCCGATCGGTCGTCGCCCCGCTCCAACGTCGGAATCCCCAGGCCACACAAACCCCGAGCAACACGCCGCAGAACCCGAAGAGCGGCGGCAACAGAAGGTTGTCGGCACGGCGCAATGCCTCGTTGTTGAGGACATTGTCCAGAATCAGGCAGGGCGTCAGGACGTTGACCACCACGCGGATGAGGCTTTCGTCCGCTTCATGGGTCAGCCAATTCGACTTGCGCAGGAAAACTCCCACCACCACGAGGCAGTAGGCCGGCATCACCGCCGAGAAAACCGTCCAGAAATCGATCATCAGGTCCGCGTCCAAGGGAACGCGCCGTCAGCGTGCCTGGGTCACGGGCAGTTCCGAGTTCAA
>Ga0105048_10005267_pt1 | contig 20932 bp, 13 predicted proteins | sample MAT05_FD_78382 | JGI IMG/M metagenome (GOLD analysis project Ga0105048, IMG submission 78382) | Freshwater microbial communities from Lake Fryxell liftoff mats and glacier meltwater in Antarctica - MAT-05 | ecosystem: Environmental > Aquatic > Freshwater > Ice > Liftoff microbial mat | place...
GCCAGCGTTCGTTCTGAGCCAGGATCAAACTCTCCAGTTATATCTGGACAAGCTGTCCTCGATGCAGACGCCGGCTAAGGACATCTACATCGGCTTCAATCTCAAAGTTTTGCCAGGACCCCGAGGGGTCCGTGGCGGACCATCTTGGCGTTCTGCTATCCAGTTTTCAGAGAGTGACTTTCGCCGGCGGACCGGCGAAGCGAGGCGTCTTTTCGTGCATGACGGCCGCGGAGTCAACGCGATTTTTCCCGGGCTGGTGCTTTTGTTGCGAACGGGCCGATCTTCATCGCGTTTTGGGTGGAGCTAAGCGGCCACGTTATCGTGCGTTGACGTTGCCGGGGCGGCGAGGCACCTGTTGAAGGGCCTCGGGGTAAGCTCGGGGCAGGCTCGAGAGGGAGGAGTTGGCGATGCGCATGATTCTGTTTGGGCCACCGGGGGCTGGTAAAGGGACGCAGGCGGCCCGTCTGCTCGAACGTTATAAGGTAGCGCACCTGTCGACCGGCGATATGTTGCGGGCGGCGGTGAAGGCGAAGTCGGAGCTCGGGCAGGCTGCCGAGGGCTACATGAAGCGCGGCGAGCTCGTGCCCGATCAGCTCGTGTGCGACCTCGTGGTGGAGCGGCTGGCCGAGCCGGACTGCGCCAATGGGTTCATGCTCGATGGCTTCCCACGCACGGTGCCGCAGGCGGAAGCGCTGGCGGTGACGCTCGAGAAGGCCGGGATCACGCTCGACCTGGTGCTGGTGCTCGAGGTGCCGGATGCCCTGATCGTCGAGCGGATCACTGGGCGCCGGAGCGATCCGGAGACGGGTGCGATCTATCACCTGAAGTTCAACCCGCCGCCGGCGGATGTGGCGGGACGGGTGGTGCAGCGCGCGGACGATACCGAGGAGGCGTGCCGGACGCGCCTGGCGAAGTATCACGCGGAGACCACGCCGGTGCTGCCGTACTTTGAGGCGCAAGGGCAGAGGCAGGGGATCGTGAAGCGGGTCGACGGGGTCGGCACGCCGGACGAGGTCACCGAGCGGGTGATCGCGGCGATCAGCTGATGAGCTGATAGAATCCGCCCCAGCCCATCGTTTCGGGGTGCTGGAAGCCGCCCCAGCTCAGGTGGTGAGGAGGGCTCGGCCGAGGGCGCCGAGCTCTTCGTAGAGGTGCACGTTGGCGGCGATCGCTTTCGCGAAGACGCCGAGGTGCAGGGATTCGTTGGGACCGTGGGCGCCCGTCTCGGGGTCCATGACGCCGTTCAGGATGAGCGGCAGGTTGCCAAAGCGGCGGCCGAACAGCGCGACGAAGGGGATCGAGCCGCCAATGCCGACGTGCAGGAGCGGCCGACCCCAGGCTTTGCGGTAGGCGCGATCGCACGCTTCGAAGGCGGGGCCCTGTGGGGTGTAGAGCCAGCTCTGGGCGCCGCCGGGCTTGGCGGTGAGGGTCACCTTGGCGCTGCCGCCGGGGATGTCGTGGAGCAGGATGTTCTCTAGAAGGCCCTGGATCTGCGCGCGATCTTGGCCCGGGGCGAGGCGCAGCGAGAGGGTCATCGAGGCCTTCGAGCGGAGCGCGTTCTTCTGGCGATCCGGGGTCGGCAGGGTGCTCGTGAGGATGGTGACGGCGGGTTGGCGCCAGAGCCATTCGGCGGGAGGACGACCGCGATCGGGGAGCGGGTCGACGCCGTCCAACAGGTGGGCGCCGACGCGGATAACGTCGGGGCTGAGCGGCACGTCCCAGGCGGCCTGGCGCCAGGCGGCGGGGACCTCCTGGCGGAGGTGGGCGAAGCGGGCGTCGTCGTCGAGGAGGCGGTTCACCAGGCGCACGAGGATGGTCGACACGTCGGGTACGACGTTGCCCCAGAGGCCGGAGTGGGCGTCGGAGGCGATCGCTTCGACGCTGAGTTCGAACTCGGCGAGGCCGCGGAGCGAGACGGTCAGGCCGGGGATCTCGGTCGATGGGTTCTCGCAGTCGGTGAGCACCATGACGTCGGATGCGAAGGCTTCGGGGTAGGCGTCCATGTAGCGTTCGAGGTTGGGCGAGCCGATCTCTTCTTCGCCTTCGATGAACAGCTTGACGTTGATCGGAAGCTCGCCCGCGACTTCGAGCCAGGCGGACAAGGCGGCCAGGTGCGAGACCCAGCCGCCCATGTCGTCGGCGGCGCCGCGGGCGTAGAGGCGGTCGCCCTTGCGGGTGGCGGTGTGGGGGTCGGTGGCCCAGGGCTCGCCCTTGACGGGCTGGAGGTCGAGATGGCCGTAGATGAGCACTGTGGGGCGGTCGGGGCCGGCTTTCATGCGCTCGGCGACGACCGACGGGAGGGCATTCGGGAGGCTGAGAACGCGGCTGTGATCGAAGCCGAGGGCTGTCAGGTCGGCGGCGATCTTGGCGGCGAGGGCGGCGACGTCGGCGGCGTGGGCCGGGTCGCAGGAGATCGCGGGGTAGCGCAGATAGCTGCTCAGGCGATCGACGGTGGCGTCGAAGTGGGCGGCGGCGAGGGCGGCGACGGCGTCGGACTGGGACATGGGACCTCCGGCGCGGAGGTAATCCCGGATTGGCGCGCGCTTCACGGGTGGAGGTGGGCGTCGGTGGGCGTCGGTGGTGTCGGTCAGGCGGTGGCGGCCTTGTGCACGAAGACGATGCCGACCAGGAGCAGGACCGCGAGCAGGGCGCGCTTGAAGGTGACCTGATCGATGCGCTGATAGAGGACGTGGCCGCTGACAACGCCGAGGATGATCGCTGGAGATATCAATAAGTTCTGAAGCAGGACTGCGCTCGTGAGGAGTCCTGTCCAGGCGAAGCCGATGAGCTGGATGACGGAGGTCAGGAGGAAGACGACCTGGAGGGTCGACTTGGTGGCGTCTTTGTCCCAGTTGCGCAGCGTCGTGTAGACGACAGCAGGCGGGCCACCGGTGTTGAAGGCACCGAGCACGCCTGAGGCGGCGCCGGCCAGCCAGGCCCAGGCGACTGGGATGTCGCGTTCGCGTGGCTCGATCTCGGCGAAGAGGGACCAGCCTGCGTAGGCGATGAGCGTCAGTCCGAGGACGAGCTTGATCGTGAGGGGATTGGCGACCTGGAGCGCAAGCACGCCAAGCGGCACGCCGATGGCCGTGCCGATGAGCAGCGGCACGGCGCGGCCCCACTGCAGGTGCGCACGGAGCTGCCAGGCGATGAGGGCAGCGACGCCGAAGCAGTAGACGGCGACGAACGGGACGGCGAAGCGCTCGCTCACGAAGAGGGGGAGCAAGGCCATCGTGACGAGCCCAAAGCCAAAGCCGACGACGCCCTGGGTGAAGGCCGCGACGAACACGACGAAGAAGGTGAGGAGGTCGATCACAGGGGCTGAGCCCTCGCGCTGGCCGGGTTGGCGGCGGTCACTTTCCACGGCACGATCGATAGCGCAAGCGTGAGGACGAGCGGCTGGAACTGGAGGGCATTGCTTCACGCGGGGGCTTCGGCCATCGTGGCGTCCATGACGCGATGGCATGCGGCCTGGGGCCTGGGGATGGCGGTTCTGCTGAGCATGGGCTCAGCGTGTGGCGAGTCTGCGAGCCCGGCCGACGGTGCGACAGACGGGGTGGACGGGGACGCGGCGGTGCCGACTGAGGCGCGCTGGGAGGTGGCGATCGGTGGGCTTCCGGGCGCGCTTCTGAGCGTATGGAGCGGGGGAGCGGCGGCGGAGCTGTGGGCGGTCGGCGCGGATGTGGGCGCTGGGACCGGGCCGATGGTCGTGCGCGGGACGGCGGCGCGTGGTTGGGAGCGGGTCGATCTGCGGGCCGCTGACCCGACCGGCGGGCACTTGTGGTGGGTGTTCGGGCCGCCTGGGGGAGCGCCGGGCAACGAGCATGTGTGGATCGTCGGCGAGCTGGGGCGGGTGCTGCGGGTGGATCGCGGCGAGACGGCGGGGGCGACGGGCGAGGTGACGCGCGTTGCGAGCGGTACGAATGCGACGCTGTATGGGATCTGGGGCGCGAGCGAGGATGTGTTGTGGGCCGTGGGTGGCTATGTCTATCCGCGCACCGGGCCGCCGACGATCGTGCGGCTCGGGCCGGCCGGTGGAGAGGTCGTGGAACTTCCGGCTGGCCTCCCGGAAAGTGGAACGTTCTTCAAGGTTTGGGGCAGTGCGGCGAACGATGTCTGGGTCGTCGGCGAAAAGGGCATGGTGCTGCATTTCGATGGGGTGACGTGGACGCGGGTGGCGACCGAAGGGGAGCCGCGGCTCGTCACGGTGCACGGGCAGGGCGCAGACGATGTGGTGGCGGTCGGCGGGTCGAGCGCGGGGGTGATCGTCGCGGGACGGTCGTTCGAGGCGGTCACGACCGGGCCGCTGTCGCCACTGAATGGGGTGTTTGTCGAGCCGGATGGGGCGGCCTGGGCGGTCGGCATGCTGGGCCAGGTGCTGCGGCGGGCGAGCGCGGGCGCGGCCTGGGAGGCGGTCGCGACGGGCGGTGCGGGCGGAGCGATGCGCGACTGGCACGCGGCCTGGGTCGATGACCGTGGGGATCTGTGGGTCGCGGGCGGGAACCTGCTGACGCGGTTGGATCAGGGGACGTTGCTGCGTTTTGGCCCCGCTCGAGTGGACCTGCCGAGTGGTCAGGTGGCGGGGCTCGAGCCGAGTGTGGAAGGGACCGAGAGCGTCGAGGTCGTCGAGGTCGTCGAGGCGGCGGAGGTCGTCGAGGCGGAAGAGGATATCGAGGTCAGCGACGCGAGCGAGGAGGGCGAGGCCGAGATCGTCGAGGTGAGCGATGGCGATGGCGGCACGGATGGGGAGGTGCAGGACGCTGACGAGGACGGCATGGAGGCCGCGGACGCTGGGCCGGACGTGAGCGATGTGGTGGAGACCGATGGGGATTGGGAAACGGACGACACGGTGAGCGACGGGGCGGACGGGGATACGACGGCGCTCGAGCCGTTCGAGATGGGGCGCATCGACTATATGAGCGGGCTGTTCAGGCCGTTCGCGGCGGGGGCGACGCTGGACATGATCCACGGGCCGCAGGGCGGCGTGCACGTCGAGGTGGCGGTCCGTTTCCCGTGGGTCACGACGGGCATTGAGGTGATCACTGGGATGGAGCTGCGCCTGTCGATCGATGGGGTCGAGGAGGCGCGGTACATCCTGGCCGAATATCCGGTACCGGTCGTCGCTATGGGCGTGTGCCAGAGCTACATCATGCCGCTCATCTTCGATGTGCCGGACTCGGCCCTGTTCGCGGGTCGGATCGGCCGCGTGACGGTCGCCGTGAGTCCGCCGGGGCAGAGCTGGGAACGGGTGCTCGAGGGCGAGCTGGTCGATACGCTTTAGGCGGAGACGGTGTCGATGCGGAGCTCCTCGGCGGCGGCGGCGCCAAAGAGCTGGGCGACCAGCGAGAGCGCGAAGGGAACCGAGGTGCCGGGGCCGCGGCTCGTGGTGATGGGGCCGTCGACGACGACGGTGTCGTCGGCGTAGTTCGGGAAGTCGGCGAGCTCCGGACGGGAGCCGGGCCAGCTCGTGATGCGCGTCGCACGGGCGAGGCCGGCGGCGGCGAGCACGGTCGGGGCGGCGCAGATGGCGGCGGTGGGGGCGCCCTTCTGGAGGCGGTCACGCAGGAGCTGCATGAGCGACTCGGACTCGAGTAGCTTTGCTACGCCAGGACCGCCGGGGAGCACGACCAGGTCGAACGCGTCGCCCCATTCGTCGAGGGCCTCCTGCAGGTCGATGTCGGCCATCACGCGGATGCGTTGCTTGCCGGCGATCGGGTTTTTGGCGCCGACCGAGGCCGTCACGACGTGGGCGCCGGCGCGCCGGAGGTAGTCGACGACGGTCAGGGCCTCGACCTCTTCGAAGCCGGGAGCGAGGGGGACGAGCACGCGTTTCATTTCGGGTTTCCTGCGTTGGGGGATGGGCGCGTGCACGATGCCACGCTTCGCAGGGAGCGTCGACGCAGCACGACGAGGATGACGAGGATGAGGAGACCGAGACCGAGGAGTGCGGGCTCGGCCGGGAGAGCGCCGGCGCAACCTTCGGAGCTGCCCGAGTTGGCGGCGTCGACGCTTTGCGTGCCGCCAACGGCGGGGTCGATGGGATCGGTGCCGGCGTCGATCTCGCCCTTGTCGTCGGTGCCGTCGCCGTCCGAGTCGGTCCTGGCAGGGTCGGTGTCGTAGACCAGCACCTCGTCGCCGTCGGAGACGCCGTCGTTGTCTGTGTCGGCATTCGTCGGGTCGCTGCCGGCCGACATCTCGAGGTCGTCCGAGAGGCCGTCGTTGTCGTCGTCGTCGTCGACACAGTTGGGGGTCTGGTCGCTGTCCGAGTCGGTGCAGTCGCGGGCGCAGCCAGGCTCGTCGTCGTTGCAGTCCAGGCCGGCGCAGCCTTCGCCGACGCCGTAGCCGTCGTCGTCGAGGTCGACGCACTGGGCCTCCTCACAGTCGGGCACGCCGTTGCCGTCGCCGCCGTCGCGGTCGGTGATGCAGTCGGTCGTGCAGCTCGCGATCGCGTCGTTGCAGTCCGGCTCGCAGCCGTCGCCGACGCCGTAGCCGTCGCCGTCGTTGTCGAGGCAGTCGTCGTCGTCGTCGCAGATGCCGTCGTTGTCACGGTCGCCGAGCACGCAATCGGGCTCGCACATCGGCGTCGCACCGGGCACGCACACACCCGACAGGCACGCGTCGCCGCCGGTGCAGCCGTCGCCGTCGCTGCAGCCGCCGGTGTTGTTCACGTGGCCGCAGGCGCCGCCATTGCATGCGTCGTCGGTGCACGCGTTGCCGTCGTCACAGGAGATCGGGGCGCCGCCGCAGGCTCCCGCGCCGCATGAGTCGGCACTGGTGCAGGGGTTGCCGTCGTCGCAGGCGAGGGCGTTGTTCTCATGGGTGCAACCGTTGGGGCCGCACGCGTCGTCGGTGCACGGGTTCTGGTCGTCGCACGAGATCGCGACGCCCGCGCAGGCACCGCCCGCGCATACATCGCCCTGGCTGCAGACGTTGCCGTCGTTGCAGGCGAGCGCGTTGGCCTGGCTCACGCAGCCGTTGGCGCCGCAAGCATCGTTGGTGCACGGGTTCTGGTCGTCGCACGAGATCCCGATGCCCGCGCAGGCGCCGCCCGCGCACACGTCGCCCTGGGTGCAGACATTGTCGTCGTTGCAGGCGGCCGCGTTGTTGGCGCTCGAGCAGCCGGTCAGGCCGCAGGCATCGTCGGTGCAAGGGTTCTGATCGTCGCAAGAAACGGCCACGCCACGGCAGGCTCCGGCGGCACAGCTGTCGCTGCTCGTGCAGATGTTGCCGTCGCTGCATGGACCGTTGTTGTTCGCGTAGCCGCAGCCGTTCGCGCCGCAGGCGTCGTCGGTGCACGGGTTCTGGTCGTCGCATGAGATCCCGAGGCCCGCGCAGACACCGCCGCTGCACACGTCGCCGGATGTGCAGACGCTGTTGTCGTTGCATGCCGCCGTATTGTTCTGGTGCATGCAGCCGTTTGCGCCGCATGAGTCGTTCGTACACGGGTTGCCGTCGTCGCAGTTGACCGCCGCGCCGTTGCACGAGCCGCCGCTGCAGCGGTCGCCGGTCGTACAGACGTTGTTGTCGTTGCAGGGCGAGCTGTTGGCGACGCTCGTGCAGGTGCCGGAGACGTTGCAGCGGTCGTCGGTGCAGGGGTTCGCGTCGTCGCACGAGATCGCGGCGCCGGCGCAGGTGCCGTTGGTGCAGCGGTCGCCGACCGTGCAGGCGTCGCCGTCGTTGCAGAGTGTGCCATTGCCGCCAGCGCACGGGTCGATCGTGCAGGTCAGGGTCGCGCAACTGGAGTTGACCCCGCCAGGGGAGCCGCCGCTGCTGGCGCAGAAGCTCGGCGCCTTGTTCTGACAGATGCCGGTGGCGGGGTAGCAACAGCCCTGGGCCGGGACCGCGATGCACACCCAGGCGCCCGCGCCGTTGCAGGCGATCGTGCCGGACTGGCCATTGGAGGGCTGGATGCACGGGTCGCCTGGGAAGTCGTTGTCGCCGTCGTTGTCGAAGTCGATCTCATCGGCGAGCCCGTCGGCATCGTTGTCGACCTGGTCGCAGATCTCCGGCAGCGAGCCGTCGCTGTCCTTGCAACAGAGCACGCCACCCTGGTCATCGGGGCGCGTCTTCGTCACGCGCTCGGACTCGTGAAAGCCGTCGCCGTCGTCCTGGCAGGTCCACGCCCATTGCGCCGCCGTATAGCCGTGGGTCTCGGCCGAGGCGCCGCCGTTGTCGGTGCTGCGCAGAGACGAGCACTGGTTGTGCCCGAACACGTTGAGTGGCGCGCAGTTGGGCTGGGGTGGGGCGCCCATGTTGCCGCAGCCGAAGATGTCGTTGAACGACTGCGGGAAGCCGTTGACGACCTCGTCGCAGTTGCCGGTGCCGGAGCCCGAGGTGCGGGTCATGAAGAAGGCGGCGCCGGGCGGATGGGGGATGCTGGTCGGGCCGCTGCCGTTCTGCGGGTAGTTGCTGGCGACCGCGTCGACACAGCCGCGGCCACCGGTGCGCAGGTTGATGTCATCGGGGCCGTAGCAGACGTGCCAGCCGCCGGCACACAGGTCTTCGACGTTGCAGCCGCGACCGGCCGCGTTCCCGCCGTCGTTGCCCGCCTCGCGTGCGCACATCGGCTCGTCGTGAAAGGCGCCCTGAACGTTCCAGGCGCCGCTGCAGGAGGCGATGACCGGGTAGGTATTGCGGTCGACGAACCCTTCGCGCGTCCCGTCCGAGCACCCGACGACCAGCGGCTGCGCCAGCGCGGCGCCCGACGTCAGGGCGAGCAACGCGCTCGTGCATGCGACCAACGCTATCCCGACGGCTCCAAGCTTCATTGACGGTCCCTCGGCCTGGCGCCCGTGCCAAGCAGCGGGGAAGGTCGCCGGTCGGGACGCCCCGTGTCAATGATGGCGGCAAGCGGCGGCCAGCGGCTGAGCGATCCGTCATCGAAACGGGGCTACGGGTACTCAGGCGCGGGCACGGGTGTCACGAGCCCGCGCGTGACCAGCAGGTCGTAGAGTTCGCCCGCGGCCGAGCGCAACGTGAGATCGACGTCGGTGCCGACGTCGCCCCGTAACATCAAGAGCGCGTCGTCGACCGACAACGAGGCGCCGACCTCCTCGCCGATGCGCACGATGACGTCGCCTGCCCCGACCCCGGCCATCGCCAGGGGGCCATCGTCGAACAACGCGGACAAGATGATGCCCTCGCTTCCGAGCTCGACGCTGGCCCCGACGCCACCGAACGGTTCGGTCAGATTGTGGTCCGGCATCTCATCGGGGCGGCGCGCGACCAGCACAGGGACCTCGGTGCGGGCGCCGACGCGCGCGTTCTGCTGGCGGCGCTGCGCCCAGACGGTGCCGTCCGGCGCGCCCGCGGTGACGGTTAAGAGCTGGGCCCCGGTGACCCTCGGGCTGAGCTCGTAACGGCCATCCTTGTCGCTGCGCGTCTCGTAGAGAGTGTCGCTGTAGACCTCGACGCGTGCACCTTCGAGCGGGGCGCCGCGTGTGTCGACGACGCGTCCCGTGAGGAGGGCGGGGCCGCTGCCACCGCAGGTGATTTCGACCTCTTCGCCTGGCGAGACGAAGACGTTACCGCACACGAGCTCGTAGCCGTCGGCGGTCTTGATCGACACCTGGTACTCGAAGGCACCGCGTACCGGGATTGGGTCGAAGAAGCGGCCGGTCGCGACGATCGAGCGTGGCTCGTCGCCCATACCGATCGTGTCGATGTGCGACACGGCGCGCAGCTCTTCGATGCGTTGCTGGAGGTCGCCATCGAAGTTGTCGGGTTCGAGGTAGTCGGTGCCGCTTTCGCCGGGATTCTCGGTCAGCTCGAGCGGCAGCGCCGCCTCATCGAGGATGACACCGGCTTCGGCGACGTTGTCCTCAGTGCCCGCTTCAGCGCCGCTCGGGAGATCTTCGGGGGTGGCGGGTTGGGGCATTGCGGGCTCTACCGCAACCGCCACGCCTTCCGCTGGCGCTTCGAGCGCGGCGGGCTCGATCACCGGTTCGCGCAGCTCCTGCTCGGCCAGCATGAAGGCCTCCACCGGACCCGCCCCCTCCTGCAGCTTCAACGCCGCGAGGCCCATCATGTCGAGCACGCGTGGCTCCTCGTCGAGCACCTTGTTGGCGGCAGCCTGAGCGACATCCTCGAGCGATGCACTCCCAAGCTCCGGGAACTTCGACGCCATGTCGCGCCGCATCTCGGCCTCCATGCGCGGATCGGCCCGCGCCAGGTCGAGCGCCAAGCGCACCAGGCTGCCCTCCGGATCGGTAGCGTCCCAACCCCGCAGTGCGTTTCCGATCATCGCCTCGACCTCGGGCATCGAGGGTTCGTCGTGCACCTGGGCCGGGACTTCGTCGCTCGACATGCCGTCGGGCACCGCCTCGCCGAGATCGTTGCTCTCGCTGCCGTTGATGCCCCCTTCGGGCGGCCGCAGGTCATCGTTCCAGAGGCCGTCTTCGCCATGTGCCGCCGCCGAGAAGCAGCGCACCGTGACCTGTCCGAGCTTGGCGACTTCCGCGTCGGCGCGGACGAGGATGGTGCCGGTCGGCTCGAGGACCAGGGTGACCTCACGCCGCGTCGCGTCGCTGCGTGCCACCCGCGCAGAGGCGATTCCCAGCTCGCCGCCATCGGCCGTGACGCGCAACGGCGTCGCCGGGACATCGACGAATGTGAAGCCTCCGCCGCCATCGGTCACCGCGCTCCAGCGACTCTTGGCCGCTTCCCAACTGGCCGTGACGAGCACGCCCGGCAATGGGTCGCCCACCCCGTCGAGCACCCAGCCGACCACCTCCCGTGCATCGCCGATGACGACGTCGAACGCGCGGTCTTCGCCAGCACGGAGCGGCGACAGATCGCGCTGGTGCGAGCTGCCAAAGGGCTCGGTGACCTGCAGTTCGGCCCCCGCGAGCGCCTCATCAAGGAGTGCGTAGGCGCCCGTTCCGTCGGTCTTCACCTCGGCGACGACCTCGCCCGCGGCGTCGAGCAACGCCACTTCGGCCCCTTCCACCGTACCGCCGTAGTCCCAACGGATGGTCCCGTGCACGCTTGCCGGGCGAACTTTCGGCGCGCGCGGCGCGAGGTGATTGGCGACCACCGGGCTACGATTCGAACCGCCTGGTGTTGCGACGCGTGCGCTGTCAGGTGCGCTGTCCGCGGGCAATGCGAGCCCGCTTGCGCCGGGATCTCCGCTCGCAGGCCACAAGATCGCCGCGAGAAGTGCTACCACCGCAGCGGCGATGGCGAAGGCCAAGAGCGGACGGCCCGATGTCGGAATGCGGGCCACGGTGCCATCCGAACTTGTGGGTTGTCTGGTCGAACGATTGTTGGGGCGAGCCCAGCGCGGCATCAGCTGACCTCCGGAACCAAGCGCCAACGAATCGCGGGCGACGGGCATTCCGTGCCTTCTTGTATCAGACCCGGAGCAGATTCCGGCAAAGAGTTGCCGGTCTGTGAACTCTGCGTCACACTCCTCACCCGATGTCCGTCGAGTCGAACGACCATACCGAGACCCGCGACCTGCGCGGGTTCCGGCCCATCAATCCGATGGTGCCGCCTCCGCTGCCGACCGCGGGCGGTGTCGACATGCTTGCGACGACCGGCTCGGAGATGTCGCCGTCGCTGCTCTTCGGCCACACGCGCGAGCTCGACCCGACCGCCACGATGCGAACCGCGGCGCCGATCACCATGACCCCGCGCACGCGTCGCGACATGGAGATCTGGGTTCCCGAGGCGTCACAGCTGCCGTTACTCTCGCTTGGCGGGTCGACCGAGGACCTGCCGCTCGCCTCGTCGGTGGTCGTGAGCGAGGGACTTCTGGCCGAGGTCCCGGACCTGTCTGTGACGGGCATTCTCGGCGAAGGCGGTAGCGGTCAGGTGCTGCTCGCCTATCAGCGCTCGATGGGACGCGAGGTCGCGGTGAAGGTCCCGCGCGACAGTGAACCGTGGTTCGCGCCGACGCTGCTGGCGGAGGGGCGGCTCGCGGGGCGCATCGAGCACCCGAACGTGATCCCGATCTACGCGCTTGGTCGCAGCGCGCAGGGCGCGCCTATCCTTGTGATGAAGCGCATGCGCGGGGCCACCTGGGAAGCGCTGATGCGCCAGCCGCAGCACGCGGTCTGGGAGCGTTTTACGCGGGTCGACGAGAAGGCCGCGGCGACGGCCAACGACTATCTGGAGCACAACCTGACGATCCTGCTGGCGGTCGTGCAAGGCATCTCGGCGGCCCACCGCGGTGGGGTCGTGCATCGCGATGTGAAGCCAGCCAATGTGCTCGTCGCGGGTCCCGACGACGTGTGCGTCATCGACTGGGGCCTGGCGTTGGACCTGCGGGACCCGCGAGGTGCTGCGAACCTGGTCGGCACACCGGCCTTCATGGCGCCCGAGATGCTCGGTGCGCGCCACGCTGATGGCGTCGTGGGCGAGCGCACCGATGTCTACGAGCTCGGGGCGACGCTGTACTTCATCCTGACGGGGCGGCATCGGAACCAGGGCGCGACGACGGACGCGATCCTCGAAGGCCTGCGTTCGCCTTCGACCATCGAGCTCGCCGATGCGCCCCATGCGTTGGCGCAGATCGTCAAACGCGCGACCCATTTCGACCCGCGTGAGCGCTACCCGACGGCCGTCGCGTTCGGTGACGCTATCCGCGCCTGGCTCGAACAACGCTCGGCCGAGCGCATCGCGCGCAGCGCCGACGAACGCCTCGACCAGCTCGCGACCGGGCTGAGCGACTATCGCCTCGCCACCGAGGCCGTGCAGAAGCCGGCACGGGCGCAACTCGATCGGCTGGCGTCGGCGTGTCGCGCGTCGATTGAGGACGCGCTCGCGCTGGTGCCGGACCTCGCGCAGGCAAAGAGCGCGCGGCTGCGCTACCTCGAGCTCTGGGTGTGTCACCTGCTCGATCGGAATGACGTCGAGTCGGCGCGGGCCGAGCTCGAGACAGCGCCTGGCTTCGCGCCCGAGCTCGAGGCGCGCCTGGAACGCATAGAGAATGACGCAGCGGCGCGCCTGTCGAGGCTCCACTCGCTCGAGCAGGATCTCGACTTGCGGCCCGCGGCGCGTGCGCGCAAGCGCTTCTTCGCGCTGGCGATCGCCTACGCGCTCGTGAACTTCGGGCTGGCCTTCGGACTCATGCCGCAGGTCTTGCCGGTCGAGACGCTCGAGACCTACATGCCGTTGGCCTTCACGGTGGTCACCAACGCGCTCTTCTGGACGCTCGTCTATACCGGTAGAAAGCGCTTGATGCTCAATGCCGCGAGCCGCCACATCATGTCGTGGGTCGGGGTCCTGCTGGGGTTCTTCCTACTCCATCGTGCGAGCCTGCTCATATTTGGCGGCGTGCCGGTGCAGCGCGCGTTCGCCAATGAGATCCTGATGACCGCAGCGATGACGACGTACGCGACGTTCGCGATGTCGCGCCGTTTCTGGCCGGCACCGGTGCTGAACCTCGTCGCCTACTGGTGCGCGCTCGCGTGGCCGATGTATGCACCGCAGCTCTTCGGGCTGTCGTCGATCGCGATGTTGACGGTCGCGGCGCGGGTCTGGGGCCAGGTATCGCCGGACGAGCCGCGCTAGTGGGACTGAAGGTTCGTTTACACAGGTGGCTGTGACGTTGGGCGCAGGTTCTGGGTCGCGAAACCGCTTGCGACTTGTCCAGACGCCAACGGTCGACATACTCCCCCGGGCTTTTGTTGAACCTGGCGTCGCGTGCCAGTGGCCACTTTGAAAGTGGGTGTGCGATGGCGACCGAGTCTCGAGGACATTCCGGCCGACGGACGATCACCATCGTTGGCGCGTGTGTCGCCGTCGCGGTGATCGCGTTCGTCGCGGCTGGGCATTCGTCGGCCGAAGCGCCCAAGCCCCCGGAGAAGAGGCCCGCCGGGTCACCTTCGGCTGGCGTGGCTGGCAAGCCGGCGGCCGCACCGTTGCCGGTGCAGGTCCACACCCTCACGAGCGAGTCGTATGCGCCGATCGTGTCGGGCACCGGGTCGCTCGTGCCCAACGAGGCAGTCGAGCTGAGCGCCGAGCTCGCGCGCAAGATTGTGACGGTCGCGGTCGAGGATGGCCAGGTGGTCGCGGCCGGGCAGCTGCTGTTCGAGCTCGACACGCGCGACATCCTTGCCCAGCTCGCACGCTTACGGGCGCAGTCACGCTACGCGCGGGCCTCGTTCGGTCGCTACTCGTCGCTGTCGGAGTCAGGCTCGGTCAGCGCCGACGACCGCGACAGCTCGAAGCTCAGGGTCGACGACGTGAACGCGCAGATCCGCGAGCTCGAGGTGCAGCTCGAGAGGACGCGAGTGATCGCACCGTTTGCAGGCACGTTCGGGCTACGGCCTGTGAGCGTCGGGGCCTGGGTCGCGCCGGGTACGCCGCTCGGGCGGCTCGTCGACGTGGCGACGTTGAAGCTCGACTTCCGGCTACCCGAGCGACACGCGCTCGATGTGGCGATCGGCAGCGAGGTGAGCTTCACGATCGACGGGCGTGCCGACACCTTTCGCGGCATCGTGAGCGCCATCGACCCAGCGATCGAGCGGACCAGTCGGAGCGTGGTCGTGCGCGCCAAGGTATTGGAGCCAAAGGGAATATTTCCCGGCACGTTCGCGACGGTGACGGTGGCGTTGGCGCGCCGTGAGGCGCTGTTCGTGCCGGCGATCGCGGTCATCCCGGCACCGACCGGGGCGCGTGTCTTCATCGACAAGAACGGCGTCGCGAACGAGGTGAAGGTCGAAGTCGGGGTGCGCGAGCCGGCTCGGGTGGAGATCGTGAAGGGCCTCGCGGTGGGCGACCGCGTGATCGTGACGAACCTCCTGCGCGTCCGAAACGGCGCGCCGGTCCGCGAGGTCGCGGGCGCGCTGAAGGCGGCCGGAGGGGCCCAGTGAACGGGTCGGCTGGCGATCGGACGCAGCGTCCCGGGACGTGTCGATGAGCTTGTCGGAGACGATGATCCGGCGGCCGGTGTTGGCGACGGTGCTGTCGATCGTGCCGGTGATCTTCGGCCTGGTCGGCATCCTGGCGCTCGGCGTGCGCGAGTACCCGGCGGTCGATCCGCCGATCGTCACCGTCAACACGACCTACGCCGGAGCCTCGCCGGAGGTCATCGACTCGGTCATCACCGAGCCGCTCGAGCGGGCGATCAACGGGGTCGCGGGCATTCGCGTGCTGTCGTCGTCATCGCGCGTCGGGCAGAGCTCGATCCGGGTCGAGTTCAGCCTCGGCGACGACATCTCCGAGGCGGCCAATGACGTGCGCGACAAGGTCTCGGCGGCGATTCGCCTGCTGCCCGCGGACGCGGATCCGCCGGTCGTCGAGAAGGCTGACGCCGACTCGGCGCCGATCGTGTTCCTGACCCTGCAGAGCGATACGCGCGACACGAAGGAGCTGTCGGCTATCGCCGATACACTCATCCGCGACCGCGTGCAGACCATCCCCGGCGTCGCCAGCGTGCGCATCTTCGGCGAGCGGCGCTACGCGCTGCGGCTCGTGCTCGACCCCGACCGCATGACCCAGCACGACATCACGCCCTCCGATATCCAGGCGGCGCTGCTGCGCGAGAATGTCGAGCTGCCGGCCGGCTCGGCCGAAGGTGTCGAGACCGAGATAGGTCTGCGCGCGGACGCCAGCATGAGCACGCCGGCCGAGTTCGAGCGGATGGTCATCCGCACTCCGGACGGGCGCGCGGTGCGCTTCGAAGACGTCGGCCGCGCGCTCCTCGGCGCCGAGAACGAGAAGACCGGCATCAAGAACCAGGGCGTGCCGATGGTCGGCGTCGCGGTCATCCCGCAGCCGAACTCGAACGCGGTCGCGATAACCGACGAGTTCTACCGCCGGCTCGAGTCGATCAAGAAGGTGGTGCCCGCCGACTGCGTCATCGACATCGGCTATGACTTCACGACCTTCGTCCGGAAGTCGCTGTCCGAGGTCGAGGAGACGCTGCTCATCGCGTTCGTGCTGGTCGCCTTCATCATCATGGCGTTCCTGCGCGACTGGCGCGCGACGATCATCCCAGTCATCGCCATCCCGGTGTCGATCATCTCGACTTTTTTCATCATGTATGTCGCGGGGTTCTCGATCAACATCCTGACCCTGGTCGGGCTGGTGCTGGCGATCGGCCTCGTATGCGACGACGCGATCGTCGTGCTCGAGAACGTCTATACGAAGATCGAAGCGGGCATGACCCCGTTCAAGGCGGCCGTCGAAGGGGCGCGCGAGGTCTACTTCGCGGTCATCAGCACGACCGTCGTGCTGGCGGCGGTCTTCGTGCCAGTGGTCTTCCTCGAAGGTCTGACCGGTCGCCTCTTTCGCGAGTTCGGCATCGTCGTCGCGGGCTCGGTGCTGATCTCCGCCTTCGTCGCGCTGACGTTGTCGCCGATGATGTGTCGCCAGCTGCTGCGCAAGCGCGCCAGGCCGAGCTGGCTCTATCGCGTCACGGAGCCGTTCTTCCGCGGCATGAACAACGTGTATGCAGCGAGCCTGCGCGGGTTCATGAGGGTGCGTTGGCTGGCGTTGCCGATGACCGTCGGCCTTGGCTTCCTGACGGTGAATCTGTTCTCGGGCCTGAAGCAGGAGCTGGCGCCGCTCGAGGATCGCGCGAACATCCGGATCTCTGTCCTGGCGCCCGAGGGCGCGACGTTCGACTACACGCAGGCAGCGCTCGATCGGTTCGCGGTGCGTGTCGTGGACGCCGTGCCGGAGCTCTCCAAGACGTTTTCGATCGTCGGTCTGAACGGTGGCGCACCCAACACCGGAATCCAGAATGTCTACTTGAAGGAGCCCGAGGAACGGGCGCGCACCCAGCAGCAGATCTTCGAATCGCTCTCGAAAGTTGCGCTCGACTTCGACGAGCTGCGCGCGATCCCTTCGCAGCCGCCGACGATCGGCTCACGCATGGGTGGGCCGCCGCTCCAGTTCGTGATCCAGGGGACGACCATCGAGGCGTTGCTCGACGTCATCCCGCCGTTTCTCGAGAAGGCCGGCCAACGCAAGGAGCTGCGCTTCGTCGACAGCGACATCAAGGTCACCCGACCCGAAGGCACGATCCTCATCGACCGGGCCAAGGCGGCCGACCTCGGCGTGTCGATCCTCGACGTCGCGCGCGCCATCCAACTGTCGTTCGGCGATGCGCGCCTTGGCTACTTCCGCATGGCGGGCCGCCAATACCAGGTGATGGGCCAGCTCGACCGACCCGAGCGCACCACCCCGAGCGACATCGGACGCCTGCATGTGCGCGGTCGCGGCGGCGAAGCGATTCCGCTGGCGAGCCTCATCACGATCCGCGAGGGCGTCGCACCGTCGCTCATCCCGCGCTACGATCGATCGGTCGCGACCACGATCACGGCTGCGCCGAATGCGGGCTTCACGCTCGGCGACGGGATCGCGGCACTGCGCGCGGTGGCGGCCGAGGTACTGCCCGAGGGCTTCCGCACGGCGCTGGCGGGCGAAGCGCGCGACTTCGAGGAGTCGGGGTCGAGCCTCATCTTCGCGTTCGGGCTCGCGCTGCTGCTCGCGTATCTCGTGCTCGCGGCGCAGTTCGAGAGCTTCATCGACCCGTTCGTGGTGCTGGTGTCGGTGCCGACGGCGCTGGCCGGCGGGCTCCTGGCGCTTTCGATCATGGGCTCGACCCTCAACGTGTTCAGCCAGATCGGTTTGATCATGTTGATAGGCCTCGTCACGAAGAACGGCATCCTCATCGTCGAGTTTGCGAACCAACGAAAGGAACACGGCCTGAGCGTGCGCGATGCGGCCGTGGACGCCGCCCAGTCGCGTTTCCGGCCGGTGCTGATGACGTCGATCGCGACGATCCTCGGCGTCTTGCCGATCGCGTTGTCGCTAGGCGCGGCCGGAGGCAGTCGCCAATCGCTCGGCATCGCGGTGGTGGGCGGCATGCTCGCGGGCACGTTCCTGACGCTCTATCTCGTGCCGGCGCTCTATTCGATCGTCTCGCGGCCCTACCGGGTGCCGCCGGCAGAGGAGCGCGTCGGGCGCGGCGGCGATGGCGGACACGACGCTGTCGTCGTCACGCGAGATCACGGCTCGGTCGCTTGAAGCGACGGACGGGCCGTGCTCCCATAGCGGCATGACTTCTGGGATGAATGTCGGGCTCGTCGTGCTGCTGCTCACCGCGCTGTGGCACGCGCTCGCGACCTGGCACTTCCTGGTCACGCCGGCGCGCACGCTCGGGCGGACCACCCACGAACGTCCGATTTCGCCAGTCGCGGTCGAGCTGTTCCGTTTCCTCGGCGCGATGAACACGGGCTTCGTGGTGCTGGCGCTGCTGGCTGCGGTCGTCTTTCCCGAGGCTCGGCGCCTGGCCTACGTCGTGCTGATGGTCGCCAACGCTTCGCAAGCGGTGATCGACCTGCGAGTGCAACGCCTCGGGCTCGCACGCGGCCCGATGTTCAAGCAGATCTTCCTGGGCGACGTGGTGTTCACGATCGCCAACGTCGTCGCATTCGCGCTCGAGCCCAAGGCTTGAGCCGTTGATCCTCGTCGCGGAGGCGAGCATGAGCGCATCCGAAGATATCCCGCCCGCCTTGGCCAAGGCCCCAGTATCGCCTTTGGCTGCCTTGGCCAAGGCCCCAGTATCGCCTTTGGCTGCCTTGGCCAAGGCCCCAGTATCGCCTTTGGCTGCCTTGGCCAAGGCCCCAGTATCGCCTTCGGCTGCCTTGGCCAAGGCCCCAGTATCGCCTTCGGCTGCCTTGGCCAAGGCCCCCGCGCCGGCACCGCTCGAGACCCAGCCGATGATCGCGTTGGGCCCGGTGCGACACGCTTGCCACTCTTGTGGCACGTGCTGCACAGGCTGGCGGGTGCAGCTCCCGACCTTGACGGAGCGGCGACGGGTCCACACGCAGGCCGAGGAGCTCGGCATCGCCGACCCGATCGTCGATGGCGTCATCCGGCGCGTCGACGGCAGCTGCGTCTTTCTCCGCGAGGACAAGCTCTGCGCGATCCATGCACACTTCGGAGAGGCAGAAAAACCCGAAATATGTCGGCACTTTCCGCGCCGGTCGCGGCATGCCGAAGACGGCGTCCGGATCGGCGCCGATCCCGGCTGCACGAGCACCTGGAAGTCCTTCGCCGACGGCCCGCTGCTCGAGATGTGGCCGGTGCGCACGAGCAAGGCGTCGCCGATCGCCTCGGAGCTCGCCGCCTCCGAGCACGCGCTCCTCCAGCTCCGCTTCATGCCGGGCATGACGGTCGCGCTCTACATCGCGGTGTTGACCGGCGACCACAGCCACCTGCCGAACCCTGGCCCCGAGTTCGCGACCCGCATCTTCATGCGCCTGTCGACCATCACGCCCTACCTCGGCGATGGCGACAACGGCCCGCTGATGAATGCGCTCCTGGCGCCGCTCGCGCACTTCCTCGCAACCTTCGAAAACGCGCCCGTGCCCGCCTGGAACCTGCCGCCCAAGGCCGATGCATTCGCGCTCGAGGTGCTCGGGCGACACCTGTTTCTGCGCCTCGGCGACGACACGATTCCGCCGATGGCGCAGACGCTGCTGGTGCTCGGCGGCATTCTAGCGTGTGGCTACATCGACCCGACGCCGTCGCTGTTTGGGCCGGCGCTATCCGCCTGGTCACGCATGTGCCGCCTCGAGAAGTTCTGGCTGCCCGCCCTTCCCGACCGCGCCACCGCGGAGTGGGTGCTGCACGGGGCAGCGAAGGTCACTCCGCCAGCTCCGTGAGGCGCGCGCGCACTTCAGTGGCCGTCACGCCACGCACGTCGATCGTCTTGCGCTTGCCGGTCGCGCCGCTCGCGATGTGCACCGCGTCGCGCGTCGTGCCAAAGCGCTTCGCCGCCCACTTGACGATCGCCGCGTTGGCCTCGCCGTCGACCGGCGGGGCGGCCACCTGGAGCTTCACCCGCCCGTCGTGAAGGCCCATCACCTGGGTGCGGCTCGCGCGCGCCACGATGTGCAGGTGGATGCGGCAGCCGCCAACGATGTCCTCGATGCCGTCCTCTATCCCGTTCGACATCGCGTGCTCCTCACGGGCGTGGCGGCATGCCCATCGCCAGTCTCACCGCGAGGAACGCCGGCGTCCACTGATCGAGCCTATCCCGCACCACGAGTTGTTCCAAAAAGGGTGGCGTAGCGACCGGATCCCTGGAGCGGGCGAGCACGAACACATCGATCAGCGCCTCGCGCGCGACTTTCGGGATCACCTCGAGCTGGCGGACGAGTGCCAGCCCCGAGTCGGCGATCGCTGCGAGCACTCGGGCACGATGGCGCGAGGCATGGCAGATGACCGCGTGTCCATTGGCGGTGAGGGCCAGCCCCTGCGCCCGCAGATAGTCCGCGACCCCGCCGCGCTCTTCAAAGCGGCAGGGCCCCTTCTGGATGGCGAGCGAGCGGGTCTGGTGGGGATCGTCGAAGTAGGGTGGCGTGCCGCTGACGAGGTCGTAGCACCCGGGGGTCAGACGATGTTCGAACGCAGCGCGCAAGTCCATGTGGATGATAGTGAAACGGTCTTCGGCCGCGTTCGCGACGACGCTGCGCACGGCCATCCGATACGAGACATCTTGCGCTTCGACGCCGGTCACGCGCGCGTCGGGAAAACACCAGCCGAGCATCAACGCCACCGAGCCGATGCCGCAGCCGAGGTCGAGGATCTCACGCGGGCCTTCGCAAGGATGGCGAAGCCTGGACTGAAGGCCCGTGGGCGCGGCGGCGAGACCTATGTCACGCGCGACCCAGGCGGTGACGAAGTCGTCGAGCGACCAGCGATGACCATTGCGGCGCTGGATGATGCGCCAATCGCCGAGCAGCCACGACAGCTCCTCGTCGGGCTCGAGTGCCACGTCGCGTGTGCTGCCAGGTGGGCCGGGCGCCTTCCAACCGGGCGGCACCCGTCGCGCTTTGGGCGTTCGAGCCGGGCTCGAAGGCCCCGCCGGTTCCGTGTTATCCATGTTCCCCTGTGTCGTGGGCGCGGCCGCCCTCGCATCGACTTTGCGCAATCGGAGGCGCTCCCGCAATGGATGAATCGAACCCGC
>Ga0105048_10005268_pt1 | contig 20931 bp, 22 predicted proteins | sample MAT05_FD_78382 | JGI IMG/M metagenome (GOLD analysis project Ga0105048, IMG submission 78382) | Freshwater microbial communities from Lake Fryxell liftoff mats and glacier meltwater in Antarctica - MAT-05 | ecosystem: Environmental > Aquatic > Freshwater > Ice > Liftoff microbial mat | place...
AAGTCGCGTTGGCATGTGCGAGTGCCCGCTTGATGGCGCCGAAGCTCTTTTTGGCTCGCAAATTGGGGCAACCGCGAACGACGCGCAGCGTCACATGGAGCGGGTGCCTCGCTTCGTGCAGCGGCCGCGGTGCGTGCGCAACTTTCCTGGGGTTCGACCGAGGCCGCCCTGCGCCCCTCCGCGCACCACCCCAGTTGCGCGCGCGCGGAACCGAGTTGAGCGATGCATCTCCGCCTATTCCGAGGCAGCGACGGCTGGAGCGTTCGGTGCGGCTCTGTGCCTTGGAAATCTTGGCGATCGAGGCCTGCGCGATTGAGACTTGTGTGCGCTGCATGAGAACGACTGGTTGTAGCGCACCCGGAGCAACGTGTGCTCGAAAAGTGAGAAAGGCGCTGTCTAATTCACATTCGTAAGTTTGCGTCGAGCGACCGTAACTGCGCCAGAACTGCTGAGTTGTTGAGGTTGGCATGGCGCGTCTCAACCGCAACGCCTGCGCGCGCGACTTGAATTCGGCAAGTCATCGGCGACCTGCGCGCGCGACTTGAATTCGGCAGAGATCGGCGACGCCCGCGCGCGACTTGAATTCGGCAGAGATTGGCGACCTGCGCGCGCGACTTGAATTCGGCAAGTCATCGGCGACGTGCGCGCGCGACTTGAATTCGGCAGAGGTCGGCGACCTGCGCGCGCGACTTGAATCCGGCAGAAATCGGCGACGGGACCGGCAGGGTGCCGCGAGGGGCCAGCAAAGGTGTCGTCTGGCAAACGATGCTGGCTCGACGCGGTGAACTGGATCAGCCGGCCTTGCGAAAGGTCAGGTTGATGCGCGCGCCGCCGAGGCGGGAGTGCGAGCCGGGCTTCAGCGGCAATACGCCGTGGTAGCTCAGGCGCGCTGGCCCGCCCCACACGACAACGTCGCCGTCGGCCAGGGGAATACGCGACGCTGACTTTCTGCGTGTTAGGCCACCCCAGAGAAATACGGCGGGCAAACCGAGCGAGACCGAGACGATGGGCGCGCTGAAGTCGAGTTCGTCTTTGTCTTGATGCAGCGTCATGCGCGCCCCGACGATGTAGCGATTGATCAAGCACGCATCGGGCACGAAGCCCTCGAAACCGGACTCGCGTGCTGCAAAGGTGGCCAATCGCCGAAAGCAGTCTGGCATGGTCGGCCAAGGCCTACCGCTCAGCGGATCGACCGGGCTGTAGCGGTAGCCCGAGCGGTCGCTGATCCAGCCGAGCGCACCCGCATTGGTCATCCCGACGGACATCACGAAGCCGCCCGGAGTAACCATGTGGCGGAACGGGGCGCGGGGTTCGATGTCTTCGAGCAGGGTCTCGATCTCCGCGACATAGGGCAGCGCAAAACCGCGCAACAACGCCGCTCCTTCGGCAAGCGAAACCGGCGCCCCGCCCACGGCGAGGGGCCTTCGGGTCCCGTCCAAGGTCAACTGCTCGGCCATGCCATCACGCTAGCATCGACTCCCGCGGTTGAGTGGCCTGGACCCGCACTCGGCACCGCCGCCTTGGCTAGCATCGACACACGCGCCGGAGCGACCCGGGCTTGCAATCGTCAGGGTGGCTCGGGCTGGCAATGCGTCAGGGTACCGTTGGCTTGCAATCGTCACCGCGGCGCGAAAGAGTCGCGCGCCATGAAGATCGCGATGTTCGACACGCACAGCTACGACCGCGAGGCCTTCGAGGGAGCCAACGCCAATTTGGGCCACGACTTGCGCTTTTTCGAGCCGCGCCTCACGCGCGAGACGGTGTCGCTCGCGGCGGGTCACGCCGCAGTATGCGCGTTCGTCAATGACAAGATCGACGCGGGGGTGCTAGGCGTTCTGTTTGCGGGTGGGACCGGTCTCCTGGCGCTTCGCTCGGCGGGCTACAATCACGTCGACTTGGTCGCGGCGGAAGAACTGGGGCTGCCCGTCGTACGCGTGCCCGAGTATTCGCCCCACGCGGTGGCCGAGCACGCGGTGGCTCTGTGCTTGACGCTCAATCGCAAGATCCACCGAGCTTCGGCGCGCGTTCGAGAGTGGAACTTCTCGTTGGACGGTCTGGTCGGTTTTGATCTGTACGGCAAGACGGTTGGCATCGTCGGTACGGGCCGCATCGGCCAAGCCACGGCTCGTATATTTCGCGGTTTCGGCTGCAATGTTTTGTGTTTCGACGCGTATCCGAACGCGCAGCTATCCGCCGAGGTCGGCTTCGAGTACGTCCCGCTCGCACGCATCTATCGAGAGTCGGACGTCATCTCGCTCCACATGCCGCTCACGCCCGAAACCCACCATATGATCGACGATGCGGCCTTGGATTCCATGAAACCTGGCGCCATGTTGATCAACACGAGTCGCGGCGCGCTGATCGACAGCCGCGCGCTGGTCGGTGCTTTGAAGAAAGGGCAGCTCGGCTCCGCGGGGCTCGACGTTTACGAAGTAGAAGGCGGCATCTTCTTTCGCGATCTCTCGAACAAAGTCTTGCAAGACGACGTGCTCGCGCGACTGCTCAGCTTTCCGAACGTGCTCGTCACTTCGCATCAGGCGTTCCTGACGCGCGATGCACTAGCCAACATCGCCGAGGTCACGCTGTCGAACATCTCCACCTTCGAACGCGGCGAGCCGCTGGTGAACGTAGTGCGGACCGAGCACGTCTTTCATCCTCACTGAGGCGCTCTTCGAGGTGCGTTGGGGAGGGCGGTCGGTTTGTCGAGCTTTGCTCCTTGCGCCGTGTTAGTTCATGAGCATGCGCTGGGGGAGTACGCCGCAAGGCTGGATTCGGTCGCGATCTTGAGGATTGTCGATACCGAACCCAGTGATCGCGTGCGACCTCTGCCGTAAGAAACTCGACAGGGCGATCGCATCCGGCGATTGCACGCGGAGGTCGCATTCTGCGACGCTCCGGCGAGTTCTTCAATCGGCCAACAAGGCCAGAAAAGGCGATCCATGGGCGACAAATCTCCGAAATCGAAGCAGCGCGACAAGAACCAGAAGACGGCCGCAACCGCGCAGACCAAGAAGGCGCAGGATTCCAGGCAAAGCGCCTCCGCCACGCAAGCCACCAAAGACAAAAAATAGCCCAGCTTTGCTGCAGCGTCTCGAGCCTCCGCGCTCGCGCTGGTGTCGAGCCTCAGCTCCAGCGCCGGCGTCGAGCCTCAGCGCTCGCGCTGGTGTCGAGCCTCAGCTGCAGCGCCGCCGTCGAGCCTCCGCGCTCGCGCTGGTGTCGAGCCTCAGCTCCAGCGTCGGTGAAGGTGGTCAGCTCGTCATCAGCGACGCTTGGGCAGGCCCGCGCGCGGCGGGGCGTCGCGCATGAGTTCGCTTTCGGGCAAACCGCGCTGGCCGACGCGGTAGGTGCCACTTGGTACGGCGTCCTGTTCCCCGAGCCGTGCGGAGGAGGGCGGAGCGAGATCGGCTTTGCTACGGCCGATTGGCATGTCGTAGCTGCTGGTCGCGCTTTGTTCCGAGCGCGGCGGCTCGACTGCCTGCGAAAGAGCTGAGCGCCGCTCGTCGCTGCGACCGGCTCGCGCAGCGAAGCGCGCCACGAGGCAATTGAATGCGAACTGGAAGGCCTGTTCGTTCGAGGTTTTTTCTACCACACCGAGAGCGCCCGTCGTCATGATCAAGGGGCGCAACTGCTCGGCGGAAAGGCTCGAGTGCAGCACGATGCCGACGTTGCTCGTCGCGGGATGGCGCTTGAGCATCCGCGCCAGATCGTCACCCCGCAGACCAGGCATCATCACGTCGAGCACGACGATCTCGATGCGTTGCGCCAACATGTCGGCCGCAGTGCCGACGGGACTCGAACGCACGCTGACTTCGTGCCCGGCTTGGCTGAGGCGCTCGCGCAGCACTTCGAGGGCGATCAAGTCGTCGTCGACGACCATCACTCGCAAGCGGCGTTGAATTGAATGCGGTTTCGTCACGCAGTGTCCCACAAGGCGCCAACGGTCACATTGCGAAGCCCTGAAGCCCGAGCGTGAAATTGGTGAACTGCCGGTCGTGGGGCCGGATCAAAACCGGAGGTTTTTCGGGTACCTGGGAGCCGCGCACTCCTCAGGAATAATGCGCGATGAGATAGGTGACGAGAGCGATCAGCAGGAGAACGGGCAGGGCCAGCGCCAGCAGGAACAGGAAGAAAGCGCCGAGCACGATCCACCAGTCCCCGGCCGTAGCTCGTCCGCGCTCGCCGCGCGCTTGGAGCAACTCGAGGTTTTTGACGTGCGCGCGGAAGAAAAAATCGCCGATGGCGCCGAGTACGGGGATCGAGCCAATGAAGGAGTCGAGGGCCAAGTTGAGCAGCATGCGAGCCACGACGATCGGGTGTACGCCCAGCCGCAGGGCCACGCCGACGCCGTACAGACCGACCATGGAGCCCACGACGTCACCGACGCCGGGCAGGACCAGACCCAGGATCGGATCGAGGTAGCGTCGATCGAGCCACTCGGCGATGGACTCCAGTGCGGCGAGTTCACGATGCGTTTGCGGTGTTTGGACGAACGAACCGACGCGGGCAGAGCTGGTCATGGTGCTGGAGATGAAGCGGGGTTGGTGTGAGCGACGCGTTCGCTGGGAGCAGCGTCACTTCGCGCTGCGGGTGCCCCTTCGGTCAGATCAACTTCCGCAGGGGGTGCGTCTTCGGACAGAACGACGTCTGGAGTGGGAGAGGCGGACGGACGAGTTTCGGCGGGCTCGTGCTTGGCGGCAAGGGCCTCGACGGAGACCGGTACGAACTTGGCGAAGTCGGGCTCTGGTTCGACTGGTTCTGTGGTCGTGCGCACGACGCTGGTGGTGATGACGGGCAGAGGCGCAGTGACGGGTACCGCGCGCGCCTGGCGCGCCCCGATGTACACCGTCACGGGGCGGGCAAGAGGACGGGGGAATGCCTCGTCCCGAGATGCGGCGATTGCGATTGGGGTGCGCATGCTCTGCGCCAGGGCCACGCCGTCGCGCGCGAATTCGGGAGCGCTCGGGTAAAGCGCAAGGCCGAGCGCGGCGACCAGAGCGGCCATGCCTACGCGCCAACGGGGACCGCCGCCGCTCCGACCGGGGATGGCGGCAGAAATCAGGGTGGTGTTCACGGGCTGAGGGGTCGGGTAGGGCGACGCCGAACGAGCGCGGTGGGTCGGAGGATCCATCTGCACCTCGGTCGCACCAATGCTGCGTTCGGTGGCGTGAGCGGTGAACCGATCGGCGACGGTGCCGAAGCGCGCCAGATCGCGGGCCAGCTCACCCACGTCGGGGTAGCGGTCTTCGCGATGCTTCATCAGGCAACGGTCGATGACCTTGACCAAGTCCGGGGTCACGTGGGGCGCCAACTCGAGAAGCGAGACCGGCTCTTCTCGCAAAGTTGCGACGTAGGTTTCGGTCGTCGATCGTCCGCCAAACGGCAAGAAACCGGACAGCATTTCGTAGAGCACTACGCCGAGCGAGAAGATGTCGGCGCGACCGTCGACGCTGGCCGAGTCGGCAATTTGCTCGGGCGCCATGTAGCAAGGGGTGCCGACTGGGCTAGAATCGAAGGTGAGAGCGCGTTCACGCTTGGTGTAGAGCCGTTTGGCGACGCCGAAGTCCGTGAGCTTGATGCGGTCGGTACCGTCGGAGCGCCGCTCGATCAGCAAGTTCTCGGGTTTGAGGTCGCGGTGAATCACGCCGCGACCGTGGGCATCGGCGAGAGCGGAGCAGACGTCGAGCGCATAGCGAACGGCCGTTTTTTCGGGCAAGCGCTCGCGCTCACGCAGCTCGATCTCGAGGTCTTGGCCGACTACGAATTCGAGCGCCAAGTAGACTAGGCCGTCCTTGGTGCAGCCGGTGTCGAGTACCCGTGCCACGTTTTCGCTCTTCAGACTCGCGATGGCTCGCGCTTCCTCCAGGAAGCGGGCAGCGACCCACTCGTTGCTCACCAGGTGCGGATGCAGCACCTTGAGCGCAACCTGGGCATCGAGCGAGACGTGATGAGCGCGATACACGGTGCCCATCGCGCCCGTGCCTAGAGTCGCCTCGATCGTGAAGCGCCCTCCTACTGACGTTCCAGGTGTGAGTTCGGTGGTTTCCATGTCGCCGACGAGCTGGACGCGTGGCGTCCGTACTCAAACAAGCACGAAGAGTGCCAAGCGCGAGTCAGCCTCAACTGGCTCGATGCGCAGCATTTTGACGAACCGTTGACGTGACAATCTGCCTCACCGGGGCGTCGTCGTCGTCGCCGCCGCCGCGCCCTACTCGATCAATGATGGAGCCACGCTTCGCCGACCGAACCTGTCATTGGGGTAAATCCCAAACGTCGCGCTTCGCTTGGTAGAGGGCCTCCGGCAACTGGACGAGCCGCGGTGACGCTGCTTCGTCGAGCCAGACGAGCGTTTCTTCGATGTCGCCCGCAGCCATGGCAGTGCAGCCCGAAGTCCCCTGTCCGGGTCCACGCCAGACATGCAGGAACACGCACGAGCCAGCGCCAATCACGGGTGGCATCTCGTTCTGCCGCACGACCACGCCCCAACGGAACAAACCGTCGGGACGCAGCAGCGGGCTCCAACGCTCCCATGTCTTCTGCTCGACTTCTCGAGCATCGATGATGCGGTTGTAGAGCGTCGATCGCGTGTCCTCGACGCAGTAGGTCTGCGCATCGGCCTGGAGGTACGGAAAACCGCGGGACTTGTCGGGCAAGCTCGGCGCGGAGCCGAAGGCGCGCTCCAGCGCAAAGGAGCCAGCTGGAGTCTTGCCGTCGCCTTCCTTCTTGAGCGGAGCGTCGGCACCGGCGGAGACAGGTTCGTGCAGTCCGCGGCCCCAAGCCATGCCGCGTCGCCCGAGGTTCACGGCAATCGCTGCGCCGACTGCTTGCCAGGCCTGCTCCGAGGCGCGTTCGTACCGTTGCAGCGTGCCCGTTGCGGCCGACCAGTTGCGCGAGCGCACGACCAAGAGTTGCTCGAGCTTCGGCGCCTTGACGGTCGGGGCAGCCCGCGCCGGGACGCGGTCTCGTTCGCCGTCGCGCGGGCCTGCCGACTCCGACAGCGCCTTTTGGGGCGCGCTCTTCGGTGGTGTCGCGCCGACGAGCCCGACGCAAGCGAGAAGTCCCAGGAGAGCGAGCGAGCCGAACCTAAGCAACGAATGAACCTCAGTGCTTTTCGGCTTGGTCGAGAAAATGGAGCGCCATCTGGGCATCGAGACCTAGCTCTTGAGCCGTCGCCGCCAAGAGCGAGACCTCACGCAGCCCGATGCCGCCGTCGACGTGCGCGACTTCGAGAGCCACGGCGAATGCCGTCTGGCGCAGCTCGTCGCTTCCCAAGAGTTCACTCAAGGCGACCAGGCGCGCGCTGCGCCAATCGGCTTCGGGTGGCAAGGGCGGGCGCACTTCGCCGATCGTTTGCTTGACCCAGGCGGCGTCGGGAGTCCGTGACGAAATCTCGGCGACTCGCGCGGTGATGATTTCTTCCTCGGCCGGGGCCAGGTTGCCGTCGGCGTATGCGATCAATACGACCACCTCCACGACGGCGCGCACTTGTTCGATGCTGGGAGTGCTGGTGAGCGTCGGTAGGTTCATTTGTGCGTGGTGGTTTCGCAGCGGAGGGCTTGTTTCGAGCGGCAATCGGAACAAAGGCCGAGCAGCTCGTGAAAATGGGCCGTGAGCTGGAAACCGTAGCGCGCGGCAATGTCGTGCTGCAAGACCTCGAAAGCCTCGAATTCGAACTCGACGACCTTGTCGCACGAAGTGCAGATCAGGTGGTCGTGGTGCGGACGCTCGAACGCCGGCTCGTAAAAGTGGCGTTCGGTCGACGAAAGCAGCGCCGGCTGAATCAGGCCAGTTTCCACCAGCAGAGGCAGGGTGCGATAGACGGTAGCCAGGTGTGCGTCCTTGACGCCCCGGGCGCGTAGCACACGCATCAAGTCGTTGACCTCGAAGTGACCATCGTAGGTCAACGCGACCCGCGCGATGGCTTCGCGCACCCCCGAGTAGCGGAGGCCGCGCTCGTGCAAGGCGTCGCGAAAGCCGTCCAGAGCGCGCCGAACGGTGTCTTCGCTGCTGAGCGCTTCGCCGACAGACAGTTTGCAGGTGCTCTGACGCATGCTCGCGTGACGATGCGATCTCCGGGCAGGAGGCGTCAAGCCTTCGAAAATAGCCGGTCACGCTGAGCCTGGCCATGCGCGGCGGCGCGGCCGCGTACTGCAGGACGGGGAGAGAACCGAAGAGACGCGCCCGCACGCCCTCGTCCGCGGAGCCCGCTCGATAGTCGAGACCGACCACCGAGCACGCGCTCGTGCCGCGCTGCGCGCCGTCATAACTGTCGTAAAAGCCGATGCTGCCTCGGGCGACGTCGGCATTGCGGAGCGCTCCAGGCAGTTCGAACGCGGTGCCAGTTGCAGCGGCGAAAAACGATACGGAGCGGCCTCGCCCCAGCTCGAGTCTCGACTTGCCCAGCCCCGTCGGCTTGCGCAGGCCGCGCTGCGCTCCGAACCCGTCGTCGTGCAGCGCTTCGGCAGCGACGAAGGACTGCCCGTCGCCGTCGGCCATCTGTCGTGCCCGTGAGCTGGACGGGTTCTTTGACGACGACGTCCTGACCGTCGACCCTGACGTTCTCCAGGGTCACGGCGAATTTCTCGAAAGCGATACCCCAACCGTCCGCAGTGGCGTCGCTCGGGATACCGTGTCGAGCGCCTCGAAGTCGAGTCCGTCGAACAGCGTGTCGTGTTCGAAGGGATCGAGGGGAAATAGCTGAGCCGATGGGCGACTCGCCGTGTTTGGTAATCTCGTACTGAAACGGCGCGCCTATCAGCGTGCGTCCGACCGGCGCATCGAGCAGCGCTACGAACTGTACAGTCGTGCCGTCCCGGCTGGCCGTGCCTCGAAAAAGCGCCGTGTGACCGAGCAGACCGTCGTCGGTGGCGACGTCTTCTACCATTGCCAAATCGAAGGTGAAGTTGGCGGCTTCGTAGTCGGAAACGAGCAAATCAGCCTTGCCGAAGGCTCTTTTTGCAGTGCATCGACCACGAAGCGACCGCGTAGCGCGCCCACGACCGTGCCGCCTTGGTAGTGACCAGGGTGCGCCACGGCCGCTGGTACGAGCCAGTCGTAGGCGCGCCGCATGAGTGAAGCGGTATGCTGCTCAGCTGCGGTCGTGAACTCGAAATCGCGCAGGACGAGCCACGCTTCGTGCAAGGTGACGATGTAGCCTTCGGCGTTGGTCACCTGGGTGACGCGACTCGGATCACTCTCGACGTTCAAGCGCACCTGCGACGCTTCCGTCGCGCCACTGCAAGCCGCGAGAGCCACGAAACAAGGCAGTGCGATCCAAGTGCGCGTGACGGACATGCGCGCGGCACAACACGAGGTCTACGATTTGTGTCACGCGACCTCGACTCCTCCGTGGCGTACTCCGCGCGTTGCCAAGATGTTTCCGGATGTCGCTTTCAGTTCGTCAGAGGGCTCTTGCATGAGGATCACCTCAGTCAGTTTCTCGGATAAATAAAGAACGTGCTGGTCAGGCGATCCTGAGAGCGGCGTCGGCACAGCGATCTTCACGAAGCGACGCATCGGCCGGGAGTCTGCGCGAGTCCCCGTGAAGACCGCACCGGCCCGGGGGAGATTTCCGGCGCGCGGAGCGCTCTGGACAGGCTTCAAGTGGTCTGCTAGCTATCTCCCGACCTAGTCGAGTTGTCCGATAGAGTGATCTCCTGGGGCCCATTCTCATGCATTTTCTCGTTCGTCGCGCGATCCTTCGGCCCAAGCCTCAGCGCGTCTGGACAGTGCTTGCGACCCCGCTCTGCTTGGCATCCCTCTGGGGCACCACACCCGTCGCCGCAGCGGAGCCGTCTGCGGACTCAACGGGGCCCAGCGCGAGCGCGGAGCCTCTCCCGGAGCTACCGCCTTTCACCGAGCCGACTTCCGCTGCGGCGGCAGCGAGTGACGACACTCCGCCTCAAGCCGACGTGCCGCCGAGCGCCGACGCGTCGCCGAGCGAGCCCGTCATCGCCGTCCCGATGATCGCCGTGCCTGCTTCCGAGAAGGCAGCCGACGAGAAGAAGGCCAAGACCGAGGTCCAATTCAAGGGCGACCCCGGCTCGGGTATGACGGCCGACTTCGGCGAGAAGTTCTCGATGAACCTCAAAGGTCGCTTTCAAGCGCGTTACCAGCTCGATGCGGCGGCGCCCGACGACGCCGGCTCGCGAGCGTTGACGCAGGCGGTGGTGATTCAAACCGCGCGCATTCACTTGGGCGGGCACCTGCTCACCCGGGATCTGAACTATTTGATTCAGTTGGCCGTCGCTGCGCGCGACTACCGCGACGGCGCGACTTCGCCCGTCTACGATGCGTTCCTGGACTACAAAGCGCACCGCGACATCTCGCTCAAGTTGGGCCAGTACTTCGTGCCCTTCGACCGGTTGCGTACGGTCAAAGAGTCGGCCTTGCAGATGGCCGATCGTCCACGTCCGGTCGGCGAACTGACGTTGGATCGTGACGTCGGGCTCACGGCCTATTCCGACCATTTTCTGGGTGATCAATCGATCGTCGCGTACCGTCTGGGCGCGTTCGGTGGCGGCGGCACGAACGTGCCTACGGCCAAGACGCCCGGTGTGCTGCTCGTCGGACGTCTCGAGCTGCGGCCACTCGGCGCCATCGACGACGACAGCGAAGGCGATCTGACGCGTCGCGACAAACCGGCTTTGGCGCTCGGCGTGGCCGTCGCTGGCAACTGGAACACCAACCGCCTGCGCAGTACGACGGGCACCACCTTCGCCGCGGGCGTGACTGACTATTTCCACGCTGCCGCCGACGTCGTCTTCAAATGGCGTGGATTCGCCATCGAGGGTGAGTTGCTCATGCGGCAAGCCTCGACGGACACGATCGTCAGCGTGGATCCGGCCGTTCCGAACGCAGCGACGCAGTCGGGCAGAGGCTGGATCGTGCAGGCCTCTTACGTTTTCGAGACGCCGCTCGAGCTGGTCGCTCGCATCTCCAAGCTCTACGCGCACGACGGCACCGATCCCGTCTTTGTCGAGCTTGTCGCCCGTGCGGGGCAAGAACTCGGCGGCGGCGTCAACTACTACGTCAACGGCCACAAGCTGAAGTTCCAGGCCCACTATCTGGCACGCATGCCCGGCGGCTTCGTCTTCGAGCAAGCCGAGCAGACCGCGCACCTGGTGCTCGACGTCACGATGTGACCTCCCTTTTTCGAAAAGTCAGATCCATGAACAAGCTCCGTATTTGTCCACAGTTTTTCCTGGTCTCGCTCGTCGCTCTCGCGCTGGGTGCGTCGTGCAAGACGCCGACCGAAAATCAAGATGGAGCGGCCAAGCCGGGCGCGCCGCCGGACGCTTCGTTGCTCAACGTGAGCTACGATCCGACGCGGGAACTTTACGCGGAGTTCAACCGGCTTTTTGGTGCAGCCTGGAAGAAAAAGACCGGGCAGAGTGTGACCTTCAAGCAGTCGCACGGAGGCGGTGGCAAGCAGGCTCGTGCGGTCATCGACGGCCTCGAAGCCGACGTCGCCACCTTGGCCATCGCCCACGACATCGACCAGATGTACGCACAGGCGCAGCTGATTCCGCAGAACTGGCAGTCGCGGTTGCCCCAGAACAGCACGCCCTACACTTCGGCTATCGTACTGCTGGTGCGCAACGGCAACCCCAAGAACATCAAGGATTGGCCCGATCTGGCGCGCGATGGTGTGAGCGTGATCACGCCGAACCCGAAGACTTCCGGTGGTGCACGCTGGAACTACCTGGCGGCTTGGGGTTATGCCTTGCACCAAAACAGCGGTGACGAGGCCAAGGCTCGCGAGTTCGTCTCCAAGATCTACAAGAACGTGCCTGTGCTCGACTCCGGCGCGCGCGGTTCGACTACCACCTTCGTCGAGCGCGGCATCGGCGACGTGTTGATCGCCTGGGAGAACGAAGCGCTGCTCACCGTGAAGAAGCTCAAGGCCGGCGAGTTCGAAATCGTCGCGCCGTCCGAGAGCATCTTGGCCGAGCCGCCAGTGACCGTCGTCGACAAGTACGCCAAAAAACACGGGACCGAAGCGCTCGCCAAGGCGTACCTCGAGTTCCTCTACACGCCCGAAGCCCAGCGCCTGGTGGCCAAGCACTTCTACCGGCCGCGCAGCCCGGAGGTGCAGGCCGAGTTCAGGAGCCAGTTCCCCGAAGTGAAGCTGTTCACCGTCGATGGCGCCCTGGGGGGATGGAAGAGCGCACACGCCAAGCATTTCGCCGACGGTGCTTTGTTCGACCAAATCTACAGCGCTCAAACGAAGTAAGGGTTGGGAATGCTTTCGCGGCGCGGCGTACTCCCAGGCTTCGGCCTGAGCCTTGGCTACACCTTGCTCTACTTGGGGCTGATGGTGCTCTTGCCGCTTTCGGCCTTGGCCTATCGCGCCGCTGGGCTCGGCTTTGGCGAGTTCTTTCGCATCGCGACCGAGCACCGCGCGTTGCTCGCCTACGAGCTCAGCTTCGGCATTTCGCTCCTGGCCGCGCTCACCAATGCTGCCTTCGGCTTGCTCTTGGCCTGGGTGCTGGTGCGCTACACGTTTCCGGGCCGCAAGTTGGTGGATGCCATGATCGATCTGCCGTTTGCATTGCCCACGGCCGTGGCGGGCATAGCGCTCACTGCCCTTTACGCTCCCACAGGTTTTTTGGGTGAGCCGCTCGCCCGCTTGGGCATCCAGGTGGCCTACACGCCGCTCGGTATCTTCATGGCACTCGTCTTCACCGGAATTCCGTTCGTCGTGCGCACGGTGCAACCGGTGCTCGAAGAGCTTGACGCGAGCGTCGAAGAGGCCGCGGCTATCCTCGGCGCGACGCGGCTCCAGACCTTCACGCGGGTGATCTTGCCGGGCCTCGTGCCGGCAGCCCTGACCGGCTTCGCTTTGGCTTTCGCGCGAGGGGTCGGCGAGTACGGCTCGGTCGTTTTCATTTCGGGCAACATGCCGCTCAAGACCGAGATTGCGCCGCTTTTGATCGTCACCAAGCTCGAGGGCTACGACTATGCGGGCGCCACCGTGATTGCCTGCGTCATGTTGGGCGTTTCGTTCCTGTCGCTTTTGGCCATCAACCTGATCCAGCGCCGTTTGGTGAGGCCGCTATGAGTGCAGCAGCGTCGCCGCCCCCACCGGGTCAGCGCATGTACCATGGTCACGGCACACCTGCGAAGACGGAGGGTCGGCTCGCTCGACTGTTCCTCATCGGCGCCGCCCTGACGTTCTGGGCTTTGTTCTTGTTGGCCCCGCTCGTCATCGTCTTCGGCTCGGCGCTGTCGGAAGGCATCGAGGTCTACCTGGCGGCATTGGCCGATCCCGAGACCCTGTCGGCGATTCGCTTGACGCTGCTCGCCTCGGCTATCGCGGTGCCGGTCAACCTGCTGTTCGGCTTGTCCGTGGCGTGGCTCATCTCGAAGTACGATTTCACGGGTAAGAGCCTATTGATCACCCTGATCGATCTGCCCTTCAGCGTCTCGCCCGTCATCGTTGGCCTCATGTTCGTACTCTTGTTCGGCGCGCGTGGCTGGTTTGCGCCCCTGCTCGAGGCGCTCGACACGCACGTGATCTTCGCCGTGCCCGGCATCGTCCTGGCCACGCTGTTCATCACCGCTCCTTTGATCGCCCGCGAAGTGCTGGCGGTCATGCAGGCTCAAGGTGACAGCGAAGAAGAAGCCGCGCTGACCATGGGGGCCAGCGGTTGGACCATCTTTCGTCGGATCACTTTGCCCAAGGTGAAGTGGGGCGTCATCTACGGCGTCATTCTCTGCAACGCTCGCGCGATGGGCGAATTCGGCGGCGTCAGCGTCGTTTCGGGCCACATTCGCGGCGAAACCAACACGCTGCCTCTGCACGTCGAGGTGCTCTACAACGAGTACCAGTTCGCCGCCGCCTTCGCCGTGGCTTCGCTCTTGGCCTTTTTGGCCCTGCTCACCCTGGTGCTCAAGCAATTCGTCGAATGGCGCGCTCACAAGAAGCTGCATGCCCTGTCGATGCAAGACGTGCCAGCTCCGCTCAGCCTACCGCCCACTCCGGGAGTCTCTTCATGACCGTCAGCGTCGAGTTGCTCGAGAAACGTTTTGGTTCACGCCGCGAAGTCGTCGGCGTCGACAGGGTCTCGTTCACCGCCAAAGAACACGGCATCACCTCGTTGCTTGGCCCCTCGGGATCAGGCAAATCGACGCTTCTGCGCCTGGTGGCCGGGCTTGAAGTGCCCGATTCGGGCCGCGTGTTCATCGATGGACAGGACGTGACGGGCTTGCCCGTGCGACAGCGGCAGATCGGCTTCGTTTTCCAGAACTACGCGCTGTTCAGGCACATGACCGTGTTCGACAACGTCGCCTTCGGCCTTTCGATCAAGAAGGCCCCCAAATCCGAGATCGAGGGCCGCGTGCAAGAGCTACTCAGCTTGGTGCAGCTGCGCGGTTACGAGCGACGATTGCCCGACCAGCTTTCGGGTGGTCAGCGCCAGCGCGTCGCCCTAGCTCGTGCCCTGGCGACCAGTCCGCGCGTGATGCTCTTGGACGAGCCGTTCGGAGCGCTCGACACGCGCGTGCGCGTGGAATTGCGCGACTGGCTTCACCTGCTCCACGAGAAGACTCAGGTGACGACGTTGCTCGTCACCCACGATCAAGAGGAGGCTCTCGAACTCTCCGAGCACGTCGTCTTGCTGAAAGACGGCAAAATCGAGCAAGCCGGTTCACCGATGGATCTCTACGAGTCGCCGAGCAGCCCCTTCGTGGCGTCGTTTCTCGGCGGCGCCAAAGTCCTCACCGGCAGCGTGATCGATGGCCGAGCGCAGTTTGCTCAGGATTCGCTTTCGGCTTCCGTCGATCTGGAAGAGGGCGCCGTGGTCGACGCCTTCGTGCGTCCCCACGACATCCGTCTGCAGAAGGTCAGCAAGGGCAGTGGAGCAAGCTTTAGCCGCGTGCTCCGCGTCGTGCGTGTCGGGGCGTACGTGAAAGTTTCGGTGCTCTTGCCCGACGGTGACTCGATTCACGTGCAGATCCCCCGCCACGAACTGGACGAGCAAGGCATCGCCGAAGGCGATCGCGTCGTACTCGATCTGCGCGATATTCGCGTGACGCAGCGCACGCCCAGCTACGTCATCTAGTGCTGCCGCGTGCGTCGGCTGCTTACGGCGCCACGAGGCGCGCGCTCAAATCGAATAGCGCTGGTCTTCGGGCTTGTCGACCGCGACGGTCCGGGTCATGCGAGCCAGATCCGCGAGCGTCCGCGTCTCGAGAACGCGCACCATCGCCTCGTGCGCTTCGCGCAAGATCAGTCGAATGCCGCAGGTCGCTTCGTCTTTGCAACCTTCGCAGCGTTGGTAGGCTGTCTTGCTCAGGCACGGCACGGGCGCCATGGGTCCATCCAAGATTCGGATCAGCGCCGAGAGTTGAATCGAGTCGGCCGGCTTGCCCAGGTAGTATCCGCCGCCTCGACCTTTACGACTGCGCAAGACGCCGTGCTGCCGCAGTTCACGCAAGATGAGCTGCAAGAACTTGAGCGGGATGTCCTCGTGCTCGGCGATGGTAGCGATGAGCATCGGTTCGCCTTCGTTGGCATTGGCCAACATGGCGAGCGCCTTGAGCGCGTACTTCGTCTTCATCGTCAGCATGCAGGCCCTCGATCTCTATCCTCCATGCAAGGACTGTTGTCGATAGACTAGCTCGACTGGAGCCAGCTACTGCTGCGAAGAGCCGGGGATTGACGTCGAATTGGCAGGGATTCTCGAGCGAGTGATCAATTCAGCCGCAACTGGCTGCCGGATAGATTCACGCCGCGCGCCCTGAGCAGGCGCGCGATATGCTCCGAGCCGCCGCGCAAAAATTGTTCGCAAAGCGCAACCAAGTGGCTCGGCCCATGCGCCGCATGCGCAAACAGCGTGGCTGCGACGTCGCGGAGCAACTGGGCGAATGCGCCAAAGCCCTGCGCCAGCTCGAGGAGCACGTCGCTACCCTGCGACAGGGGTTCGGGCGTCGCCAACAATGAGGACGCCGCGCGATAGGCGCGCGCCCCCACGTGCTCGACGTAGCGTTCTTGAACGCCGATGCGTTCCAGGTGTTCGTGGAAGAAACCGCTGACCAGGAGCACGTTGTCGCCGAGAGAGCGCAGCTTCTCGAAGCGTTCGATCGGCGCTGCACCAAGAGCCGAATGCAGGAGCACCGGTAGCGGCTCCTCCCAGGTGCGAGCGACGGTTTGGTCCATTTTCGCCGAATCGACCAAGACTCCAACCAGGTAGGCTTGGATGGCTTCGCTCGGCGGTCGACTGTGAGTTCTGAGCACGTCGTCCAGCGTGCTCTTGAAGAACTGATTCAGATCGCCATGCAAAGACAGCTGCGACTCACTCATCGACGTCTCCTGTTGTGAAAGCGAAACTCCGTCTACACAGAGTAGTGTACGTCCAGGCTGCGTGTCGGCTAAAGGGCCGTTTGGTGACCGGGGCGATTCACGAGGTCAGCTGCACACTCCTGGCGCTTTGGCACTCGCGTGCGCCGAGTGCTGCTATTCGTGTCGGCGCTCGAGTGCGGGCGTGTTCTCGATAGGCGGCGGACTGTCGGGTTGGCCGGCAAAAGGCTTAACGAACAGCGACGGTTGGTAGGTAAGCCCTTGGCTGTCGAAGAACTCCACGAGGCCTGAGGCCACGTCGTACAGGGCGCCGGCGATTTGGAGTTTGCCGTCTTGCACCAGCTGGAGGAGCGTCGAGCTGCCTTGCAGGGTGCGCTCGATGGTGCGCAGAACGTTGAGGCGCGCGACACCATCGACGAAGCGATGCCGGGAGGCATCGTCGCCCTGCAAGCTGGCGAAGCGCTGGGCGTCGATCGATAGCTGGATCTCTTCGACGACCGAATCGAGATTCTGGCAACCGGTAACGACGCTGGCCTTTTGCTTTTGCTCGAAAAAATCAACGGCCGCGCCCACTGCGCCGCACGAGGTGTGGCCCACGACGACCACCAGCTTGGCGCCGGCGACAGCGCAGCCGTACTCGATGCTGCCCAGGACGTCGTCGCGCGCCACATTGCCCGCGACTCGCACGCTGAAAATGTCACCAATGCCGAGATCGAAGATCATTTCGGCCGGGGTGCGGCTGTCGATGCAGGCCAAGACGACGGCCAGCGGCGCTTGGCCGGGCGCGGTTGCGCGCATCTGCCGCAGCAGGTCGCGCTCGATGCGTTGACCCGACACGAAGCGGCGGTTGCCATCGCGCAGGATAGTGAGCACCTCGGCCGGCGTGAGCTGGTCCTGGAGCTCGCGATTCGTGTAATCGACGTACTGGATGCTGTCCTCGAGCGCGTAGCTGTCCTTGAAGCCGACGAAGCTCAGCTCGATTTGATGAGCGGGAGCAGCTTGGGTCCGGAACACCTCGAGCATGTCGAGGATGTCGGCGTCGATGTAGTCCGTCCCGCGGGCGTCGAGCAGCACGCGGCCACCGCGCGGCACCTCGTCGAGAGTCTTTTCCAAGGCCGCGCGGTTGAAGAAGCTCACCTGATTGGCCAACTGGATGCGCAGGACGTCGCCGGTGATGTGATGCTCGACCACGCGGCGCAAAGGGCTGCGGAAGTTACTGCGCAAAATGAAGGCGATGCTGACGCCGAGGCCGATGAGCACTCCAGTCAACAGGTCGAGCAGCACGATGGGCACGACGGTGAGGATGAAGGGAAAGAACTGGTCCTTGCCGGCGTTCCACATCTTCTTGAACAGCGCGGGGCTCGCCAGCTTCATGCCCGTCACGATCAGGATGGCGGCCAGTGACGACAGTGGAATGCGGTTGATAATCGTCGGAATCAACAGCACGGAGGCGATGAGCAGCACGCCGTGAAAGACGGCGCTGAGCTTGGTCTTCGCCCCAGCGTTGATGTTGGCGCTGCTACGCACGATCACGCTGGTCATCGGCAGGCCGCCGATCAGCCCTGCCAGCAAGTTGCCGGCGCCTTGCGCCATGAGCTCGCGATTGGGCGGCGACTGTCGCTGTAGGGGATCGAGCCGGTCGACGGCTTCGAGATTGATGAGCGTCTCGAGCGATGCCACCAAGGCAATCGTGCCCGCGGCCAGGTAGATGGCGGGGTTCTTCAGCTGCGTGAAGTCCGGGAAGGACAGGAGGCCCAGTGCTGCGTTGGCCGACTCGGCCACCGGCAACTGCACCAAGTGGCTCGGTCCAACCAGCCACTGCTCGCCAAGGCTGGCGAAGAACAGGTTGACCCCGACGCCGAATACGACGGCCACGAGCGGAGCGGGAACGGGGCTCTTCTTGAGTACTCCGATCTTGTCCCAGCCCAGCAGCAGCGCGATTGAGGCGAGCCCGATCAGCGCCGCGCCGGGGTGCAGCTTTTGCAAGCCCTCGAGAATTTCCGAGAAGGTGTTCATGCCGTCGGCCTGGCTGAACCCCATGTCGCCGACTGGATCCTGGTCGTCACCCAGGACGTGTGGGATCTGCTTGAGGATCAGCAACAGGCCGATGGCCGCCAAGAGCCCCTTGATGACGCTCGAAGGAATGAAAGAAGCAATCGAGCCCGCCTTGAACAAGCCGAGCGCTACCTGGCAAAGCCCGGCCAAGGCCACTGCCACTAGAAACGCCTGAAAGCCGAGCACATCGATCTGCGTCGCCACGATGGCCGTCAGACCCGCGGCCGGACCGCTCACGCTCGACTGCGAGCCGCTGAGCATGCCGACGAGCAGACCGCCGATGATGCCCGCCACGATTCCCGACATCATCGGCGCGTGGGAGGCGAGCGAAATGCCCAAGCAAAGTGGCAGGGCCACCAGGAAGACGACCAGGCCCGCGAGCAGATCGTGGGCGATGGCGTTGGAGGCGGGGAGAGTACGGTCGTTCATTGCGAGGCCGAGGGGAGAGGGTGTCAGGCGCGGCAGCCTTTTGCTGGGGGCGAGGGCGGGTTAGGAAGACACGTGGATCCGACGAGTCTCGAAAATCCCACTAGTCCGTATGATTCGTTGGGCGGCCAGGACGTCGTATGCCGGTTGGTGACGGCGTTCTACTCGCACATGGCTGACGACGAGGTGCCGCTGGCTCGGCTGCACCGTTTGGACGAGCGAGGGCGGATCGACGCCGACACTCAAGCGCGTTTCGCGGATTTCTTGATCGAGTGGCTCGGCGGCCCACGCCTCTATTCGCCCGTGCACGGTCACCCTCGGCTGCGCATGCGCCATGCCCACGTGGTCGTCGACGAATCGATGCGCGACGCCTGGCTGCGCGCCATGCGGAGTGCACTCGACGATGTAGGCGCGAGCGGTCAGGTGAGGAGTTTCGTGGATCAAAGGCTCTCGGACCTGGCGAATTTCCTGCGCAACACGTCTGGCTGAATCGGATGGTGCTGCTGTTTTTTCTGGTGGTGTCTGTTGTGGCAAGTGTCGGTTTTTTCCGACTGGCTGAGAAGGGAATTCGACGACGTTTGGGCGGATATCGCCGGCTGGCCGAGGTCCCCGACCCCGGTTTGCCCGTGCGTCTTGCGCTGCAGCTCGACGTTGCAGTCGTGGGCGCAGGCGTCGCTGGAACCGCGGCGAGCTGGAAACTTTCTTCCCAGAGCTCGAAGGCTTCGCACTGCTGCACGAGTCCTTTCAACTCAAACGCGACTTCACCGCCTTCCACGTCGGCATGCAGGCAGAGCGCCCGACCGTCGGGACGGGTGTGCCTGGTCTCTACTGCGCTGGCGATTGGGTCAAGCTGGACTTTCCCGCCATGCTGCTCGAGTGCGCGTGCGCGAGCGGTTTGGTCGCGGCCAACGCCATTTTAGCCGAAGACGGCATCCAGGCCGAGCCCGTTTGGTCGGTGCCCTTGCGTGGTTTGATGGCCGGAATGCCCGAGCCACCAGCGCGCCGCGTGCTTCGCAAGGGGCGCGCGTGAAGCAAGCTCAGATGCGAGCGGCGTTCGTACCGCTGTCGCCGTAGCCGACTTCGGCGATGGTGATGTCGAGCTTTTCTTCGCCGGTATCGAACGGCGCGCGGCCGAGCTGTTTCGTGCCGAGGCTCGGGATGGCCAGCGCCAGTATGTATTGCTTGAACCAGTACCACAGCAAGCTGTTGTTGATGAGCGCGGGGTCGATGTGGCGCGCAATCGTGGCGTGCAACTCGGGCAGCTTGCTCCAATGCACGCTGGCATTCTCGTGGTGGGCGGTGTGCATGCCGTTGTTGAAAAGGAAGAAACGCACGCCCCAGCCAACGAAGTTGCGGCTGTGGTTGTACTCGGACCACGGATCGGTGTGGACGTGTTGGTCGTAGTTGAACGTCATGACCGTCCACAGCGACACGACAGCGGGCAGGCCCATAGTCAAGAGGTAGAGTGGTAAGCCGACCTTCCAGCCGTGCAAATACAAGGCTAAAGCGGCCATCACCACGTGCGAGCCGTAGGTCACGACGTACTGCCACATGTAGCGGCGATACTGCTCGGGCGACTTCTCGCGGGTGCGCTCGAGGAATTCCTTGGTCGGGAACGACTGGAAGTACGCCGACACGAAGAAGTAGGTCGAGGCGACGAGGTAGTTGTGCTTGTTCGAGTAGCGCCAAGTGATCGTCGCGTCGCCAGCCTTGTTCACGTACTTGTGGTGATTCAAGTTGTGAGTCGGGATCCAGAGGAATGTGGGCGCGCCGTAAATCACCGAGATCCACGCGCTGAAAAGGTTGTTCAGGCGCTTGTTGGTGAAGGTCGGCAGGTGTTGGTGGTTGTGAGCAATCACCGACGCCGAGATCGCGAAATAGAAGCTCAACCAGCTCAGGTACAGGAGGAGATCGGGACGCGCGTATTGGACGGCGATCAGGCCGGGTGCCAGGACCAACATCCAGAGGAGCGTGCGGTAATCGGCTGCGTAGCGAAGCATTTTGTTTTCCGGCGCGCGTCGGATCGGAGACCCGAGTCGTGGCGTGCCTATATCACGCATCGCCGGGGCGGCAGGTTCCGAGTTGCGGCGCGAATGGATCTTCGCAGCCGTGTCGGCTGTTGCTGACTCGGCATGAGTGTGCGGAGGAGA
>Ga0105048_10005271_pt1 | contig 20927 bp, 16 predicted proteins | sample MAT05_FD_78382 | JGI IMG/M metagenome (GOLD analysis project Ga0105048, IMG submission 78382) | Freshwater microbial communities from Lake Fryxell liftoff mats and glacier meltwater in Antarctica - MAT-05 | ecosystem: Environmental > Aquatic > Freshwater > Ice > Liftoff microbial mat | place...
AAAGCGATTAGCGATGGGCGTGGGAAGTGTGGCAAATGACTCTAGCGATTCACCACGCCCTTCGTACCTCAGAGCGTGCCACCAATGCCACCAATGCCACCAATGCCACCCGTGCCACCCGTGCCACCCGTGCCACCCGTGCCACCCGTGCCACCAACGCCACCCGGTTTATTGGTAGATTTCAAACTGTCCCTCGCCTAATGTCTATCTAGCCAAAACGAATTGCAACACGCCCGCCAGGCCGAAAAGTGAAAAGCCGGCGAAAGCAATCGCAAGCCATGACAGAAAACGCCCCGGATACAGAACGCCTGACTCATCCGCCAATTGAAGGACTATTTCTTCCGCTTGTGGCAACGTGAGCCCCAATTCGTCGCGGTACAAACATACCGCTTCAGCCCATTGGCCTTGTTGGATTAAATGTGTCGCAAGTGAATCTAAATTGGACATGGTTTTTTTGACTGCCTCACCGCTCAGTTAATTTGAGGCGATTGAGAGGATTAGGGCCTCTGGCGATGATGGAGCAAATGTGGAACAGAAAAGGAGACTTTTTTCCCGGCTTGAATGCTTCGGCACGATAGTTTTGCTGACTTTAGCTAAACCTTCGTATTGAGCCAACTTTTTTGGACTCCTATACTGCCGCGGACCAAATGAGCCGCAGGCGCCGGCAAGGCTTGCAAAGTCCACGTTTTTGGACGAGACAAACGGCCGCGGCTCCACTCGTGCAATCACAGACACATTTAACCTATGGAGAGCGATTCGGTAGTGGAACATAGTCCCCCGACCGATTCAAACCCTACGATCCGGCTTCTAGCCTTTTGGCAGTTGCTGCATCGAATGGCCATTCAACAAGTTGCTCACGCGATCGTGCGCTGGTGTTCGGCTGCGCTTTTTCTGATTGCAACCGCTGGTCTGTCGATTGCGTTACCTCCGATTCATGCCGCCAACGCTGCAGAGATTGGCGTACCACTTTCCGATCCGAAGTTCGCCATCAATGCTTTTGCGCATCAAGCGTCGAAGCAGCGGCAGGGAGTCTATGAAGTTTATACGCTGACTGGTGGGTGTCGCATCTACCAAGGATCCTTTTCAGCCACCTGTGAGAAAGCACACATCTGGGTCGATCGCTCACTGCCAGAGTCGCATTCCGACGAGCATCCAAAGAAGGTTATCGTTCAAACGTTGGGTAATTGCGAAGTGCGTTGGTCTGACGAACAACGCATTCAAGATGAACAGTGGATGGGACGGCTATTTAGTAATTTTGAAGTAGGAATCCATGTCGATGGTTGGGACCAGCCCAATGGAAAAGCCCCGGATCTCGACTGGTCGACACGCAGTACCGTAACGAATGCGGTTGCGTGGACTGCGGCCGATGATGCGATGCATATTCGACTAGCTGCACAGATTACAAACCAATCGCAGAACCGTACTGGCGAGAACTTGCCCCGGCCAGGGTTCCAATCGCCACCGAGAGGCGGAATCGAAATTCCAAATGGCTCACTCTCTCAAAGCATGCAAATCGGTAACCCACAGCTAGGGGCGACGGTTCTTGACGCTGGTTCGCCGGAATTGTTTGAATCGATTCAAGCCACACCAAGGTCCATTGTTCAAGGGGAGAACGTACAAGCCTTTCAGTTGCCAGGCCAAGTGGACAATGGCCCTATCCCAATACTTGGGCCGGTCGCTCTTTCGTCACCGACACAGTCTCCGAGCACTCAGCGAATAGGGGCACGGACATTTGCACTTAGTGGTCGCGGCTTGGACAAGCCTGAACTGAGTATCACCAATCGTGCGGATAGGGGTGATTCGGTGATCACACTTAAGAAAGGTATCCGACTCATGTTTGGAGGGGCGTCGGTTCAGACGAATTCAGGACCGATGGATTTGGGAACCGTTCTAATCGAAGCAGATAACGCTGTGATCTGGACTCCCAACGTTACGCGACTGATGTCGGAAAAGATTGACGACCTTCCCGTGGAAGTCTACATCGAAGGGAATGTGGTTTTCCAACAAGGTCAGCGTAGGATCTATGCAGACCGAATGTACTACAACGTTCAAGCTGAGTATGGCATGATACTTGGAGCAGAAATCCTCACTCCAGCACCCCAGTACGAAGGCATCCTTCGACTCAAGGCCGATGTCATCCAACAGAGGTCCCGCGAAAACTTTCTGGCGTACTCCGCCGCCTTGACTACGAGCCGACTAGGTGTTCCGCGCTACTGGTTGCAATCGGACCGAATCGAATTGAGCGACCGCCGCAACGAGACAAACATTTCGCGTTTCGGATTGCCCTTTGCAGGTAGGACAGCAGATCAGACTGGTATGCAAGCGAAAGCCAGAAACAACTTCGTCTACCTCGAAGGCATTCCTGTACTGTATTGGCCGATCCTCAACACCAACATCGATACCTCCAGCTTCTACATAAACGCTCTCAAGTACAAGAACGATACCATCTTTGGTAATCAAGTCATGGTCGATTTTGATGCTTACCAGATTCTCGGCTTACAAGGACTCGACGGAACACGATGGAGTTTTTCGACCGACTATTTGAGCAAGCGTGGTTTGGCTTTGGGCACGAATTTTACCTACAATGTACCTGACTTAGCGTTGGGACCAGCCAATGGATTTCTGGATGCATGGGGAATAAAAGACAGAGGTCGCGATTTCATCGGAGGTGATCGATCCGACCTGTTGCCGGAAGAAACCACTCGCGGTCGACTTCTATTCCAACACAAGCAATACTTATCGACCGACACTGAGTTATGGGCCGAGGCTGGATTAGTTAGTGATCGCAACTTCCTGGAACAGTACTTTGAGCAAGAGTGGGACACACAAAAGGACCTCTCGACGTCCCTGCGACTGCGACAATACTACGATCAACAAATGTTTGATCTGTGGGGACAAACTCGCCTCAACAAGTTCTTTACCGAAACGGAGTGGCTGCCGCGGCTAGACCACTACTGGCTGGGCCAATCGATTGGCGATGTCGTTACTTATTATTCGCACTCCGACGTTGGGTACGCGAAGCAACGGGTAGCAAGCACACCGACCAATGCAACCGAAGCAGCCAAATTCCAGCTCCAACCCTGGGAAGTAACGGCAGCAGGCCTTCATGCGGTCACGCGTCATGAATTGAACCTGCCTATCGATACGGGCTACTCCAAATTGGTTCCGTTCCTTTCGGGGGAAGCTGGCAATTGGGGGCAGGATGTCACAGGCAACGATATCACACGCCTGACAGGTCAAGCGGGATTGAAGTCGTCATTACCCATGTGGCGAACCTTTCCAGAGGTTCAAAGCAGTGTATTGAACTTGAATGGCATGGCACACAAAATCTCCTTCGAGAGTGAGTTTCTCTATGCGGACACGACTCGCGACTTAGAACAATTCCCGCTTTACAACCCTATCGACGATAACTCGCAAGAGCACTTTCGACGTAGGCTTGTCTTCAATACGTTCGGCGGAGTTCTGCCGGACCAATTTGACGCCACGAAATATGCAGCCCGTCAATCCATGCAACGCTACGTATCTGCTGGGAGTTCAGAAGTGGTCACGAACCAATTGCAATCGCGAATGGGCTTACACCAACGCCTCCAAACCAAACGTGGTGTTGCTGGCCGGGAACGGATTGCCGACGTGGTAGAGTTTGATATCGATGCCATTTACTTTGGAAAACCAGATCGAGACAACTTCGGCGAAAGCGTCGGAGGAATCAACTACGATTTTAGATATCACATTGGGGACCGCGTCACTCTCATTAGCGACGGATACTACGATTTGTTCAAGTCTGGGCTCAAGGCAACGACTCTCGGTGGCGTTATCTCGCGACCTGGGCGTGGCGATGTTTACCTAGGGGTGACCAGTCTCGAAGGCCCCATCAGTTCCTTGTTGCTGACGACGTCCTTCAACTATCGTTTGAACGAAAAGTGGGTTGCAGTGGGTGGAACATCGGTGGATCTTGGCAAGACCGGCAACATCGGCCAATCGCTTGGCTTGACTCGCATCGGCGAATCGTTCCTGATACGAGTTGGCGGAACCGTCGATAGCGGTCGCGACAATGTCAGCTTCAATTTCAATCTGGAACCTCGTTTCTTTCAACGACAGGGTTTGGGGGTCGTTGCAGGTCAGGTGATACCTCCGGCGGGTCTTTATGGGTTGGAGTGATGGAAGGTTCGTTCACGATGAATTGAAATGAGTTAAGTTCTTTTCAGCGATAGAGGTTAAAGTGAATTGTCAGAGTTGGTAAGGTGTGGGAATGGAGTGTGGGAATGGAGGATACGCATATGGAAGAAGAAAGCACGGTACTCTTGGGAGATGACCGGCTAGGCAAAGTGCAGAAATTGCCTCAGGATGCACGTGCTATGCAAGGAGTTTGGGTGTTCCTCTTAACGCTGAGTGTCTTTTTTTTCTCGAGTATCTTGCTTTTCGTGCTTTATGTTGCGTTGCGGCTTTCTCCGGAATCCGGGCTGCGTCCCCAATCGTTCTATTTGCCACGAAGTTTCGTGCCTTCCACTATGTTGTTGATCGGCGTGTCTGGGGCGCTGGAATGGGCATTGCGGGCTGCCAGACGAGATCGGTCGACCGACGTCCGAATTGCGTCCATCGCAGCGCTCATCATGGGGGTGTTGTTCATGCTTGTCCAGTCGGAAGGTATGGTTCGACTCGTCGTTGCGGCTACGACTGTCGCCTCGTCACGCAACAGCACCTATGCTTTGACGTTTGTACTGGCATTCCTTCATGCACTGCATGTGGTTGGAGGTATTGTAGGACTGGTAATCACGGTATGGAATGCAAACAGAGACCGCTACGATCACGAGCGGCACTTTGGCTTGCGATTTTGCACCGTCTATTGGCATTTTTTGGACGTTGTTTGGGTTTTGCTAATGACATGCTTTGTTATTACCGGCATCCTAGTCAATAGTCAAACTCTACCGACATAGCATTGCGTGTTCGCAAACTCGCACAATGTGACAAAGTAGCCTATTCCGGAGCCATCTAGAAATATCTCGGCTAGGCTTTGCGTTTTAGTTGAAGCGGGTCGCCTGGCATAATCGTTCCAGCAGGCTGCGGAATGCAATTCTTTATGGATAGCTGGGTATCTTTTATCTTGCAAAATATGCCGATATGGCTATAACATTAGCTCTTATGTTGAAAACATCCAGAGAAACGGTAGTTGAGCTTGCACAGCGTGCGAAGTCGATGAGGCTTGTTCAGAATTTGACCCAAACGGGCCTTGAGCAACGCTCTGGCGTTAGCCTTGGGTCGATCAAACTATTTGAACGCACCGGGAAAATATCGTTTGAGTCGCTTGTCAAAATCGCCATTGCTCTTGGCGCGTTGGAAGGATTTGACGGTCTGTTCCAGCGAACTGAGACGCGGTCCATCGACGAGCTGCTAAGAGATGCCAAATCGTCTACTGGACGCAAAAGGGGTCGTATCAAATGAAGTATCGCCCGGTGACAAAAATCATCGTGTCGTTGGCGATGGGGCCTTCTCTCGTACGGGTTGGAACTTTGGCAACGGTAAAGCGTTCGATTTACTTCGAATACGAACCGTCATTTCTCGAAAGCGGCATCGAGATATCCCCCTTTAGACTCCCGCTCAAAGCGGGTACGTTTCAAGCAAAACCGGAACCGTTCGAGGGACTATTTGGAGTGTTCAATGACAGCTTGCCCGATGGCTGGGGCAGACTTCTACTCGATCGTTCTCTGAAGAGCATTGGCATATCCCCAGAAGAGTTGAGTCCTCTCGATCGCCTCACGCATGTTGGATCGGCCGGAATGGGTGCAATGCTATTCGAGCCAGACGTAAGTGAGAAGGTAACCAAGCCGGGGAAACGGAAGAGGTCTTTCAAGAACTACTCGAGCTATCCGGCTCTTCCGCCGGGGCACGCCCAAAAGTGATGGTCGGAGTATCGCCGAATAAAGTGGAACTCGTTCATGGGCAGCAGGAATTGCCTACTAACTTCGAGCATTGGCTGATCAAGTTCGGCTCCAGTGGGGACCCGAGCGACATTGGAGCGATCGAATATGCATACAGTCTTATGGCACGAAACGCGGGCGTTGACGTTATGCCCACACATTTGTTTGCCGCCAAGAAGGGAAGGGGATATTTTGGAGTGAAATTTAACGCAGAGTTGCATCGCCGGTGAGGCGCAGGGAAGAAAGAGAATTGATTGCTCTACAATCCAACCCTCCGCCCGCTCACTGATTCACCATGTCATCCAATTGACGAGCTGCGGTATGGGTCAAGAATCTTCGGGAGATATAATCGCCGAGCTCATGCAATTGCAAAGAAAACTCTTGCAATCGACTCCTCAAAATAGCTCGCTCTTGCTTGCCCGTTTCGTCCTGGACAATATCCTCACCCAATGCGTCTGCATCAAAAAGTCGCAGGTTGCCGCGGCACTCGGTGATCTTTTTTCGATAACGAGCAACATCTGCTTTGTCGGCTGCAGGTAACGCGTCCAAATGGTGAAGTATTTGGACGAATTGAAACGCCAATCCGCGTGGATTCGAGGGATCGACCACTAGCAAGTCGAGTACAGGACCAATTTCGTAACTCATCAAATAGCGGTATCGGTACGTCATTGAACTATCGCAAATATCCAGCAAGGCTTCGAGCAATTGCCGCGAGCTTTTCACGTAGGGTACCAATAGAAGCTCAATCAAGCGAAGTAAGTTTTGAGCTCGGTCGATCCGACGCCCTAGATCTAAAAAATGCCAGCCAGGGCCGCGCGTCATGCTCTCCGAAGCAAGTCCTGCAAACGCGGACAAGTGACTGATCATTTGATTGAGTGTCGACAACGCTTCACCCATTCGCTCGCGTTGCCCTGGCCAGGGTACGAGCGACGCATAGTCTAGACGGCTCAGTATTTGCCAAGAGTCCAGACTAAGCCGATCCCGAATGGTCTCCGCATTGCGAATGATCCTGTTGGAGGCATTGGCTAAGCCGTCGGATTGGCTTTGCTCAAAGACAAAATGAAGAACGGTCTGCCTCATTTCATGAAGAGCCAAGATTTCGTCCCGCGGTGGCTCGCTAGGCAATTTCGAACTCTCGCATAGGGCTTTCACAACTTGCCACTGTGAAGGGAGTGAGTCCGAGGAAACTTCGGAAGTAAGTTGAGAACTGCAATACCTTGCGTGCTTGGCCATAAACTCCATGCGTTCGGCAAAGCGCCCTAGCCAGAACATGTGCTCCGCGACCCGGCTTGGAAGCTCCATGGCCGTGCGGCGAAGTTCGACGTTCTGTTTGCCGGAAGACAGCAGCGTCAGCGGCTTGACGGGACCATTATTTAGGACCCACACGTCCTTGCTCATCGAGCCGCAAGCTAAGCTTTCGTCTAGCTTCTCAGGAGAGTCTGCCACACGCGCGACACCACCTGGCATGACTTCAATCTTGTTCTTCGTCGCACATCCAAACAATCGAATCACCGACGGCCATGCGACAACGTGGTTGTTCACCCAGGTCGGCGTCCGTCCGAACTCGGGTAATGCGGTAGCGACGTATCGCCAAGGAGTCTTGCGAATGCCCGCGGCGATGGCCTCTCGCTGGTAGGAGCTAAGGTGTGCTCCGATGGTTTGGTTGGCAGAATGCCTAACGAAGGAATCACGCAAAAAGAGACTTTCGATGTTGTCAATGACGTATTCCATGGACGCAGAATCGCCGCACCACCACATTGGCATATTGGGCAATAGCAGGTCCTCATTCAGAAGTGCCTTGCACAATCTGGGTAAAATTGCGGTCACCGCCGGACTCTCGGTCCAACCTGTTCCAAGACCATTTGCAAGCAGCACATTGTTTTCTCGTTCGGCTTGAGCCAAGCCAGGGATACCTTCGCTGGACGAGGGATCGATTTCGAGCGGATCGCACATCGAATCGGGTAGGCGCCTCAGGATGCTGTCGATGCGCACAAGCCCGCCTAGGGTTTTGAGGTAGACCGCACCACCACGCACGGTTAGATCCGTCGTCTGCGTCAGCGTGTACCCCAGGTATCGCGCAAGGTAGGCGTCTTCAAAATAGGTTTGGCTTTGAACGCCAGGCGACAGCAAGGTTGAGCGAGCGTTCCTCTCTCGGATCGGTGCAGCATCTTGTAATGACTGCCGCAGTGTTGCGAAAAATCCTGCCAATCGTTGAACTTGCATTTTCTGAAAGTCGTCCGACAAAACTCTGGACATGGCGATTCGATTCTCAACAGCATGCCCACAGCCGCTTGGTCCCTGCGTTCGATCCGCCATGACTTGCCAACGCCCTTGGCTATTGCGGGAAATCTGGGCTGCGTAAAGATAGAGTTTTCGACGAACCGTTGAGTCGAGTGGTCGTTGTGCGGGCCGTAAGTAGGCCGGACAACCATAAATCAGTTCGCTAGGAAGCACACCGTTTACCAGAAGGCGTTGATCTCCGTAGACGTCCTGTAGTAGCAGATCGAGAACTTGCATGCGTTGTTGCATGCCAGCGCTCAGATTGCTCCATTCGGTAGCTTCAATGACGAACGGAATAGGATCCAAATCCCAAGCGTGAGCTGCCCCCGATTTCAGATGCTGACCAGTAGAAGCAGGCGGATTGTCCTTGAGCGATTGCTTCGCCAATCGCCAGCGGACGTAAACTTCTGGACCTGTCAGACGAGGTTCAAGGCCGATCAATCGACGGTAGCCAGTCCGAACGTCTCCGTGCTCCGTAGTCAACTCATCAAACGGACCGTCAAAGGTTCGATACGCGGACAGGAGTTCTGTGATTGCGTCCGCATCCTTGCTATTTGATTCTGGCATCCATGTTCCAATCCAACCAGAGGTTTTAGGGTGACAACTAGCTGACGAATCGAGATAGTTTGCCCTTCAATTTCTGTAGCACTTGCTTGACTGCATCTCCCATGCCTGGCAAGGCAGATATTCTTTCAATCAATGGGGTTAGCTTTTCTAATTCGGACCTTACTAAACCGCCAATCTTGGTTCTGTCGTCGTTTGGAAGTGCCCGAAGACCCGATCCGATGCCATCGAGCTTGGATACCATTTCATTCCATTCGGGCAATGCAGCTTCCGCACCAGCCGAATCATGGATACTTTCGAGGCTGGCAAGGAGCCTATCCATCAATCCGGTAACGCTGGACGTTACGGCATCGACACCTGGGAGCGCTGGAATTGTATTCTGGGCGGAATCGGAGGCTACGACAGCTTTTTCCATTGCCCCGTCGACCGTCGAGTTGGCGGAATCAGCCCCCTTTTCCTGTTCTTTGTCGACGACTTTGTTGCCGCTGTTCATAAAGAAGATTCCCGCAGCAATCAGGGCGGCAATGACTACCCCAGGCACAAGAAGTTTGCCTAAGCCGCTGCTGTTCACTGTCGCTGCTCTCTTTGTTCTGAGCTTGTCTACTAAGTTCACGTTTTTACACTCCAAATTGGAAATGAGTCAGGGACGACGCAGCACAACTATACCAAATTTGCTTTTCTGGGTAACGCGTCTATTTTTCTGGATGTCGCAATCCTAACGCCTCCGTAGGTATTTCTGGACATCCGGAAACGAAGAGCCAACTTTAGAACAACCTCAAAGAATTTAGCAATAGACTGCGTTCCTGTTGAGCTCGATGCTGATAACCGATCTGTGAGGCAAGAACCTCGCATCGGGTTCCTCCAAACCTGTTGTCATTATGTGTCGCCGCCAATCCTCCGCTCCAACGATTTGATTGACGACTCCATCGACGCATTTTTGCATCAGCCCGATTCCCCCACCAATCCATGCAAAAGTATTTCTCGGAGAACGTTCTATGCGCACTCTCGTGGCGAGCGCTATTGTGATAGCGGCCTGGGTGTCGACTGCGTCGGCAACCCAAATTTCTGGTCTTTTCAAAACTACCAATCATGATTTCGGGACAGTAGCCCGCGCGGCAAAAACCGAATATCGATTCACCTTTGATAACCCCTATAATCAAACAATTCAAGTTCGAAGCGTTAGGACCTCGTGCGGCTGCACCACCCCAATTGTTGAAACCGAAATTGTACCTCCTGGAGGACGAGGGAGTATTCTCGCAAAGTTCAATACCGGCACCCACACCGGTTCGCGAGCCGCAACCCTTACGGTCACTTTTGACAAACCGTCGTTTACCGAGATTCAGCTCCACGTCAAAGGTTACATTCGCTCCGACGTTGTCTTTCAGCCTGGTGAGGCATCGTTTGGAAGTATCATGCAGGGAACTTCCAAAACGATCGATGTCGGAGTCGATTACGCGGGCAAGCCTGCTTGGCGAATCAACCAAGTTACGGCTGGAGATTCGTTTATTACCGTCGTCCCCACCGAAGTCTCGCGACAAAATGGTCGCATTCGCTATTCCCTATCCGTTTCCATTGCCGCAGATGCGCCTGTCGGACCGTTGGAAAGCGAATTGGTGGTTCACACCAACGACCGCAACTTAACCACCGTACCTCTTCGGTTGGTCGCAAATATTTCGCCGGAAATCGCAGTTTCTCCTCAAACGTTGTCGCTGGGTGATATTGTTCAGGGAGAACCGATCAAGCAACTCATTGTCCTCAAGGGACACCAACCCTTCTTGATCCAATCTGTGGAAAGCAAAGAATTTGATATTGAGGTAAAACTCGGTGATGAAAGCAAGTTGCTACACGCGTTGCCGATGGTCATCAAACCCAGAGCAATGGAATTCGGGAAAGAAATCAAGGGCAAGATCACGTTTTCTACCGATTTGGCTGAGAAGCCTTTCATTGATGTAGGGACTGTTTTCAGGCTCAAGACGACGATCGAGAAATAGGCAAACGACTCGCAACGGCGAGCGTGAGTTTTGATTCGTAAAGCAGTTGTGTTGCCCAGTTGATTGTGGGGTTATCCCAACGCCTTGAAGCATTTTCGCCCGCTCGGAGCTTGCCTCCGGCGGACGCCGATTTGTCGTTCGGATAGTGCGGCTTTGTCCCTCGTTAGCCGTGGCATCGCCCGCCTTTTTTAGGAAACTTGGCCCTCGCCTGTTTGACCAATTGGCTTAATAAGTCTACTCTCATGGCGTTTGCTCTTCTTCAAACCGAAACGCCAGTTCGATGAACTTGTTCTACGATGTCCGTGACGACTCAGTCCATCAACGACTTGGAAGCCGAATTCTATATTGGCTGGACGACTTGGGCGGAATACCCATCGGCGAGTCCGAATACGATGATGACGGGTTTGTGTTTTCCGTTGCCGGGTCGATTTCCGACTATGAGGAATTGGTTGCGAACCGACCCAATATTCGAGACCGAGCGAATCAACGTCTTCCGCTCGCTAGCCTAGAGTCCGTGTTGGATCATTTGATTTCTGCTTCGGTGGAGGTCCCAATGTCCAGAACTTGGCGATTGGCTTGGAATGAGGAGCTTCCCGAGGACATCACTTATCCGCTGTTTGTTAGGGCATCGAGTGGTTCGCTGAAGTTAGGCGGTAGCATATCACGGGTTCGGAATGCCAATGAGCTTCTCTTGGAGGCAGCGGAACTGCGTCGGCTGCTCGGTTGGAGTGCGCTGATCATCGCTCGCGAATGGAAAGAATGCGTTCCAGCCGGCACTAGCACTTATGGTACGCTGCCACAAGAAATAAGGGTCTGGATCGTTGACGGCAAGCCATTTGCATGGTCCTTTTTGCATCTGAAAGCCATACCGAAGCCGGCAGGGTTTCCGCCGTCGACCTCCGATCTACATGAGCTGGCAGAACTTGCAGAACGCGTGTCGATCGCCTTTGATTCGCGATGCTTGGTTGTGGACTTTGCTCGCGAGTTAGAGCGTGGTTGGACGTTTGTGGATGCAGGTTCTGGAAGTTCTGCGGGGGAGGATCACGAGGGTGTATTCAAAGCCGTCGCGTCCAAACTTCAAGGCAAGAAATTTCCGTTCCACACCGATTCCGTTGGCGGCGTTTTCTAACTTACTTCGAACGCAGTTGCCCCGAATCGTTTTCCGCCAAGAAGCACTGGTAGGTTGATACCATACCATCTGCCAATTCAATTTTCGGTTCCCAACCCGTTGATCGGATCAGCGAAGTGTCGGTCAGTTTTCTTGGGGTCCCATCCGGTTTGGAGGGATCGGTTCGGATTTCTCCGGTAAAGCCGATGATTTTGGCCACCAAACGTGCCACATCTAGAATACTCACGTCTACACTTGTCCCAACATTGACCCAATCCGGTGGATTGTCAAGCTGACAAAGATGAAGGATGGCGTCGGCCAAATCATCTACGTGCAAGAATTCTCGCAACGGAGTGCCCGTTCCCCATATTGTGACCTCTGCATCGCCTCGTACTTTTGCTTCGTGAATTCGTCGGATTAAGCCGGGGATCACATGGCTGTGATCGGGATGATAATTGTCGCCGGGGCCGTAAAGATTCGTTGGCATAGCAGAGTGATAGAGAACTCCATATTGCTGACGAAAGTACTGACAGAGTTTTAATCCGGCGATTTTTGCGAGCGCGTACGCTTCGTTGGTTTGCTCGAGCGGGCTGGCTAGCAACTCATCCTCCCGGATCGGTTGCTTGGCCAGTCTCGGGTAAATGCAGGTACTACCCAAAAACAAAAAACGCTTTACTCCGTTTCGATAGCTGGCATGAACCGTTGCCAATTCTTGACGCAAGTTGTCCGTGAGAAACTCAACCGGAAACGTCTTGTTCGCGTGGATTCCTCCAACTTTTGCGGACGCAAAGATGACGGTTGCGGGGCGATTTTTGGAAAAGAATTCATTGACCTGCGATTCTTCGCAAAGATCCAATTCGCTTCGTGTACGCGTTATTACCTCAATCCCCGGCATGCTCGCGAGCCGACGACATACCGCAGATCCAACCATTCCGCCGTGACCTGCAACGAACACTGGAGATTCAATCATGAAAAATCTAAGAAAGAAAACAGGGGAAAGACGGAGGTTACGGTTTCAAAGTTGCAATTGCCTTCAAATCATAGTCTAGAATTTGTGAAAGCAAACCTGAATCGAAGTTCAGATGGCCTCTAATTGGCAATCGTCAAGGGCAACACTGGCTCCTCGCCCCATGTAACGGACAGAAATCAAGAGTCGAACTTCGTTTTCACGTCGAATGATGGTGCCTTCGAAACCTTTGAAAACCCCTGTCTTGACTCGAACTTTTTGGCCTGGCTGCAATCGAAGTTCCGGTGAAAGAGGCGCTTCGGTCAGGATAAGACTGCGGATTTGCCGCAAATCGGTCACCAGTTCCGCCGAATCGGCGACGGGCATCCATCGGCTGACGCTGCCCGTGGATACAGCTTTGTACCGTGCCATTTCATCCCCCATGATGAAGACGTAGTTGGGGAATAGCGGTTCGACGCTGGTGCGTATTCTTCCCTGGGGTGATCGGTATCGACGTGAAATCGTTGGGCCATAAAATGGAACTTCGATTTCAAGGAGCTGCCGCATCAGTTTCTTTTCAAACCTAGCCAAAGTGTAAAGCGCCCACCAAGTTCCTTCGTGAGCCAGCACGGGTAAGATTCTCGATGTCGATTCGGCTTTCGGTTCAACTGCTTCCGGTGTCTCGGTGAATTCCGATTCCGGAGTGTCCATGGATTCCGATTCCGGATCGTCTAGTAAATTGAGAGGCCAAATGTCCTGTTCCGGTTTTAGCAGAGGCATGAGTGACTTTTGGAATCGGTTGGATTGACGGGGGAAATCGAGAGCCAGCATTGCGACGCACAATCAATTTTTCGTTCGATCGCAGAAAAATCTATCCTTTTTCCTAGTGAAAAGTCCGTAAATTCCCAATCCCTCCGACGCTGACTGCCTATTCGTAATGAAAAACAAAAAACCAGAATGAATGTCTTGAAACGCAAAGCGTCCGTTAGCGAGTCCTAGGTTGAACTCGATTGACCTAAATGCTAGGAATCTATACCCTCCCCGGCGACCAATTATGGAAAATGCGTAGAATGCATTGATTAGCGGGCTCAAGCCCGTCCCCTCCGCCAGGGGATAACCGCTTTTTGTACTCCAATCCCGAGCCGGGGGATTGGAAAAGATTCTAAGAATCCACTTTCGAACGAATTTAATAATGGATCTGCTCGAGAAAATCTGGGAAGGAACCACCAACACTATCAATGGAGTGTTAGGGGGAATTGATCGTGGGCTGACTACCTTTTTTGGGTCCGCCAATTCACGGCAAATCAAAAGGTACACTCAGTACTCGCAACAGGTTGGACTGTTGGAGCCCCGTATGATCGCCATGAGCGATGGCGAGCTTCGAGAACAAACGGAGAAATTTAAGAAGCGACTGAATGAGGGGGAAACGATCGAGGATGTACTGGTCGAGTCCTTTGCGACATGCCGCGAAGCCGGTCGCCGATTCATGAAGATGCGTCATTACGACGTCCAGCTCATCGGAGGCATGGTCCTCAACGGCGGCAATATCGCTGAAATGATAACGGGTGAAGGCAAGACGCTAGTCGCTACTTTGCCCGCTTACCTGAACGCGCTTGAGGGCCGCGGAGTTCACGTTGTCACAGTAAACGATTACCTAGCCCGTCGAGACATGGAGTGGATGGCTCCGCTGTACATGGGGTTGGGGCTGAGCGTCGGCAACATCCAAAGCGGAATGGACAATGACGAACGCCAGAAATCCTATGCTTGCGATATCACCTATGCGACCAACAACGAACTTGGGTTCGATTACCTTCGCGACAACATGCGAATGGCCAGCCGCGGCGATCACAAATTCCCACCGCACATGCAACAGGTACAAGGCCCGTTGCATTACGCCGTGATCGACGAAGTCGATAATATTCTCATCGACGAGGCCCGGACTCCATTGATCATATCCGGCTCGGCAGCCCGTGACTTAGGAAAGTACACCGAAGCCGATCGTGTCGCCCGCGCTCTCAAAAAGGAAGAGCACTTCGTTGTCAACGAAAAAGACCATACGGTCAATTTGACCGACGCCGGGATCCGAGACGCAGAAAAACTCGCGGGGGTCGAGAGTTTTTACACCGTTGGCAACATGGAATGGCCTCACCTGCTGGACAACGCTCTTAAGGCCCACCATCTCTACAAACGAGACGTCAATTACGTGGTGAAGGAAGGGGCCATCATCATCGTCGATGAGTTTACCGGTCGATTGATGGATGGCCGGCAATGGAGCGATGGGCTACATCAATCCGTTGAAGCCAAGGAAGGGGTTCGTATCAAGGAAGAAACGCAGACGCTTGCAACCATTACGCTTCAAAATTTCTTCAAGCTGTACAAGAAGATTTCGGGAATGACCGGAACGGCCATGACCGAAGCCAGCGAATTCAGCAAGATTTACAATCTTGGCGTTACCGCTATCCCACCTAATCGCGGACTTCAACGCATTGAGTTCGCCGACTCGATTTACTTAACGGAAAAAGAGAAGTATGCTGCGGTTGCAGACGAAATCGAACGGGTCCACAAATACGACACCCTCCATTTCAAAGATCATAAGAAGGGGTTTTTGATCGGTACGATCCAGTCCGAGGACGATTCCAAGAACAAAATCAAGAAATCTGACTCCAAAGAAATCGAGGAATTCGCAGTCGCGGATATCGAGAAAATCGAACGTGCGGCCCGCCCGATGCTGGTCGGTACGGTCTCCATCGAGAAAAGCGAACGGCTTTCGAAACTGCTTGAACAACGCGGCGTCCATCACGAGGTTCTCAACGCCAAGCAACACAAGCGCGAAGCCGAGATCATTGCTCAAGCTGGCCGAACCAAGTCGGTCACCATCGCTACCAACATGGCGGGCCGTGGTACGGACATTATCCTTGGTGGAAATCCTGAAACGATGGCTTGGGCCCAATTGCAGGACAAATACCCAACCCGTCTTGAAGTCCCGAAAGAAGAATGGGATACGCTCGTTCACGAAATCGAACAACGCGAAAAGATGAAGGAAGAAGGGGAGCGTGTTCGCGATCTCGGTGGACTGTATGTGATCGCTACCGAACGGCACGAGTCGCGACGCATCGACTTGCAATTGCGTGGCCGCTGTGGACGGCAAGGGGATCCGGGCTCTAGCCGCTTTTACCTTTCCCTCGAAGACGACTTGATGCGAATCTTCGCAGGCGAATGGGTTCGCGAATGGATGAAGCGAATGGGAATGGGTGAGGGGGATGCCATCGAAAGCCCCTATGTTTCCAAGCGGATCTCCGGAGCTCAGAAAAAAGTCGAAGAAAGAAATTTTGAAGCCCGCAAGAGCTTGCTCGAATACGACGAAGTCATGGACTACCAACGCAAGAAAGTGTATGGCTATCGCCAACAGATTCTCGATGGTACTAGTTGTCGTGATCTGGTCATGTTTCAACTGCGGCAGCAAATTGAAAATAACGTAAAGCAGTTTTGCGATCCAATGTATGGCCCGGAATCCTATGCAAAGTGGGCCGGTGCGAGACTTGGCGTTCAGCTCGAATCAAAGGACTTCCGAGGTGTGGAGCCCGCGACCGCGGTAGCGTATGCCAAAGACAAAGCGGACCGAACTGCGGAAACTCAAATCCTCGACGCCATCGACGAGAATATGCCCGCCGAAGAGGACCAGTCTGAATGGAATTGGGAAGCCATGGCAAAATGGGTCAACACCCGATTCGCCACCAATTACACCGTTGGCATGCTGAAGAAAATCGATCGCGACAGAATGGATGAGGAGCTGATCGCCCAGTCGCAAAAGTACATCGCGCAAATCGATTTGTCCGAAGGGGACGCGTTCTTGCGTGAAGAGTTTGGGCTGAAGATGCTGGTCGGATGGATGAAGAACAAGTTCGGTATCGAGCTGGAAGTGGATGACGTTCGAAGTCCAGAAACCGAGCAACTGGCCGAAAAACTGCTGTCCAAGGCGGAGGTTAGTTACATCGAGCGGGAGAGCCAATTCCCAATCATGGTGGCTTTCAATCGTTTCCAAGAACAGTCGGGGCCGAAGAGTTACACCATCGATGGAGCGGCCCTTGCGGAATGGGCCGGAACCCGCTTTGAGGATCCAACCGTCATGGAACAACTGCAAGCTTCCTCGGACAAATCCGCCGAGACCCTGGTTGCCATCAGTCGTCGGTCGGTTGAGAAGGCTATTCAACTGAGAGCTGACGCGGGCGAAAGGGCCGAAACCATTTTTGGCAAGAGCAACAAATCGCTCAAAGACACGGTAGGCAATTCCGCCGAAGCGATCGACGAAGTGGCTCAGTGGATGCGAAAGACCCTGGGCTGGTCCGGCGAGGCTCAAGAACTAAAGAAGCTGAACAAGTCAGAGCTCACGAATAAGTTCATGCAATCGATTGACGATCGCTACTTTCCGGAGATTCGCCGCATGGAACGAACGGTTCTGTTGACGCAGCTCGATTCGGCTTGGAAGGATCACCTGCTGGCCATGGACCATGTGCGAAGCAGCGTGAATTTCCGAAGCATGGGGCAAATGGATCCCAAGGTCGAATACAAACGCGAAGGTATGAAGCTATTCGAGGAAATGTGGCTCTCGATCGGCGAACGCATGACCGATGTCATTTTCCGAATGGAGGCGATCGATAGCGATATCGTGTCCGATTCCTGGGTGGAAAATAAGGTTATCGCGCGACATGATGCCTACGACGTGACGAGCGAACTGTTGGCCGAAAAGCAAGCCGACCTTGCGGCTGCCGATAATGCCGGCAGAGAGCACCCGCGGGTTGAGGCCATTCGCAACCGAGGCCAACGCCTCGGTCGAAATGACCCTTGCAGCTGCGGTTCGGGCAAGAAGTACAAGAACTGTTGCATGCGGAAGCAAGTGTAGCTCGGCACTCCGTGCCGAGATAAACGGCACGGAGTGCCGTTCTACCATGGGTAATCGCTCTAGGTGCCACTCGCTCAGATACGAAGCTTGGGGAGATATATGCCTTTAATCAAAAACTACTGGCAAGCGTTGCGTGATGCCGTTCTAACACCACGGGTTAGTTCTGCTAAAGTCGATGCGCAGCTTCGTCAATCGAATTTGAGTTTGAAAGTTCCCGTCTTTTGGCTTCTTGGTAAAGCCCAGTCTGGAAAAACGTCCATTGTTCATGCCATCACCGGCAGTACGAAGGCGGAGATAGGTAACGGTTTCCAACCTTGTACGCGCACAGCCAGCTTGTATTCCTTTCCGGACGACGCGACCTGCTTGCTCCGCTTCCTGGACACCCGTGGCTTGGGCGAAGCGGGTTACGATCCGACCGAGGATTTGAACTACAGTCAAGAGCAAGCTCATTTGGTCATGGTCGTTGTCAAAGCCATGGACCATGCGCAAAAATCGGTTCTGGATGTTCTTCGGACCATCCGTAGGAAGCGACCCAACTGGCCCGTTATCGTTGTTCAGACTTCACTCCACGAAGGCTATGCGAAGAGCTCCGACCCGCACACACTACCCTATCCATTCGATACCGAACCCTGGCCTGAAACCATTCCGATCGATCTGGCGCGCTCACTGAGACATCAGCGAATGGAGTTTGCTGATTTTTCAAATCGATTTGTCGCAGTCGATTTGACCTTGCCAGAGGATGGGCTAGAGCCGGTCGACTATGGCTTGGAGTCGCTATGGAAGGCCATCGAGGAGGAGTTTCCACACGGATTGCGTTCTATGTTGGAAGCTCAACCAGAGCTTCGTGCCGAGTTGGGAGATATCTACTATTCGACGGCGTGGCCGCATATTCTCTCCTATAGCGTCGCTGCCGGAGGCGCGGGAGCAGTCCCCTGGCCATTGGTCGACATCCCTGTCGTCATCGCGATCCAGGCCAAAATGTTTCATGCGATCTCTTCGATTTACGGACAACCACTTACCTCCCATCTGATGACCGAATTCGGTGCCGCCGTCGGAGGAAGCATGTTGGCTAGATTGGTAAGAAGCCTTATTGCGAAATTTGTGCCCGTATTCGGTAGCGTTTTTGGGGCAGCTTACAATGCCGCTACGACGTATGCACTCGGCTGCTCTTTGTGCTGGTATTTTGCCCAACTACGACGCGGTGCAACCCCTGACGCAGCCAAACTAAGGGAGTTTTATGCAAAGGAACTCGAAGAGGGTCGACGACGGTTCACAGACTATTTAAAGCGAGGCAGAATGAAAACTTCCACCGAATGACCATTCATACGCGGCAAACCCACTTCGCCTCCCATTCATCTCAACAATCAGCGAGCCAACCATGCTCCGGTGGAAACTTCGATTCGTACTTGTCGCCGTCCTCACCCTAATTCCATACGTCTTCCTAATGGCGGCGGGCTGTTGGTGGCTATACGAAAAGGGATGGTTAACTTGGTTTGCTGTAGTGGCAGCAGTGTTATCGCTTTTGGGATGGTACATCGACCGGCTCTTCCGAATTAGAAAGCGAAAGGCCATTCGTGTCTCCATCAAATCGCTTGGCGCTGCCGGCGAGGTAGGTGCGCGAGAGGTCATTGAGGCAATGGCGCAAAAAACGGAGGGAAACCCGCCGCCCCTGGATGATATGGACGCCTGGAGACTTGTTGTCATCGAACTTTTCGACGCGGTGGCTGTGCGCTTTGGGCGAACATCCGCACAACCTGCAATGGAGATCACCGTGCCGCATGCCATCCTGATCGCGGAGCGTGTGCTTCACGATTTGCGAGTGGCAGCCAAGGATCATATTCCAGGCTCACATGTTCTAACGATTCGGCAACTCAAGAACTTGACGCATTTGTGGACAACAGCCGCTTCCCTTACTGCCAGTGATAGCCCGTTGCGATTGGCGTATCGATTTTTCCGGTTCGTATCGAATCCCGTTTCGGGCGTTTTTAAGGAAGCCAACGACAATCTCCTAGAAGACTTGAGTGAGACCGCATTGACTGAGGCGAAACGCTGGGCTATCGGCTACTGCCTGAGACGAGCGGGTGAGTACGCCATTCAGCTTTACAGTGGGCAACTCGCATTGCACGAGTCAGCGTTTCAAGATTTTCGATCAACCCGCTCTCTGTTGGATATTGCGAAGGCTGACAAAACCAAGACCCAGCAAACAGACGAGCCGTTGCGATTGATCCTGCTTGGGCAGGCGAAAGCAGGTAAATCAAGCTTGGTGAATGCAATGTTCGGGGAAATGCGGGCAGCAACCGACTCATTGCCATGCACCGTTGGCGTTACCCCGTATGTGCTCGAGCGCGAAGGATTGCCAAAGGTTATTCTCTTCGACACCGAGGGGTTCGGCGGCAAAGAAGACATTCGGGCAATAAAGCAACTTGAAATGGAGCTCATGAAATGCGATTTGATCATCATGGTCTGCTCGGCCACAACGGCTGCTCGTGCTCCCGATCAACAGCTGCTTGCCGCCCTTCGTGAACGATTTGCTGCCAATTTGCTTCGATCCATTCCTCCCATCGTTGTCGCTCTATCGCACATCGACCAACTTCGCCCTTTCGCCGAATGGAAGCCTCCTTACGATTTGCGCGATGCTGACTCAATCAAGGCTCGAAACATTGCGAGTGTCGTCGCGACTCTAGAATCTGATTTGTCTGTAGAGGCGGAGCGAATCGTGCCCGTTTGTTTGCGGCGCGATGCTGTTCACAATGTCACCGAGTCGCTGATTCCAGTCGTTCTGGATGTTCTACCAGATGTCGAACGGACCAAGTTGCTTCGATTGCTGCGAGAGTATCACGATGGGGAGTTCTGGAGCCACTTGCGCAGCCAAGCCTACAACTCTGGACTGTTGTTAAGGAATACCGCCGCTCGAGTTGCGGCGCCCATGTTAAAAGAAGTGTTGAAACTCGTGACCAAAGTTCAAAAACATGGAGACGACAAGTGACATGATTATTGATGTGGACGAGCGAGGCCCTTCGCTCGTTGGATACCAACCAGAACTGAGCGAGGGCCTCGCTCAGCCACACGTACTAAGGCGAGCGGCAGACAGAAGACTACAAGGCCAGGCCACCGTGTGGCACGCCCAAAGCGATTAGCGCGATTAGCGATGGGCGTGGGAAGTGTGGCAAATGACCCTAGCGATTCACCACGCCCTTCGTACCTCAGAGCGTGCCACCCAGTT
>Ga0105048_10005272_pt1 | contig 20927 bp, 17 predicted proteins | sample MAT05_FD_78382 | JGI IMG/M metagenome (GOLD analysis project Ga0105048, IMG submission 78382) | Freshwater microbial communities from Lake Fryxell liftoff mats and glacier meltwater in Antarctica - MAT-05 | ecosystem: Environmental > Aquatic > Freshwater > Ice > Liftoff microbial mat | place...
AGGTTAAGCGAGCGGCAGACAGAAGACTACCAGGCCAGGCCACCGTGTGGCACGCCCAAAGCGATTAGCGATGGGCGTGGGAAGTGTGGCAAATGACTCTAGCGATTCACCACGCCCTTCGTACCTTAGAGCGTGCCACCCAGTTTATAGGTAGATTTCAAAGTGCACCTCGCCTTAACCCCGTTTAACCCAACGCCGTGAAGCATTTCCGTCAACGAAATCATTGGGATAAGTTAGTCTAGACTCCAATAGTCGCACCCGGCAGGTGCGACCTACGGTAGGTCACTCTTGCCGAGAGTGACTTTGCACTGTCGATACGGCCTCAATATCCTTCACGGCGTTGCGTTTAACCCCGTTTAACCTGGGTTAAACAAAGCACGCTACACTATTGATTCGAACTTTGTATATCCTGATCTCCAATCCTTCAACCTTCAACTCTCCACTCCTCCGGTTGATCCATCCATGCACTACTTAGTCATGCCCCTGGGGAGCGCGGGGGACGTTCATCCTTTTGTAGGCTTGGCTTTGGAGTTGAAACGTCGTGGGCACTCCGTCACGCTTTCTACCAACGGATACTTCGCCGGACTGGCCGAGCGATTCGGCCTTGATTTTATTGAACTCGGTTCGAAGGATGCTTTCCATTCCGGAATCCAAAGTCCCGATCTTTGGCACCCCTTTCGATCCTTTCCATACCTGTATCGGAATATGATCGAACCGACCGTGCGACCACAGTTCGAAATCGTACAGCAGGAATCCGCAAAGCATCGAACGATCGTCTTGTCGAACTGTTTTGGGTTCGGTGCCCTCAACGCTCAGGATAAGTTAGGGGTCACTGTCGTTACCGTTCATTTGCAGCCAGCCATGTTGTGGAGCCGAATACGCCCACCTCGAATGCCTGGGCTCTTTGGTCCTAATTGGCTACAGCAACGTATCTATCAACTCGCTCAATCCTTAGTGATTGACCCAGTCGTACTTCCTAGCCTAAATCGGAATCGAGCAGAGTTAGGCTTGAAACCCGTGAACCACTTGATGCAGTGGTGGCATTCGAAAACGCAATTGCTCTGCCTATTCCCGGACTGGTTTTGCTCACCGCAAACCGACTGGCCTGGTCCGTGTACGCAGGTTGATTTCCCGCTTTGGGACGAACGCGATAGCCATCAAAGCACGTTCCTCTCCGAGTCTCAAGAAGTTCTGGAAACGTTTTTGAAGAACGGCTCAGCCCCAATCGCATTCACGCCGGGTTCCGCCAACCTCTTCGGAAATAATTTCTTTCGAACGGCAATAGAGGCATGCCAGCAGATTGGTCGCCGAGCGATTTTTCTAACTCGGTTTCAAGAACAGATACCGCAAGCACTGCCAAAATCCATTCTGCATGTACCGTTTGCTCCTTTAAGTTTATTGTTGCCACACTGTTCTGCTTTGGTGCACCATGGAGGTATTGGCACTGCTTCGCAAGCCATGGCCGCCGGGATCCCCCAGCTAATCCGCCCGCAGGCCCATGATCAATTTGACAATGCTATGCGAATAGTGGAACAGGGGGTCGGCGATTGTCTTAAGCCACGGAATTTCACGCGAAACGCGTTAGCTAGCAAACTAAAAACGATGATTGAATCCGAGCCCATGAAGAATCGGTGCAGCCAAATAGTGACAAGAATGAAACCGGCACGCGGGCTATCGCAAGCTATTGACGTTCTGGAAAAGCACTCAACATCATAAAAATCGCGGCGGCCAAATACCCATGCCTACTACGCAGCCCGCCTTTCTGAGATGTCTGCCTCTGCTGCATTCGCCTTTTTGATTCGGATCTTCTCCCGAAGTTCCATGATCCTTTGCCGTTTTTTAGATTCGATCTGCTGCTTTTTGACATGCTCCATCAACAGCCCTTGCAATCGGTCCCGGAGCAGGATCGACATCGAAATCAAGCATCGCATCGTGAGAAAAAACACGAGCACCCACAGGATCCAACGCAACGGTAGTTCAGTCATCATGGTAGCCAGCTATGCAGCCTTCCTTTTTTGGTCGTTTGCTAGCATACTCTTGAGGCGATCGAACTCTTCGATGCTGGTGAAGTGAATGGTGATTCGACCGCGACCTCGGCTCGTTTGGCTTATGTCAACTCTCGTACCGAGATTCATTTTCATCTCGTTTTCGAGGGCCGAGAGCAAATCGGATTTCGTGGCTTTGCGTCTGGGTAGCGCACCTAGGTAGCCTTCTTCCGAATCGGCCGCGGCAGCAATTGCTTCGGCAACTCGCGATTCGGTTTCTCGAACACTCCAACCCTCTTCCCGGATCTTCTTTAAGAAGCTTACTTGTTCTCGAATGCTGCCTAAGCTGAGCAAGGCCTTGGCGTGTCCAGCCGAAACTTCGTCCCGTTGAACCGCTTCGGTAACTGTGTCTGGGAGTTCGAGCAGCCGCATCATATTGGCAATCGTGCTACGATCGATTTTGAGTCGTTGTGCAAGCTCATCTTGCGTGCATTTATGCTCGGTGATGTACCGCTTGAAGGAGAGGGCCTTTTCAATGGCGTTCAGGTCTTTGCGTTGCAAGTTTTCGATGATAGAGAGCTCAGCTACGAGCCGATCGTCAGCCTCACGAACTTCCGCTCGGATCGTTGGGAGTCCCGCGACAACAGTGGCTCGCAAGCGTCGTTCCCCGCTAATCAATTGGTAACGCTCGCCGAAACGACGGACCAAGATTGGCTGCAGTTGCTTATGCTCTTTGAGCGATTCGGCGAGGGACTCAATTTCCGTCGGATTGAATTGACGCCTTGGCTGAAAAGGATTGGCATCGATCAAACCGATTTGGATGTCGAGCGTCGTGGTGGAGGATGCGTTTGGGTGGGTGCTAGCGATCGGAACGACGACCGGCGAAAGGCTGGAACGCGTAGGGGTAATCCGGCTACGTGTTTCGTTGGCGAGGGACCGAATGGTCTCGCTCCGGCTTATCTGGTTTTCTGGCGAAGTCTGCGATTCTACAGAAGTGCCCAGAGAGCTATCCACATTTCCTTGAGTATTTGCGTTTTCTGTTGATCCCTCTTCGATTTGAGTTCCAAGCAAGGCAGCCAAACCACGCCCAAGTCGTCGATCTTTAGTCACGTTCCAATACCTCCATGCAAAGTTCAATGTATGCCCGAGTCCCTCGCGATCGCGGCGAATAGGCTAAGACACTTTGCCCATGGCTGGGTGCCTCGCTGATCGCAATGTCACGGGGGATCACGGTATCAAAAACAATATCACCAAAAAACTCCCTCACTTCGCTATCCACTTCGTGGGTTAGCTCGAATCGAGGGTCGTACATCGTCAACAAGATTCCACCGAATGTGAGTCGGCCGGGATGTTTCTCCATCACGTCTCGGATGACGTGAATCATTTGCGTCAAACCTTCCATCGCATAATACTCGCACTGGATAGGCATAAGCACTTCGGTGCTCGACGCTAGTGCTGCTTGAGTTAGTTCCCCGAGGGACGGTGGGCAATCGATGAACACAGCATCATATCCACCCATTCCGGCCTCCAAATGTTGCTTGAGCAATGCTCCTTGCGACAGTTCCCCTTTCTCAAGGCGATCGACGTCTTGAAAGGATCGGCAACCGGGCATCAAGAAAAGGTTTGGCTGCGTAGTTTGGAGAATACTCTCTCGAATCGGGGAATCGATGAGCAGTGGGTGTCGGTCGGCAGGTTGATGACCAAGACCGCTGGTTGCATTGCATTGTGGATCCAAGTCCACCACGAGTGTTTTATTGGCTGACTTTGCCATGGCCCAAGCCAAATTGATGGCCGTCGTCGTTTTGCCGACGCCACCTTTCTGGTTTGCTATGCAAAATACACGGGCCATCTTGAAATCACTCCATCCGGAAAATGTTAATTTGGGGGATTCAAACTCGACAATACAAAAATTCCGCTTGTTGCGCAAATAGCAGTTCCACGATACACTAATGACTGCAAAAGAAAATTAGGCAATTTTCGCACGTGACCGAGCGAGTCCCTCGCTCGGATGGATCTGGTTATGGATCTGGATCTGGTTGTGGCTGTGAGGCTCCGCCTCGCAACCCACTGTTTTGCAGGCCCTGCCCGGGCTGTGTGGCAAATAGCAGTTTCACCATTTCGTTCTGATTTATATCTTGTCATTTTTGTTCCGAACAACAATCGAGTTAGTTATTATCGTTGGCCCATCCGTTCGGGGCTTGCCCCCGACGGATGCGTTTTGGCGTACTACTACGTGGGCGTCCCAACTCCGTTCCCCTCGGCTTTTCCATGAACATGGATAGTGCGCGACAACGCAAAGACAATCTTCTCTCGTTGTTTCGACCCGTGGACTTTTTGGTATATTAAAAGTCCTATCCAAGTTAAATCCCTCCCCTTCCATAAAAAATGCCATCATGCTCGTTCCACTTAAAACTGCTCGGCTTACATGCCGATTTTCGTTTCGTTCTAACTTGATGCTCGCCTCGTTATGCTTTGCCAGTGGAGTAGTTACTGCTGACGATGCCAAAGACGCAAGTTTGACGGGGAACAAGGGAAAACCAACAGATTGGTACCATTGGCGAGGGCCAATGCAGAACGGTCAATCATTAGAAAAAGGACTTCCAGACACCTTTAAAGCAGATGGCGAGAATCTCCTTTGGCGGAAAGAAGGGTTTGCAACCCGCGCTACGCCGATCGTGATGAACGGACGACTTTACACGATTTGCCGGTCCGAACCCGAGACGACCAAAGAAGCGGAAAAGACGGTCTGCGTGAATGCCGAAACGGGCGATCTCATTTGGGAAAGCATTCACAACATCTTTTTGTCCGATGCCCCTTCTGAGCGAATCGGCTGGGCGAGTCTGGCCGGTGATCCCGAGTCAGACAATGTGTACATGCTCGGCCTGGGTTGCATTTTGCAGTGTTTGGAAGGGAAAACGGGCAAGATCCTTTGGGAAAAGTCCATGCTCGAGGAATACGGTATGCTGTCGACTTATGGTGGCCGAACCAATTTCCCAGCCATCTTCGAAGATACCCTAATCGTCTCTGGAGTAATGACAGGCTGGGATCAAACGGCGTTGCCCGCCCACCGAATCATGGCCATGGACAAGCGGACGGGCGCTCCGATTTGGATGATGAGCACCCGACCAAGGCCAGAAGATACCACTTACAGTACCCCAGTCTTCACGGTGCTAAACGGACAAGCAGCTATGGTCGTCGGTGCAGCCGATGGAGCCATTTACGCGTTGCAGCCTCGAACTGGAAAGGTCATCTGGAAATACCAAGCGTCTCCTCGCGGTATCAACGTTACACCCCTGATTGAGAATGGAATTGTCTATTGTGGGCAGGGGGAACAAAACGAATCAGATCGCACCACCCTCGGTGCAATCTTCGCATTCGATGGGAATACAACAGGTGATATTCCTGAGGACAAATTGCTTTGGAAGATTCCTGCAAAGACTATCTCCCGAAGTTCGCCAGTCAAAGTCGGCGAACGCGTTTACTTTGTCGACGACGGGGGAACGATGTTTGGCATCAACGCAAAAACAGGGGCAATCGAAGTCGAGAAAAAGCTCGGCCGAATTATGTTCGGCTCGCCCGTTGTTTCGGAAGGGAAGATTTACATTGGCGAAAACACGGGCAAAATATACACGCTGAAACCAACCGAAACCGGTCTGGAGGTCCTAGGTCAAACACGACTCAACGACGGAAGTGAAGTTTTTGGCTCGTTTGCAATTGCAAATGGTCGACTGTACCTGCCAACGAACAAGGCCCTGTTTTGCATCGGAAAGAAAGAAGTCAAAGTCGACGCGGACCCGATGCCCAAGCAACTCGCGGAAGACGCTTTGTCCGATCGGAAAGTCGCCCACATTCAACTCTGCCCAGTCGAAATGTTGCTTTCGCCAGGACAAAAAGCCAAATTGCAAGTTCGTGCTTACAACGCTGCCGGCCAATATTTGACCAATTTGACCGACACCAAAATTTCAGTCGATGGAGGCGGAACAGTCAGCGACGATATGCTCTACACTGCACCAGCCGAGACCGCCGGCACGGGGGTATTTCTTACCTCAACTTCGGGCGAAATGAAGAGTATCGCGCGAGGCCGGGTCATCGCAGCATTTCCTTGGAAATACGATTTCGAGGACAAGAAGGTCCCGTTATTTTGGATTGGGGCTGCCTACCGACACCAACCAATCGAATTGCCGACCGGCGGCAACGGGTTAGTAAAGATCAGCACCATTCCAAAAGGTACTCGGAGCCAAGCGTTTATGGGCAAGCCGGCCGTTCACGACTACACCGTACAAGCGGAAGTCTATGGCACTGATATGAAGAACAAAGTCCCAACCACCAAACTTCCTGACATGGGGGTGGTCAACCAACGCTACACCCTCTCTCTCGAAGGAGCCCAAAAGCTCCAAATCCGCTCCTGGGTTTCGCTGCAAGAGCAACGCTTTGCAAAGACCATCCCTTTTGAATGGCAAGCAAACACTTGGTACACAATGAAGCTTAGAAGTGAAAACAAGGATGGAAAGGCAATTCTACGCGGCAAGGTATGGAAGACCGGCGAAGCGGAACCAGAAGCATGGACGATCGAAGGCGAGGACCTGCTGCCAAACACGATCGGCAGCCCTGGTCTCTTCGGCAATTCGACCGACGCAGAATTCTACATAGACAACGTCGTGGTTACCGCCAACGACAAGTAGTGAGCACCTCGCTCCTAAAGCCCCAAGCTAGTGCCGTAATCGAGAAATGCTCCATCACCAAAGGGCGGTGAAATGCCCCCGAGTTTTACTCGGGGGATAGTTACCATACCACTAGAAATAGATGGTCACCCTTGGCGTGAAGCCAAATGGCACTCACCTGAGTCGCAACGCGCTAGCTTGCGGGCTAGTAGGCTAGTAATCACACTGCAAATCCGGCCCTCATGCTAGCGCATTGAGGCTCAAAATTTACAAAGTGGGTGCCATTGGGCGTGATGCTAGACGCATACAGAAAAGCACCGAATGGCAAACCATTCGTGCATGACATAACAATTCCAGGTTGCTCCACTATCTACATTTTAATATGCACTAAATCCGGCACGATCTCTTTAGTCTCCACCGTGCCAAACAGGGTGAATGCAAAAACGTCGTCAATATGCACCGGCAAGATTTGACCAGCTTGCCGAATATTGCCTTCCCATACGACAATCCGATCGCAATGCGTGCGTCCGGTCATCTGACGCAAGTCTCCAGTTTGACCCTTCCTTACCGACCATTTGCTCGGCCCCTCAACCAGGATCGGAACGCTCTGACCAAGGAACTTCATGTTCTCCTCAAGACAGATTTGGTTTTGAACTTCTAGCAGTTCCTGATTCCGACGATGCTTTACTTCTTCCGGAATGTCATCCTCGTAGATTTCCGCTCCTTTGGTACCAGGACGGACGCTGTATTGAAAAATGAAACTGTTCTTGAATCGGCAACGTTGGACCAATTCGATCGTCATTTGAAACTCTTCTTCCGTTTCACCGCAAAAACCAACGATGAAGTCGCTTGAAACAGCCGCGTTTGGAATGATCTCGTTAATTCGATCCATCATGGCGTAGTAGTCTGCTGTTGTGTATCCTCGCTTCATCCGTTTGAGAATGTTATCGCTGCCGCTTTGCGCTGGCACGTGCAAATAGGGTGAGCACTTTGGCAAGTCGCGCACGGTTTCCAAAAGCTCGCGAGTCATGTCCTTGGGATAATTGGTAACGAACTTGATCCGCTCTATGCCATCGATTGCGTGGAGTGATCGCAATAAGTCGGCGAGCCGCGTTGTCTTGTCCCCTTGAGTATGCTTGTAAGAATTGACTGTTTGTCCAAGCAATACGATTTCTTTGCAACCTTGATCCGCTAGCACTTGGGCTTCGGCTAGGATTTGGGCTGGTGCACGGCCTTGTTCTGGTCCGCGGGTCATGGGCACGATACAGTAAGTACAAAACTTGTCGCAGCCAATTTGGATGCGAAGATACGCTTGAAATGGTGTCGGACGCATTTCCGGGTCGCGTAATGGATCGAAAGTCTCGTGCGATCGCTTGATATCGTCCACGTTGCCGTCGCGACGCGAAAGGCTGACAGCCAGTTGTTGTTTTTCACCCGCTTGAGCGCTGGCGATCATTTCAGGGATTCGATGCAATTGGCCTGGGCCTACTACCAAGTCCACAAAAGGCACACGATCGAAGATCGCCTTTTGGTCTTTTTGGGCCATGCAGCCCATGACACCAATGATCTTTTCCGGGTTTGCTAGCTTTAGCTGTTTGAGGTGGAAAAGATTGTTGTAAGCTTTTTCCTCGGCGTGTTCGCGAACCGAGCAGGTGTTGAAAAGAATCGCATCTGCATCTGCTGCATTTTTTGTAATTCCGTATCCCGACTTGCGTAGGGCTGCCACGACCATTTCGCTGTCAAGAACGTTCATTTGACAGCCGACGGTCTCGATATAGAGGTGTTTTGTTACGGCTGGCAGCGGGGTGGCAACAGTAGTTTCCGACATGAATAACGCTCGATAGTAACAGTAGTAAAGCAAGACGTGCGAGCAAAATCCGTCCTCGCAGTGCAAATATACCCTATTGTGGCACTTCGGTCTTCGCGTGATTTATCGCTCGGAGAGCCACCCTCCCTCCGGGAGGGTCGGCCAACGGCCGGGGAGGGTGAACTGATTTATACAAACGATTCTCGCACTTCGCCCTCCCCCCTCGCTTCACTCTGCCCTCCCAGGGGAGCCCTGGCGAGCCCGAGGGGGGGTGTATGCGAAACCGGATAATCTCCTTGGTGGAGACCACAGAACCACAGAATTACAGAACCACAGAACCACAGAATTACATTTCATTTTCCACCGCGCCAATATTTAGAGCTTGAGCAGACGCGTCGCTTCTTCCAGCAAGAATTTCGGGTCCATAAACGGTTTATAGCCAGTATCCTGCCAACGAATCCTACCAAGCGTGTCGATTAAAAAGGTCCCATGCATAGGCACCCCTTCAAAATCGTCGAAGCAGCGGAAAGCTTTGAAAATATCGAGCTCTGGATTTGCCATCAGGGGCAAGCGCATTTCGCCATCGTATTTTCGTAAGCCGGTCTGCAATTGAGATAGAGTTTCGGTACTGATCCCAGCGACATCGATTCCGGCAGCTCGATACTGTTCTGCCATGGGTGAGAATTCCTTAAGCTGCTCGGCGCAATGGACGCATCCAAAGCCCAGATACAGAATCAACACGAGCGGACGTTTTGCAAACTGCTTCGTAGATCGGGTTTCACCCTCCGAGTCGGTGGCTGACCAAACAGGTGCTAAGGAAGGGGTCCAGCGGAAGGGTCCTAGGGAATCCAACGGTGGCCGATCTCCCACATCGGAGGGAACTTCTGCTGGAACACGCCATTTGTCTTTTTCACCGATCAACTCAATCATTGGTACAATTCGGTCAAGCAACATCACATCAGGATCCGCCTTGGCAGCGATCGGCGAAAGGAGTTGCGTCCATTTCTTGGCTAAGGTCTTGACCTCTTCGTCGTCCATCTTGTTTTGAGAAGCGATCCAGATTCCGATGGTCAAAGGAAGCAATTCGCCGGAACCTTCGTCGATTCTTTTCTTGATTTGATCCAGCGCTTTGCGAGCGTATCCAGCTTGGGACAACCATTCCATACGGGTCATTGAGTTAATGACGGGACGGCATTGATGAGATAGATCGAGAGCTTGCTTGTATTTCCCTTCGCTAGCTGCCGCGTAAGCGTCCACGGCAAAACGCAATTGCTTGAGTTTGGCAATTCGAACATCCAATGCCGCCAATTTGCTCGCCTGTTCTTTTCTTTCCTTGGACCAATTCTTGGTCAAAGAATTATCGAGATCTTTGCTTGGCATTTTCGGAAGGCTCGGGTCCTTCTCGTCGCCAAACGGGTCGTCACTCAATGCGTAGGGTTCAAGCAATAACGGAGGCCTGGCGGCCGGTTTTTTTGTTTCTTTGGTGTCTTCTTCCTCGAGTTTCCGGAGGCTCTCGCGTCCCTCGAGTGCTGTTGCGTGGAGCGCTAATTGGAGGCCGTCCATCTCTTCTTGAAGTTTTTTGCTTCGGTCCGCATTGCCGGATTGGCCGTACGCAATTGCCAACCAAGCGAGGCGCTCGTCTTGTTTGAGCTCATCCGAGGTTGGCTCTAGGTAGGCTGAATTGGAAAGCGCGGTGAATTGAGGCCAGAGACGATAACTGGTCAGAACGCCGAGGAGTCGTTCCCTACCAAGCGAAGCGCTGCCTCGTCCCCCAAAGGAATTGTATTTCGGATGGCGAGGCAATTCGATCATGTTCTTTGCCAGCTCGACAGCCTCACCAGCGCGCCCGATCAACATCAAATCGCGAATCAGCCATTCATTGTTGTGCGCGTAGTTATGGATTTGATCAGGCATGACTTGGTCCCGCATCATGTGTGCGTGGTCGACTCGAGCAGAGGCTTCTTGTTGCCAGGCCGCATCAGCGTACCTATGCAGTCGAGAATAAGTGTGGCCAGGCATGTGCCACATGTGGGCGATGCCTGGTGCGGCTGGACCACATTTGGCTGCTGCGTCGAGGGCTAGTTTTTCTTTTTTGTTGTCCCAGAGATGGATGCGGAAGTGATGGGCAGGATGTTTCGGATTGGCGTGAAAAATGTCCGAGAGGATTGCATTGATAGCAAAGTAACTTTGGATTTCGATTCCAGAACCGTTGTTTTGCCAGTACTGCAGCGCCAGCATGGCCTTCAGTTCGATGTCATCCGGATAGTCGCAAGCGATTGCCTCAAGGTCCTTGACGTATTGTTTCAAGCGATCCTGTTTCTTATCGGCGTCCTTTTTCTTGGTCGGATCAGTCGCTTTTTTTTCCGGTGTATCTTTGGGATTCGAATCTTCATCGGCTCCTGGTTCTGCTTTGGCATCCTTGACTCGATTGTTCCATGCCACCACGAGCCGCTTTTCTTTTTCCGAAGCCTTGTCGACTTTCTTCATGGCTTGATCGCTAAAGCCTTTGGATCGCGAAGGGTTTTCGATATTTGCCCGAGCCATCCCCCAGTAAAGGATTGCACAATCAGGGTCGAAAGCGGCTGCTTGGCGAAACGAACGTTCGGCTTCGAAGTACCAAAAACCGTGCAACTGCGTAATTCCTTGATCGAAGAAGCGTTGCGCCATCGGGTTCTTGGTCGAGATTTCCCAATGAACGTTGCCCATGCCGTTCATAAGATAGGCCGCTTGTCTTGGGCCTTCGTTGAAAACATCACCGTGAAGGGAATGCCCTGGTTGGACCTGTTGTGCATCCGATGCAGGCGTTTCCTCCGCTGGTATTTTGCTAGAGAACGCAAGAAAAACGACCAATGGGAGGGTCAGAACTTTTGAGGCAGGCATAGCATTCGCAGTGAGTTGGTCAGATCGGTGAGAGGGCCTATTATAGCTAATGCGGGCGCTTCCAAGTAATCAAAGTTTTCGGACGTAGCCGGAATCGTGAGAATTCGGGCAAGCACTCACCAACTACGCTACAATTTAAGAAGGGGTGAGCGTTTTTCCCTTCTCGACCGTATCCCATTCAAAACCCTGGCATATTCCCGTGACCACTAAGAATCTGAAAATTCTAATAGTCGTCTTAATTGGCTGCCTATTTTGCTACGGAAATGCTCAACGCTACCGAAACCTGGGCGATCTAGCCTTGGCCATGGAGATCATCGATCAAGAGTACGTGAAAAAACCCGACAAGGAAAAACTTTATCAAGCCGCCATGAAAGGGATGATCGATTCCTTGGACCCTTATTCAAGCTACATCCCGATCGAATCGCTCAAACCGTTTCAAGCCGTTTTCGATCAAGAGTTTGGTGGACTTGGAGTCAGCCTCGATGGTCGGCCGCGACGGGAACGTCTCACGATTGTAGCGACCCTCTTCGATTCACCCGCTTACAAGGCCGGAGTCAAGCCGGGAGATGTGATCTTGGAAATCGACGGCGTCGAATCCGCGAAATCGGAAGTCGAGACCGTATCGAAAAAGCTTCGCGGCAGGGAAGGGACGTCGGTCTCTTTAACGATTGAACGCGCTAATGTGCCAGACCCACTAAGAGTCAAGATTACGCGCGCCAGAATCGAAGTCGAGTCGGTACTCGGAGATCGTCGGCGAATGAATGGTACTTGGGAGTTTGCAATGGAAGAGGATCCCCGATTGGCCTATGTGCGGCTGGAGCTGTTCGGCGAAAAAACCACGGAGGAATTGAAAACAGCTTTAGCGTCGGTTCGTAAAGAATGCAAAGGACTGATCATCGACCTCAGAGACAACACCGGTGGGCTGCTGATTGCAGCCACGGATATCTGCGATATGTTTTTGGACGATGGCGAGATTGTCAGTACCAGAGGCCGCAACGACCGTATTGACCAACGTTATTCAGCACAACCAGGCAACGAAATTGACAACAGTGTTCCCATTGTCATTTTGATCAACGAGCATTCCGCCAGCGCTAGTGAAGTGGTTGCGGGTTGCATGCAAGACAGATGCCGGGCTACGATTGTGGGGGACAGGTCGTTCGGAAAAGGAAGCGTTCAAAACGTCATTCCGCTAGATGCAGGCTTGGCCGCGATGCGATTGACGACCGCTTATTACTATCCCCCGAGCGGTAGACTGATTCATCGTGAGCCCAATGCCAAACCTGAAGACGTTTGGGGCGTTTCCCCGGACGAAGGATGTGTTGTCAAAATGGATGAGCCGGCTTTCTTGAAATCGATAGAACGCTTTCGCAAGAGAGCCGACCCAAATGAAAATGGACTAGGCAAGCCGCGTGAAACGCCAGAATCCAATGAAGAGGCAGACGGGCTTGCGAAGGAACACACCGACCCAACGTTGAAATACGATCCTCAACTAGAAAAAGCCGTGCAGATCTTGAAGGCGAAAATAGATAAGTAGAGCTTGGGCGAACGACAGACCGAAGACTACCATGCCAGGCCACCGCGTGGCACGCCAAGCCACCGTGTGGCACGCCAAGCCACCGTGTGGCACGCCCAAAGCGATTAGCGATGGGCGTGGGACGTGTGGCAAATGACCCTAGCGATTCGCCACGCCCTTCGTACCTCAGAGCGTGCCACACGTGCCACACTTGCCACCCAGTTTATCGGTAGATTACAAACTGCCGTTCGCCTAAGTGCGAAGGCGACAATTCACATCGGTTCCAAAACAGTGCAACTACAAGAACTGATCGCAACTTCTTTGCCGCGATCATCGGTGACACGGCATTGAACAAAGCCGACTCGCAGCCCGCGTTGAATCATTTCACCTTTGGCCGTTAGCTTTTTTCCACGAACCGGCCTCATGAAATGAATATGCAAGTCGATGGTAGAAAAATCTTGATCGGGATCGAGCGTACGACCAAAAGCGATGCCCATCGCGGCATCCGAGAGAGCCGCCAAGACTCCACCATGCACTCTTCCCATGGGGTTGTTCAAACGCGAATCAATATCCAATTCGACAGTTGCCCTGCCTATCTCTTTGTCTTCGGCCGTGGCTGGCATCACTCGAAATCCAATGAGCTGAGATATCGGGGCTTCGTCAAATCTATCGGACATTCTTGCGAATCGTGCTTGGGGTAGGTTCGCTCAGATTGAATTCCTCGAGCGCAAAATCAGCGTCAATCCGCCGTACACTTTTCAATTGAATGTCGCCGGATGTTGGGTCAATATGATAGACCGCAATCGTTGATTTGGCGTGGTCCACAACAGCTAGTTGCTGAAATCCATTTGCCAAAATGACGCTAGCCATCATCGCTGTGCCTGCCGACGCGACCTGAGCAGTAGCTATTGCTCGGTTTGCGGCCATAAATTGCTGTTGGCTTAATTGGCTATTCGAGTTCACATCGCCTTGGCTCCAACTCGGTGTTATCTGCATTGAAATGATCCCAAGGAATCCCAGGCTGCAAGTGATCGCAGTAGCTCGCTTCCAAAAGCTTGTTTTCATGATCCTGACCGAGTTGGTTCGAAGAAATAACGGGGATTAAGTGCCTGCTTTGTTCCAATTTAGGATTTCCCGAGATTAGTTTTCCCGAGCAACGGATGCTAGATCACCTTTCTGACGTATTTTACTGACATTTCGCGAAGCCTAGAGCATTTCCCATGGTGTGGTAGGTGTTCTGGCCTAAGCGATCGCATATGATGAACGGCTTGTAACCGACCGAAAAGAACGACACTTTTGCAAGATGACCACTTCTAGATACGACAATCGGTGCATGCGACGCGTTGAAGAATTATTGTCAGGCCGCTCCAATTCGCTTAGCTCGATACTAATGCGGGCAGGCTTGTGGTGTCTAAGTCAACCGTACACCGCAGTAATCTGGGCCAGGAATGCGGCTTACGATAAGAATTGGAAGGGGGTTGGCAAAGCCGCAGTGCCCGTGATTTCGATTGGCAACTTAACGGCGGGCGGAACCGGGAAAACCCCAGCGGTGGCAATGTTGGCGCGATGGTTTCGGGAACGCAATATTCGAGTTGGGATTCTTTCTCGGGGATTTGGGGCCGGAATCGATGGTCGAAACGACGAGGCAAAGGAGCTTGAAGTGTTGCTTCCCGATGTCCCTCATCTGCAAAAACCCGATCGCCTTGCGTCAGCCGTGATCGCCACGGAGGAGTTGGGGATGCAATTGCTGCTCTTGGACGATGGATTTCAGCATCGAAGAATTCATCGCGATCTTGAGATTGTTTTGCTCGATGCGCGAGAACCGTTCGGTTTTGGCTATATGTTGCCCCGCGGCTTGTTGCGTGAGCCCGTGCGATCCTTGCGGCGGGCCGATATCGTCATGGCGACTCGGGCTGATCAGGTGGATCCACAGAGATTGGCGGAAATTCGCACTCGGGTTCAGCGTTATAATCCCAAGGCCGCTTGGCTTGAATCGGAGCATAAACCAGTACGCTTAAGAAATTCTGCTGGCGAGCTTCAATCGATCGGATGGCTTTGCGGCAAGAATGTGTTGGGAACATGCGGTTTGGGAAACCCAATGGGTTTCATGCAAACGCTGCGAAGTTGCGGTGCCAACCTGGTTTCGAGCATAACGTTCCCAGACCATCACAACTATTCATCACACGATATTCAATTGCTCGAAAAGCAAGCCAATGAATGCGATATCCAATGTGATGCGATTATTTGCACAGGAAAGGATCTTGCGAAAATCGACTCGCCGAGAATAGGAAAATACCAGTTGTGGAGCCTGGATGTCGAGCTCACGATTCGTACCGGAGCGCCTATCCTTGAAGAATTCTTGAATCGAATTGTGGCTGGCATTTCATCGGGTGGTTAGCTCATCTTCTCGCGGAGTTCATAAAAAAAGCTCCCGGAAGTGAACGAGTCCTAGGGGGGCTGAGGACAAGAGCTACATTTCCGGGAGCCAAGTTTCGAGCGGGCATAGCAACATCCGTGTGCCCTGCCCGCATGAACCCACTTCATTTTTCGCCAGGCATCAGCACATCCGTGTGCGGGTGCCGTGGTGCGATTTGTATGCAGCAAAAGAAATAAATTTCAAATGCAGCAAACAAATCCAACTCGGTGGATCCAGTTTGTTTTGTCATTCAAAGATCGGATTTTTTTGACCGAACGATTCAAGTCGTTTGGTTGTCGAAGCTCATCGCTGCGACGGCGGTAAGATAGACCCGATCATCCCCTCGGGTCAATCGCGATTCTGACTTTTTTGGAAATGGATTTTGAAGTTACTTGAAAAAAGGGTTGTCCATTTTGTAGTTACAACAACAAAGATGTGTTTTGACGAATGATGGCAATCCATCAAAGCTGTATTCCGGCTTGCTATAGAGCCATCTGGCTGGCTATAAATCTTTATTGGGCAATTGTGGATTAAGAAGTGAACGTTGGCATGTCACTTGCTTATCAGTTGCTATCGTCCACGGTTCGCACAACAGTCGCACTGTTGCTAGGCATCAAAATCGTTTTAGACATTGCTGTTTGGCTATTCATCACACAAGGAAGGGGATAGGATTCACTGGTCTAGTTGGATGAGCCGTCCGATAAGCAGGTATGCTTTCGCTCGAAAGCAGCGTCTTCGCAAAGTCGCCTTGACCTGATGGATTCGGAAGGTCTTTTCTGCGACACGGACTGCGTTGGAAAAAGGGATCGAGCACGAGAATACTATTTTCGTCTTGTCAGCACGGTAGCAGTCCATGTACACCTCGATCATTCGATCGGGCCACAAGTCCTTATCAAACAGGGAAGAAGACACTTATGCAAATTTCCGGAAATTTCTCAGTCTCTGGAGTTGACGCTGCACGCACCGCCGGACGCAGCAACGCTCCTACCCAATCTGCCGCTACATCCGCTGCAACCATCACGACGCCCGTCGATCAACTTGACCTGTCACCGGAGGCGCTGAGTTCTGCCAGTTCGCAATCATCCGGTGAAGTCTTTCGATCGGACAAAGTCGCGAGCCTTAGGGAATCGATTGCTCAAGGCAACTACGACACCGACGAGAAGCTCTCCGTCGCAATGGATAAGTTGCTAGATCAGCTTGGTTAACGCGACATAGCAGCAAATCAGTTCTTGAAACCAAAAAACAGGGGACCCAAAGGTCCCCTGTTTTCGTTTGATACTTCCCAATTCGGCGGAGCGAGGCCCTTGCCCTTGTCCCTTGTCACCATCGCGCTGACCGCACCGATTTCACATGAATGGAACGTGTATCCGTGGACTAATCGTTACAGTCGTCAGACCTCCTAGAACGTTATGGGACAACCGATGTAAATTACCCCGCCTGTTCAATTTTCCTGGTCCATGCTTCTTGACCAGTCGATCTAAGTCGCCTGTCGGGAAGTAGTTTCCTAGCACTAAGAGTCCAGTTTCCACCCGGAGGCTGGTTGCTCCGGTCTCGTCAAGTACGCCCTCGAAATGAGTTCGAGCGGACGAGTCGCTCCGAGCACGCAAGTATTCCAACACGTAGAGCCGCAACTAGACGTGAGGGGAGACCGCGATGCGAGGGCGTCCATGGACGGGATCGACCAGAGCATATTTGTTGGCAGCCCTTTGCGGTTGAGCCGGACTTTTAGGTTAACGAAACTACCATCCGAACACAACGGAGTGGCGAGCCGCAAAGCATCGTCCCGTCTGATACTAGTGTCCTGCGTGGTTTTGCAAACGTTCAAGGGAGAATGAGAATGAAAAAACTATTGGCTCTTCCAGCGATCGCAGCGATGATGGCTGCCTTCAATGCTGGTACTGTTCAAGCTGCTTATAACGGCGCGATCAGCTACGAAAACTGCGGATGTAATGTGGTAGACTCGTGTGGTCCATCAACGTACACCGTGATGAAAACCGTCAAGAAAACCGTCTATGAACCAGAAACGGTTACCGGTACCAAAACCGTTAACCAAGTCGTATACGAAGACAAGACGGTCAACAGCGTTCGGTACGAGCGAGAAACTCTCCAAAAGGAAGTTTCCTACTCGGTCAACGTTCCAGTTCGCGAAACACACACAGGTGTTCGCAACTATACCGTCAAACGACCTGTCTACGAAACGCACACAAAGCAAGTTACGTACAACGTATCTCGCCCAGTGTACGAAACGCACAGCAAGGTCATCAACTACACAGTTTGTGTTCCGGTTCGCGAAACCCACGAGAAGGTGATCAACTACACGGTCAAACGACCTGTGTACGAAACACACTCCAAGGAAGTGAACTACACCGTGATGACGCCAGTTCGTGAAACTCACGAAAAGGTGGTCAACTACACGGTGATGAACCGAGTCATGGAAGCCCGTGAGCAAGTAATCAACTACACGGTCATGGTTCCAGTGACAGAGACCAGGGAACGAACTGTCAATTATACAGTTACCAACCCTGTCAACTACACCAAGACCGTTACGGTCAACGGTGGCAGCTGGCAGACTACTTCGGAAGAAGTTGCTGGTCCAATCGTTCGCAGAACAGTTCGTGAGCCAGGTACTTGGTCATTTGACCCATCGACCTGCCGAAACGTTTACTGCCCAGGCGCTTGCCGAGTAGAATGCGTTCAATGCCCACCAAAGACGATCTGCAAGAAAGTTTGGGTTCCATCCTGCGAAACCAAGGAAATCAACTGCGTTAAGTACGAAACACAGTGCTTGACCAAGGTTGTTCCTTACACTGTAACCAAATGCATTCCTGAGTGCCGCACCAAGACGGTCACTCACAACGTTTGCAAATTGGTTCCAGAATGCCGTAGCAAGGTTTGCACCTACACGACTTGCAAAATGGTTCCAGAATGCCGCACCAAGACTGTATGCTACAAAACATGCACAATGGTTTGCGAGCAAAAGAGCAAGGTTTGCACTTACACAACTTGCCGAATGGTTCCAGAATGCCGTCAAAAGACTGTATGCTACAAGACCTGCCGAATGGTTTGCGAGCAAAGAGTTAAGGACGTTTGCTACACAACTTGCAGCATGGTCTGCGAGCAAAAGAGCTGCCCTTACACCTACACCACATGCAAAATGGTCAAGGAATGCCGTACCAAACTAGTACCTTACACCGTATGCAAAGCAGTTCCATACTGCACAACGGTCAAAGTTGCCAAGTGCGTACAAGTTCAAGTTCCTTACACCTACACACGATGCGTTGCAAAGACTGTCTGCGAAGAAGTCCCAGTAACAGTATCCTGCGGTAACGGTGCTGGCAACGGATGCAACGGATGCAACGCTTGCGGTAACGGTTCAGGCAATGGAATTGGTTCGGGCAACGGTCTGTTCAACGGACGTCTCCGAGGTTTGCTCCGTGGCTTGCGATGCAATGGCGGATGCAACAGCGGCTGTGCAACAGCTTCTGATTGCGGATGCAATACAGCTCCAGCTTGTGGTTGCTAATTAGTAACGAAAAGCGGCTCTAGAATAGTAGGTCAAATCGCAACGCTGAGTCTGACCTCCAGAGTTGCGAACTCGATCCGCCGAAACTAGCAGTCGAAACGATAAACAAAGAACGGTTGGTGTTCTCGGACATCAACCGTTCTTTCGTTGGAATCCAATGTGCCTGATAAGGTAAACAGCGATGATAGCGACCTCGGGGCGACGAGAGCGGCAGAGTAAAACCTTCCGTCGCTGAAACTCGAAAGAATTAAGCGGCATTACTCGATTCACTCGAAATAGCAGCGGTGTCCGTCACGAACTGCCGGGCGTCGTAGTTCGAACGAAAAGGCGACGGCAAGTCCGATTAACGCCGCGTGCTTTCACGCAACGCTTGAAGCAATTGAGGGCTCGGCTGCGGAATGGTTAGTTGTTCCTGCTTCCCATCACGACCCCGCAAAATCACCGTTAATTCGGGAACGGAAACGGACTGTGCTGATGGATTTTTTGCGTTGGCCATCAACGGCGATTGAGGCGTGTCGTTGCGATCGTTAAAAAGCCGCTGAAGTCCAAGTTTTGCTAACTCAAAATAAACAACTTCTGCTGCGTTATAAAGACCTTCTTTTAGTTCTGGGTCGGCTGCATAGCAAACGCCTATCAGTTCGCCGCGATCATCAAACAGTCCACCGCCGCTGCGGCCCTCAACTGGCTCACCATCAACCTCGACATTGGCAGCACCTAAGTAGCGATTCAGCTTCGTAATCTGCGAATCACGACGGGATGGTAATGCACCACGGTCACAGCCCCAGCTAAAAACCGGCTGCCCTTCGCCTAAGGTTCGATTCTTGGGAATTAGCCTTGCAACTGGAATGTTTCCATTCGGTCGAAATGCGATCAAACCGATGTCCATCTCTTTTGCATGGAAATCGATCAAAGTCGCTGGGTACGATTGAATTTGCCCGCCTAGAAACGTTTCAACAACGATCTTGGTTTGTCCTTGATTCTCGCGGAAAAGGTGACCGCAGGTGAGCACTAGCGCTTCGCCGTTGTGAGAGTCAATGATCGTTCCTGTACCGACCGACTCATGGCGAGGCTCCTCCACACGAATCCGCACGGTGGCTCCTTGTGGATCACTTAAATTTCTTGGCTGTTCGTTCGGGCTTACCAACGATAGCGGATCGCGTCGGGCGGCTGACGAAGGAGAGAATGGGTTGGACCCAGTGCTGGCAACTGCTGCTGCATTCGCAATAGGGATCAAATTCAGTGGAGATTGGCCCCTCAAGATGGGAGCGTTCTCCGTTCGGTCTCGATGGCGTTCGACGTTGTTACGAATGCTGTCAATTGACGAGGCCGCGGTAAGTCGTTTCTGCAGTTCTGGGAATGCGATAGGTCCCAGGATCCGGTCTACTTCCCGGCCATTACGTACGAGAACGGTGGTTGGGACGTTGACAATTTGCCAACGCATCGCAACGTGTGGTTCCCGTTTGGTATCGATTCTCCGAACGACCCAACCATCCTTGACTGCTTGATCTGTGGAACGATGCATTTCGGTACATTGCGAACAGCGCTCGGCCATGAATTCGATGGCGATGCAGTCACCGGTCGAATCGGCCATGACTAGAGGTGCCAATAGCAGCAAAGCGCAGAGCGATGAAAATGGAGTAAAATGCAATGCAAATGGAAACATGTCCACAGGTCCTTCTGTTTTTGCCCGGCGGGATCGCACAAGCGTCATGCTTGCATCCGATCGAGGTCAGTCTGGGGAGTGTCTAAACTCTGTCAGAAAGACGCAAGACCAGTGCAAACGCCAAAAACCAAAGAAAACAAATATGTGAAAACAAATATGTGCCAGGCACCGATTGGTGCCAAAATAGGTGCCCAACAGGCAAAATAGGCGGAAAATCACAATAGGTAATCGCAATATGTGCCAGGCACCTATTCGGAAAATCACAATAGGTGCCAGGCACCTATTGACTTGGGGGGAAATCACAAAGGTGCTGCACAATAGGTGCCAGGCACCTATTGACCCCCTCAGGCACCTATTGACCCCCTATACCTGGCCGGGTTCGATGCCGTCACCGGCAAAAACTTCGAATACCGCCGCGAATGGATCCGCTGCCGCATGGAACGACTCGCCTCCGTCTTCGGTATCGATGTCCTAACCTA
>Ga0105048_10005273_pt1 | contig 20925 bp, 9 predicted proteins | sample MAT05_FD_78382 | JGI IMG/M metagenome (GOLD analysis project Ga0105048, IMG submission 78382) | Freshwater microbial communities from Lake Fryxell liftoff mats and glacier meltwater in Antarctica - MAT-05 | ecosystem: Environmental > Aquatic > Freshwater > Ice > Liftoff microbial mat | place...
CACATAATCGGCCAACCGCCCGCCGTTCTGCGCACGATACTCGGCGCACAACACGTCGCCTGCGGCCAACCACGCCGCGGTTCCTTCCGCACTCTCCGGCACTGCCGTAAACAGGTCGCCGAAGCGCGGATCGCGTCGATCGAGTGTCGCGGTCGCCCCCAAGGCGCGCACCGCTTTCGCGCGCTCCGCGCTGGACACGAGACCGGTTACCTGAACGCCACTCTTGAGCGCCGTCTTGAGCGCCTCGAGCCCGGTGCCCGTGGCCGAACCTTCCACGAACATCGTCTTCCCTGCCGCGATTCTGAGCGTCGTGAACAACGCGCGTACAATCGTGCCGAGATTGAGGATGTAGGATCCCGCTTGTTCGAGCGTGAGATCGCCCGGGACGCCATGCAGCTGCGGTGCCTGCGTCACCAGGAACTGCGCATGGCTGCCGAAGTCGGTTTCGTAACCCTGAATGGAGAAGTCGGCGTACATGGGATCGCGCGCGGCCAATGGCGACAGCAGATCGCTCTGCCCGCTGTACACGGCCACCAGATCGCCCACTTTGAGCCGCCCTTCCATCTTGGCGTCGGCACCCAGTGCGACGATCAGTCCGAGACCACCCGAGCCGGTGACCTGCACGTCGAGGTCATGATTGTCGAAGCTCGAAACGGGAATGCCGGTGATCGCCCAGATGTCGTTGAAGTTCACCTCCGAGGCGAGCACGTATACCAGTGCTTCCATCGCGCCGGGCACGCCAACGGGCACGATCAACTCCTGCTCGGCCACCGCGGGCGCGCCGAACGCCGGTGCACCGGTGTGCACGTCTTTCGGCACACCAAACGCGAACTGCCACGACGGGATGGGTGTCACGCCGGGATAGAACGGCGACCCGATCGGCAGCAGCGCGCCCACCGCCTGTTGTTCGGCGATGAACGCGCCCTGCGCCGCGACCAGCCGCACGCCGTCGCGCTTGATCGGTAGCGGCGCGCTCTGCTTGTCGAGAAACTGGCGAATGCCAGTTTTCCCGCCGTCGGGATCGACCACGCCTTCGGCGAACAGCTCTGCTTCCCGCGTGAGTCCGGCGTCCATTCCCTGCGCCCATCCGGTCCGCACGGCATCGAGCAGTCGGGCACCGGCAACGCCCCGCTCTGCCCACGTGAGCTGCGACAGCATCTGCCGAAGGTGCGCGTCATCGAGCACGTTTTCCAAGTCGATGGACGCCGGCGAATTCCACGAGTCCGCCTGCGCGAGCCTGTGCTCATGCGCGTGGCCCAACACACTCGAGGCACCGCCGCGGAACCACTCGCGCACACGCGTATGCGCCGCCGACAGCACGTCGCTCGCATCGTCGCTCAATTCATCCACGATCCCCATGGCGTGTGCGGCGGTGCCGTCTACACTGCGACCACCGAGTAGCAGCTCGAGCGCATCACGCACACCATCGGCGCCACGCTTGTCGGCGAGCAGCCGCGGCAGTCGTTGCGTGCCGCCATACCCCGGCAACAAGCGCAGCCGAATCTCGGGCTGGCCGAACTGCGAGAACGGTTCGGCCACGCGGTAATGACAGGCCAGTGCAAACTCCATTCCGCCACCCAGCGCGACGCCCTGAATCGCTGCGATGCACGGCTTGCCCATGCGTTCGATGCGCCGAAAAGCCAGCTGCGCATTGTTGGGCAGCACGCGGGCCTGCTCCAACGTGTGAATCTCGTCGAGAAACTGCCGAATATCGGCGCCAGCCACGAACGACGACGTACCATCACCGGTAAAAATCACCGCCTTCACGTCGTCGCGACGCGCCAGGTGATCCACCACGATGTTCAGCTCATCGAGCGCTCGCTCGTTGAGCGCATTCACCGGCGGATTGGTCACGTACACCGTGGCGACTTTCGCTGAAGCGCCAAGCGTGTTGTACTGCACACGGAAATACCGATAGCGATCGAACAGCTGTTGCTCTTCGCTCAACCGCTGCCGACGCTGCCACTCCGTGATGGCGATGCGCATCTCGGTGATCGACTCCGGATTGCGGAGCGTGCTCTGATCACCCACATCACTCCCTTCCACCAGCGCGCGGACCATGCGACGCACGTACTTCCCACTGCGTGTCTCGGGGAACTGACTGACCGCGATGAAGTCACTCGGCACCGCCACCGCACCCTTTTCGAAGCGTACCAACTCCGTGAGGCGACGCTTGTCGTCCTGGGTGAGTGTGCGGCCGGCCCTCGGCAGCACGAATGCCAAGGGGGTCAATCCCTTTTCGCGATGCGGCGCTCCCACGACGATCACATTACCCACCGGCGAATCGGGATCCAGTTGACGATGGCGCAGAATCGCGCCTTCGATCTCTTCCGTTCCCATCCGATGGCCTGACACGTTGATCACATCGTCGCTGCGGCCATGCAGCGAAAACGAACCATCGTCGTAGCGCACGGCGAAGTCGCCCTGCGTATAGGCCCACACCCCCTGCCAGCGCGACCAGTACGTGCTTGTCCAGCGTGTGAGATCACCCTTCCACTCGGGCAACACGCGTGCACCGTCCACACGAAAATTTGCGCTATCGCCCCACACCGTGCGCGCGAGGTACGGATACGGCGCCGCAATGACGATCTCCCCCTTCTCGTCCAACGCCGCTCGCCGAAACGGAACACCCGCGGCACCAGCATCGCGATGATACGGCGCGAGCGGTGCCTCGGAGTTTTCGTCATCGGTTGTTGCTTCGACCCAGACATCGCCCATGATCCAGGGCAGCGGGTACGTGTGTGCGTCCGCCCGCAGCGGATAGTCGGCATTGCCGTAGAAGTGTGTCCACGCCATGCCACCGTGCTCGGTTGCCCAGTACGAATTGATGTACCAGGGCGCCAGCAGATCCATCCCGAACTCCTGCACAGACGGCGACACCGGCTCGGCGCAGAACGTACACACGCGCAACGACGACAGGTCGTAGCGTCGCACATCGTCGGCGTTCTGCACGTCCTGCATGATGCCCTTCAGGAACGTCACGCCGGCCTTGAAGATGCTCACCTTGTGCCGCTCGATGATCGACGCGAATCGGCCCGCGTGCGGAAACACCGGTGCCCCTTCGGTGAAGACACTCGTGACCCGGGTGGTGAGTGCCGCCGACATCATGTAGCTCTGGCCGGTGATCCACCCGGGATCAGCCACCACGAACATGACGTCGCCCGCCACGGCGTCGAACGCCACCCGCATGGAGTAGGCGATGCCGGCGGTATACCCGCCGTGCACATGCACCACACCCTTCGGCTTGCCGGTCGATCCCGACGTGTAGATGAAGAACAGCGGGAACTCGGCATCCAGCGGCGCCGGCGTGCTGGCCGACCAGATCGCCCGCACGAACTCTGCATCGGGAAGCGCGAGCAGCTCGGTCTCGCTCGACACTGCGATACCACGCGCGCGGGCTGCGGTCAGGATCGCTTCCAGCGCCGCGTCGGTGAGCGTATGACTCCACTGGTCTCGTTCAGCGCGCCAGACGATATCGTCGATGCCGCTATGTTTCACCACCACCACGGTATCGACCCGCGGCGGCACCGAGACCAGCGCCGCTGCCATGGTGGTGCGCACGCGACTGGCGTCGGCGGCCGAAAGCTCGTTGGCGTGGGAGAGCTGGTGCAAGGCGCGACCCACGCCGCGCATGACATCGCTGCGCTGCACCGTCACCTCGCCGGCCAGCGTGTCATCGATGGTGTGCAGCAACAGCTCGCGGTGCGACGCGCTGAGCGACAGGTGGTGCAGTGCGGCCTCGACCACCGTGCGCGCCGTTTCCAGCGGCACGTAGTCGTCGAGCGCCGGATCGGTGTAGGCCGTTTTGAACGGCACGATCTGCGCGTTGCGATAGCCGCCGTCGGCGGTGATGACCACGCGTGCGCCCGCATCATGAATGCGATCGCTCAGCGTCTTGTCGCTGAAGCCACCGAACACGGGCGTGTACACCACGCCAAGCCGCTTGGCCCCCTCCGTCCAATACAACTGCTCCGGAATATTCGGCATGTTGAGCGCGATCCGGTCACCGCGCTTGAGCCCCAACGCCGTGAGGGCGATGGAGCACTTGGCCGCTTCCAGCATGAGCGTGCGCCGCGACACCGGGTAGCACTCCACCGGACCACCGCGCCCATGGTCTACCGACATGTCCCAGCGGTCGCCTTCGAAGATCAAGGCCGCCTCGCTGCCGTGGCCGGCGAGGACATGCCGGTCGACCTCGTTGAAGCCGGCGTTCGTCAGTGCCCCCTCAAACCAGCGCCAGAACGGGGCGTCGTCCTCATTGAAGGCACGGCTCCACGGCGTGAAGCCGGCGCTCAATCCGGGCGAGACCGGGGCGCCGGTGGCGGCGTCGAAGCCGGTCCATTCCTGTTGCGGGTCGTCCCAGGTTATCCACGCTCCCGCCGGCCCAGTGGCCGCGTGAAACCAGTGGAGTTCCCGTTTGGCGATTTCGCCGTGGAAACGGCCCGGATCGGCCAGACACTCGGCCCGCATGCGCTCCCAATCGGCGCGGGTGCGGATGGGATTGCGTCGCGCCTGTGGCGCGGGCACGACAGGCGCGGGCACGACAGAAGGTCCCGCCGGAGCAACAAGGTGCGGGTGTAGCGAGACGTCCATGCCGGCGGCTCCGAGCGTTGGCACAATGTGATGCTGCAATAACGGCTGTGGCGGAGACCCTGACGGAGTCATCCAAAAGAAACCGGCTGAGCATGCTACCTGCAAGGCGGGTGCCTGCAGGGAAACGGGTGTTACCGCTGCGTCCGGCAAGCCCGTTAAATTGTGAAGGTCTGCCTTTACTTATGGACGAGCTGGCCGCAGATCGGAAAGGGCGATGGCCGGTCTTCGCAGTTCTTCGCGATCTTCGCGGACTTCGCGCGAAGTAAGGCGAGAATTCAAAAAACGCGACGACCCGTACACCGTTCCGACGTGGAAGCGTCAGGACACTACTGATCATACATGAGTGATGCGGCACCAGCTGACGCACCTGCCACGCCCTTGCCACTGAGTGGTGTGCGGGTGATCGATGTGGGCAACTTTCTGGCCGGGCCGTATGCGGCTTCGATGCTCGGCGAGTTCGGCGCCGAAGTGCTCAAGGTCGAGCACCCGATTGCGGGCGATCCGATGCGACGGTTCGGCACCGCCACCAGCCAACCCGACGCCACGCTCAAGTGGCTCAGTGAAGCGCGCAACAAGAAGTCGGTCACCATCGATCTGCGACAGCCCGAAGGCGTGCAACTGTTTCTCAAGCTCGTGGCCAAGTCCGATGTGCTGATCGAGAACTTCCGACCGGGCACCATGGAGGAGTGGGGCCTTGGATGGAAAGAGCTCAGTGCTGCCAATCCCGGATTAGTGATGCTGCGCGTGTCGGGCTACGGTCAGACCGGTCCGTATCGTCGGCGCTCCGGATTTGCGCACATCGCCCAAGCCTTCGGTGGACTGAATTATCTCGCGGGTTTCCCGGGCGAAACGCCGGTACTTCCGGGCACGGTGCCGCTCGGTGATTACATCGCCAGTTTGTACGGGGCGATCGGCATCATGATCGCACTGCGGCACAAAGACGCCACCGGGCGTGGTCAGATCATCGACGTCGGCATCTATGAAGCCGTCTTTCGTGTGCTCGAAGAGATCGCCGCGGCATACGGCGTGGATGGTCGCATTCGTGAACGCGAGGGCTCGGGCAGCTTCGTAGCCTGTCCGCATGGGCACTTCAAGACGAAAGACGACAAATGGATCGCGATCGCCTGCACCACCGACAAGATGTTCGAACGGCTTGCGGTCGCGATGGGCCAACCGCACCTCGCATCGTCCGGACTGTATGGCGACCAACGCAAGCGTCTCGCCGCGCGTGAGCAGGTGAATCAGATCGTCGTGGAGTGGGTGGGCTCGTTGGTGCGCGACGAGGTGCTGGAGAAGTGTCTCGACGAAGAAGTCCCGGTCGGCAACGTGAACAGCATCGCCGACATCTTTGCCGACGAGCATTTCATCGCACGCGGCAATCTGGCGCACGTCCAGGTCGATGGCATCGGCGATGTGGTCGTGCCCGGCGTCATCCCGTCACTCTCCGCTACGCCCGGACGCATCACCAATCTGGGCCCGACACTCGGCAACGCCACCACTGAGGTCATGCGTGAGCTGTTGGGTATGGCCGACAGCGAAATCCAGCGCCTCCGTCAACACAAGATCATCTGATGGATACCACGACAGCTCCGACCGCAACCGACACCTCGAAGTTGCCGCTCGCCGGTATCCGCGTCGTGGATATCGCGACGGTCATCGCCGCCCCCTACTGCGCTACGGTGCTGGGCGAGTTCGGCGCCGACGTACTGAAGGTGGAACATCCCGTGGGCGGCGACGCGCTCCGTCGCTTCGGCACGCCATCGAAGCGCGGCGACACGCTCACGTGGATGAGTGAATCGCGCAACAAGCGCTCCGTCACCCTCGACCTGCGTTTGCCGGAAGGCGTGGAGCTGTTCAAACAGCTGATCGCAAAAACCGACGTGCTGTGCGAGAACTTCCGTACCGGTACGCTCGAGAAGTGGGGGCTCGGGTGGGATGTGCTCCACGAGATCAATCCGCGACTGATCATGCTGCGCGTGACCGGGTACGGGCAGACCGGCCCCTACAAGGACCGGCCGGGGTTTGCGCGCGTGGCACACGCCGTCGGTGGCATCGCTTATCTCGCGGGCATGCCACGGGGCACGCCGGTCACGCCCGGCTCCACCACACTCGGCGATTACATGACCGGGCTGTACGGATGTCTCGGCGTGCTCATGGCGCTCCGGCATCGAGACGCGACGGGCGAAGGGCAGTACGTCGATGCGGCGCTGTACGAGTCGGTATTCCGCGCCACCGAAGAACTCGCGCCCGCGTTCGCGATGTACGGGATCGTGCGCGAACGACTCGGTTCATCGCACAATGATTTCGCCTGCCCGCATGGGCACTTCGCCACGAAGGACGGCAAGTGGGTCGCGATCTCGTGCGCCACCGACAAGCTGTTCATGCGGCTGGCCACGGCGATGGGACGGCCGGAGCTGGCGTCGTCCAGCACGTACGGTGTGCAAGCCACGCGGCTCCAGCATCGTCACGATGTGAACGAGATCGTGCGCGACTGGTGCGGCTCGCTGACCCGAGAGGAAGTGCTCGAGCGCTGTTACGCCACCGACACGCCCGCCGGCCCACTCAACAACATCGCCGACATCTTTGGAGACCGGCAGTTCCATGCGCGGCGCAATCTGGTGGCGGTCGACGAGCCGGAGACGGGCGAGTCCATCATCGTGCCCTCGCCCGTGCCCCTGCTGTCTGAAACGCCAGGGAGTATTCGCAGCCTCGGTCCACGCTTGGGGCAGCACACGGACGAAGTGCTCCGTGAGGTCCTTGGCTTGTCGGCCGACGAGATTGCGAAGCTGCGCGCGAAGCGCGTCGTTTAGGCACGGCTTCGATCCGCTCGATCACGCGGTTCGAGACCACCCAGAATCGAACGCAATGTCGCCAAATTCACCGGCTTCGTGAGATGGTGATTGAAGCCGAATTCACGGGTGCGGCGGCGATCCTCGTCGGTACCCCACCCGGTGAGCGCGATGATGACCACGTCGCGTCCCCATGGCGCGAGGCGCATCTGTCGACAGGCCTCGTACCCGTTCATCGTCGGCATGGCGATATCCATCAGCACGACGTCGGGGTGGAACGTTTCGCACGCCGACACCGCTTCTTCTCCGTCGCGCGCCGTGAACGTGTCGTTACCAAGCAGCTGCAGCATGGTCGCCATGGAATCGGCGGCGTCGTAGTTGTCATCCACGACCAGCACGCGCAAGCTCGTGATTGCCGACCGGCTGTCACCCTCCGCCAGTCTGATGGGCTTCACGAGATCCGGTAACGCGGGCAACCACACCAGAAACTCACTGCCCTGACCCTGCCCGTCGCTGCGTGCTTCGATACGACCGCCGTGCATCTCTACCAGCCCCTTTACGAGCGCCAAGCCGATGCCCAGCCCACCGGTCGTCTTCTCCAACGCGCGATCCACCTGGCTGAACATCTCGAAGATCTGACGCGTCAGATGCGATGGGATACCGATGCCCGAGTCCGAGACCGATACCACGACGTCGGAGCCGTCCCGCACCGCTGTCACGACGATCGTGCCGCGAATTTCGGTGTACTTGGCGGCGTTCGTGAACAAGTTGGTGAAGATCTGCACCAGGCGCGTCGGATCACCGTCCACGTACATCGTGTCCGCGATGGGAACGACGGTCAGTTCGTGCTCTCGCTGGCGCATCAGTCCATCGGTCGCTTCCAGGGCCGCGTCCAGAATGACCGCCATCGACACGCGCTCGCGTTGCAAGAACAGCTTGCCGTTGGTGATGCGGGATATATCCAGCAGGTCGTCGATCAAACGCACCATCTGATTCACTTGCCGATCCATGATGTCGATCGACACTGTCGCGGCCGGCTCACCGATCTGCGACATCTTCAGAATTTCCACCGCGTTCTGAATCGGCGCCAACGGGTTGCGCAATTCGTGGGCGAGCGTCGCCAGAAACTCGTCCTTCCGGCGGTCTCCGGCGCGCAGCGACTGCTCCAGCTGCACGTGACTGGTGATGTCGACGGTGACGCCGAGTACAGATGCCACCACCCCCTGCCCATCGAATTCCGGGACGACACGGGTCGCGTATTGTCGCACGCCATCGACGCCGGCGTACGTAAATTCGATCATCGTCTCCTCACCTGTTTCGAACACCGACCGCACCGCCGATTCCCATGTTTCGCAAAGCGGTACCGGCATACCCAACTGGCGGTGGGTTCTCCCCAGCATCTCGCCCGCAGCGACACCGATCGCACGCTCCACCGCCGTATTCACGAACAGGTGACGATACTCGCGGTCGAGCCGCGTCAACATATTCGGCGTGTTGTCGGCCAATGATTGCAACTCCCGTTCGCGCATGAGAAGCAATGAGTGGGACGCGCGCGCTTCTGTGACGTCCAGATTGGTGCCCACCAGCCACTCGGCTTCACCGTCGGCATTGGAGCGCACGGTTTCCACCGCCCGGATGTAGCGAACGGTATGGTCGTCACGGCGCCGGATGGAGAATTCGCGTCGGCTCGTGCCCGCAGAACGTAGGGTCTCCCCCAACGACTCGAGTTGGGTCGGTAACTCTTCGGGGGTGACGCGTTCGCACCACTCGGAGAAATGCACGCAGCCATCGGACGTGGGTGTCATCCCGTAGATCTTGAACATCTGCGTATCCCAGCGAACCTGATTCGTGATCACATTCCATTGCCAGATACCCACCGCCGTCGCCTCGGTGGCCAGGCGCATGCCTTCCTCGCTCTCGCGGACCACCCGTTCGATCCGCCTGCGTTCGGTGACATCGTTGAAGTAACACACGATTCCACGCTGACCATCCGGTAGCACTATACCGCGCACCTGCCATTCGTAACTCTCCTCCGTGTGGAGGTCAGCGCGTTCATTCGTGAAGCTCGACGAGATATATGCTTCGCCGGTTTCGAGCGTGTGACGAAAGATGCGCAGGAGCTCCGCTGCCACCGCAACGGGCCACAAGGCGTGGACCAACTCGGCGAAATCACGGCCGATGATCGGATGCTGGGCGCCGAAGGCCGGCACCGCGCGCGAGTTCAGGTGTTGCACGCGCAGATTCTCGTCGAGCGCGTACACGCCGACCGGCGCTTGCTCGATCATTTCCAGGAACAACGCCCGGTTCTGCTTCACATTCTCTTCGGCCAGCTTGCGTACCGAGATATCTTCGATGGCAAGGAGGATGCGCTCGGGCACTCCATCGAAGCTCTCGAGCCGTCGGGCGTTCAACAACATGGTCCGCACGCCGATCTCGACGAACTCGTGCGTGACTTCGAATCCATTGAACACGTCGTCTCGTGGAATGATCTCTTCCAGCAGCGAGCGTAGCTGCGGGATGTTCCACTGCCCACCACCGATCTCGTAAATGAGGTAGCCTTCCGTAGCGGACGGTGCCACCTGAAACGTCTCGTAGAACGCCTCGTTCGCCGTGTTCACGCGAAGGTCGGCGCGCAGGACGAGCAACGGCACGGGGGCCGTGCGCAAGATCGCCGTGGCGTAGTCGCGCTCCTCCGCCACGGCGCGCTCGCTACGCTTCACCGTATCGATGTCGTTCAACACGAGCACCACGCCGTCGATCTTGTTGTCCAACGTGAGATATGGTCGCGCTCGCAGGCTGTACCAACACCCTTCGTGGTCCCGCACCTCGGCGTCGTACGGACGGACGGTATCCACCACTCCAGCCAGGATGGTCTCGAGCGTCGCCAGTTCGAGATTGTGACGGATGCTCCGAATGGCGCGCCCGATATCGGTCGACGAGAGGTTGAAGATCTTGCCCGCCGTTGGCGTGAAGCGGCGAATGACCAGATCTCGTGACAGCAACACGATGGCCGTCTGAATGCTGACTTGCACGTTGTTGAGATCGGCGTTCAGCCTGTTCAACTCACCGTTCCGGCCGATCATCTCATCGTTGATCGTCGTCAGCTCCTCATTCGTGGACTCCAACTCTTCCTTCGACGTCTCCAGCTCTTCGTTGATGCTCTGCAGCTCTTCGTTGGCGCTCTGCACCTCTTCGCTGGACGCTTGCAGCTCTTCGTGCGCCGCCTCGTTCTGCTCCTGGATCGACTGCAGATAGTCACGCGTCTCGATCAGTTCTCGCTCGAGTTCGGCCACGCGGTTCGCGACCTCGCGTTTGCCGGCTGGTGTTCGAGGTTCCACGCGTTGCGGCGTGATCACTCGCGACGTCCCTGCTTCCTCGAAGAGAATCAGGAAGCACGGCTCCTTCACATTCCGAAGCGGAATGACCTGCAGTGCGATGCTTCTCGTGCCGACCTCATCCCGTACGCGCACGTCGTCCCGGCGCACCGCCTTGTGTTCGCGCTTGGCTTTGTTGATGGCCGCCCGAAGCGGCATCATCAGTCCATCGCGCGCCATCTTCAGCACGTCGAAGGTGGCCTTCCCCATCGGCGGTACGAGGTAGGCACCGGTCGAACCACGAAATTGGAGGACTTGCCCCTCGGCGTTGATGAGCACGCCCGGTGGCGCGAACTGACTGACCGACACACGGTCGGCTTCCCGCTGGGCGTTGAGCTCGCCGCGTTGCATGTTGTACTCGTCACGAGCTGCGTCGGGCTCCGACTCGACGCCTGCCGGTTGTTCCGCTGTGCGTCGGGCCGTGACCGGCGCTGGGTCGCGCAGACTGGGCAACGGTAAACGAAAGGTCGGCGTCGTCACCGCCTTTCTCGAAAAGATCTTCTGCTTCTTGTCGGCGGGCGCGAACAATTCCGTGAACTGCCCGATCGACTCGCTGGCGCCGAGGAACAGGAAGCCACCGGGTTTGAGCGCATAGTGGAATGCCGGAAAAATCTTCTTCTGCAGTTCCGGTTCGAGGTAAATCAGGAGGTTGCGACAGGTCACGAGGTCCATGCGTGAGAACGGGGGGTCGCTCATCACATTCTGCCGTGCAAATACCACCTGCTCACGAAGCGCCTTGGTCACGCGATAGCCGCCTTCCTCCTCCACGAAGAACCGCCGGAGGCGCTCAGGCGAAATGTCCTGTGCGAGCGATTTCGCGTAGAGACCGTGTCGCGCCTTTTCGAGCATCGCCTCGTTGAGGTCGGTTGCGAAAATCTGCAGCCGTGCATCCCGCGCGTCGTCGGCAGCCGCTTCCGCGAAGGTCATGGCCAACGAGTACGCTTCCTGCCCTGTCGAGCAGCCCAACACCCACACGCGCACCGGCTCATCGCGCGACCGCTCGCTCAGCAATTTCGGGAACACGCTGCGCTTGAGCGTATCGAACGCTTCGGGATTGCGAAAGAAACTGGTCACGCTGATCAACACGTCCGAGTACAGTGCGTCCAGTTCCTTCGTGTTGCCCTTCAGGAACAGCGCGTACTCCGTCAGCGTGTGATGCTTGTTGAGCACCAGGCGTCGCGACACGCGCCGCTGAATCGTGTTCGATTTATAGAGCGAAAAGTCCACACCGCAGTGATTGCGCAACAGCAGCAGAATCCTCCGGAATTCATCTTGCACCGCGTCGGGTGCGGCGGAAGTCGCGGCCGCGGCCTCCTGCTTCGCTTGCCGAGACCCGGTGCGGGGCGTGCCGTGTCCACCCGAGGCCAGTGGAGCGTCGGGGCTCTCCTGTTGATCGTCTTCGCGCTCGGCTTCCGACGCCATCGCCGGCGCGGCGGCGTCGCCCATAGCGTGCGGCGCAAGCACAGCGGGCTCGATCACGGCGTTCTTCACGTATGGATGACTCGCAATGCGTGTCAGCTCCGCGGCCATCTCCGCAGGCGACATCACGAAGTCGACGCAGCCCGCCGCGATCGCGCTGCGCGGCATGGAGTCGTATTTCGCCGATTCATCCTGTGCGAAGGTCAGTCCTCCTTCAGCCTTGATCATCTCCAACCCGAGCGTGCCGTCGCTGGCGGTGCCCGACAGCACCACGCCGATGGCGCGTTCACGCTGGTCCTGCGCCAACGCTTCGAAGAAGAAGTCGATCGATCGCGCCGCGCCGCGTACTTTGCCACGTGGCGACAGCTTCAGCACACCGCCGACGATCGCCATCTGCTTGTTCGGGGGAATCACGTACACCGTATTCGGTTCGACGCGCATATTCTGCCTGACCTCGTGCACCGGCATCGTGCTGTCGCGCGCCAACAGCTGCGTGAGCGCGCTTTCGTGCACCGGGTCGAGGTGCTGGACGAGCACGAACCCCATTCCCGTATCGACGGGGAGTGCGCGCAACAGTTCCTGGTAGGCTTCGAGACCGCCGGCCGATGCACCGACGCCCACGATGGCGTACGGTGCCATGGAGGGCCGTTCTGCGGCCTCCGTCACGAGAACAGCGGCCTGCCTCACCTTTGGCTTCTTCACGCGACTCGCCCCGAACGGCCCGTGCAGAGCTTCCAGCGCAAAGCGTTGCGCACCGCCAACGGCGAGGATGTTGCGATCGCGTGCATGTGACGTGCCCCGTGTGTGGACCGACGCGAGTGAGGGTCACAGGCGCTTACACAGAATGAACTCGCCAGCACAGCCACGCGCCAGCACGAACAGCCTCGTCACTCGCCATACGTTGCCCGACGCCGCCACCGGAAGCGGTCGCACTTCGATACGCTCGACGTCCTTCTCCGGCCCCTCCCTCATTTTCGCTGACAGCTGAGTCCGCCGAGAGAGAGGAGTACAACAGGCTCTACCCCCGCTGCCGATGCACATTTCAAGTGCCACGTCCATCAGGCGTCATGCGTGGCGGGTCGGAAGCAGCGGCTGTGCTACGCGTGCGCATCGTCCCTCAGGGTTACAAGCCCAACCAATCACCGAAGCCTCGAGAAACCGTGCCTCGAATGCGGGCACAGCGATGACCCTGACGCGCAACGCGCCCATGGCCGCCGCCAACTTCGGAAACGCGTCCGTCGTGTTGGACTCGACGAGTCTGCAGGCGGGCTTCACGTATGCAACACTTTTGCTGATCAGTGCAGCAAAGAGTTCTGGATTGTCTGCAGTGACGTGACCGGCGAGGCGCGGCATGTCGGTCGTTTGCTCGGAGGCGCACGGGACCGTCAGGCACCGAAGAACAGCCACCACGGCATTGATGGTTCGCCGCACCCCCGTCCGTCGACACGATTCCCATTTCCATCATTGGGCTGTGCTCCGCGTGCTCTGCGTGCTCTGCGCCTCCCCCGCTGCACGCTACCTCCCCGCATGCTCCCTCCGCCCAACCGGCTGCAGGCCGATGGGTTCCCGTAATACGCAATGCCGTTCATCGACGGCGGGTCGCTGCGCGCGATTGGCGCACTCGGGTCCGCTGTCGGTGAATAAAACGGTGCAACATGCCATAGGAGCCTTTGGCGGCAGAATGACTGCAACGACGGCGCCAGCTCTGCGTCAGTCTACCGCTCTCCCAGTGCCTCGCCGAACAGCGCGTCGAGGTCGATCCGCAACGCCATCGCGGTCTCCCCCGGTTGCCACGCCAGCGTACCCGTGATGATCTCCGGACGCGGCGCATCGGGCGTCCACCGCTCCACCAGCCGTGCGTCGAGGTCGACGACCCAATACTCTACGCCGTAGCGCTGGTAGCGCGCGCGCTTCACCACTCGATCGTGGCGCGCGGTACTGGGTGACAGCACCTCCACTACCAGCAGCGCGCGACCGATGTCCGACGGCGACACGGGACGACGCCCGCCAATGAGCGGCAGCACGAACAGATCCGGCTGCACCAGTGTCGCCGAGTCGAGCTGCAGATCACCGGGCGCCATGCCCACTGCGCCGATCTCGCCCGCACGGCAATATCCATCGAGCGCGCGAAACATCGCCGCCACCGCCCACTGATGCGACAAGCTCGGCGACGGGCTCACCAGCAGCTCGCCATCCACGCACTCGAAGCGCCGTCCGGGCTCGTCCGGCAGCGCACGAACTTCGTCTGCCGTCCAGCGGCGTGTATCGACAACGGGCATGAACATATGTTGCTTTCAGTCGGCGTTGGGTCGCAAGGGGTCATGCCAGATAGTAGTGAACACACTGGCGCGCGCCGTCATCATTCCCTTGCGAACGTCATCAACTCGAGGCGAGCGCTTCCTTGGTCTACACTCCAATCCTCCCATGAACATCGAAATCTGGTCCGACATCGCCTGCCCGTGGTGCTACATCGGCAAGCGCCGCTTTGAACAGGCGCTCAACCAGTTCTCCCATCGCGACGCGCTCGACATCGTGTGGCGCAGCTTCGAGCTCGACCCCAAGGCCCCTGCCCGTCAAACGGTACCCACCGTCGAACTGCTCGCCACCAAGTACGGCATGTCGGCCGAGAAGGCACAGGCCATGATGGACAGCATGACGGCCACGGGGGCCATTGATGGCCTCGAGTTCCGCTTCGATCGGACGATCTCCGGCAACACCTTCGACGCGCATCGACTGATCCATTTCGCTGCCACCGTTGGGCAACGCGCAGCCATGGTCGAACGATTGTTCGCGGCCTACTTCACCGAAGGCGAGGCGATGGGCGACCACGACACGCTGGTGCGCATGGCGAGCGACATCGGACTGGATGCCACGGCCGTGCGCAACATGCTGTTGAGCGATGCCCATGCCACTGACGTACGCAGCGACGAGGCGCGCGCGCAGCAGTTCGGCATTACCGGTGTCCCCTTCTTCGCCATAAACGAGCGCCACGGCATCAGCGGCGCGCAGTCGGCGGCGGCAATTGTGGAGGCGCTCACGAAGGCATGGGCCGAATCGGCGCCGGAACAGGGCTGAGCGTACGTTGCCTACACCGGCAGCGGCGGTCCCATCAACTCCATCCCGTGCGCGCGCCAGAGCGCGGGGTCTTGTATGGGCATCGCGTTGCTCTTCGACACCATGCGGAAGAAGTCTTCCATACTTCCCGGCGGCGTGAAGGTGATCAGCAAGCGGCCCACCTTGTCGCCGATATAGGCCCACACGTGCGGCACGCGTCGCGGTGCGAGAATGGCGTCCCCGGCCTTCAGTTCGAAGCGCTGATCACCAATCACGATCACGTACTCGCCCTCGATCACGTAGAACGATTCGTCCTGCGCCACGTGTTGGTGTTTCGCCGGCCCCCCACGGCCGCGATTCGTGTTCTCGATCACGAGCATGGCGCCGCCCGTATCGGCCGAGGTGACCTTGAAGTCGATGGTGCTGATTCCCAGTGTCTTGTGCATGCCGTCACGATCGGCGCCCGCGCGCACGACGACAGGGTCCGACCCCTCCGACGCGCGCCGCCACGGCATGCTCGGCGTATCTGGCTCCACGAACGGCAGCGGCAGGGCGGCCACTGCGATTCCCAAGAACGTGCGACGTTGGATCGGTGGCATGGCGACCTTCCGGTGAGCTGACTCGAGACATGGACGAACAGCGCGTTTTGAACTCGGCAATCCTCGTCAGTACGCGTACCCGAATATAATGTCCATCTCATCCGTGCTCGCCAACCCGAACGACACGGTCCGATCGGTGGTGTTGTTCCACGTCACCACCGACACGAGGGCGTCACCCACTTCGAGTACCAATGGGGCGGCGAAGTTCGTGAAGCCCGGGTGCTCCCAGTCGGTGTTCAGGTACACGCTGGTTTCCGTGCCGTTGGCGCGGCGCACGCGGATTTCGAACCGCTCGCCAAGTGCGTGCATGTGCGACGTGAGTCCAAGGATCGTGGTGCGCGTGGGCATCGTGAACACTTTGGTGTGCGTCGTGCGACGCCCCGGCGGCAGGACGATGTCCGTGTTCGCGTAATTCAGCGTGCGGGCCACGGTCTGAATGTTGGCCCGGTCGGCGAAGTACAGGTTCGCGAACGCTTCGCCGGGCAGATCGGCCGGCGAACGATTCACATAGTGCACATTGAAATCGAGCTGCGCATTGGCGGGCAACCTCAGCGCGACACCGGCCGGAAAGCGGTAATCGAAATCCGGCGTCATGGCACCGGCGAAGTACACGTGACACGCCATCGGCAGCATGTTGAGCAGGTTCATCGAACCATCGCGATTGCGAATGTCGCGCACCACGTTGGCGGCCGGACGCGTATTGCACGGAAAGGCCGTGTTCCGTTCGTCGAACGTGTACAGCAGCAGGTGATGGCTGCCGGGACGCATGCGCGATTCGATGCGCGTCACGAACAGGTCCGTGGCGTTACCGACCCGTCGATTGACGAACAGTTCGCGCTCACCGAGCGGCGTCACCGAGAAGCTGTCGACCTTGAGCTGGAGGCCAGCCGTCGTCGGCGCGGCCAGCGGCGTGAACGTGGCCGCCTGCACACGCGTGTCTCGCAGCACGATGGTATCGGCCACGTGGCCGGTGCGCGGCGCCCCCGCTTCGATCCAGCGACGTACGTATTCCAGCTGCCCGGCCGTTACCCCTTGCACCGTGCCCATCGGCATGAGATTGCCGTAGTCCACGCTGTGATGTCCGGGGATCCACGCCAGCTTGTGATAAAACAGCGAACTGTCGCTACGGAAGGCCTTGATGCGCGGCAGCCCACTGGCCTTGGCCGTACGCTGCAGTGAAGCCACGCCTACGAGCTGCTGGTACGACGAGTCGGCTGTCAGTACCAGTCCCGACTGTCGTGCGCCGGGGTCGCCGGTTTTATGACAGGACACGCACGACGGATTGAGAATGTCGCGCTGAATCCGCGCGTAGGTCCCGTCGGCGATCGTGTTCGTCGGGACGACCGACTCACCGGCCGCGTTGTCGCCGCCGGAACAGGCAACGGTGAGCGCAAGCAGGAACATCGGCCACAGGTGGGCTTGACGCATCGGAGGTCCTGTTGGGGGCGGCGCGGCACGATAGTAAGGACTCGTGAAGATTAGCGCATTCTACAGACGGCCGACAGCCGGAACACGGAGATCACGGATCAGCGGAAACTTCACTGATAAGATGATCAGCGCCGCGCTGTTTCGCGTATCCGTGCTTTCCCGTGTACTCCATCGTCATCCGCGGTCCAGCCGTCAGCGATCTTCCCGCAATGCGTGATGCCGTAGGGTCCTCGCCCGCGCGTCGTGGCCGCCCGGCGATCCCGAGAGCACTGCCATCAACGCCTGTGGGTCCACCGGCTTGAGCATGTGGTGATCGAAACCCGCCTCGCGAGCCAATCGAAGGTCGTCGTCTTGCCCCCATCCCGTCGCGGCGATCACGATGATCGCTCGGCCCCACGGCGACGCTCGGATGCGGCGACACACGTCGTAGCCGTTCATCGTGGGCAGCCCGATGTCCAGCACAATCACGTCGGGCCGGAACTCCTCGGCCGTCTCCAGACATGCGTGCCCGTCGTAGGCCGTGCGCGTGTCGTGACCCGCACCGCGCAGCACCGTCTCCAGGCTGTCCGCCGCGTCGCGGTTATCGTCGACGATCAAGACGCGCATACTCGCCTGCGCAGCGGCTGTCACACTCTCGACGACTACGCCAAGCTGAGGTGACGTATCGACCACGATCGGCAACCGCACCACGAATGCACTGCCTTGGCCTGGTCCGTTGCTCGTAGCTTCGACCACGCCGCCGTGCAACTCCACCAGCCGTTTCACCAACGCCAGCCCGATCCCCAACCCGCCTTGTGACTTTTCCAGAGCGGAATCAACCTGCGTGAACATTTCGAAGATGCGGAGTAGTTGATCGTCGCCGATGCCGATGCCGGTGTCCTGCACCGTCACCACCACGTCGCCCCCTTGCTGCTCGACCACCAACTCGATGTGACCGCCTCGGTTGCTGTACTTGGCGGCGTTGTTCAACAGGTTGATGAATACCTGTGCGAGTCGGGTATAATCGACCTCCACGAGCAACGGTTGTGTCGGCAGCGTCACGCTCACGGTGTGGCCCATCTGCCTGGCGAGTGGGCGGGTCGCTTCCAGTGCGCTGTTCACCACATCGACCAACGGCATCCGTTCCTTGCGGAGTTCGAGTGTGCCGCGGCTGATGCGGCTCACATCCATCAAGTCATCGACCAAGCGGACCATCTGCGTGAGTTGGCGCTCCATCATCGCGCGCGCTTTCTCGACCACCGGCTCCTGCTCACCCGCGAGCTTGAGCAACTCCAAACCGTTGCGAATCGGTGCCAACGGATTGCGCAGTTCGTGCGCCAGTGTGGCCAGGAACTCGTCCTTGCGGCGGTCGGTCTCTTTCAACTGCTGCTCGATGGCACGCAGCTCCGTCGAGTCGTAGAAGTAGCAGACCACACCGTGTCGACCGTCGGGCATGATCACGCGATGCAATTCCCACTCGTACCCTTCGGTGAGGTCGACGTCGGCGCGAGCTCTCAGGAAGTCCTTCGCGACATACGGCTCTCCCGTGTCCAGCGTGTGCCGAAGGGCGTCGATGATTTCGGCGGCAGTCGGCTCACTCCAGAGAATCCGGATGGTATCATCGAACGCGCGACCAACCACCGGACGGATGCTGGCGAAGGCGCCGGACTCCGAGCGTGTATTCACACTGGCGAAGCGGAAGTCGGCATCCACGAGGTAGATGCCGTACGGGCATTGCTCCACCACAGCGTACAGCGTGCGCCGATTGCGCTCGACGGCATCGGTCAGCAGTTTCTGCTCTGTCACGTCCTGAATGACGCCGTGCACGCCGATCACCCCGCCGCCAGCGCCGTACACCGGGTAATAACTGGCCAACCAGTAAAGCTCGCCGGTGTGCACCGCCATCGCGCCGTGTAGGTCGAGCCCCAACAGCGGCTCGCCGGTGCGTAGCACGTGACGAAGCGCGCCCTCGAACTGTCCCGCCAACTCCGGGGGCAACACCTCGCTCACCGTGCGCCCGACGTGCGCGTCGATGCTTCGCCCGGTGATGCGCGCGGTCCACGCATTCACCCGCACGAAGCGCAGCGCATCGTCGAACTGAAACAGCCCCGTCGGCACCGTCTCATACAACATGTCCATTTCACGAACCTGTTGCGCGATCGTCTCTGCCGCGCCCTTGCGCGCGGTGATGTCCACCGCCGCCAACACCGCCGAACGCGCACGTCGGATACCGCCCACGTCCGAGAACAACGCCTGCTTCTTCACCTGCAGCCAACGAATAGAGCCGTCAGGACGAACAACGCGATGCTCCATGGCGAAGCACCCGTCACCGTCCGGCTCGAGACATGCATTCATGCGCCGCATGATCTCTTCGTGGTCGCCGGGATGGATGCGCGCGTGCAACACGGTGCGGCGCACCGGCACGCCTGCCTCCAGCCCGAACATCGCGGCCGCGGCACTATCCGGCGTGGCGCTGTCCGTAAGGTAATCGATGGCCATGATGCCCAGTCCGGCCACGTCCATCGCGAGCTGCAAACGGTCCTGCGTGACTTGCAGCGCTGCCGTGCGCGCCTGCAGAGCGCGTGTGATGGCCCACCGCTCGGTGGCGTTTTCAACCGCCCTGGTGAGCCCTCCTGCGGTCATCCAGTTCTTCGCGATGAAGTCCTGCGCGCCAGCCCGCAGCATCGACGGCCCGAGTCGCTGGTCGGCCACGCCGGTCACCACCAACACCGGGCACACGGTCAACCCGTCGGGGCCGATCATGGCCGCCAACATTTCCAAGGCTTCGACGTCGGGGAGGAGGTAGTCGAGCACCACACAGGCCGGCGGGCCAGTCATGACATCGAGCACAGCACGCAACCCCGCTGACCCGGTCTCGGCTTCGACGAACTCGTACCGACGATCCGACCCCTTCAGCAACAGACGGCGAATCTCGTTTCGGTCATCCGGACTGTCGTCGATGAGCACGACCCGACACACCAGCGCGGCCGTGGCTGCACGCGTCGTCGTCATGAGCGGCCCCCGTCTGCGCCGGCCAACTCGACGCGACCGCACCAATAGCCGACGACATCGATGACGAGTTGCAGGTGCTCCGGATATTCGACGGGCTTCACGTGATAGGCGTTCGCTCCAGCGGCGTAGCAGACGTCGATATCGGTGGAACTGGCCGAGGTGCTGAACACGATCACGGGAATCGATTTCAACGCAGGATCTGCTTTCAACTCCGCAAGCGCCTCTCGACCGTCGGTCCCCGGCGTGTTCAAGTCCATGAGCACGAGCACGGAGCCGCCGGTCGGGAGCTCGCGAAGAACCGCCAGGCCAGCTTCACCTGTGGTCGCTCGTCGCACGACGGGGTGCAATCCGGTACGCTCGACGGCCTCGACCACCGTGTCGAAGTCTTCATCCGTATCCTCGACCACGACCAGCGTGACGGGATTCGGTCGCGTCAACGCCATTAGGTCGGCTCCGGGGATGCCAAGGTGAAGTACACCGTCGTCCCCTCGCCCAGAGACGAGTCGAGCCACACCTGACCATGATGTCTCCCGACGAGCTTCTGCACGATGGGTAGCCCGGCGCCGGTGCCCCCACCGTATTCGTCTCGTCCATGCAACCGCTTGAACATTTTGAAGACCTGCTCGAAGTGTCGCGACGGGATGCCGATACCGTTGTCCCGCACGTAATAAATCGTCG
>Ga0105048_10005274_pt1 | contig 20923 bp, 18 predicted proteins | sample MAT05_FD_78382 | JGI IMG/M metagenome (GOLD analysis project Ga0105048, IMG submission 78382) | Freshwater microbial communities from Lake Fryxell liftoff mats and glacier meltwater in Antarctica - MAT-05 | ecosystem: Environmental > Aquatic > Freshwater > Ice > Liftoff microbial mat | place...
CCGTCGAATAGGGCGCGCTCACGTCTTCGGCGCCCAGGTTCGCTCCGTTGAGGCGGAACTGAACACCGGTTATCCCCGTATTGTCGGACGCGGTCGCCGACACCGTGATGGTATTGCTCACCGTGCTGCCAGCCTGGGGCGCAGCGATCGCCACGACGGGAGGTGTGGTGTCCGCGGGGGGTGGTGGGGGTGGGGGGCTGCCGACCGGGGTAACCATGTCGGCGGCAATCTCCGCGGCGGAGAGCGCCCGGTTGTAGATGCGCACATCATCGATCGAGCCGTTCATCACCTCGCCATTGCCGCCGTTCGCGCCAATGCGCAGCGGCTGCGAGCTGGTGTTGGTCACGGCGCAGGTCAGGGGCGTCGTGCGATCGAGTGCGCCGTTGAGATAGTGACGCAAGGCCCGGCCGTCGTAGGTCACGGCCACGTGGGTCCAGGTGTTGAGGGGCGTAGTCGCGGTGCTGCTGCGCTGCTGACCGTCGCAGCCGAAAAAGCCAATCAGGTTGCCGGTTCCGCTCTGCCGGTGCATCGACCAGTCGAAGTGGGGCGCCGCGTGGCCGGCGCGGGCGGGCTTCAGGACGATCATCTGCCAGGTGCTGTTGGAGCGGGGATAGATCCACGCCGAGAGCGTCGCACTGCCACCCTCAAGGTTAAGTTCCGGAACGTAGGACTGGGCCACTACCCGGTCATTGTTGGCGTCAAAGGAAAGCGCTGTGCCCGAGCGACCTGGCGCCCACGCAGCACCATTGATCAGCGTCATGGTGTGGCCATTGCTGGACATGTCAGCCAGTACCAGCCCGCTGCCGGCATCGAAGGAGTACTGAGCTAAGGGTCCTGCAGGCTGGGCTTGTGCGGCCGTCAGGGTGCATGCTGCAAGCGCGAGCGTCGCCAGCAGAAACGGTTCGTGACGGCGCCACTCGGATGAACTCATTGCCGGCTGTCCTTGTGTTGAATGCGGATTCACGGCGGGTCATCTGCCGGAAAGAGAACAAGATTAGGGAGCAGACATTAACCAGACGGGCCCATCGCGTCCGTGCGCTACCGCACCTGCCGCCAGCGAATGTGATGCTCATTCAGAGTTTCGAACTCGACCTGCCGTGTTGTGATCGGTTCGGTAATGCTGCCTGCAGGGCGACTGGCAGACGAGCACGTCCAGGGGCACGCCCAGTGCCGAGCCCGGCGGTCGCCTCCACGGCTGTGGAGACGGCAGCGTTCCCCGTCAACAATGTCGACGGCTGGGTCTGGGCTTGCTGCTCTCTTGAGCGGGTTGGCAATAAGCAAAATTTGCCTGAGACTGTTTCCTTATGCTCCCTACCCGCCCCTACGTCGGCTTCTGGAACCGGACCGCAGCCGCGCTGATCGATTCAGGTCTGATCCTGGTTATCACCCTTCCCCTCCGGCAGCTGTTCTCCGGTGCTGAGCCCGGCGGATCCCGCGTGGGGCTGCCGAGCGTCTGGGATCTCCTGGTGAGCTACGTGCTCCCGGCTGTAGCGATACTTGTTTTCTGGAAGTACCGGTCGGCGACGCCGGGCAAGCTGTTCATGTCAGCCGAAATTGTTGATGCCCTGTCGGGCGGCAAGCCGAGCACCCGGCAACTGGTCTTGCGTTATCTGGGCTACTACGTCTCGACGGTGCCCCTGTTGCTCGGGCTGGTCTGGGTCGCCGGTGATTCCCGGAAGCAGGGCTGGCACGACAAGCTGGCCGGCACCGTGGTGGTGAGCACAGTCCCCGCTGCCGGGACGGAACGCTACGCGCCGACCTCCGCGCTGACCTACCTGCTGTGCGTGCCGATCCTGCTGGCCGTGCTCGCCCTGGTGATCGTCCTGGTGGGCTTGGCGCTGAATCCCGGCCTTTTGCCCACGGCATTGCGCGACCTGCGCTAATCTGTCTGCGCATGCTCATTCTCTACGGCATCAACCTCTCGACCTTCACCCGTAAGGTGCGTCTTGCCCTCCTCGAGAAGGAGCTGCCGCACCGGCTGGAAATCGCCCCCATGGGCTCGCCGAAGGTGAAGGCCCTGCACCCGCTCGGCAAGATTCCGGTGCTTGAGGATCAGGGCGTTGCGATTCCGGATTCCTCCGTGATCATTGCCTACCTGGAGCGGGCGTATCCAGATTGGCCCCTGTACCCGGCCGGCGCCCCGGAACTGGCCCGGGCGCTCTGGCTGGAGGAGTACGCCGACACCCGCCTCCGGGAAGCCACCCTCACGTTCTTCTCCGAGTACGTGGTGAAGCCGGTGTTCCAGGGTAAGCCCGCCGATACAGCGGTCCTGGCTGCTGCCATCGGCCCCCGGGATGAGGCCTTCGATTATCTGGAAAAGGAGCTGCCGGCCAGCGGCCCGGCCGTCGGAGGCACACTTTCGGTAGCCGACGTGGCCCTGGGCGCCCAGCTGATCACCTATTGCCAGGGCGCAGGGGCCATGGATGCCGAACGCTGGCCCCGGCTGGCGCGCTACCTCGCGGCATTGCTCGCCCGACCTCTCTGGGCCACTGTCCATCGGGAGGAGGAGTCCGCCCTGCAGGCAGCCCGGGAGCGCCGCCAGCGCTAGACTGCACCAACCTATTCACCCACTGTCAGGAGAAGTCCCCGTGAGCATTGCGCACAAGTGGCTCGAGCAAGAGCCCTGGCCCACCCAGGTGATGCCCAAGAAGCTGCTGGAAAGCCGCATCGAACGGGTGATGACGCTCACCAATATTGGCTACCTGGGCACGGTGCGGAAGGATGGCTCCCCGATTGTCAGCCCCGTTGAGTTCTACAACGACGGCTTTGCCCTCTACATCTTCCCGCAGCCGAACAGTCCCAAGGTCCATGCGTTGCGCCGGGACCCCCGGCTGAGCTTTGCTATTGCCAACCCCATGGCCGGCTGGGCCTGCGTCATGGGTGCACAGTTCTTCGGCAAGGGCACGCTGCTTGACGTGGATACTCCGGAATGGGAGCACGGCATGAAGGTCTTCAAGTGGGTCTCGTCCAGCTTCGAACTGGGCAAGATCAACGCGCGACCGCCCCGGGGCCAGCTGCTGCGGATCGATCCGGACCGCATCGTCTACACGGAGCACTTCATGCGCAGCGAGGGTTACGCCCCCCGCCAGATCTGGACCCCCGGTGGTGACGCGCCGAAGGTTGTGCCAGGCCGCAACGCACCGATCTAGGCATGTTGCGAACTGACTTGCCAGCCATCTACCAGAAGGCCGGACAGCGCTATTCCGGGCCGCGCTTCCGCGCCAAGCTCGCCCGGGCTGCCCTGGCGGCGGGACGGGAAGTCGTTGAGAAAGCCCTCTGGCTGTACTTTGCGGCCCAGCGCCCCGAGACGCCGCGCTGGGCGAAGGTCGCTGTCTATGGGGCCCTCGCCTACTTCATAGTGCCGCTGGACGCGATCCCGGACGTGGCGCCCCTCGCCGGCTACACCGACGATCTTGGCGTGCTGGCCCTCGCCGTGGCCACGATTGCCCGATACATCAATGGCCCCGTCAAGGACCAGACCCGTCGGGTTCTGGCCCGCTGGTTCTGATTCAGGCTTCGAGCACCAGGAACGCCCAGAACGGAATCCCGAGAACACTCCAGCTGGCCGATGCGTCGCTCAGGATCTCGATGAGCGTGTCGAAGTCGTCGTCCCCCGCCGCCCGAAAATCCCCCAGCTGTTCGAAGATCAGGACGTAGCCTCCGGCTTCGCGCCAGCTGAAGTCGGTCAGGCAGTCTGAGAGTGCATCCCAGTTCTGGCCGAACCACGCGGGGAACTGCAGTTGTTGGCCGAGGCGGGCCAGGACTTCGCCACTTTCCGTGCACCCGGCGAGGCTGACCCGGAACACCCCGAACCCGCGTCCTGCCGCCACGTCGACGAGGTCGGGGATATCGTGGGCGGGCAGGCTGAACACGCCGGCCTGGTCGGCCTGCGGCAAGGTCTCCATCAGTTCCTCGCGCTTCATCGGGATCAGTTGTCCCCCGGACTTACGGCCCGGAAGCTGCGGTAGTGGTCGTCGGTGTAGTACCAGACTGACGGCGGCGTGCCGCCGGCGACTATCCGGCGCGCCCCCCGGTCGGGGGAGCCAGGGGTTGGCACGGTGTACTCCCGGTAGTAGCCCCGGGGTGCCGCCGGGAGATTCTGTTCCCGGTTCCGAAACTCGCTGCCATCTTTACGGTAGGGAAAAGGTCCGCCCCGTGTGATCAGCTCCAGAGTCTCCCGGGCTTCGACGGGGACCGGCGGCCGGGTCTCTGCCTGACGCTGCCACAGAGTGACGGCGCCAATCAGGATGACCAGCAGGGAAATCAGCAGGCGTCTCATGCGTCGCATGCTACCCCGGCGTGGGGCTCAGGCCAGCGACTTGATTGCGTGATAGATGCCGGGTTCGGCAGGGACCGCCGGGTGCGGGTCCCACCGGATCGTCCGGCGGAGCGACTCGGGAAACTCCATGGGCTTAAGTCCCGCCTTGCGAGCGGCAGTGCCCAGGCGCAGCTCACAGAAGACGTCGTTGGTCGTCACGTGATCCACAATGCCCTGCAGCCCGTGATGGGCAAACAGCATGCCCGCGACAGGGGTCAGCGCCGCTGCGAAGGGCTGATCCGCGGTCGGCAGCAGGCCGATATCCCGAAAGTGGTACCACTCCCGGGCGATGTCCTCCCCGCCAACGGTGTCTCGGCCTTGCCCGGGCAGCCAGGCGTTTCTCGCCGCCACGTCTGCATCCCAGACCTCGCGGTAGGCGTCGGCGACATCCACGGTGCAGAGACAGTCGTACTCCAGCAGCAGGTAGCGCTTCGCCGTGACAGTCCGGTGCAGGAACCAGCGGTACAGCATGGTGTCGCAGCGGCGTCGCGGCCCTGTAGCGGGCCACGGATCGGGAAATGACTTCACGTCCACCGAGCCCGGCAGGTACTCGGGGACGTCATCCGTGATGGGAATAATCTGGTGGGCCGCGTTCGACTTCCGGAGCGCCTCGTAGTGTCCCAGCGTGAGTTCATCGCAGCGGTGATAGGCGAAGAGGATGCACAGTTCATTGCTCATGGCAGGGATTGTAACGAGACCTCCCGGGTGCGCGGTTGCAATCCCCAGGCCTCGGCCACGCGTCCCGCCGGCGCCCGGCGGTCAAGTCGCCAGACGAGATACAGGTAACCCAGCACCGCAGCGACCGTGCCGATGACGAAGGTGGGCCCGTAGCCCAGTTCGTCCGCAAGAAGCGCTGCCGTGAAACTGGCCAGTGTGCTCACCAGCACGACAACACTCGCGAGCAGCGTGTAGTCAGTGCCCGCGTGCTCCGGCTCAGCGGCATCCATCATCAGCGTGAAGAGCGCCACCGTGGCCATCGTGCCGATCACGCCCTCCAGCACCGTGGCCGCCCAGAGCAGTCCCACGCCACCGGCGCCGAAGGCGGCGGCGATGTACAGTGAGAAGCAGGCCGCCTGCGCCAGGCCGCTGGCGAGCAGGGCTCGCCGCCGGCCTGCCGCGAACACGAACCAGCCGCCGAACAGGGCACCGATGAAGCTGGTCGTCGAGCCCACGGCGCCTTTCATCAAGGCAATCGTGGTCAGGCTCAGACCCTGGTCAACCAGGAACGGCCCGAGGAGGGATGTGACCATCTGATCCCCAAAGCGATAACAGAAAATCAGGCCGGCAACCGCGAGCATACCGGGCTGCAGGGCGCGCTGGACCCAGGCAAGGGCAAGCTGCGGGGTGGCGATGTGTGGCACGTCGGCGGCGGGGAGCGGCTCCCGCATCCGGATGACAGGCACGATCGTGAGGGCGAGGAGCCCCGCCATGCAGAGGAAGGTGGCGCTCCAGCTGGTGCGGGCATACAGCCACAGCAGCAGCCCCCCGCCCAGGATCATCCCGAGCCGATACGCTCCGACCTGGACCCCGTTGCCGAGACCCCGCTCCCGGGCATCCAGCAACCGGACGGCGAGGCCATCGGTGACCACATCCTGGGACGCGGCGATGAGATTGAACAGGAACGCGGCGGTGAACAGGAGGAGGTAGTTGCTGGCCAGATCAACCTGCGTCAGGAGCAGCGCGGCGGCAAGCGACGCGAACTGCAGGGCCAGCAGCCAGCCGCGCCGCGTGCCCCGGTGGTCGAGCACGGGAGCCCACAGGAACTTGAAGGCCCAGGGTAGCGACAGCAGACTCAGCGCACTGATGGCCTTTAGCGACAGGCCCGCATCCCGCAGGAGCACGGGGAGTGCCAGGCTAAAGAAGCCGAAGGGCAGGCCCTGCGCGAGGTAGAGCGCGGCCAGCAGGGTGGCCTTGCGGGTGCGGCTGACGGGCAGGAGATCGGTCACGAGGTTTGTGCACCAACTGAGCGGCCTGGGGAGCCCACTGCCACCCCGGGGTTTGCGAGTATGGCCGCGCCGCGTTACAACGGGCCCATGAAACGGAAAAAGCAGGCCGCCAGGAAGACACCGGCCCCGGCCTCAACCCGGGCGCGGGCCCGCCCGCGGGGGGCCCGCGCCGGTTCCCAAGTCCTGCCGCCCGTCTCCGAGCGGCGGTCTTTCGAGGGCGGCTGCCACTGTGGCGCCATCGAGTTCACCTACGCCACGACACTCCCGCCGCCCCGGTGGCCAGTCATGCTCTGCCAGTGCTCATTCTGCCGCGGCCACGGCAGCCGCTCCACGTCGGACCCGTCCGGCGAACTGCAATTCCGTTTCGAGCGCCCCGAGTTCCTGCGCCGCTATCGCTTTGCGCTGCGTACGGCCGACTTCCTCATCTGCAAGGAGTGCGGCACCTACGTGGCTGCCGTGCTGCTGTCGGGCCGGGGGGCCCAGGGGGTGATCAACCTGAACACGCTCCGTGCGCCGCCCAAGGGCCTGCGCGCCGGGAAGCCGGTGAGCCACGACGGCGAGTCCGGCGAAGGCCGCCGGGCGCGGCGGGTGCTCACCTGGACGCCGGTCGTCGGGCCCGTCTGAGCCACTTGCAGGCAAGGTATGTGGCGCATGACCAGGTTCAACGACTGCTGCAAACGGTTACCCCCATGAGCGTGCGCAATCTCCCCGCCGCCTACCAGCTCGAGGCTTCCATTCTTAAGGAGATCGACCGCAGCTTTGCCGCCGAACATCGGGACTACGTCATCACGAAGCTGGCGAACACCGGCCTCCCGATGGGTGCCGTCGCGCCGCCGCCCCGGGTGCACGCGGCGATCCTCTGGTTGGCGAAGGGCGACCTTGTGAAGTTCGACGAAATCCTGGCCGGCGCTTGTGCCGACTGGCGCGACACGCTCGTCGCGGCCGGGTTGGCCAACCAAGGCTGGAAGCTGGTGCTCGAAAAGCGGGGCATCGGCTGCAGCAAGTGGCCGGTGGGCCCCACCTGAGAGGCACCGGGTTTGCAATCTGGCAACTTGTGCGGCGCCGCCGCACAAGTTGCCAGATTGCAAACCCGGTGCCTCTCAGAAAGCGGGGATGCCGGTCTGGGCGCGGCCCAGGATGAGGCCATGAATGTCGTGGGTACCTTCGTAGGTGTTCACCGTCTCCAGATTCATCATGTGCCGAATCACCTGGTATTCGTCGGAGATGCCGTTGGCGCCGTGGATGTCCCGGGCCGCGCGCGCGATGTCCAGCGCCTTGCCGCAGTTGTTGCGCTTGAGCAGGCTCACCACCTCGTGGGGCAGGCGCCCCAAGTCCTTGAGCCGGCCCGCACGCAGGCAGCCGGCGAGCCCGAGGGCGATTTCCGTCTGCATGTTCGCCAGTTTCAGCTGGACCAGCTGGGTTGCCGCCAGCGGTTTGCCGAACTGGTGCCGTTCCAGGGCGTAGTCCCTGGCCGCGTGCCAGCAGAACTCCGCTGCGCCCAGCACGCCCCACGCGATGCCGTAGCGGGCGTTGTTCAGGCAACCGAAGGGCCCCTTCAGTCCCGTTACTCCGGGCAGCAGCGCCGCGGTGGGCACAAAGAAGTCCTGCAGCACGATCTGGCCGGTAGTAGAGGCGCGCAGCGACATCTTGTTTTTCAGCGCCGGCGTTTCCAGCCCTGAGCCACCCCGTTCGAAGAGGAAGCCACGGATCGTGTCGGTGTCGTCCTTCGCCCACACCACGAACACGTTCGCGATCGGGCTGTGGCTGATCCAGGTCTTGGTGCCAGTCAGGGTCCAGCCGCCCTTCGCCGGCTTCGCGCGCGTGCGCATCGCGCCGGGATCCGAGCCCGCTCCCGGCTCGGTCAACCCAAAGCAGCCGATGAACTCGCCGGTGGCGAGCTTCGGCAGGTAGCGATCCTTCTGGGCTTCGGTGCCGTAGGCGTGGATGGGGTGCATGACCAGCGACGACTGCACGCTGATGGCAGAGCGGTAGGCGGAGTCCACCCGCTCCACTTCCCGGGCAATCAGGCCGTAGGCCACCGATGACACGCCGGCGCAGCCATAACCCTGAATGGTCGCGCCCAGCAGGCCCACTTCACCCATCTCCCGGAGAATGGCCAAGTCAAAATGCTCCTGCCGGTTCGCCTCGATCACCCGGGGCTGGAGTCGGCCCTGGGCATAGTCCCGGGCAGCATCCCGGACCAGGCGTTCGTCGGCCGTCAGCTCGTCGTTCAGCGCCAGGGGGTCTTGCCAGTCGTAGGGGGATTGACTCATCAGCTTTCCCATTCGGTGCACGCCTATGATATCCACTGTATCCGTTCGCTTGTCGGTCTGCCCATGACCTCGATCTCCCACTACCCCAATCTCCCGCTGGATGCCACGCCGAGGCAGAGCCGCGGCGCGGACGGCCCGGCATCCACGCTGCAGCCCTTCGCGCCCGGCGATGTCTTTGTTGGAGCAACGCTGCTGAACAGCCCCACGGACGACCACGCGGGCCGGGGCCGGATCCTCCAGTTCGACGCGGATCTGAACGCCAAGGGCGTCCTGTGGGTCGAGGGCACGACCCACCTCATCTACGGCCTGAACTTTGCCCCCGACGGGACGCTCTGGGCCCAGGATCCCTGGGCCTGGACCACGGTCCGGGTGGAGCCGTCGGGGCGCCAGTTGCCCAACCTGCAGTTCGACATGCGCGCCTTCTCAAAGGTGCACTTCATGGCGGATGACACGCTGCTCTTTACCGAATCCCTGGACGGAGATCACCAGCCCGAACCGCTGACGACCCGTCACCCGCCGTTACCGGGTCACCGGACACACCTGGGCGATGGCGATCTCTGGCGCTATACCCCCGACGGCGAACTGGTGGAAATCTGCGAGCCGGAGGTCCACGGGGGCATGAGCGGAAGCATGGGGGTGACGCACTCGGTGCTGTCGTCGGACCAGAACCGGCTCTTCTATGTCTCCGAGACCGGGCCGCGCCTGATGCAGTTCGATCTGACGAACGGTTGCCAGCTCACGGACCTGCGCCGGGGCACGGAGGGCGACCGGACGATGATGCACTTCGACCTGTCCCTCACCCCGGACGGCACGCTCATGGTGTGCATGGGGAACCGGGTAGATTCGCTCACGCAGGATGGGGTGTGGCTGCGGACCTTCAGGCTGCCTGGCTTCGGCTGGTCGATCATCGACGCCCGATGCGGGACCCACGCCTACGTGGGCAACTGGTTCAGCGGCGAATTAGTGAAGCTGGATCTCCAGAGCGGAGAGATAGTGGCGAGGACGGTTGTGGCCGAGAAGTGTATGGCCGGGGTCGCTCAGTACCTGCCGTCAGGCGCGGCGGCGCCTGCCTAGAGCCAGAACGCCCAGCGCAGAGCCAAATAGCCATACTGCCGCAGGCACCGGCACCACGGCGATGCCCGGGCCCACCAGGAACTCCTGCAGGTCGATCGAGTTCTGGATAAGGGGGAACGGCGTGACGACGCGCATGACGCCGCTCCAGTTGAAGCTGTCGTAGATCCCGCTCGTGGCCGCCGCGAACCAGCTGCCCGCGCCGCTGCCAATCAGCGTGTAACCCGGCGCCATGATCTTCCAGATGGCCTCCTGGATATCCGCCTGTCCCGCGTAGTCGTTGCCGGCGAGGGTACCGATCTGGCTGAAGAGCCAGCCCGCCTGGCTGTACTTGGCCAGCGAGGCCGGGGTTGAGGGACTGTTGAACTTGCCCACGGCCCCACCCTGGATCTCGGCGTAGCTGCGGATATCGGCCGTCCAGGTGGAACCGACCTGACTGAAGCGGGCATCGCACAGTCCAAGAATCGTCTCGGAGTCGAGCTGCAGGCCATAGAACCCGGTATAGATTCCACCCCGGTCGACAGAATTGGCGACGCCCGTGAACGTGACGGTGGCCGCGTTGGCCGCCCCGCCGAGTATCAGCGCAGCAGCCAGGAGGCAGTGCCGGACCGACCGGCGCGCAAAGGTCTTCATAAGGGTTTTGACGATCATGATGCTGAAACACGTGATTTTTCAGCGCTCAAGTTCGCACGCTTGAAGGACTTTGCGGGACGTTTGTGACTTAATCCCGAATAAGCCCGCGGGTCTGCGGGTTCCGTCGCGTCTTAACGGCCAGGACCTAAAGCTTCAGCGGCTTTAAATACCCCGTCATCTCCAGATAGCCGCGCCCCACGGGCCGGCCACCCTCGAGCAAGGTGCTCGCGCCTTCCCAGTACACCGCGCCGGTGGTCAGACGGGAATCCAGCTCCTGGTCCGGCATGAGCGGCTCGGTATCGAACGTCCGCTCGCCCACCTGAATGCGCTGGGCGATGGGCCAGGACGCGCGGCTGCGGGCGGACGTCCAATGGCGTAGTGGTGTGAAGCGAACCGTGGCAGGGTCGACCAGGCGCGTCTCGCCGGACGGGCTGTGGAAGGCGGCGTAGCGCTGGAGCGGCGCTTCATCGGGAGGGGCGCCCTGGCGCCGGATCTGAAAAGCCAGCAGCGCGCTGCCGTCATCGAGGTTCATGCCGATCCAGTCCCAGCCCGCGGCATCCGGGGACAGGGCGGCGCTGGACCACTCGTGATCGAGCCACGCGACACCCTTCATGAGCGTAGGAGCGCCTTTAGGCGCGAGATCGCTGGAGGAATCGCCGGAGGATTCGCGGGAAGAATCGCGCCTGAAGGCGCTCCTACGGGCGAAGATCCGGACTTCCGCTTCAACCTGCAGCTGCGGCCTTGAGTAGTAGTAACTCGCCTGCGTCGCTAACGGGCCTTTTCGCGACACGCCATCCTCACCCTGCAGCCAGGGGGGTCCCTGGCCGGCGGCACGGAAGTTCAGCGTGAAGTCTCGCGCCGCGATCTGTCCCACGTAGGTATCGGTCCGTGCGTCGCGCTTGAGCGACCACCCATCAAGGCGCACCTCCGTATCGCCGGTCGCCGCCTGTACCAAGTCAAAGCCCGTGCGGGCAATGCGTTCGTCGAGCAGCAGCTTGCCTTCCCCCGGGCGCGCCAGCGCCGCGTGGGCAATCACCAGCTGGCGAGCCGCGAAGACGCTCGGATTGGCCGGATCCACGTCGGTGCGCACGCGGAAGAAGGTGACCTGAAACCCCAGCGGCCGCGAGGCATCGCCCAGCCAGCCCGTCAGGTACCACCACTCGGTGCGGAAGTCCGGGTGGGCGCCGAAGTCTGCCGGGAAGCGCAGCGCGCGTGGCACTACATCCGGGAAAGTGACGACGGCTCCGCGCGCCGGCGCAGCAAGCGCACCGAGGCTGAGCAGCAGGTGCCGGCGACTCAGCATCACCAGTCCTCATGCACGGCGCGGAGCGGGCTCACGCCCGTGGCGCGCCGGCCAGCGAGCGCGGCAGTGACAGTGGCGCAGAGGAGCAGGGCGATGGACAGGCCAGCGATCAGCGCCGTCGGCACAGCGAAGTCCATGGTCCAGTGGAAGGACTGGCGGTTGACGACCCGAATCAGCACCAGCGACACGAGCAGGCCCGTCACCAGCCCGACCAGAAGTGCATGCCCGGTGGCCAGGGCACCCTCCAGCGCGAAGACGCGGAGTACCTGGCTGCGCGTGACGCCCACATGCCGGAGCATGCCGAACTCCCGGGTCCGGGCGATGGCCTGGGCCGAAAACGTGGCGGCAACGCCGATCATGCCGATCAGGATGGCAGCGATCTCCAGCACATAGGTCACGGCGAAGCTCCGGTCGAACACCCGCAGGCTGAGCGCGCGGATCTCACCGGTGGCGTTGAACTGCACGGCGTCGCCCGAGGGCACGGTCTTCTGCAGGTCGCGAATCACGTCGTCGGCGCTCGTGCCCGGGCGCAGCCAGAGCGCAGCCTCGGTGCGGGTGCGGTCGCCGGTCAGCCGCTCGTAATCCTCGCTTCGCAGGATCACAGAGCCGAACTGCCGGGCGTAGTCCCGCCACACTCCCGCTACCGTGAAGGTCTGGACCTGGCCGGCGAGGGGCAGCGCCAGTGACTGGCCGGGTTGGGCGCCATAGAGTTCTGCCATGGCCTCGGACACCCAGACAGGAAGGGCCCCCGCGGGTACGGCGGCCTCAGCGCCGACGAGGGGCAGCAGCTCCGCAGCACTGGCCAGGTCCACCGGGCGCGCGATGATGGCCACCGCCGCCCTGTCGGGTGCCAGCGTCACGCTGGTGGCCCGGGAGAACTCCACGCGAGCCACGCCCGCGTGCCCCGCGATGAGCCGCAGGTCCTGCGCAGAAAAATGCGTATCGGTGGTGAACTGGCCGATGCGCGCGTAGACGTCGGCGGGCAGCACGCGGATGAGCCAGTCTTCCAGCGAGCCGCGGAAGCTGCCCACCATCGTGCCCATCGCGACCATCAGCCCGAAGCTTGCGACGATGCCGGCCATGCCGATCGCTGCGCCGCCGGGCGCCCGCGCCAGCCGGTTCGCTGCCAGCAGCAGCATGGGCCAGCGGGTGCCGAGTGCTGAGCGCTCGAGCCAGCGGGCAACCGGCCGGAAGGCGAAGCCGGCCAGGCGCGGTTGCAGGGCGATCACGCCGATCAGGAGGCAGCCGATGGCCAGATAAGCTGCCAGCGATACTCCCCCGATCGCCGGCAACCAGACCAGCACTGTGGCCACGGCGATCAGCAACAATCCAGGGGCGAGGCGGCCGAGAGGCTCCAGGGCGTCCTCCTCTGCACCCGACCGGAGTGCCGGCGCGATCGCCGCGCGGGCCGCTTCCCGGGCGGGGACCAGGCCACCCGCGATGGCAGCGCCGACGCCCAGTGCCGCGTAGCCAGCGGTCATGGCCGGTGGCAGCACCAGTAGTGGCCTGAAGCCGCCGAAGCCGCCGCTACCCAGGTCGCCGCCGAGGGCGCCGAGGACGGCCTGCGCAATGCCGATCCCAAGCACCAGCCCGAGCGCGCTGCCAAACACACCGATGGTCGCCGCTTCAGCCACCAGCAGCCACTGCAGCTCCCCGGCGGTCACGCCTGCAGCCCGCAGGTAGGACAGCTGTGGCCGACGGGCCAGCGTCGCCTGAACCTGCAGCGAAAACACCAGGAAGCTGCCGGTGAACAGCGCCACCAGTGCCAGCACGTTGAGGTTGACCCGGTAGGCCCGGGAGAGGGTGGCAAGGCGGGACTCAGCAGCGTCCGGCCCGGCGACCGTGATGCCGGGAGGCAGCGCCAAGGTTGACCGCAACGACTCCACGGTCACGCCGGGCTGCAGCCGCAGATCGATGCGCGTCAGCAGGCCAAGCCTCCCGAGCCGCCATTGGGCAAAGCCGAGATCCATCACGCCGAGCAGCCGGCCGCGCGCGGTGGCTGGCAGGCTGCCGCGGACGATCAGTGTCAGCTGCTCGTCGCCGGACTGCAGGCGCAGTTCGCCGCCAGGCTGCAGCCCGAAGCGCTCCAGCGCGGCGGGGGAGAGGAAAATGCCGTCGGCAAACAGCGCGAAGCGGGAGGTGGGTTCTGCGTCGGCCGCGCGCGCCTGTCCGAACGAATAGTCGGGCAGCAGCTTGGGCGAGACCCAGCCGGCGCGCAGCGCGTCTACACCGAGGATCGGCAGCCGGGCGTCGCTGCCCATGACGAGCACGTCAGTCGCCAGCACAGGACTCGCCAGTTGCACGCCGGGATGAGCCGCCACCCGGGCAAACAGCTGCTCGTCGAAACCGCTCCGAGGACCTTCGATGGCCGCGTCGGCCTCCCCATTCACCTCGCGGAGGGCGGCACTGAATTCTGCCAGGGCTGCGGTGTTGATGAGGCTAACCGCGTAGCCCAGCGCAACGCCCACCGCAATGGCCAGCACCTGCACAACGGTGCGGAGGCGGTGGCTCCGGGCATGGCCGGCACTGAAATGCCACCAGAGCCAGAGCATGGCTAGCCTGCCCGCGGCCCAGGCCGCAGCCGGCCGTGATCAAGCGTCAGCACCCGGTCGGCCCGTGCTGCGGCAATGGCCGAGTGGGTCACCAGCACGCCGGCGGCGCCCGCAGCGCGCACCTGGTCACCCAGTAGAGCAAGGACGGTAGCGGCGGTGTCCGGGTCCAGGTTGCCCGTGGGTTCATCCGCCAGTACCAGTGCGGGCCGGTGGACGAGCGCTCTCGCCACTGCCACCCGCTGGAGCTCGCCGCCGGACAATTGCCGGGGCGGACTTCCGTGGCGCTCGGCGAGACCGACGGCGTGGAGCATTTCTGCCGTACGGTTCTGCCGCTCCGTCACCGTGACGCCGAGGAGTACCAGGGGCAGCTCCACATTCTGGGCCACTGTCAGGTGCGGGAGAATGTGAAAAGACTGGAAGACGAAACCCACCTGGGCCCTGCGCAGGCGCGTGCGGCCATCGTCGTCCAGCGCCATGAGGTCCACGCCACCGATCCGGACCGTACCACTGTCCGGCGTATCCAGGCCCGCGATCAGGTTGAGCAGCGTGGATTTTCCAGAGCCAGACTCGCCCATGATCGCGATGAACTCGCCTTCGCGGACGGCGAACGACAGCGCACTGAGGATCTGGCGGTTACCGTAACGTCGCGCGAGGTCGAGTACTTCGAGGCCGGCAGCCGTCATTCCCTAGTGCCGCAGTGTCTGATCTGGCTCTGGTTCGTCCCCGGCGCCGGCTTCGGGTTCCACGTCGTCAGCGGTCTCAGCGGGCGCGTCGTCGGTAACATCCAGCAGCTTGGCCGGAAGTTCCTTCGCGGCCTTCGCGCCGAGCTTGCGGATGTCGTCGGCCCGGCGCACGAGGTTGCCCTTCCCGGTATGGAGCCTCTTGACCGCCTCGTCGAGGCTGCCACTGGCGAGCTGGACATTCCTGGCCACTTTCTCCAGTTCCACGATGAACAGGACAAAGGCGTCGTGCATGCGGCCCGCCTGCTCGGCGATCTTCATGACGTTCCGGTTCTGGCGCTCGAGCCGCCAGACGCTCTCGACGACCCGGGCAGTGGCCATCAGGGTGGTGGGACTGACGAGCACCACGTTCTTCGCCCACGCCGACTCGTAGAGGCTGGGGTCCATCTGGACGGCCGCCAGGAACGCCGGCTCCACCGGCACGAACATCAGCACGAAATCCAGGGACTCCAGTCCGTACAGGGCCGGGTAGTTCTTCTCGCTCAAGGACTTGATGTGACTGCGCAGGGACGCCAGGTGCTGCTGCAGCGCCGTCTCCCTGGCTTCGTCGGTCTCCGCACTGGCGTAGCGCTCGTAGGCCACGAGAGACACCTTGGAGTCCACGATCAGGTTCCGATTGGGCGGCAGGCGGATCAGTACGTCCGGCTGCTGACGGTTGCCGTCCTCAGCCACGCGGCTGTCCTGAACCTCATACTCGCGGCCGCGGGTCAGCCCCGACATCTCCAGCACGCGCTCCAGGATGATCTCGCCCCAGGTGCCCTGGGTCTTGGCTTCGCCCTTGAGCGCAGTGGTCAGGTTCCTGGTGTCCTGACTCACCTGCTGGTTCAGGGCCATGAGCCGCTTCAGTTCGTCCTTCAGGGACCGGCGCTCGCTCGTGTCGGTGATGTGGGTGTCTTCAATTTTCTTCTGGAAGTCCTTGAGACGCTCCCGGAAAGGATTGAGCAGCTCGTTCAGCTTCGTCTCGTTGGTGGCGGTGAACTTGGCGGTCTTTTCCTCGAGGATCTGGCTGGCAAGGGACTTGAAGGTGTCCGTGAAGCGCTTCTCCGTGTCGGCCAGCACCGCATTCAGGCGCAGATCGTTCTCGGCCTTGCTCCGGGCAGACGCAGCCAGTTCGGTTTCCAGCTCGCTGATGCGGGCAGCGCGTTCTTCGAGGGTCGCTGTCAGGCCCCGCACCCGCGCCCCGGCCTGGCCTTCGTTCTCTGCCTGGGCCACCTGAACCTGCTGCAGCTGGCCGGCGAGGAGGCGGGCCCGCTCTTCGAACACGGCCCGGGGCCGGCTGGCGACGAGCCAGCCCAGGCCCACGCCGACGACCAGGCCCAGCAGGCTGCAGGCAAGAATGACGAGGGTCCCGGAGTCCATGGGGCCAGTGTAGCTGGCCCCGGTGGTAGCAGGGTTACTGGTACCTGCAGCCCGTGCCCACCGGGGTGTAGCCCACAATGAGGTCCGCGCTGTTCACCTCGTAGTGAATCTCGCAATGGGGCCGGTCCGGTTCCACGTAGACCCAGTTGCCGTTGGGGAGCGGGTAGGTTTTCTCCTGCCAGCCGGCCTGGGACGCGCGGCTGGTGGGGCGACGAACAAGGTCCCGGATTACCGCAACGTTCTGGCCAATGACGGCATCTCCATACTCTTTCAGCGTGGGGATCTGGGAAGGGCTGCAGGCTCCCAAGCCGATGGTTAGCAGCAGAAGGCGTCTACCGGGCATGGGTCGTTGTCTCAGTCGTCCAGAGCCACGGCTACGGAAGGCACCCCGTCGAACAGGGCCGGGTAGGTCAGACCCGCGGCAACCGGCATTCCCGGAAAGCTGAGCGAGGAACGCAGCACACTACCGAAGCGGTCGCCGCCGAAGAGATCGAGGCGCACCTGGAACATATCGTGCAGGCCCGCAATCGCATTCATGCCGGGGACACGATTCATGAACCGGCTCAGTCGTCCGCCTTCGCCCGAGAATGTTGCCCCGTCAATCACCGCACGACTCTCCGCAAAATTGTTGGCGCCCTCCATGGGCATGTCGAAGCGCTGTTTGCCCTGAGCTGCGCCGCCCGGGGCCCAGGTCGGGTTGTAGCTGACGATCCGATCATAGGCGTAGGCGAAGCTGGCAGCACCTGCCGAGAAGGCAAAGCCCTTGCGAAACTCGCCGCCGCCGAGCTGGGCTGTCGCACCCCCGACCAGTCCCGACGCGCCGACACGTCCCAGGCTCCAACTATTGCCATAGGCCGCCCCGACAGCCCCAAATCCGACGCCCCCGACGGCACCCAGGGCGGCGCCGCGCAGATCCCCGCCGACTATCGCGCCCGCTGTTGCCCCGCCGGCGATCGCGCCCACGGTGCCTGCCCCGGCCACCGTCGCGCCGGCGGTTGATCCCATGTACCACGCGCTGGCGGCGCCGCCGGTGTAGTACGCCGCGACCGCGGCGAGGATTTCGCGGCCGTATTTGTCGACGACCCGCCGGAAGAGGCTGCCAATGCCACTAACGAGGCGCTTGAAGAATTTGCCGATGCGGCCCAGGAAGAACCCGCTCGGGTCGATCAGGGAGCCGGGGTTGTTGGCGACGTAGGCGTAGCGGTTCAGGGACTGGGGGTTGATCAGGTTGCCCAGCATCGGATCCGGCGCCAGCATCGTGCCCAGAACGGGGTCCTGCAGTCGGCCGTTCATGTGGATGAGGCGCACGTTGTCCAGGTGTTCATGGCCCGTGTAGCCCCGTTCCAGGAACTGACGGTCGGTTGCCCGGAGGTCCGCCAGGTCGGCACTCCCGTTGGGATTCCTGCGCTTGCCAAACACATCGAAGCGCTGAGTCAGTGTTTCACCACCGGCACCCACGACCCGGGTCAGCGTGTCGACGCTGCCCTGATGATCCCTATGCAGGAAGTAGCCGTCTAATAGAGCGGGCGTGTTTTGCTCCACCTGGGAGTAAATGGCCTCTCCATTGGCGAACACGGTCGAGCGGAACCGGCGCTGGGTCCCGTTGACCTCGACCTCGAAGTGCGGGCCGATGTGCCAAGTGGTCAGGGTGTTCGATCCCGTCCGAGCCACCTGCCGGATGCGCTGGCGGTCAGGGCCATAGGTGAACTCGGCGAAATCCCCGGTCCCGTAGTCGATGCGCCGGGGCAGGGGAAACGGGTGCCAGCTGATCGCCTTGCCGTGCCGTGCGGCCATGTTACCGTTCGCGTCGTAGGCGTAGCTGCGAGTTCCGGCGGGGCCACCCGACACTCCGGTGACTGCTCCCGGGTGGGAGCTGGCGTAGGCGTAGGTGCCCACGTCGGACTTCGACAGGATGCGGCCACCCGCGTCGTAGCCCAGAGCCAGCGTCAGTCCGTCGTTGAGTCGGGCACTCAACAGCCGGTTCTGCTCGTCATAGGTGAAGTCCTCCGTCACCCCCTGGCCCAGATCCCGGCGCTGCCTGAGGTTGCCCACCTTGTCCCAGAGGTAACTGTAGTTCTGCCGCTGCGCACTCAGCGCAGCGCCGGTGCGGATCGCCTTCAGGCGGGTACTCGCCCGGTCAAAGTCCCGCTGCTCGTCGATGGCGGTGCTGCTGCCGAGCCGGACCAGCCGTTCCCGGCCCAGTGCATCCTGCTTTTGCAGGTCGTAGAGAGGCAGCCACAGCCCCCCGCCGGCGGACACGTCCTGTTCCACCACGTCCACGTGACCAGCGTCGTAGCGCAAGCCCAGATACAGCCGGGCACCGCTGACAGTGGCCGGATAGACCATCGACGTCACGCGGCCCAGTGCATCCCACCCGTAGTTGGTGACGTAAGAAGTCCCCTCCAGCGTCGTGGTCACAGCGGTGCGGCGCCCAAGGCTGTCGTAGGTGTACTGCTCGGCGAAGCCGGCGGGATTGGTCCCGATGGAGGCCGTCACCCGGCTCGGCAAACCCAGCAGCGGGCCACTGGTTCCGTTGAACTGCCAGCTGGTGAGGCCCTGCCCTGCGTCACTGCGCTGGATGAGACGGCCGAGCTGGTCGTAGGTGAAACTGATGACGTTGGCTGGTGCTGCCGCATCTGACTGGGAAACCAGCTCGCCAAAGGCGTTGTAGTCCGACGTCCGGCGCCCGCTGTCGGGAGAATCTGCTGCGGTTGGCAGGCTCCGCTCGTCGTAGCTCAGCACTGTTCGGGTGCCATTGGCGTCGGTGATGGTGGCGAGGTCACCAAAGGCCGTGTAGCTGTAAGTCGCGGCGCCGCCGGTCGTCGGGGCCACAGCGATCAGCCGTCCCTCCGCATCCAGAGTGTGAGTAGTGACGCGATTCTCCGCGTCCCGCAGGGTGCGGGTGAGCCGGTTCGAGTTCCAGCGCGTACTGGCGCTGCCCCCGGACTCGTCGGCGGGCCGGTCTTCCGACCGTCGCTGGCCGCGCACGTCATAGCGGTTCTCAACCCAGAAGTGGGCTTCACCGGTAACGTATGGCACAGTCTGGCGGGCGAGCCGCCCCAGCGCATCGAACTCCTGCAACTGACGACTGGTCTGGCCACCGGCGAGGCTGGATTCCTGGCCCACGGTGCGACCGTAGGCGTCGTGGATGGAGCTTGAGACGTAGCCGTCGCTGCGCGTGGCCCGCAGCTGGTACTCCCCCCGGGCGCTGAAGCAGGCGCCTCCGCAGCGGTTGTAGGCATAGGTCGTGGCGGGGCCCGCGGTCCGGGCCTCCTGCCGGAGCCGGGCAAACTCGTCCCAGCTCCAGCGCGTCACCAGACCACGCGGCGAGGTCCGGGACAGCTCCACATCCAGTGCGTAGTTCCACTCGGACGTGACGACCGGACTGGCCTGTCCGGGGATCAACGCCGTCTCCGTCTGGGGCCGGTCACTAAAGCTCGGGTAGGTCCAGGCGGTGCGCCGGGCGGCGGCCGGCTGATCGGCGGGGCTCCGGGCGAGCTCGGTCAGCTGGCCCGCGCTGTTCCAGTTACGCGTGGTGACCAGCTGTTTCGCCACAGGTCCCGGCGCGCCCGAGGTCTCCGTCAGCTGTCTGCAGGTTGCCGTGGACCAGCTGTAAAGGGCGGTGCGGGTCGACGCGCTTGCGGACGAAATGTCCCGGGTTGTGTCCACCCGGAGTGGCAGGCCGAGGCAGTGCTGGGCGGTCCGCGCCGTCTCGTCGAATACCGAGGTCACGATCGTGTTGAAGGTGGTGGCGGATGCCGGTGACGACACGGTGGTCGCTTCACGCACCGGCAAGCCATGGTTGAAGTCATAGGTCAGGGTCCGGCTCACGGTGCTGACCAGTTGACCCAGCCCGCCGCCATCCGGGTCGGACTCGTATTCCGCCTGAGTCTCGGACTGGAGATGGGGAAAGTGATAGTCACCCGCCGCATCGCCGGTCGCAGCCGGTTTCGCGTCCGCACCCCAAGTGGGGTTGCGCTCACTCAACTTGCGGCCGTCACTGCGTTCGGTGGTAAAGAGCTCTGGGATGCCGATGAAGGGAAAGTCCTGGCGGTAGCGCACCTCGCTGAACACGGCCACGCCGTGGAGAGCCGCGTACCGGGAGTCAGTGGCACGAATCTTCTCGAAGCCCAGGAATCCCCGGCCCAGTCTGCTCAGGCGGCCGTTCCAGTAGGCGTAGCTGTTGGTATAGGTGCCACCGCTGCCGTCGTTTCCCGTGTAACGCGTCACCACAGGCAGCGGACCGCCCCGCAGGAGGTACTCGCCCGCGGGCGCTGCACCGCTCCGCGTATAGCCGGCGAAGGTGGCGAGCGTTTCATACACCGGTTGAAAAAAGTTGCCCAGCCCATCAGTCGCTGCGCTCAGCAGGTCAGGACGGGGGCCGCTGTGCTTGCGCACCTGCCACCGCCCGGTGGTCTCCGCAAAAACGAGGTCCGGGAGGCCGTCACCCGTCACGTCTACCGGGGCGAGGCGCGCCGTAGTTCCCGGCGCTGGCCCGCCCCCAAGGTCGAAGTAGCGGGTGGCATCCGTGTTGCTGAACGCCTGCCCCTGGCTCGAACCCCCCGCCAGATGCACGCGCCACGTGTTCGCATCGAGTCGGCGGATGAGATCTTCGCGGCCGTCGCTATCAAGATCCGCGGCCCGGACAATCTGGCCGACGGTGGTCGAGAAGCCCGTCGCCTCGGGGCTGGCCAGCGCATTGCCAAGGCTTCGTCGCGTCTGCCACCC
>Ga0105048_10005275_pt1 | contig 20922 bp, 15 predicted proteins | sample MAT05_FD_78382 | JGI IMG/M metagenome (GOLD analysis project Ga0105048, IMG submission 78382) | Freshwater microbial communities from Lake Fryxell liftoff mats and glacier meltwater in Antarctica - MAT-05 | ecosystem: Environmental > Aquatic > Freshwater > Ice > Liftoff microbial mat | place...
ATCTGCTCTAAAATAATGCGCCCGTCGGTGTTGCCGAGGATGGGGTCGGCGGCTCGTTCGGGGTGGGGCATCATGCCGAAGACGTTCTTTTGCGCGTTGCATACGCCCGCAATATTTTCTAAGCTGCCGTTTGGGTTAGCCGCGTCAGTTACGTTGCCCGTTTCGTCGCAGTAGCGGAACAGGACCTGCCCGCTGTCGTTTATGGCCCGGAGTGTATCGGCATCGGTAAAGTAGCGGCCTTCGCCGTGCGCCATTGGAATCTTATACGCCCGCCGTTGCAAATCTGCCGTTAGTAGTGCGTCGGGCGATTCGGGACGCAGATAGATGTTTTTGCAGATGTATTGCTGGTTGGTATTGCGCAGCAACACGCCCGGTACGAGATTGGCTTCGGCCAGAATCTGAAAACCGTTGCAGAAGCCAATAAGGTAGCCCCCCCGGTTGGCGTGGGCAATGACCTCGTTCATAATAGGCGAAAACCGCGCTACGGCCCCCGTGCGGAGGTAATCGCCGTAGGAGAAGCCACCCGGTAGGATTATAAAATCGCAGCCCTGCAAATCGTGGTCTTTGTGCCAGAGTTTAATGACGGGCTGGCCCATTAATTCGAGGGCATCAACGGCATCCTGATCGCAGTTCGAGCCGGGAAATACTACAACACCAAATTTCATAATTGTCTTACTGGTTATTTCTTTGGTAGGTTGGACACTCTTGTCCGACCTACTTCACTTCCACGGGTTGCCCTGCCATTGTGGCCTTTCCGCGCTCGAAGGTCAGGTCGATACGGCCTAAGTTAATCCCGGCGAAACCAACCTGATTGATCCAGATGGGCTGTCCGTCGCGGTTGTTGACCGTAACGGGTGCATCCAGAAATGTGTGCGTGTGGCCGCCAATGATACCGTCGATATTGCGGGTTTGCGCAGCCAGTACGTTGTCTGAAACGGTTGGACCATCATACTTATAGCCGAGGTGCGACAGGCAGATTATGTAGTCGCACTTTTTGTCGTTGCGGAGCGTAGCGGCCACGTCGTTACCGATTTCGACGGGGTCGAGGTACTTTGTTTCGCGGTAGGCACTCTTCGGAATCAGGCCCGCTGGTTGAATCCCTAACCCGAATACGCCCACCTTTACCCCGTCTTTAACGAAGATTTTGTACGGCGACGTTTTGCCGTCCATGACCGTATTCGAGAAATCGTAATTGGCAATGACGAACGGGAAGCGGGCTTTGCCAAACTGCGTCACCATGTTGTCGATACCGCCATCGAAGTCGTGGTTGCCGATGGTTCCGGCGTCGTAGCCAAGCTGATTCATAGCCAGGATTTCCGGCTCGCCATTGTAAAGATTGAAGTACGGCGTTCCCTGAAAAATGTCGCCCGCGTCGAAGAGCAATATGTTTTTCTGTTGCTTCCGAATCTGCCCGATCAGCGTAGCGCGTCGGGCCACGCCACCGCGCCCGGCGTTGCGACTTCCATCCATCGGAAACGGATCGAGTCGGCTATGTACGTCGTTGGTGTGCAGGATAGTCAGCGTGGTGGTCTTGGCGGCTGCGAGGGCTTCGGGCATAACCGAGCCAATGACAGCAGCGGTGCCGAGAAATCTCAAAAATTCGCGTCTATTCGGTTGCAATACGTCCATCAGAAACGGGCTTGATTGGTTGGCCGGTTTTGCCCTGCTGCCGGAAATAGTCGATCAGGGCATCGCGGATGAGGTAGTTGATGTTTTCGCGCTTAACGGCGTCTTTCAGAAAAACGGCGTTGTCGCCCCCGTCGGCCACGTAATCGCTCAGGGCAACGGTATAGGTCTCGTTTGGTTGTAGCGTCCGGCCATTCGTAAACGTTACGTCCTGTACTTGCCCGTTGCGAATTTTGGCCCGTAACCCACCGACAACGAGCTTATCGCCTTTGGCAAAATGATCGAGCAACTGCTTCAGCATATCGCCTGTCATGGTCAGCACCACCAGTTGATTATCGAACGGCATGACCTCAAAAATAGATCCGGTGGTAATGTCGCCGGCGGGCAGGTTATTGCGGATGCCGCCGTAGTTCAGGTGCGATACGTCCAGGGGTTTACCATAGCGTTGGGCGGCCTGTTGTAGCAGGGCGTCGGTCAGCAACTCGTTGAGCGGGCCATCAATCGGTTTTTTTTCGATGCGTCCTGTGCTGCGGGTCAGCACCTCGTTCATGGTGCTGTTCATTTTCTGACGGTAGGGCGTCAGAAACCGCGCCACGCTGCTGTCGGCGGGGGCCGCTGCTGAGTCGATGATGGTCAGGCTAGCCGTGCGGCTGGCTACGTGATATCCGCCGGGCTGGCAGGCCCATAGCCCGGCAAGAGCAAGCAGAAAAACAATTTTTTTCATGGCAACGCAAAGATAGGGCGTTACACCGACCCAACTCACATCAGTTTGCCCGGCAGGACAATTACGGTGCGTTCGGGCTGGTAGGTCACCTTGCGCAGCCGCCCAAAACCACCCACGCCAATTTGCAGCCCAATCATACCGCCCGAAAATGACTGATTACCCAGCAACTGACTGTATGACAGTTTAGCGCGGACAAACAGGAAGCTGCTGCGATCCTCGTCGGGCTGATGGGATTTCTTCCCCATTTTGAAATCATACATAAGCCCGATGGTGGGGGAGTGGCTAATTAACGAAAGACCTTTATAGCGTTCGTCGTCCCGGTCGCGAGGGGTTAACTGGAAAAACCGGTAACCAGCATAAGGAATAAGCCGACTATGGGGCGTGTCACGAACTACCCGGCCAACCCCAATATCGAGTGCCGTTGGCTTGATTTGCATGCCTGTCTCCCAGGTTTGATTTGCCTGCGAAAAACCCGCCCGGATACCGCCCGCATAAAAAGCTGGATGAACCAATATGAGCGTCCGGCCAAACGCCAGGTCGAGTCCTGTAACGCGCCCTGCCAATGGATTTATGGCTTGTGCCACCAGGCCAACCGGCAACGCACCACCACCTCCCACAAAGAAACCGAATCCAAAACTCGATGCGTGGTAGGTCGTGACGAGGTCGGGCGTGGCAAAGAGCCGCTGCACGACTCGCTGCTGCCATAATTCGAGGGCGGCCCGGTCGTCACCCCCGCCGGTTTCGGCCCGGAAACGGTTCACTTCGGCACCCAGTTCGGCGTTGGTCAGGTATTCGATTTGCTTGGCCTGCTGTTTGAAATTGCGCTGATCCACCAGTTCGATCAGTTTGCCCTTCATCTGCCGGGTATGAATCTCCACCAGATCGAACAGCACCTGATTGTACGCCAGCGTCCGCTCGGTCCGGGCCGTTTCGGATACCCACGACAGGTTGCGGAACATCAGGCAGAACGCATCCAGAGCCGGAACGCTGCCAATAGACGTAGGACGGACTTCGTACCCAATCTGATAGTAAAACTCTGACCCACCCAGACCGGGCTGCGCCGGACTGTGAAAATCGGACAGTTCCAGCCGCCGGGTCGCGCTCCAGTGCAGCGTGTCGATGGGAATCTGCACTACTGGTTCACGCAACTTCCGCCGTGCTGACTCACGCTGCCCCGGCTCACGTTGTCCCGATGCGGGTAACGCGGACCAGCACAAGGCCAGAAATAGCACGGTGGTGAGCAGGTGGTTCATTGAAGCAAGTCGCTGAGAAGCAGAGTAAAACCGGGCAGCACAGTTTCGCCGGAGAGTTCGGTAGCAAAGGAAACGGTTTCGGGGGCTGCGTCGGGGCGGTAAATGGTAGTTTGTTGCTCAAATGGATCAATGGCCCAGCCCAAGCGAACGCCGTTTCGCAGGTACTTTTCCATCTTTCTGGGCAGCGTATATTTTTCGCTTGAATCGCTCATAAGTTCAATTACGAAATCCGGGCAAATCTGGGCAAACTTATCCTGTTCTTTCTCCGAAAGCGCGTCCCATCGTTCGCGACTGAACCAGGATACGTCCGGCGCACGAACGGACGTATCGGGCAACGTATAGCCCGCGCTGGAGTCGGCTACCAAACCTGATTTAGTTTTACGATTCCACAAACCAACTTCGATAATCAGGTCGGCGTTTTGCAGACCGGTTTTTGTGTTCGACGGCATCTGGAATACGATTTGGCCATCGGCTTCACGCTCGATGTGGAGAGACGGGTTTGCCTGACAGAAGTCGTAAAACTCGTCATCGGTCAGACGGTCGCCCCTGTGGGCAATGGGGTTGAATTCAAAGACCATAACAAAAGCAGCTATTGGGTTCGATACAGACAAATATAACGAAAAAAAGCGCGGCCCCGTTTGTACGGGAGCCGCGCGTAATTCTGATTCAGGATGGTTCAGACAGTCAGCGTTCCCTCAATGGAGTCGTCGAGGGTTTGGCCGATGGCGGCACCGATGGCTGTTTTCACAAAAGCAATAGCGTTGCCGTGCTTATTGTCCCAGTAATAGCCATCCTGCGTCGTTACGTTGAGGACCGTAATGCGTGGGTCATCGACGCCCTCGGTAAACCACGCTTTGACAATGGGTTCCCAGAGTTCCTTGATGAGTGCCTTGTCGGTCGAGATGGTAGCGACACCATACACACTCAGGAAGTCGGAGTAGTTGGAACCCTGAAAGAGTAACTGAACGCGGTTATCGGCTTGAATTTCGGCATTTTTGTGGCTGTCGTTGGCACTCAGAAACCAGAAGTTGCCTTTATTATCGACTTTCTGCACCGACATAGGCCGGGTTTTCATCGGCTCGCCGGTGGTAAGTTTCGTACAGAAGAAGCAGGTGCTGCTTTTATCGACCAATTCCTTGATTTTTCGGCCCGCTTCCGCGCCAATGAGGTTTTCGTGATTGTCTTCGGGTTGCTGCTTATTGATGCTGTCCATGCTGTTGCTTTGTTTGCAAGTTGAGTATGAAAGACTAACCAGAAAACGAAGCAACCTTCTTTTTACAAGACTAATTTTTAGCCCATAGGCCCTGCCCGATGATTATCCCTTTTTGACCTGTTTTCGCTTTTGCAAGGGTGGTGTCGAAGCGGGAGGAACGCGGTGGTGAGTAGCCTGTTCGTAGGCGTAGCAGAGTTTTATGAGCGTCGGTTCGCTGTACGGTCGCCCAAAAAACTGCAATCCGGCGGGCAAATTGCCGTAGGTGTAACCCATTGGCACCGTAAATGCCGGAAAGCCTGTTGGTGGAGCCAGCGCGTTGTTATTGGTGCCGGACGGCGTATTTAGATCGCCAATAAGCCGGGGCGGGTAACTGAACGAGGGATAGACCAGCACATCGACCTGTGCCGAGTCCATTGCCCGCAGTAACAGTGATCGTAAACGCTGTCGCAGGGCCAGGTTTTTTTGCCAGCCTTTGTGTTGTTCCGGGGCCAGCGTATCAGCATCGACATCGAGCAGCGCCTTTTCGAGATACGGGTGGTATTGCTTCGATTTGATGATGGATGTCAGGGTTTTGTGGGGTGCGTTGGGGCCGAGATTGGCCAGATACACGTTGAAATCACGGCGCAGTTGCGGAATGGTGTCAAATGATTTGTTGAGCGTATCAACCTCCGGCACCCGCAGCGAGTCAACAATAATAGCCCCCGCAGCCCGCAACTCATCAATGGACCGGTTAAACAACGCTACGACCTGCGAATCAGCTTTGGCCGGGGTGCAGAGTTGCCGAAACACGCCGACACGCGCCCCTTTCAGCCCGTCCTTATCCAGAAACTGCCGGTAACTGGCCGCAACTTTACCCTGACTTTGACGCGTCACAGTGTCGGCTTTATCGTAACCCGCAATCACGTCCAGCAGCCGAACGGCATCTTCGACGGTGCGGCAAACAGGCCCGCCCATGTCGTTGGTAAGGGCAAGCGGGGCAATACCGTCGCGGCTGATGAGACCCATTGTACATCGAAACCCAACCAGACTCTGATGCGCTGCCGGACCGCGAATGGAACTGCCCGTGTCGGTACCAAGACCGATGGTGCCAAAATCGGCGGCAACGGCGGCTGCTGTTCCGCCACTCGACCCTGCCGTGGTGCGCCGGGTATCATACGGGTTGCGCGAGTAGCCGGGCAGGATTGAACTAACCGAAAAATTGCCCGTGTAGGCAAATTCGGCCAGGTTGGCTTTGGCAATGATGATGGCCCCCGCTTCCCGCATTTTGCGGATAATAAAGGCATCGTCGGGCGGGATTGACTTTTTCATGGCCAGCGTACCGTTCGTCGTCGGCATATCGTAGGTGTCGTAATTGTCTTTCACGATGACCGGAATGCCGTGCAGCGGCCCCACAAATTTACCCGTGACCCGATACAGCGAATCGAGCCGGTGCGCTTCGGCCAGGGCCTTTGGGTTGACCAGAATAATAGCGTTGATGGATGGCCCCTGTTTGTCGTAAGCAGCAATCCGGTCGAGGTACAGTTGTGTTAGTTTGGTGGCGGTGAGTTTACCGCGTTGCATGGCCGCGTGGAGGTCGGCAATGGTGGCTTCGCGTAGTTTTTTAGGATTGAATGATTGCCCCACGGCGGAGGTGGCAAACCAGATGAGTCCAAGTAGAATTGGGTAGATTCGTTTTTTCATTGATGGAATAGGTTGTGGTGAGTCAATAGAAAAACCAACCAGCCAATTACGTCAAATTTTGAACTCGCGCGACCGAAGCGTTTCTTCACTATATCCTAACCCCCCTATCGCTATCCGTGAAAACCAACCCCGTCTATTCCCTCTTCATATTGCTGTTCGTTATAGGGACAGTCGTCCAGTCCGTAGCGCAAACACCCAGCAGTGCCTTTATAGATCGCTCTCCACTGCCCAATGCGCCCAATTTGGCGGCTCGCAGAACGTTTGGTGTTGGGGTATGAACCATAAATCTGATGCACAAGGATCAGGTCGATGTGCTACATGGGAAAGACGGCAAAAAGACCGCCTGATGGAGCGGTTTGGGCTTTTTTAAATGAAGAGCGTAGAGTGAAGAACCAAGAACGGGCTGACGCAAGATTTGTATGCGTCAGCCCGTTCTTCACTCTACGCTCTTCACTTAATTAATACCGGTACATCTCTGATTTGAACGGACCGTCCATCGGTACACCGATATAGTCGGCCTGCTCCTGCTCGATAGGTTCGAGTTTGGCACCCACGTGGGCCAGGTGCATGGCGGCTACTTTCTCGTCCAGTTTCTTGGGAAGGACATATACCTTATTCTCGTACTTGTCCGAGTTGGCCCACAGTTCGAGCTGCGCCAGGGTCTGGTTGGCAAACGAACAAGACATCACGAACGAGGGGTGGCCCATGGCACAGCCGAGGTTTACCAAACGACCTTCGGCCAGAACGATAATTTCCTTACCGTCGATCTCGTACATGTCCACCTGCGGCTTAATCTGACTCTTGGTGCTGCCGTAGGCTTTATTCAGCCACGCCATATCGATTTCGTTGTCGAAGTGGCCAATGTTGCAGACTACCGCTTTGTCTTTCATCTTGCGGAAGTGCCGCTCTTTGATGATGTTCAGGTTGCCGGTTGCCGTTACAAAGATGTTGGCGCGGGGAGTGGCCTCGTCCATCGGAACAACTTCATAGCCGTCCATAGCGGCCTGGAGTGCGCAAATCGGGTCGATTTCCGTGACCAGCACCCGAACGCCCACGCCCCGCAGCGACTCTGCCGAGCCTTTGCCTACGTCGCCGTAGCCGGCCACAACGGCCACTTTACCGGCCATCATCAAGTCCGTAGCGCGACGGATGGCATCGACCAATGACTCGCGGCAGCCGTATTTGTTATCGAATTTCGACTTCGTTACCGAGTCGTTCACGTTGATGGCGGGCAGGTGCAATGTCCCGTTTTTCATCCGCTCGTACAGGCGGTGAACGCCGGTCGTAGTTTCTTCCGACAGCCCTTTGATGTGCTGAATCAGCTCGGGATATTCATCAAACACCATGTTGGTCAAATCGCCACCATCGTCCAGAATCATGTTGAGCGGCTGACGGTCTTCGCCGAAGAACAGCGTTTGTTCGATGCACCAGTTGAATTCCTCTTCGGTCATACCCTTCCAGGCATACACCGGAATACCAGCGGCAGCAATGGCGGCAGCGGCATGGTCCTGCGTCGAGAAAATGTTACACGACGACCACGTCACGTCGGCACCCAGTTCAACGAGGGTTTCGATGAGTACGGCGGTCTGAATGGTCATGTGCAGGCAACCGGCAACGCGGGCACCTTTCAACGGCTGCGAGGGGCCGTATTCTTCACGAAGGGCCATCAGGCCGGGCATTTCGGCTTCGGCCAGTTTAATTTCCTTCCGACCCCAGTCGGCCAGGGCGATGTCTTTAACCTTGTACGGAACGTAGGTTGACGTTTGCATTTTACAGTTACCAGTTATCGGTTAACAGTTATCACAAACTGGTTCACCGGGTTGAATTCTTTGGAAAGTACAAAATTAACGGCTGACTGTCAGAAACACTAACCGTTTGCTATGTTCGTGTGCAAACCACCGAAAAATTCCATTTTTTGCGGAGTCAGGAGCGGTGCCGCATTGGCTGACAAGTGCCAACTGTTTTTCGTACTTTTGTCTTATCATCACAATCCGACCTGTATCTTGAAAGAATACGGAAGCAGTATCCAGAAATTAGTCGATAACATCGTCAACATCGAGGAAGGCGAAAAGCGAACCCGCTACGCCCACATCCTGATTGAACTGATGCGGCAGATTCACCCCAACATGAAAGACGGGCAGGACTACTACAATAAACTGTGGGATGACCTGTACATCATGTCCGGCTTCCAGCTCCACGTTGACAGCCCGTACCCGCCCCCGTCCGAAGAATCGCTGGGTAAAAATCCCCAACGGGTTCCTTACAATACGCACCGTCTGAAGTTTAAGCACTTCGGCCAGAATATTAACCTGCTGATTGCCAAAGCAGCCGCGCTCGAGGTGGGCGACGAACGGCGGGCATTTGTGTCGTACCTCGTGCGGCAGATGCGGGAGTTTTACAAGATATGGAACAAAGAAGCCGTTGAGGACGAGACGATCTACGAAAGCATCGTTGAACTCTCGAACGGTAAACTACTCGAAGACATCAAGCTCATCCGGGCTGAGGGTCTGGTCGAGTCCACCCCCCGCGAACGTACCGGCGACACCGTGCAGCCGCAGCGCATTACCAACGTCAGCACCCTGAACCTGCGTACCAACCGTACCCCCCGCGAAGGCAACACGCAGCGCGGCAACAATAACCGTAATCAGGGCCGCAATACGGGCGGGCGCAACTCAGGCAGCAGCAACCGCGACGGTAATCAGAGTAATAACCGTAACAACAACAACGGCCCCCGCCGGAGACGGTAAATTGAGTTAAAAACGAAGAACGAAGAACGAAGAACGGGCTGACGCCAACATATCTGCGTCAGCCCGTTCTTCATTCTTCGTTCTTCACTCTTCACTAAAAAATGGCTTCTTTTCAAATTACGGGGGGGCGAACCCTCAAAGGCGAACTTATTCCGCAGGGTGCTAAAAATGAGGCTCTGCAAATTTTGTGTGCGGTGCTGCTCACCAAAGAACCCGTCACCATTCATAACATTCCTGGCATCCGCGATGTGAACCAGCTCATTGACCTGCTGGGTGATTTGGGCGTGTGGGTCACGAAAATTGGTGAAGGATCGTACCGATTTCAGGCCAGCGACGTTAATCTCGACTACCTCGAAACCGACGCCTACAAACGCAAAGCGGCTGGTCTGCGCGGTTCCGTGATGTTGCTCGGCCCGATGCTGGCCCGCTTCAAAAAAGGCCGCATCCCGCGCCCCGGTGGCGACAAAATTGGTCGTCGGCGGCTGGATACGCACTTCCTGGGCTTTGAGAAACTGGGAGCGCAGTTCAACTACGACGCCAACGACGGAGGCTATTATCAGGTCGATGCCAGTAAACTGCGCGGCACGTACATGCTCTTAGACGAAGCGTCTGTGACGGGAACCGCCAACGTGCTGATGGCTGCTGTCATGGCTGAGGGTACGACCACGATTTACAATGCCGCCTGCGAGCCGTATTTGCAGCAACTGAGCAAGATGCTGAACCGGATGGGCGCGAAAATCAGCGGTATCGGCTCCAATCTGCTCACGGTCGAGGGCGTATCGGAACTGAGCGGTACTGAACATACGATGCTGCCCGACATGATCGAGATTGGTTCGTTTATCGGGATGGCCGCCATGACGCAGTCGGAGATTACGATCAAAAACTGCCGGATTCCAGAGCTGGGCATTATTCCCGACCAGTTTAAACGGCTGGGTATTCAGATGGAGTTTCGGGGCGATGATATTTTTATTCCGGCGCAGGAGCGTTATCAGATCGAGAGCTTCCTGGACGGCGGTATGATGACCGTTGCCGACGCGCCCTGGCCCGGCTTCACGCCCGACTTGCTCAGTATCGTCCTCGTTACGGCGGTACAGGCGCAGGGTACGTTGCTCATTCACCAAAAGATGTTCGAGAGCCGGTTGTTCTTCGTCGATAAACTCATCGACATGGGCGCGCAGATTATCCTGTGCGATCCGCACCGGGCTACCGTTGTGGGGCTGAACCGGCAAATGCCGCTCAAAGGCATCCGCATGTCGTCGCCGGATATTCGGGCAGGGGTAGCGTTGCTCATTGCGGCCATGTCGGCGAAGGGAACGAGTATCATCGACAACATCGAGCAAATTGACCGGGGGTATCAGTATATAGACACCCGTCTAAACGCCATCGGAGCCGAGATTATCCGGCTGTGAGTTAAACCATTCTGTAAGGTTTTAGTCTGATAACCAGCAAACCAATTCGCTTTATACCCATGACATATACCCACACAACACTCCTGCACCGTACAGTTTTAGTGGCCATCAGCATCCTGACAATCGGTACGATGGGAGCCTGTGCTCAGTCTAAACCCATGATGGGGGCCGCTACCGGAGCCGCCCGTGCCGTTGCTGTTGCACCAGATACAGCCAAAACCGTTTTGCTGGAGCCGTTACAGGCAATGGTTCTGAAAATGCAGAAACTCCAGCCCACCGGCGACGCCGATTTCGACTACGGATTTCAAGCTAAAGTGTATAACGAAGGCATCCAGAATTTCCTGACCAAAGAAGTGCAGAATGGTAAAGACTCCGCGCTGAAGCAGATGGCGCAAACCATGCTGACTACAGCAAAGGCCGAAGAATCGACCATTAACGATATTCTGCGCCAGCTTAAACCATCGCGCCCCAACCAGGCGTTTATGCAACAGCAGAAGAAGAATATCAATGCCATGAGTACCCAGCTTCAGCAGGCCAGCACGGGCGATTCGCTGAGCAGCGATATTGACAAAAACTTCAAAATACTGTTTATCGATCAGCGTCAGGCCGCCCTCGATTTAACGACGACGTACCTGCAATATGGTCGGAGCAACAGCCTTAAGGCATACGCCGAACAGTTTACCGGAAAAATCAAGGAGGAGATGGCTAAAGTAAAAGGTATGACGGAGTAATTTTTGAGTCTTCTCAACAAAAAAGGTTGCTCGCTGTGGGCAACCTTTTTTGTTGGTAATGAACCTGCTTGCATTAGCGAAAATGGGTACCGGCTATTACTATACGCTCTGCATGGTACTTAGCTTCCGGTAGAATCCTTCATCCAGCAAGAGCAACTCATCATGACGGCCACGTTCTACGATACGGCCCTGATTGACAACCAGAATCTCGTCGGCGTACTGAATGGTGCTGAGCCGGTGGGCAATCACAAGCGTGGTGCGGTTGGCCATGAGCCGCGTCAGGGCTTCCTGAACCAGCTTCTCCGACTCGGTGTCCAGGGCCGACGTAGCTTCGTCCAGAATCAGGATGGGCGGGTTTTTCAGGATAGCGCGGGCAATGCTGATACGCTGGCGCTGCCCGCCACTGAGCTTACCCCCCCGGTCGCCAATGGTGGTTTGATAACCCTGCGGTTGGGCCATAATGAAATCGTGGGCGTTGGCAATACGGGCGGCTTCCATCACGTCGGCTTCTGACGCGGGCGTACCAAAAGCGATGTTGTTGAAAATAGTGTCGTTGAACAGAATACTCTCCTGCGTCACAATACCCATCTGCCCCCGCAGCGATGCCAGCGTACAGTCGCGCAAATCCACCCCGTCAATCAGAATTTTGCCCGGCGTAGGGTCGCCCGGCGTAGGGTCGTAGAAGCGTGGAATGAAATCGGCGATGGTCGATTTGCCCCCGCCCGACGTACCCACGAGGGCAATGGTTTTGCCCTTTTTCAGATCAAAGTTCACATTGCGCAGTACGGGTGTATCGGCCTGGTAGGCGAAGGATACGTTACGTACCGAAATCCGATCCTGAAATCCGCTGAGCGCAACGGCGTTGGGTTTGTCCTGCACCAGCGGCTCGGTGTCAATCAATTCCAGCACCCGCTGCCCCGATGCCAGTCCCCGCTGCGACCCGCTGAAGGCGTTGCTGATGTCTTTTGCCGGGCGCGTCACCTGCGAGAAAATGGCGATGTACGTGATAAATTCTGATGCGGTCAGATCAGACTGCCCGCTCAGCACCAGCGAACCCCCGTAGAGCAGAATACCGGCTACTACGGCCACACCCATGACTTCAGAAAACGGCGAGGCCAGTTCGCGCCGGTTGGCCAGCGACCGGATGGCGTGCCGGTAGCCTTCGTTCTCCACGCGAAATTTATCAAGCATGAACCCTTCGGCCACAAAACCCTTGACCACCCGCATTCCGCCAAAGGTTTCGTCCAGCAAACTAACCAGGCTACTGAGCCGTTGCTGCCCGTCGTTGGCGTCGCGCTTCATCCGCCGAACGAGTGCGGCAATGAATATGCCCGAAATTGGAATGACCACGATAGCAAACAGGGTTAGCTTGACCGAGATACTCAACAAGGCAATGATGTAGCCGATGAGCAGAAACACCTCTTTGGATGCCGCCGAGAGCGTGTTGGCAATGGAGTTTTCAACCTCCTGGACGTCGGTAGTGGTGCGCGAGATGAGGTTTCCTTTACGTTCGTTGGAGAAGAAACCAAGGTGCAGATTGAGGGCCTTCGTAAATACCGCTTCGCGCAGACTGGCCACCATCCGGGCCTTGAACGACTCCAGCTGCCGCACCGAGAGGTATTTGAACACGTTGCTCAGCAGCACCGACCCTACAATCACGACGCACACAAACTGCAACGCCCCCGCTTTGCCGTGCTGCTGAAATACCTGCGCGAAGTAATACCGGAAAAAATCCACCGGTCCCGCCGATAGGGTGGGTGCGGGCTGGCTGAGAAACCGCTGCATCTGGGCCGGATCGACTTTATCGAACAAAATGCTGAGCAGCGGAATGAGCAGGGTGAAGTTCAGCACGCCAAATACCGACGCCACCAGCGAGGTCAGCACAAAGGGCGTCAGGAATCGGCCTAACGGTCGGGCAAAAGACAGTAATCGGTAATAGGTTTGCATACGAATGGCAAAGGTACGGAGGCCCCGGTTGTTGCCGGTCTATTTCTGCGTAACGTCCGCCCCCGGCTATTCGTTATCTTGCAGGCTAATTTGCCGACGCCGATTGTTGCTGACACCAATGAGACGTAAGGTATTACGTCTCTACATGCACTTATTACGCTAATTTATGTTCGTTGACGCCATTGATCGCGTTGATCCGTTTACCCGCCCGTTGCATTCTATCGTGAGACTGTATGGTCATGATGAAGTGGTGCCGGGCAGTGCCACGCTCTTTTTTGTGAATGAAGAGGGCTGTGCCATTACCTGCAAACACGTTGCTGAACTTGTAACGCAGGCCGACGGGATCTACCAGAATTTCCTGAATTTTCAGGGCGAACGCCGGGCGGTTTTGCGCGAAAAGGACGTGGCCCACCGGATCAATAAACTTGAAGAACGGTTCAAACTTCGGGCCGATACGCTCATTCGGGTGCGCAACAGTTTTGTAAGCTGCGTCGATTCGTTTCGCGAAGTGACCATTGACATGCACCCCACGCAGGACCTGGCCATTCTGCGCTTTAAAGGCTACAACCGCCCGCTGTATCACGGCTACGCTACGTTCCTGCGCGATACCAGCCGCGTAAAACCGGGCCGGAGCCTTTGCCGACTCGGCTACCCTTTTCCGGAGTTCACCAACTATCGCTACAACAACAACACCGACGACATTGAATGGACTACCGAAGGCCGCGTTACCACGCCCCGCTTCCCGATTGACGGGATTATTACCCGGCTTTTAAGCGACAGTAGCGGCATTATGGGCATCGAAATGAGCACACCCGGTTTGCGGGGGCAGAGTGGCGGGCCAGTGTTTGATACCAACGGGCTGATTTACGGAATGCAGTCGGCCACGCGGCATCTACACCTCGGGTTCGATATCGAGAACCGTGACGTAATGGTGAACAACCGCCGGACCAAAGTGTCGAACTATCCGTTTCTGAACGTGGGCCAGTGCGTACACGTCGATGTCATCAAAGCATTTTTGCACGAACGAAACGTGAAGTTTTACGAAGGCTAAGCCGTGTGTAGTTTTGCAAAACCGTAGGTTGGATACTCTTGTCCGACCAGCCGCCACAAGCGGCTAATGATGTAGTTACCCGGCCAGACGCTTGTGGCGGCTGGCCGGACAGGGGTGTCCAACCTACATTTTATGATACTCATCGTTGACGACAGACCGGAAAATATTCTTCCGCTGAAAAAAATTCTGGAACTGCACCGCTTCGAGGTCGATACGGCGAATTCGGGAGAAGAAGCACTTAAAAAAGTACTTAAGAATGACTACGCGGTCATTGTTCTTGATGTGCAAATGCCCGACATGGATGGCTTTGAGGTAGCCAATGCGCTGGCCGGGTTTGGCCGGGCGCGTGATACGTCCATTATTTTTCTGTCGGCGGTCAATACCGATAAGCAGTTCATTTCCAAAGGCTACACGGCAGGAGCGGTCGATTATCTGATCAAACCCGTTGACCCCGATATTCTGGCCATGAAGGTCCGAACGTTCCAGAAACTCTACCAGCAACAGCAGCAACTCCGGGCGGCACAAACCTCGCTGCAACAGGAAATTGAGGTCAGAAAGCGGGCCGAAGCTGCGCTATCAGAACGGGTGCAGGGCTTGCAGGCCGTGCTGGCGTCAATGCCGCAGAGGGCCTTCATGCTCACGCCCACCGGGCAGCTTGAGTACGTGAACGAACACTGGTTCGACTACGCTCCCGATGCTCACACTATGCCTGAAACTCACCCCGACGATGGCTTTGAAGGCTGCCTGAGTACGGCTCTTAAAACAGGTAAAAAGTTTACCTGCGAAGTACGGCTGCATGAACTGGCTACCGGCAGCTGGTGCCATCACCTGGCCCGTATTGTACCGGTTTATCAGCACGAAACGCTGACCCGCTGGATTGGTACCTTTACCGATATTCACGCCCAGAAAGAAGCCAACGAAGTGCTGGAAGAGCAGGTGGCCGAACGCACCGCCGAACTGCTGCTGAAAAACGCCGAGCTGGAACGGACCAATACGGAACTGCAACAGTTTACCTGGGTAGTGTCGCACGATTTGAAAGAGCCTATCCGCAAGATTCAACTGCTCAACGACACCATCAAAGAACGTTTTCTGCACGACAATCCCGATGCGGTGTCTTACCTCGAGCGCTCCATCCGGGCGTCGGCGCGGATGTCGGAATTGATCAAGGATTTGCTGGCGTACGCGCAGCTATCGGCTCCCGAGTCGTTTGAACCGACCGACATGAACGCTCTGATGGCTGAATTGCTGCTGGACTTTGACGAAAGTATTGCCCGTGCCAACGCCATTGTTACCATTGGCGACCTGCCCACGATCGATGCTATCCCGACCCGGTTGCGTCAGGTGTTTCAGAATCTGATTGGAAACGCCCTCAAGTTTGCCAAGCCAACCGTTCCACCCGTCGTTACGATTCAGGCCGAACGCATTGCCGCAAAAGGGATTGATGCCGAACCTGATCCCGATGGACCATTTTGCCGCTTTGTTGTGGCGGACAACGGGATTGGTTTCGATGAGAAATTCCTGAGCCGCATCTTTGTTATTTTTCAGCGGCTCCATAGCCAGTCAAGCTATGAAGGCACGGGGATTGGTTTGGCCATCGCAAAAAAAAATATCGATAAACATCACGGCCTGATCACCGCCCGCAGCATCCCCGGCGACGGGGCTACGTTTGTGGTGGTGCTGCCGGTTAAACAGACTATATGATGTATGATATAGTCCCCATGTCAACAACTACCAACTCCGTTATCCGGCAATTACAGACTGTTTTTACGCTTTCGACACTGCTGTTGCTTGTTAGTCTCGGCGCGTCGTTTTACGGTATTCAGCAGTTGATCCGCAACTCAGAACTGGTCAACCACACCAACGAGGTGCTGATTGAAGCTGAGACGGTTATGTCGCTGATGAAAGATGCCGAAACCGGACAGCGGGGGTATATCCTGACGCTCGATACGCGCTTTCTGCAACCCTATACCGGCAGTTACGAGCGGGTAAACGCCAGCTATGAGCGGCTCCGCCGACTCACCGCCGATAACCCCAGTCAGCAAGCTAACCTGGATCAGGTCAAAACGTTGTTCGAGAATCGCTTTGCCCGAATGCGGGCGGTTATCGATCAGGTGGAAAAGAACCGGATATTTCGGCTGGATACCAATAGGTTAGGGGCAGAGATGATGCAGGGTAAGCAGATTATGGTTGATCTGCGAGAGACCGTAAACCGCATTAAACTTCAGGAGAGCGCTCTATTACAAACCCGACTCCGGCAGCAGCAATTCTACATTAGCTACACGCCTTTTCTGCTGGTTATTACAGCCCTGATTTCAATGTTCATTACGGGCTTTACCTACGTTCGGATCAAGCGCGATCTGGATGAACGCCGGGAGCAGCAGCTTCACGACGAGCAGCTTTACCGGGAAACCGCCATCCGTATCAACTCAATGGAGAGCGTTACGCGCCAGATTACCGACGGTAACTACGCCGTGCGCAGCCCCGACAATCAGGATGACGAGCTGGGCCGGATTTCAACCGCGCTGAACAAAATGGCCATGTCGCTCGACGGAACCTTTGCCGACCTGAACAGCCGCAACTATCTGCAGACCGGGGCCGTACAGGTGGGTAACGCCATCCGGGGTGAAAAAAACATACACCAACTGGCTACCCGCCTGATCGACACATTGACGATGTACCTGAACGCTCCGGTAGGAACACTGTACATTGCCGGTAAAGACGGGACGTTTAAACTTGCCGGAAACCATGCTGCCGAAAAGGCCCCCACGTTCATACATGCAGGACAGGGGTTGCTGGGGAAAGCCATTGAGCAGAAAAGAATGAAGCTTGTTCGGGATATTCCTGCCAGTTATACCCGCGTCAGTTCGTCATTGGGCAATGCGTTGCCCACTACGCTGCTGCTCATTCCGCTGGTTTATGACGATACCTGTATTGGGGCTATTGAACTGGGCTTTCTGGCCGAACCCGACGCGCTGGCGCAGGAGTTCGTGGAAAAGAGCCGGGAGCCAATGGCCATTGGTATCAACGCGGCCCTGGACTACGTGCGGCTGCAAAGCTTCCTTGAAGAGACGCAGGCACAGTCGGAGGAGTTGCAGGTGCAGCACGAAGAACTCGAAAACCTGAACGCTGAACTGGAAATGCAGGCCCAGAAACTCCAGGCGTCGGAAGAAGAACTACGGGTGCAGCAGGAAGAACTTCAGCAAACCAACGCCGAACTGGAAGAGCGTGGGCTGCTGCTGGAAGAACGCAATACCGATATTCAGCACAAAGCCGATGAACTGGAACTGGCCACCCGCTATAAGTCGGAGTTTCTGGCCAATATGAGCCACGAACTGCGCACTCCGCTCAACTCCATTCTGCTCCTGAGCCGGTTACTGGCCGAAAACAACGAACAAAACCTTACCGACGATCAGGTTGAATACGCCACCGTAATCCGGTCGTCGGGCAACGGGTTGCTGGGCCTGATTGACGAGATTCTGGACCTGTCCAGGATTGAAGCCGGGCAGATGACGCTCAATGTGCAGCCGGTACCCGTGGCCGACCTGACCGGCGAGTTGCAGGGGTTGTTTGGCCTGCTGGCGCAGGAAAAAGGGCTGGACTTCTCGATTAGCCTAACGCCCGACGTACCGCAAATGCTGGAAACGGACGCTGTACGCCTGGGCCAGATTCTCAAAAATCTGCTGGCCAACGCGCTCAAATTTACCGCATCCGGTTCTGTCTCGCTTACCATCAACCGTGACGATACGGAATACGCCGGTTTGCCCATGCTTCGGTTTGCGGTCAGTGATACGGGTATTGGCATTGCGCTGGACAAACAGCCGCTGGTATTTGACGCTTTTCAGCAGGCCGATGGTTCTACCAGGCGTAAATACGGTGGTACCGGGCTGGGGTTGTCCATCAGCCGCCAGCTGGCCAAACTGCTCGGTGGTGAAATTACCCTGCAAAGCAAAGAAGGGGAGGGAAGCACATTTACGCTGTTGCTGCCACTGGCGGGAGGTCAGCCTGAGCAACCCACCGGAAGGGTATCTGCCGTTTCGTTGCTGCCGACCGCCGTACTACCCTCCGCACCGGTAGCTGCACCCGCTGCCGAAGCCGGTAATTATATCAGCGCGACTATACCTGAACCTGTTCCCGACGACCGCCATACTGTTGCGGAGGGCGATAAGGTAATCCTGATCGTAGAAGATGACACGAACTTTGCCAAATCACTGCTCGATTACACCCGACAGAAAGGCTACAAAGGCATTGTGGCGGTACGGGGCGACGATGGCCCCAAACTGGCGGTTCAGTACCGGCCACTGGCTATTTTACTCGACATTCAGCTGCCCATTATGAGCGGCTGGCAGGTTATAGACGCCCTGAAAGCCAACCCCCTTACGCGGCCCATTCCGGTACACATGATGTCATCGTACCGGATGAAAACCGAGAGCCGCATGAAGGGAGCGGTTGCCTTTGTTGACAAGCCGATGGCCTTTGAGCAGATGCAGGAGGTTTTCAAGAAGATTGAACACGTGCTGGCGCGGGACGCCAAAAAAGTACTAATCATTGAAGATAACCCAAAACATGCCCGCGCCCTGGCGTATTTTCTGGAGTCCTTCAACATCAACACTGAACTCAAAAGCGATATCTCAGAAGGCATCGAAGCACTGAAAAAAAATGAGGTCGATTGCGTAATTCTGGACATGGGTATCCCCAACGAAAAAGCCTACGCAATGCTCGAAGCAGTCAGGAAAAGTCCCGGTCTGGAAGACCTGCCCATCATTATCTTCACCGGCAAAAGCCTGTCGATGAACGAGGAACTGAAGATCAAGAAGTATGCTGATTCGATCATCGTCAAAACCGCCCATTCGTACCAGCGGATGCTCGATGAGGTGTCGTTGTTTCTGCACATCGTGGACGAAAACCGGCAGAATACGGGCAACGGCGCGGCCCGTAAACTGGGTGCACTCAATCAGGTGCTGGCGGGAAAAACCGTACTGGTGGCCGACGACGACGTGCGTAATATCTTCTCACTCTCAAAAGCGCTGGAGCAGTACAATATGACCGTTGTTCCGGCGCTGGACGGTAAAGAGGCCCTGCAAAAACTTGGCGACAATCCGGCCATTAATCTCGTACTGCTCGATATGATGATGCCCCAGATGGATGGCTACGAAACTGCCCGCGCCATTCGTGAACATTACCAGTGGAAGAACCTGCCCATAATTGCCGTAACGGCCAAAGCCATGACCGGCGACCGTGACAAGTGTATTCAGGCCGGAGCTTCTGACTACATTACCAAACCCGTTGACGTGGACCAGCTCATTTCGCTCCTGCGGGTGTGGTTGTATGAGTAAATTTTTCGGGGATCGCATCGGTGCGCCAATGTGATCCCAAAAAAATATGATTCGTGACGAGGAACTTGAGTTGTTGCTGAATGACGTGCTGGATCGGTACGGGTACGACTTTATGCACTACAGTCGGGCATCGCTGAAACGGCGTATAAACCGGCTGCTGACCATCGACAAGTTTCCGAGTTTTGCCGAACTGCGCTACCGGCTGCTGTCTGAACCCGATTACGTAAACCGGTTTGTGGAAGAGCTGACCGTGAACGTAACCGAGATGTTCCGCGACCCGGCCCTTTATCAGACCCTGCGCACCAGTATCCTGCCTACACTAACTGCCAAGCCGTTTATTCGAATCTGGCACGCGGGCTGCTCTACGGGCGAAGAAGTGTTTTCGATGGCTATTCTGCTGCGCGAAATGGGGCTACTGCACAAGTCGCTCCTGTATGCTACCGACCTGAACCCCAGTGTGCTGGAAACCGCCCAAGCTGGCATTTTTCCCCTGGCACCTATGAAGCAGAATTCCGAAAACTACCGGCTGTCGGGTGGCAGGGAGGATTTCTCGGCGTACTACACGGCGCAGTACGGCCACGTGAAGTTTGACGCTGATCTGGCCCAACGCATGGTTTTCTCGACCCACAACTTAGTCTCTGACAGGTCGTTCAATGAGTTTGATCTGATTATGTGCCGCAATGTGATGATCTATTTTGACAAGCCGTTACAGGAGCGGGTGCTGACGCTCTTCGACAACAGCCTGGGGCCGCTTGGCTACCTGGTTCTGGGCACGAAAGAAACAATCCGGTTTTCGCCGATGCAGATCCGGTATCGGCAAATAGACAGCGAAAAGATATGGCGGAAGATAGCGAACTAAACCCCAAAACGGTCGTGGTCATTGGCGGCTCTACGGGCAGCATTGATGTGTTGCTACAGCTCCTGCCCGCCCTGCCCAACCCACTGACCTTTGCTATGATCGTGGTAATTCACCGAAAAAACACCCCAGACTCAGCCATGGCCAATTTGCTGGCCGCCCGTACTTACGTGCCGGTGCAGGAGGTTGGCGATAAAGACGTGCTGACCGCCGGAACCATTTACCTGGCCCCCGCCGATTATCATCTGCTGCTGGAAAAAGACGGTACGTTCACCCTCGACTATTCCGAGAAAGTGCAGTATAGTCGCCCGTCTATCGACGTAACCTTCGAGTCCGTTGCTGATGTCTATGG
>Ga0105048_10005276_pt1 | contig 20922 bp, 22 predicted proteins | sample MAT05_FD_78382 | JGI IMG/M metagenome (GOLD analysis project Ga0105048, IMG submission 78382) | Freshwater microbial communities from Lake Fryxell liftoff mats and glacier meltwater in Antarctica - MAT-05 | ecosystem: Environmental > Aquatic > Freshwater > Ice > Liftoff microbial mat | place...
TCCCCCCGCGCACCGATCCGGATCGGGACACGGGCAGGTCGGCCACGGCCACGGCCACGGCCACGGCCACGGGAAGAACCTGGTTAACGCCTAGGAGCGTCGGGAGGGAGCGGGCATCATGAACCTCGAACTCCATGTCCCGACATCTGAAGCTCGTCGACGGCGACTGGCCTCCTCGCCCCGGGATCGACCGGGAGCGGCGCCGTGCAGCCGCCCGCGCAGCAGCTTTATGGATCGGCGATCCACAACCTCGACTTCGAGATTGATTACGTGCCCGGGGCCGAGCCGTACACCGGGAGCGTCCTTGGCTTCGGGGAGGTCTGGGACGTCACCGAGACCAACGTCGCGCGCCTCTTTCAGGGCAGCAACAAGGCCTTCTCCATCCCGCGAACCCTCGACAAGATGGAGAAGCTGACCGACGTCACCGGCGCTGATTTCGCCGTCGATCAGATCCTGGCCATCGCCTCCAAGCACCGCAATCAGCTCAGCTCCGGCGACACCGCGACGTTCTACTTCGTCTGGCTCAACGGGTATTATCGCGACGAGATGGGCGTGAACAAGAATGTGCTCGGCGTGTCGCTGGGGGCGACGGGCGTGCTGGCGATGTTCAAGCCGGTGATCGCCGGCACCGGCAGCGGGACGCCGGGGCTCAACGCGGAGCGCTATGTCGAGCAAGCCACGATCGTCCACGAGTTCGGCCATGCCGCCGGCCTCGTCGAGAACGGGCTCGCCCTGACGAGCGCCCACAACGACGCCGCGCACAAGGCCCACTGCACCAACCAGGACTGCATCATGTACTGGGCGATCGAAGGCTCCAGCGGCGCCGTCTCGTACGTGCAGAAGTCGTTGCTCTCCAGCAACACGATCCTCTGGGGCAAAGAGTGCCTGGACGACGCCGCCAAGGCCAGCGCCCCGTAGCGCAGCGGGATTCTTCGCGAACGAGCGAGCCGTTTCGGCGCCTCGATCTACTTGTTCGCCGAAGGAGATCCTCATGCGAATCACGACCACTCACTTTCTCGGTCCGGCGTCCGCGCTGGCGCTCATCGCGGGCTGCTCGAGCGCGCCGGACCAGCCCTCGGGCACGGGCGTCCGCGCCGGTGTCACGTCGTCAGGATCCGGCGGCGCCCCGGGGGCGACCACCGGCGCGAGCAGCAGCAGCACGGCCTTCGGCCTCAAGATCGCGATGAAGCTCCACTGCGCCGACGGCTTCGACATCGACGTCGGCGAAGATTACGAGACCTTCCAGGAGGACCGCGCCGTCACCTTCGCGAAGTTCATCCAGGAGACCCCCGCCGAGTTCAAGCACCTCGCCGAGGTCGAGGCGCCCTATCGCATCCTCCAGCCGGGAGCCGGGGAGTTCAAGAAGGGAAAGGCCAGCGAGCATTACTACGAGGCGTTCGCTGATCAGATGTGGGCGGTCAACGGGCTCACCTTCCCCAAGCCCGGCCCGAACGGCGACGGGCTCGGCGCCTACCCCGATGTCTCGGCGGCCCTGATGCGGCATGTGGGCGCCGTGGCCGGCACCTTCTCGCTCGAGGGCAAGCTGCTGAACAAGGATCTCTGGAAGGACGAGAGCTCGTTCTACTCGGCCGCTCCGGCGAACTACTACGCCAAGTTCTGGCACACGCACGGCCTGCGAAGCAAAGCCTACGGGTTCCCCTACGACGACGTCGGCTCGTACTCGTCGTATGTTTCGCACAAGGACCCGCAGTATCTGGTCATCGCCATCGGCTGGTGAGGCTCAGCCGCCAGCGTTTGGATCGATCCCCAGCTCGCGCAGCTGCGCCGCCAGCCGCTCTGCGCGGGCTTCGGCCGCCTCGGCGCGCTCGGCGCCCGTCGGCACCTCGCGCCCGTCGCGCGTACACCAGCGCAGCCATCGGCCGCGGAGCCCTTCAAAGACCCCTTCCCATTCGATCAGACCGAGTCCGACGCTCTCGAACCACGGCCGGCCGACAGTCACGTAGCTGTCGCCTCGCAGCTCGAAGCTGCGCAGCGACAGCTCGCCCAGCGCGAACAGCGGATCGTAGACGATGTAGTACGAGACGCCCATCTGGCGGTAGCGCCGGAGCCGCTCGCCCAGCTCCCCACCTTCGTTGTTGGAGACGATCTCCACGACCACCTCGGGTGGTTTGCCGAACTGCCAGACGAAGTACGAGCGATTCTTCTTCTCGGTGAGATCCTCGGCGATGGCAACGTCCAGGCTCAGCATCATGTCCGGCACGAGCGGCGGCTCGTTCGGGCTGGAGAAGAGGCCGACGTTGGCCAGGGCGGCGAAGCGGCGGCGCGCGCCGCCTTCACTCTCGTTGACCGGAGGAGGGCCGGCCCACGAGCTGTAGAGGGGCTCGGTCAGGAGGCGCTCTTGCTTCTCCGAGAGAATGTTGTCCACCGGCGCCTCATCCTCCGTCACGAGCCCGGCGATGTCGGGCTCCTCCACTGCTAGCGCGGGCCGTGGGGTGGGGGCTGTCATGCGGCAACGTTCCCCTTCCGAGCCGCCGCCGTCAAGCGTCCCGCCGCGAGCCGGGCGCAAAGGTCACCGCCGGGAACGCTTGCGTTCCGGTGGCAATTCCCGCGCGTCTGCGTGCTGCTTGCCCGCGCTGTGGCGCGGCTGAACGGCTGCCATGGGGAAACTGCGGCCTGGTGGATGACCTGGGAGCCGGGTTAGCGGCCCAGCTGCGAAGGCTCGAACGCCTCCCGATCGAGCCATCGCGGCGCCCCGGTATCATCGAGCCGTGTCCGATAAAGCCTTCGCCCGACCACGCCCCGCCGGCTCAGATCGACCTCCAGCAGCCCGCCTATCCGGTGCCGCTCGTCAAACCCCATGCCGGCAAACACGAAGTTACCGAGCCCATAAAAGAGCAGCTTCCCCCGATACCACTCCTCCGGCTGGAGCACGTGCGCGTGGGCGCCGACGACCAGATCCGCACCGGCGTCGACGAGAGCATGGCCAAAGGTCTGCTGGTGCCCGTCCGGGCCAGTCTGCGCCTCGGTGCCCCAGTGGTTGAAGACGACGATCAGATCGACGTCCCCTCGCGCGCGGGCGATGTCGCGACAGGCTTTCTCTATCTCAACGTTGTAATAAGCAAAGAAGCCGAGCCTGAACCCGTGGATCTCGCGGATCAAGGGCGCTTCGCTCTCGACCGAGCGGCGCCCGACGCCGATGTGGGCGAGCTTTACGTGGTCGAGGCGGGCGACCATGTCGTCGAGGGCTTCGGGGCCGTAGTCGAGGACGTGGTTGTTGGCGACGCTGACGAGGTCGAAGCCGGCGCGCTGGATGGCGGCGAAGGCGAGCTCGGGGGCGCGGAAGGTGACGGGGGCGGTGGGCTTGGGGAGGCCGAGGGGGGAGATGACGCACTCGAGGTTGCCGAGGGCGAAGTCGGCGGCGGCGATGCGGTCGGTGACGCCGGCGAAGGGGTAGCCGGGCTCGATCGCGGGGCTGCCGGCGGCGAGGGCTTCGAGGTTGCGACCGACGTCGAGGGCCATCGCCAGATCGCCGGCGAAGGCGAGGCGCACGGTCGGGCCATCGGGCTCGCGGAGGAGGCTCATTCCGCCGCGCGCGTAGGCGGCGGAGAGGATCCCCAGCAGCACGAGCGGCGCGAACACGGCGCGAGCAGAGCACGCGCGCCGTGACGACCGCTACTTCTTGGCGGCGGCGGCGCTCGTGGAAGGAGCCGCGGCGCTCGCGGAGGGCGCTGCGGCCGGAGGCGCTGCGCTGGGGACGAGGGCCGCGCTGGCGCTGGCGCTGGCGGCGGGGATCGCGGTGTCGGCCGGGGCCGGCGGCGGGGCGCTCGCCGGCGGGGCGGGCGGCGTGGCCGGGGGCGCTTCGCCGGCCCAGCAGCCGGCCTTGGGGGGCGCCGGGAAGGTGAAGGCGTGCGAGGCCGCGTCGTGCTTCTTGGTGACGAGCTTGTCGGTCTTGTAGACGGCCGCGTCGCCGCAATCGAACGCGGTGGTGTCCTTGCCGGCGCCGCGGGATTTCGGGTTGGCGGCGGCGTGGCGCGGGGCGCGCTCGTTGGTGCACTGGGCCCACTCGAGGACGTACTCGGCGTTGTCGTCGGGCAGGAGCGTGTGCGACGAGGCGTCCCCCGGCGTGCGCTTGCCGCTGAGGATCATCTTCATCATCACGTTCTTGCCTTCGAGGATTCGGAGGCGAACGGGGTAGGTGAGGCCGCCGATCATCTTGGCGTGGGCGGCGCCGATCTCGATGTCCGGGCAGACAGGCTCGCCCTCGATCGGCGCCGGGATCGGCGGCCCGGCGCAGCCAGTGACCAGCGCGGCCAGCGTGAGCCATGCGAGCGAGGAGAGCGCGGTCCCGAGCTTGGAATGCATAGGCTGAGAGCGCGTAACAAAGCCCCCAGTGGGGCGCAACCTCGCGTCAGGAGATCTTCGTCTTCCCCATCTTCAAGATGCGATCGAAGTGCTCTTTCGAGACAGGGACGACGCTGAGGCGCGAGCGCTTGAGGAGGGCGATTTCGGCGAGATCGGGCTCACTCCGGATGTCTTCGAGGGAGACCTGGATCTTGAGCGGGATCACCGGGGCGAGCTCGACCACGCTCCAGTCTTCGCCTTCGGCGGTCGGATCCGGGTAGGCTTCCTTGGTGATCTTGGCGATCCCGGCGACGGCCTTGCCCTCGCTGGAGTGATAGAAGAGCACGAGGTCGCCCACCTTCATCGCGCGGAGGTTGTTGCGGGCCTCGAAGTTGCGCACGCCGTCCCACGTCGTCGATCCATCGCGGAGCAGCTGCGCGAAGGAGTACTTGAACGGCTCGCTCTTCATGAGCCAGTGGCTGCGGGGCATGGTCCTCCACCGGCCGGCACCCATTGGAGCCCCGGCGCGGGTTGGGCCACCGTAGCACCGTGCCGTTCGCTTCCGCTCCATTAACTAGTCGGTGATCACGATCCGCGTCCCGTCCTTCACCACGGCCGCGACCTCGTCGATTTCGTCGTCGTCGAGAGCGACGCAGCCGAAGGTCCAGTCGTGCTCTTTGTGGACGCCGTTCCAGTCTTTGTGGCCCGTCCCGTGGATGCCGATCCCATCGCCGACGCTGTGCCCTTGCGGCACCTCGCCGCGGCGCTTGAGCTCGGCGTAGCGCGCGCGATCTTCGTCGTTGGGGTAGCTGACGACGAGGAAGTTGTGGAACAGGCCCTTGATGCGTCCGGTCACGTGGTAGGTGCCGACCGGCGTGACGTTGTCGCCCTCCATCCGCTTCGGACCGGTGCCCCCGCTGCCGATCGCCACGCGGTACGTCTTGACCTCCTGACCCTGGGAGCGGAGCTCGAGGCGGTGGTCGCTCTTGTCGATGAAGATCTCGTCGACGCGGGGCTTTTGCTTGGTGGCGAGCGATGAGGATCGGGCGCCGGAGGGGGCGAGGAAGAGGGGGAGCGCGAGGAGCACGGCGAGCAGGATCGGGCTTCGAGTACGCATTCTCGTCGGTCGAGGGGCGTCGCCGGAGTGTGACTGCGAGGCGAGAGGCTTTGTCTTGAGGGGCGGCACGCGCCGCCCCTCCCCGCCGAGCACGCTCCCAGGCGGGCTCGCAAGCGAGCCCTGGACTCGTCGGGTCCCCTCCCCACGCGAGCGCTCCGCGCATTTGGTCGAACGGTGAAACCGTTCGGCGCTCTAAGATCAAAAAAGAGTCGGTCACACTCGGCGTCCGCTCGCCGACAGAGCACCGATGAGCGCGACGATGTCCACCGAGCCTCCCGCCATGAAGACCTTGCTCGGCGATCCCGCCCTCCGTCGCGCTCTCTCGGATTTCGTGCGGCGCCGCGTGCCGCCGTCCGATGTGGACGACGTGGTGCAGACGGTGTTGATGGACGCGCTCGCGGCGCCCAGCCCGCCGACGGATCCGCGCGAGCTGACGCGGTGGATGCTGGGGGTGGCCCGGCACAAGGTCGCGGATCTCCACCGCCGCGCCCACCGCGAGCCGCCGGCGGAGCTGCCGGATCTCGAGGCCGTCCCGGCGCCGATCGAAGAGCTGGAGATGGCGCGCTGGGCGGAGGAGCAAGCGGGATCGAGCCGCGATGCGAAGCAGACGCTGTCGTGGATGGCGCGCGAGGGCGAAGGCGAGAAGCTCGAGGCCATCGCCACCGACGAGCAGGTGCCCGCCGCGCGGGTGCGGCAGCGGGTGTCGCGGATGCGGCGGTGGATGAAGGAGCGCTGGCTCGCGGAGCTGGCCGCGGTGGCGGCGCTGGGGATCGTGGCGGTGGTGGCCTGGTGGGTCCTGAGCCGTGGGGAGCGGCCCGAGGCCCACCCGCTGCCCGCGCCGTCGGCGCCGATCGCGCCGGAGCCGCCGAGCTCAATCGAGCGGGCGCGGGCGCTGCGAGCGGACGCGCTGGAGCGGTGCAAGCGCGAGGAGTGGGCGGGGTGCCTCGAAGGGTTGGATCAGGCGCGTGGGCTCGATCCCGTCGGCGATCAGGAGCCGGCGATCGGGGCGGCGCGCGCGCAAGCAACGAAGGGGTTGCTCCAGGACGGCGCCCCGCGCGACAACGGCGCGGTGCCGAAGGGCGTCGTGCCGGCGCCGAAGGCCGTACCCACGGGCGCCGTCACGCCGACCAAGCCGAAGGCGACGGGGTTGAGCGGCGGGACGGGGAGCGGGACGGGGGCGTCGACGCCGAGCTTCGGGGGGACCGGGAAGAAGGCGGCGCCGCCGGGCGGGACGTCGAAGTCGGGGGCGAAGATGAAGCCGTCGGGGAGCGACTTCGACGGCTTCAGCAAGTAGCTACGGCGTGGCGTTGCGGGGGCGGATGATCTCCACCTTGCCGATCCGGTTCTCGTCCGAGTCGCGCACGATGAAATGCAGGCCGAACTTGCTCACCGCGGTGCCGACCTCAGGGATTTTGCCGACGTGGTGGGTGAGCATTACGCCGAGGGATTCGGCTCCGTCGTCGGTGACGATGCTCCCGCCGAGGTAGTCGCAGAGCTCGCGCATCGAGACGGCGGCGTCGGCGACGAGGCGGCCGTCGCCCAGGTCTTCGATCGTGGCGTCGTCGGTCTCGTCGTGCTCGTCGCGGATGTCGCCGACGATCTCTTCGAGGACGTCTTCCAGCGTCACGATGCCGGAGATGCCGCCGAACTCGTCGACGACGATCGCCAGGTGCTGGCGGCGGCCGCGCATTTCCTTGAGCAGGGTGGAGAGGGGCTGGGATTCGGCCACGAAGTTCGCCGGCTGGCGGATGATCTCGCGCAGCGTGGTCTGCTTGCGGTTGCCGTCTTCGAGGAGCTTGAAGAGGTCCTTCGCGTAGAGCAGGCCGACGACGTTGTCGATCTGCTCGCGGTAGACCGGGTAGCGGGAGTGGCCGATCTTGGAGACGAAGTTGAGCGCTTCGTCGAGGGACATGCTCACGTCGAGGGCTTCGACCTTGGTGCGGGGGATCATCACGTCGCGCGCGGTGCGGTCGGCGAACTCCAGCACGTTGCGGATCATCTCGGCAGGCTCGCGGCCGAAGAGGCCGGCGCGCTCGCCTTCCTCGACGAGGGCCTCCACCTCGGCCTCCGTCACGCGGGGATCGATCGGCTGCTCGCCGTCTTTTTTGCGGCTGAGGCGCTCGCCCACCCAGCCGAGCGGGCCGGCGAGGGGCAGCGTGCAGAGCTCGAGCGGGAAGAGCCAGCGGACGGCGAGCGGGGCGACGTGGTCGGCGTATTTGCGCGCGAGCGAGGTGACGATTTCGAAGAACGTGGCCGTGATCAGGATCGTGGCAGCCAGCGCGAAGTACTCGCGGCCGACGATCGGCTCGAACGCCTCGAAGAGGCAGAACGAGGTGGTGGCGGTCGAGGCGATCCGGCCCACGAGGTAGCGCGATCGGATCCGCGGCTCTTGCTCCTGGATGCGCTCGAAGGCCGCGCGTCGCTTCCCCTTCGCCTGCTCGATCAGGGCGTTGAGGTGCGTCTGGCTGAGGCTGGTGACGGCCGTGTCCGCGCCCGCGAAGAGGGCGCCGATAGCGACCGAAACGCTCGCCCCCAGGAGCGCAGGCCAGGGGAAGACCGAAAAGATCAAACCGAGCTCCTTTGAAAAGGAGCGTACAGGAGCCGATTGGTTTCACGCAACCCATGGGCTGCGCAGGTACTTGGTAGCGGGGTCTCGTCAGGCATCGGAGCGGAGAGGGACTCGGGGGGTGACAGGTGAGTGGGAATTCACAGCGCCGAGGAGGAGCATACCTCAGCGAGGGGCGGGGCGCGGGCCGGGCCTAGGTGCGAAACCCCCGGTGAGAGATGAACTCGCTCGCCTGGCGTGTGCCCACAGCGACGAGGCGGCCGGCCGTATCCAGCCACGCGGAGGCCTCTCCGATCGGGGGGAGGATCACGAAATCAGCTTCGGAGAGAGGCTTTCCATGGTGGGCGCGGACCGCTCCTTCGTCGGTGAGCTGGCCTGAGGAGAGCGCTTCGAGCGCGGCGGTGGGCACGGGGACGAGGCTGCTCGCCTGGACCTCGTCGAGGGGGACCGCTCGCTCGAGCGTAAAGGGGCCGCTCGCGGTGCGGCGGAGGCCGCCGAGGTGCGCCGGGAGGCCGAGGTGGGCGCCGAGATCGCGGGCGAACGAGCGGACGTAGTAGCCCTTGCTCACGTCGAGATCGACGTCGAGGAAGGGCTCTGCGCCCGTGGGATCGGCGCCGGCCGCGGCGATCGCGCGCAGGGTGACCTCGCGCTCGGGGAGCTCCACCTCTTCGCCTTTGCGCGCGCGGTCGTAGCTGCGGCGGCCGTCGACCTTGATCGCCGAGAAGGCGGGTGGGATCTGCGCTACGCGGGCGAGCTCGGCGTTGAAGGCCGCGGCGAGGCGCGGGCCTTGGGCCTCGCCGTGGGCGACCGCGGCGAGCTCGTCGCGCAGCCAGGCGGGGATCTCGGCGCGGGCCGTCTCCTGGCCTTCGCGATCGAGGGTGTCGGTCGCGAGGCCGAAGGTGACGCGGGCGCGGTACCATTTCCATTGCGCCGTGAGGTACGGGCCGAGCTTCGTGCCTTCGCCGACGAGGAGGACGAGGACGCCCGAGGCCATCGGATCGAGGGTGCCGGCGTGGCCGACGCGGCGCGTGCCGAGCTTGCGGCGGGCCTTGCCGACGACGTCGTGGCTGGTCGGACCCACCGGCTTGTCGACGACGAGGACGCCGTGGGGGCCGGCGATTTCAGCGGCTGCGGTCACCCGAACCAGACCGATTTGCGCGCCTTAACCAGCTGATCGAGCATGCCCTGGATCGTGGTGCGCACGCGCTCGGCGAGGCGGCCGACGAGGATGTCGTCGTCCGCGGCCTCGGGCCCGTAGCTGCCGAAATCGATCGGCTCGCCGAAGACGACGCGCCACTTCGTCGGGGCCGGGAGGAGCCCGAGGGGGCCGAGGGCGGGGAACGTCGGCGTGATCGGCAAGTACGGGATCCCCAGCGTTTTGGCCATGTACTCGATGCGGTAGAGCATCGGGTTGGCCTCCTCGGCGCCGACGATCGCGCAAGGCACGAGCGGCGTCTGGGTGCGCAGGCAGAGGCGAATGAAGCCGCCGCGGCCGAACCGCTGGAGGCGATACCGATCCTTGTAGAGCTTGCCGACGCCCTTGGCGCCCTCGGGGAACACCGCGACGAGGCGCTCGCCGGCGAGGAGGCGCTCGGCGTTCTCCTGGCAGGCGCGGACGGCGCCGAGCCGGTTCATCGCCGAGCCGACGAAGGGGAGGTAATAGATGAAATCTTCGGCGAGCCAGCGGAGCTCGCGCTTCCGGGCGTGCTCGCGGCGGAGCACGGTGCGGAGCATGACGCCGTCGTAGGGCAGGGGGCCGCCGGAGTGGTTGGCGACGAGGAGGCAGCGCCCCGCGTCGGGGATGTTCGCCGTGCCCTCGGCCTCGACGCGGAAGTAGGTCTTGAAGAGGAAGTCGAAGAGGGGGAGAAACTTCGCTTCGTAGGCCGGATCGTGGCCGAACTCGTCGACCTCTTCCGAGCGGTCGCGCAGGCTGTGGCGGCCCCACTGGCTCCGGTAGAAGTCGCTCGAGAGCACCTCCTTCGCGGTGACGCCGGGGCTCGACTCGGCGCGCTCCGCGGGCTCGAGCGCGCGCGGCGTCGAGGGAGCGGCGGGGGGCACCGGCTGGGGCGGGACGTTCGAGGGCGAGGCCTTCTTGCGCTCGATCATCTCGTCGAGGCGGGCCTCGAGATCCTTGATTTGCTGCTCGAGGTGCTCGACCGACGCCGGGCCGGGGACGGCGGCGGGCCGGGGCGCGTCGCCCTCGGGAGCCATCGAGACCGTGTCGGGGAAGGCGTACTCCGTGGGGCCGATCGGGGCGATGTCGAACTGGGTATCTTCGCTGAAGTCGTAGCTCGGCGCGGGCGCGTCGCTGCGGGTGAAGGCGGTGTTCGGCACCCGCGCGGGCAGGGGGATCGCGGGGTAAACGACGGGATCGTCCGTCGTGTCCTCGTCGTCGGGCGGCGCGCTGGAAGGTCGCGCCTTCGCGTCGACTGCTTCGAAGGACGCGACCGAAGGATCGGAGTCGACCGAGGGCTCGGAGTCGATGAAGGCGATCGAGGCGTTTGCGGCGATCACTGCGACGTCTTCCACGGCGGGTTCGGGGGTGACCAAGCTCATCGCGGTGACCTTTTCCTGGGCGGCCAAGGTGCCCGGCGTCGGCGCGGACTCTGCCGACCAGTGCGTGCCTCGGCGCAGATCCGCGATCCACCCTGCGGGCTTGGCCTTGCCCTTCTTGTGCTTGTCCTTTTTGCTCATTGTCGCGCCGCCTTCAGGTCGCTGTTTCCTGGAGCAGCCGCACGTCCCGCAGGCGCTGCGCGCCCACGTAGTCGAGCAGCGCCTCGCGCGTCGTGTACGCCGGGCGAAAGCCCATCACGCGCGCCGCCTTCTCGCCGTCGGCGATGCTGACGTAGCGGAGGTAGCGGAGGAAGCTCGCCGGGGCGTAGGCCATCTGGGCGGCCCAGCTCGCCCCGATCACCGTCTCGGCGACGGGGTGGAAGATCGGCAGCGCGGTGCGCCCGGCGATCTTGATCGCGGTGGAGAGAGGCAGCACGCCCTCGCCGACGATGTTGAACGTGCCCGGGAAATCGCGGTCGATCGCCAGCTTGAAGGCGGCGATCGCGTCGACCTCGTGGACGAACTGCCAGAGCGGATCGAAGCCGAGCAGGGTGAGCACGATCCGCTCCGCGAGGTAGCGCGTGATGTAGTTGTTGACCGTCGGCCCCATGATCGGCGCGGTGCGCAGGATCGTCACCACGGTGCCCTTGGCCTTGGCCGCGAAGGTGGCGACCTCGCGCTCGGCGGCGATCTTGTCGGCGAAGAAGGGCTCCTCGGCGTCGGCGCGGAGCGGGTGGCGCTCGGTGAGGAAGTTGGGGTTGGTCGGGTGCGCGCCGTAGAGGATCGTCTGGCTCCAGAGGATCAGCTTCTGCAGATCGACCTGCCGCGCGGCGTTGAGCACGTGCATCGTCCCGACCGACTCGAGCTCGTGGGCCCAGGCCGTGGCGTGCGTCGGCGACGAGAGGAAGGCGAGGTGGAGCAGCGTGTCGACGCCCTCGGCGTGGAGGATCTCGGCGACGCGCTCTTCCGAGGCGGGGGCCGTCAAATCCACCGGGTACATCCGGGTCTTCGGGCCGCTCGTCCCGGGCGCCTTCACGTCGATGGCGACGATGCGCTCGGTGCGCGGATCTTCTTCGAGGACCCCGACGAGGTTCCTCCCGAGGAACGATGACGCGCCGGTGAGGGCGACGACGCGACCGCGCGGGCGCTCTGGACGAGAGGGGCGCGGGGCGGGGATGGCGACCGCGGAGCCAGGGGTGGAGTCGGGAGATCTGGGCTTGTCGTGCGCCATGCGGGCGCCGACACTAGCCGCTCGCCGGGCCCATGCAAACAGGATCGCGAGGCCTCGCGCGTGAGCGTGGCCGTCCACTGGGTGGATCAGAGCGCGCGAACGAGATCGCCCTCCTTTACGTCGACGAACGGAGCGGAGACTTCGACCTCTTCCGTGACTGTCTCGAATCGTGGGAAACCGACGAAAGATGATGATGGAAGATCGGAGGAAACCGGGCGCTGCCGATCCCGCGGGACTTTTTTTCTCTCGAAAGAACGCAGCGTCGACATTTTTTCCTGCACGTGCTTTGCCTCGGCCTTGCCCTTGACGATCTCGAGCTGACCGAGCGATTCGCCGGAGTCAGGATCCTTGATTTCGGCGCCCATTTCGAAGACGATGAATTTTGACTCACCCGTGATCCCGTGGCTGGACCCGCGGTTGATGACGATCTCCATCGGGCTCAACACCTGGATGACTTTTCCCTCGATCTTATTCATCGAACATCTCCTCACGCCGCCTTTGAAAAAGGCGCGATGACCGTCGCCAGGTTCATGTCTGGCCCGCTCGCTATGCAGATTTGCGTCAGGCCGCCAGGCTGCTGGTAAAGCTCTGAATCCCGCCACTCGCCATCCACGAAAACCCGTGCAGCGTCGTCGGTCACGGGCCCATTGCTCGGGACCACGAGCGCGCTTTCCCACTCTCCGCGCGGATAAATTGTACAGGTCGGGAGCTGCCAGTGCCCGGCGTTCAGCGCAAACGGGGCGCTGCCGGGCTCGAGGCTCGCCGGCTCCAAAGCAGCGTGGTTCTGGGGCTCGATCTTCACCAGCGAAGGCCAGAAGTCCTCGTCCTGGGCAAGCCCACCTCCCACGACCAGGATGTTGAGCAAGTGCCCGCGAACCGAGACCAACCCCCACGCGCGATCGGCGCCCAGATCGAAGCGCGCGGGAGCACGATAGGCGGCGGCGCGTGAACGTAGACGCGCCGTGAAGGCGCGGACGACGACCCCCTCTTCGACGATAGCCGCGCCGACGTACTGGGCTGGAAGTAGCGGGAGATCGCCGTCGATCCCGAACGTGAAGCGCAGGTCCTCCGCGCCTCGCGGGTGGCTGAGCACGCTCTTGCAATGGACCCGCAAGGGCCGCGAGAACGGCGCATGGATGTGCAGGGCGTCGCGGCTCTCCGGCGCCGGCCCGAGAGGGACCCCGCTGAGGAGGGTTTGGGGCCCGCGCACCCGCGTGGCGAGCGCGGTCTCGATCCACATGGCGAACGCGCGCCTCATGCCCACTCTGCCAGGCGTCGTTCCAGGTCCGCCCGGTAGATCTTCATTTGCTTCCTCGACACGTCGTCCTCGCTTTCCGGAATGCCCAGCCGCTCTCGATGCTGGATCAGGCACTCCCGGACCTCAATCTCCCGCCGGCCCATCGTGACCAGCTCGTCTTGTGGATGCTCGAACCGGTGCTCGATCCCCTGGAGTACGTGCGTCACTTCTTCCAGTACTGCGGAGATGGTGGGCTGCGTATCTCTGAACAGGAGAGTAGCGCCGTTCTCGTCCTGGAGCGTCGCCGCTTCCGCGTTTTGCAGCCGAAGCATCTTGACCGCCTCCGGTGAGCCGAGCTCAACCTCGATATTGAGCCGCTTCAAACGCCAAGAAAAGTGCTGGAGCCACTGCGTCCCTGTCCGAGCATGAGCGATCCTTCTGGGCTTGTCGTGCGCCATGCGGGCGCCGACACTAGCCGCTCGCCGGGCCCATGCAAACAGGATCGCGAGGCCTCGCTACGGAGCTGCGCAGCGGAGGCGCATCCAGGTGACGCGGGCCTCGTTGTGGATCCACAGATCCACGTCGGCGCCGGAGGCCGCGACCGCGTAGCTCGACGCGTCGGAGACGGCCATCGGCGCGCCCACCGGCGCCCCGTCGGCGTCGAGCACGACGGCGTAGAGCACGCGCCTCGGGCGGTTGCAGCCGAGCGGCGCGATCCACGTCGCGAGGGCGCCCCTGTCGAGGCGCCGCAGCGATCCGCCGAGCGGCGGCGCGGGCGTCTTCAGCTCCACGCTCGGGAGCCCGGTGCGCTCGAAGCGAATCGAGGCTCCCCCGAGCCCCTCCGGAGCGCCGGGCTTCACGCAGCCGTCGTCGGTGAGCGGCGTGCCGTAGGTCATCGCCACGGTGCGCGCCGGGAGATCGAGCACGTCGATCAGCCCGTGGTGCGCGGGGATCCGCCCTCGTTCCCGGGCCACGCCGCCCTCGACGCGCTGGAGGACGATCTCGCCCCGATCGATCAGCGCGGCGGTGATCGCCAGGCCGCCGCCCGGCGCCGCCTCCACCGACGCGAGGCCGAAGGGGCGCGCCTCGCTCTCGGGATCGGCCGGCGCGAGCTCGGTCGGGTGCCAGCGGCTCCCGGGGTCGGCGGCGCCGCCCGCCCAGATCAGCGCGCCGGCGGGAGCGACGCGGCCGAGGCGGCTCGTCAGCAGCGCGCACCGCTCGCCCGCGCAGCCGAGGTCCACCGCTTCGAAGGCGTCGCCCTCGCCGAGCAGATCCACCGCGCCGTCGCGAAAGAGGCCCACGCGCGACGCGCCGCCCTCGCCGGGCTGAGCGAACGCGCCGACCCACTGCCCGGCCGCGGTCCGCCCGAGCCGGGGCGGGGACGAGGGCACGAGCCACGGGATCGGCCTCGGATCGTGCGTGGGGCCCCCGGGATCGAGCCCGATCGCGGCGGCTCCCGTCAAGCGCGGCGGAGCGTCGGCGCCGTCCGCGACGACGAGCGCGCTCAGCGTGCGCGGCTCGGCGACGAACCGCGTCGTCAGCGCGACGGGAGCGCGCACGAGGGGCGCCCGCGTCGCGCACGGCTCCGGCGTCGCGACGTCGAAGTCCTTGCGCACCGGGGCGAACGTCCAGGCGACCGGCGGCGGCAGCGTGGTGATCGCGAAGGGCGCGGGGCCGCTGTCCAGCTCGGCTTTCGGCGACGAGCAGCGCCCGCATCCGGCGAGCCCCGAGAGGAAAACCCATGCGGTGATGGCCTGAGCGCGCACGCGGCGCACCGTACTCTATCCGCTTGCGCTATCACGCCGTTCTCACCCGCCCGCGATGCTCCCTTTCGACACCCTCTCGCTCCTCGTCGGCTTCGTCGCCGTCGTCGTGGTGAGCCTCGGCCTCGTCGTCGGCCTGGTCCTCGGCACATTTCCTCTACCCTGCGGCCGCGGAGGCGGGGGCCGCGGCGGTGCTGATCGACGCCTTCGTGACGACGCTGTGGCTCTACACCGCGGGGGTCTTCTGGGCGCGTCGACAGGGAGAAGGCGGCGAGCGCGCGCCCCCTGGTTTGCGTTTGCTGATCACGCCGGCCTCGATTGCCGTCGTCGTTGGCCTCGCGCTGAGCCTTCTTGATCTGCGCCTCCCGTCGCCCGTGGCGCGCCTTGCCAACCTGCTTGGCGGTGCCACGGTGCCGCTCGTGTTCCTCGCGCTCGGGATTCGCCTCGACTGGAACGGGCTGCGCGGGCGCCTCCGTCCGATCCTCGTGGCCTCGGTGATCCGTCCGGCGATCGTACCTGTCGTGGTCCTCGTGGTGGCCGCCGCGCTCGGCCTGCGCGGCGTGGTGCGTGACGTGACTGTCCTGCAAGCGGCGAGGCCAAGCTCGATGATGGCGGCTGTCGTGGCGGATCGGTATGGCTGCGATGGGCCTCTGGGGACAGCGGCGGTGGTGCTGACGACGCTGCTGGGGGTGGTGACGATTCCGCTGTGGAGTGCTGTGCTGCGCGCGCTGGGGGGGTGACGTCACCCGGCGCTGGAGCCCGGTCCTCACCGCGGATCGGCCGCGTCCTCGTCCTCCCCGTCGAGCAGGCCATGCACCGAAACCGTCACCGCCTCGAAGGGCTCGGCGTTCACCCGCTCTTCGCCCTGCGCGTCGAAGACGAGCAGGTAGCCGTCCTTCGTCCAGCGGTAGACGATCAGCGTCTCTTACGTCGGGGCCCGGTGCGCGAGGTCACCGTAGAAAGCAAGGCACGATGATTGCGGACCTGTCCTTCTCCCTTGACCCTCTTGCTCCCCGCGCGCCACCTCCTGCATGGTGCCGATCGCCATGCAGCCCAGCATCCACGACGCCTTCTTCAAGGAGATGCTCTCGCGCCCCGAGCACGCCGCGAGCCTCCTCCAGCAGATCCTGCCCGCCCGCATCGTGGCTCGCCTCCACTTCGCCTCGCTCGCCCCCTGCTCGGGCAGCTACGTCGACGACGCGCTCAAAGAGCGGCACAGCGATCTGCTCTTCTCGGTGCTTCTCGAAGGCCGCCCGGCGCTCATCTACCTTCTCTTCGAGCACCAGAGCAGCATTGATGATCGGATGAGCTTCCGGCTCCTTCGTTACGAGGTTCGCATCTGGGAGCGCTGGTTGCGCGACAACCCCGGTGCCCCCAAGCTGCCAGTGATACCGCGCTCGCACGCCTCTCGCTGTGGTGCCTGCGGCACGCGCGCGAGCCCTGGGAGCTGGTGGACCGCCTCGGCGCCTGGCTGGAGCTGGTGCGCGAGGTTCGGCGCGCCCCGCACGGAGTGGCTGCGCTGGTGCTGATAATGCGGCATATTTTTCTGACCAACGAGCCGGGCAAGCCCGAGGAATTGGTGGCGCGGCTGCTCGCGGCCGTGGGAGAAGAGGGTAAGGAGGAGATCATGACCGCCGCCGACCAGCTCATGGAACGAGGACGAGAGCAGGGGATCAAGCAGGGGGTCGAGGTGGGGCGTCGAGAGATGTTGCTCGACCAGCTCCGCGAGCGCTTCGGCGCGCTGCCGGACACGGTGGTCGCCCGGGTGACGGCCGCGGGCCTGGCGGAGCTTCGGACGTGGAGCAAGCGCGTGCTGACAGCGCCTGGCCTCGACGAGGTCTTCGCCGGCAACTGAGCTCGCTCACGGGGTCGCGCCCGCCGCCGCGCACGAGCCTGGACACCGCCCGCCGCGCTCCCGTATCCTCCCGGGCTCCGGGAGGATTGCAGCGCATGGCAAAGCAAGTCACCGATCGCGAAAGCTCCGCCGAGTCCGTCGCCGCCGCGGCGGACACCCATCACGACAAGATCCGTCAAGCATTCCAGGACCAGTTTGGCAAGCACCTTCAGGGCAAGGAGAAGATGCCTGATCTCGGCCTCGTTCTCCTCCTCATCAGCCGTGCCCTGCGGACCACGAGCAAGGCGCTGGTCGAGGCGAGCCGCGCCCACGACGCCGAGCTCGCCGACGACGCCGCCCCCCGGGAGGCCCGCGACAGCGCGCTGGCCGAGCTCGTCGCGCTCACCGTCGGTATCCGCAGCACGGTGGAGACCATGTATGGGCAAGCCGGCCTCAAGGTCCTTGGCCTCGACGGGCGCACGCCGACCGACTCCAAGGCGATCCTCGAGCACGGTCGCAACCTGGTAGAGCGGCTCGCGGATCCCAAGCTGGTCTGGCCAAAGGCCTTGCAGTCCGGCGTGAAGATCGATCCCAGCGTGTGGGTGGATGAGCTCGAGGGGCCGGTGAAGCGGCTCGCCGAGGCGCGCAAGGATGTGGCGCGCGAGGAGCGCGAGGCGCAGGCGACGGGCGTCGGCAAGGCCAGGGCGATGAGCGCAAACGACGGGATGTTCAGCGAGGGCGCCGGCTTCATTTCCTCGGCACTTTCGCTGGTGGGCGAGCATGAGCTGGCCAGGAAGACCCGACCCTCGCTGCGGCGCCCCGGGACGACGGCGGAGGTCGAGGAGGCCGGCGGCAGCGCCGTGGACGCGGGCGCCGTGGACGGCGGCGCCGCGATCCGGAAATAAGTGGGAATTGCCGCTGCAGAAGGGTCGCGGCAATCCCCCGGAGGCTTTCGCAGCGTGCAGAAGGGTCGCGGCGATCCCCCGGAGGCGTTTGCAGCGTGCAAAAGGGGAGGCGGATTCGCCCCGGAGGCGTTCGCAGCGTGCGAAAGGGTCGGGGCGCCTGGGGGGAGGCTTCCGCAGCGTTGCGAAGGGGGCGGGGGCTCGGGGCGGACCCTTCCGCAGCGTCGTGAAGGGGGGTGGCTACGGAGAGGAGCTATCCGCCGCCCGCCGCCGCCTGTCGATGCACTTTGCCGATCGCGATCTCCGCGTCTGCGCCTAGCATCGCCGACTCGCGGAGGCGCTTCGGGAGAGGCTCTCGGTCACGCGGCTCGGCGCCGGAGGAAAATACACGCATGCATCGTCGAATTCTGCTCGCGGTAACGGTCGCTCTCTTCTCGCTCGCGCTCATCGGCTGCGGCCCGCCGTGGGTGGTCGTCATGCAGACGACGCCGGATCCGTTCGTCAATCAGTCGAAATTTTCGGTGCTGCCGATCGATTTCACCGGCCTCGAGATCGGCGAGAAGCCCGAGGGCTTGTACCTCTCCGAGAAGAGCCCGGAGCAGCGCGAGAGCTTCCAGGGCGACAAGGTGGGGATGAACGAGGAGTTCACCAAGGCGCTGATCAGCAAGGCGAGGGAGCTCGGTCTCGATGTCGTGCTGGCCACGGGGCCCAACGACGCTCCGTTCCAGATCCACCCCTCGGTGGCGTGGATCGAGCCGGGGTTTTTCACCGGGTTCGTCAACGCACCCAGCCAGGTGCGGATGAAGCTGCGGCTCATGACCCCTGACGGCCGGGTGCTGGACGAGATCGGGATGAAGCACCTCACCGGTGCTTCGGTGCTGGCCGCCGCGAGCGGGTCGCGCCTCCGCAAGGACGGCGAAGGGCTCGGCGAGTGGACGGCGCGCTACCTCGGCGAGCGCGTCCACCCCGAAAAGTGACCCGCACGGGCGCCGCCTCGACGGCGGCGCCGCGCGCTGGGGGGTGACGCTACGGGCAGGTGGCCGGCAGCGCGAACGACTCGATGACGGTGAGCGCGCCGCTCGCGCTGAGCTTTCCGTCCGCGCCCACGCCGATGCCGGAGGCCGCGAAGCCCCTCCAGATCAGGCACTCGCGGCCGGTCCCTGCCGCGCTCTGCAGCATGCCGTCGCGCATGTCCTCGAAGGCCGGGGACGCCGGCGTGTAGTTCATGCCGTTGACGAAGTCGTGGTACAGGTCCTCGGAGGTGAGGCCGGCAGCCTGGTAGTTCTGCAGCACGCGCCACATCGCGCCGGCGTAGATCTCACCGTCGTTGTGGACCTCGGCGCCGGTGACCGCGCTGTAGGTGAGCGGGTAGTTGGTGTAGGGGTAGCGGCGAATGCCGAGCGGGTCTCCATAAGAGTACTCGCCGACGCGGTCGTCACCGTTGACGAGGAACGCGGTGACGTCGCTGGCACCCTCGCCGAGCGCGCCCGCGAGCTTGCCGCTCATGCTGCCGATCATGCGCCAGGTGAGGCCGTGACCGTACTCGTGGTACACGATGTCGGCGTCGACGTCGCCGTCGATCTGGAGGACCGGGTTCGGGCTCTTGGCCAGCTTGGCCGACTGCCCGGCCAGCGTCTTCAGGGCCGTGCCGTCAGCCAGGCTCACCATCCCTGACGGGACCTTGACCAGCTTGCTGGTGCCCCCGGCGGAGAACGGGTTGCCATCGACGTTGTTGGCGATGATCACGCCGATCGCGCCGGCCTTCTGGGCGTTCAGCACCTTGACCGTGAAATCGCAGGTCCCGCGGTCGACGATCGCGACCTTGCCCGTGAGCGACGTGGTGCTCACCTCGCAGGCGTCCGAGGCGACGCCGGTGGCATCGGCGTAGACCGCGAGCGCCCCGGTGACGCCGGTGAGGGTGAGAGCGGCGCCGAAGGCCGAGCCGTAGGCGCCGCGACCGACGCCGGCGACCGTGACCAGGCCGCCGGGCGTGGTCCCGGTCCACAGGTACATCTGCATGCGCGGCGCGCTGCCGTCGGCCGGCGTCGCGAAGTTGGCGTTGTCGGTGCCGCTGCCGTCCTGCGCCTCGGCGTTCACGGCGTCGTTGCCCGCGCCGCCGAGGCCGAAGTTGTTGACCTGGAAGTTGGCGTTGGCCTCGTTGAAGCCGTGTTGGTAGAGCTTGTCGTGGATGAAATTGTTCATGTAGAACAAGTTCTGGATGGCGACAGCCTTGTTGTTGGTGGTCGACGGCAACTGCGTCAGGTCGGCCGTCGCGAGGAAGTTGCCGCCGGTGACCGCCGTGCCACCGGTGTCGGCAGCGTTGTTGGCGTCGGTGTCGAGGTACGCCTTGACGTTGTTGCCGTTGATGTTGAACGTGGTCTGGGCCCCCGTGCCGAGCCAGCCGGCCTTCGACTCGGTGTTGCCGGCGCCCGGACCGGTGACGGTGACCTGCGCGCCCTTGGCCGGATCCTCGACGAAGACCTTGTAGCTGTCGTTGGCGGTGCGGAGCTCGGTCGACACGATCGTGCCGTTGCCGTCGACCAGCGTGTGGTTGAGCTGATTCTCGCGCTGTGACCAGGTCTCGACCAGGAAGCCCGCGCGGAGGGTACCGTCCTCGGCGAGGAAGGCGACGCGCTCGACGCTGGGGTCGCGATAGAGCTCCTTGGTGGCGGCGAACTCGGTGACGTTGCCCTGGACGCGAGCCCGCCCCGGAGCCTCGCTGTAGCCGAACGCCGTCATCGCGACCTTGAGCGCGTCCTGCTCGCGCACCCGGGCCGACGCGATCTTCCCGGTGGTCCGGGCCAGGCGCTCGATCACCTGGATGACCTCACCCTGATCCGAGATCGCGACCTTGGCGTAGGCCCCGTGGACCCGCAGACCATTGGCAGTCTGGTTGATCCGGACGTGGGTGACACCGCTCGGCTCGGTGTTCCTGGAGACGACGTTGAGCGCTCGGACGCTGTCCACCGCCCCGCGGGCGCTGAGGAAATCGGTGGCGATGGTGACCGGGGCGTCGGTCGACGGCGGCGTCAGACGGGCGGTGTCCGAGCGGAGGATCCGGGTCCCGTCGGACATGACCTTCTCGGTCATGCTCGAATCGACGTCAGGCTCGCCGACGCATCCTGCAAGGAGGATGAGAACGAGAGGCGAGTACCGGAGAATGTTCTTGCGCATTCGTGTGACCTTTCGCGTCGAGTCGTTGAGGGGCGGCTCTCCCGGTCCAGAGCAACGTGACCCGTCACGCTGCTGTTTCGTTTTCGGGTCAAAACGAAATCACCTCACCATAAGTCATGACTAGCACCAAACGTTCCGGAGCCTCCCGGATCGCTCACCGCCGACTTCCGACCCGTTCCCGTTCCCGTTCCCGTTCCTTTCCGGGCAGCGGGAACGGGAACGGGAACGGGAACGGGAAGAGGA
>Ga0105048_10005277_pt1 | contig 20921 bp, 15 predicted proteins | sample MAT05_FD_78382 | JGI IMG/M metagenome (GOLD analysis project Ga0105048, IMG submission 78382) | Freshwater microbial communities from Lake Fryxell liftoff mats and glacier meltwater in Antarctica - MAT-05 | ecosystem: Environmental > Aquatic > Freshwater > Ice > Liftoff microbial mat | place...
GTAAGTAAGTGGGTCAAATTAAATATAAAACCTCACCCTGCCTCCGGCTTCCCTCTCCTTACTAAGGAGAGGGATTGAGGGTGAGGTTTGATCTTATATTTAATTACGCCTACCTACTTATTGCATAGATAGAGTGTAGCGCCTGACCATCTGAAATTCCTACGATTCTCTTCCCGATGCCCAGGTATCACGCCATTTTACAGTGCCTTCTTTCGCAATCACCCAACGGCGATTTACGAGATTTTCGCGCAAAGGCGATCGCCCTTCCCGCCACATGGCATATTTATAAGCAATCAGCTTACCAGTACTCTCATCAAAAGGAATCTCCGCAGACCAGGTATTCGAGTTGATATACTCTAAAGGATATGCTTTGCTGATATCCCAGTTACCCAACTCTGGGCAATCTCCTGACACCACAATGATTTCACCGGGTTGGGTATCCACGCCAGTAAGTTGGACGCGGACAATTGTCTGTGCTTTGATTCGTTCGCCAACGTGGCTAAAAACAAGCACTCCCCGTTCTTCTAGTACCAGATCATAAATCTTGCCGTCTTTGACTTCATACTTATTGCGAGTCACCACGCAAGTATGTTCCCCATCGGGTAATTCTGTTTCTACTTCTGGTAGAGTAACTTCTCCTCCCCGGTTTAAAGCTACAAAACACACAGAGTCACGATAGCGGCGTACATAACAGTAAATATCTGCTGTTAAGTATTTTTGCCAGTGGCTACCCATTGATACGGCTGGATTCAGTCGCCGTAAGCCAGACAACAGCCTGATGCAACGATAAATTTCACTCTCAGTATCCCAATTTTCCATTATCGGGCGGTTATATGGATCGTTACCGCCATCGGTGTCGTTATGCAGATATTGTTCTGTACCGTAATAGATGCAGGGAATACCGCGACAGGTCATAATTAAGGCGATCGCAACCTTAAGCATCGCTGGATCGGGGTTCAGCGATTGAAAGCGGGACATATCATGATTATCGATGAAGGTAACTAGCTCTGTTGCCCCGTTGTAGCGATAATCTTGGTCAAAAATGTATTGAATTGTCTCGAATCCCATTTCTGAACCTTGCGCTAGTGCGGCTCGAATTGCCACGCACAAGCCAAAGTCTAGAAGTGTCATGCCTGAGTGGTTAACAAATTCCACCGAGCGATCGTCAGTAGGATTACTGTAAATCCATTCACCGAAAATGAATACATCTGGTTTGTGATTGGTCATATCACCAGTGAATTCTTGCCAAAACCAGATAGGCATGTGCTTGACAGTATCCACCCGGAGTGCATCCACACCCCGGTCTAGCCATTGTTTAATGGCTGATTTGATATACTGACGATATTCAGTATTGTTTTCATTAAAGGTTGCTAGACCAGATAGTTCACAGTTCTGTACTTGCCAATCGTCTTCCCAATTTTGCACTTCGCCATAGTGGTGATACCAATTATTGACATCATCATTGAAATCAGCAATTTTAACGCCATCATTATACAATTCACCTTTACTACCGCTAGTGTCAGGGCTGCTATGGTTGCAGACAATATCTAGCACCAGCTTCATATTCCGCTTGTGCAGTTCTGTAACTAACCGATCAAAGGTCGTATTTTTTTCTTCTTGCGTAGCGTTTAAAGAAGGATTTTCTCCATCAGCAATGTAGCGAGGATTGAGCCGCTTAAAGTCTTTTGTCCAATATCCATGTAGCGCTGCATTTCCAACAAATAACTCTTCAACCTGCTCAAACAGTGGAGTTAACCAAAGGGCAGTCACCCCCATGTTTTTGAGATAATCCAATTTATCGATGACACCTTGCAAGTCACCACCCCAGTACTTACCCCAATCTTGTCTAGTTGGATCGTACAGTTCTGAATTTGCACCTTCGCTGTTATCTGGATCGCCATCATAAAAGCGATCAACCACAAGAAAGTAAATGGTTTCCTGACGAAATTCAATATCTCTGGTGTAAAGAAACTCTAAGTCAATCTCAGTATCTGATGGTGGTGTTTCTATAATAGCTTCTACTTTTTCTTGTGCAGAATCAACTTTGTATTGATCTGGTGAAAACTGAGATGGAGGGGTTTGTACCATAAAAGAACTCAAAATTTAATGTAATTCATACTTGTAGAGCAACACTACAATGTTTCGAGTATTGTGTGTCGCTACAAACTTTGGTATTGTGACATCCTGCCCACGGTGTAGGTATCTATCGTTAGCTAGTTTATAATTCTATCGATAGATGTAATTCATCTGTTAGAGGATAAAAACAAAGTAATATAGCAAGGCTTAATTAGCGCTGGAGATTAGCTAGACCTGAGCAATACTGACTAAACTACGGATTAGCCAACTTTTTCTCTAGAAGATTCGCTCCATTGGTAAACTGACCATTGTCACTTTCAATCTGTTATTACTATCAAGGAATTAATTCAGGTAGCATTTATGACCAAATATGACAAGGTTTTTAACTCACCAAAGACATCAGAGGAATCACTGAGTCCAGAGGAAGCGGTGGCGGCGATCGCAACTGTCACTGCGATCGCTGATGAATCTATTGAAGATGTAGACGCAGAAAGTTTAGCGGGTATTCTCTGGGAATTCGAGGTTTTCGAGGAATACTCAGAAGATGAAATCGCCGAAATAGTTGAGCGACTCCTAGCCATTGCAGAAGAAGAGGGAATTGGCCCTTTGTTTAATGTCGCCAAAGTATCTCTCTCAGAAGAATTAGTGCTGGATGGTTTTGCTGCTGGGGTAATAGTGCTTTTAGACGATGAACTCGCCATCCCTAAATCGAAACAAGCCTACCTCAAAAAGCTACAAGCAGCCTTGGAACTTGAGGATGAAGAAGCAGAGGAAATCATTAAGGAGGTAATTGCAGCCTTTAAGGAAGCAGAAGAAGAATATGCAGACGACGAAGATGAGACAGTAGTCATAGAAGATTTTAGTGAACAAACATATCAATCTCCTTTAGGTAATTTTGCTGTGCCGATTCCGGTTGATCCGCAGCAGGGCGGTAGAATTCAAAGTCAGGAAGGAGTCGTTGGCTTTTCCGATGACATCGGTACTCTGCTGAGAATCGATTATTATCCTTTCCCTCTAGAACAGTTAGAAGAACTGGAGTCTGTTGGACAAGAAGAATATTTACAAACAATCTTAGTAGACAAGTATGTACCCCAGGCGATTTTTGCCAATGTCCCAGATGCTTCTGTGGAGTATACCGAATATCTGGCAGACACTTTGCGAGGCGCTTACTACGTGCTAATCGATATGCCCAAAGGTTCGACGATTTCTAAGCAAGAAAATAATGGAACTGCTATGAGATTAGACGCTTACCGGGGGCTGCTCACCTTTATCAGTGGTGAATTTTTGTATATAGTTAGTAGTCAGCACAGCTTTATTAACGGCGAAACTCCCGATTCCCTTGAAGAAGAAGCTGAAGACATCAAGGAGAGTATTTTAGAGTTTGTTGAGACTATAGAGTTTACTTAGTACAGCTTTGCGTAAAAGCGTAGCGTTTTTAATGCAAGCCGATGCATTGGCATTGCCGGGTATTGCCAAATTTAATTCGCTACGAATTAATGAAATGCTGTGTTTAGTACATGTCACTGTAAAAAAGGGTCGAAAATAGAGGAAGAACCATTTCACTTGAATAATGATACAAATACCTTGGTAGGGGCACGGGATTGCCCATTAGTGTCAACTTAACGTGAAAGCCTGACTAGAAAAAGCTTTGATAGATTGCCTCGTTCCCAGTCTCCGACTGGGAATGTATATTTTGGGGCTTGCCGCCTCAAGACTTGCGGCAGCAGCCCAATGAGGAGCATTTTCAACCAGAGGCTGGAAACGAGGTTTTCAAGCGGTTTGCGCTTAAGTTGACAGCTAAGGGCATTACCGTGCCCCTACGAGAAATCTATATCCCACATTCTCCAGGTGCGATCGTAAATGCTGTATTTTTAAAAATGACGTAAATGGTGCATTTTAGAAGCATGACAGCACCACCACTAGATATCGGAGTATAAGATATTGACCACTGCGGACTAGTGGCAGGCATATGTGATGAGACTCAATGGTCGATGGACGGCAGAGAGATTAGAGATTTTTGGTATCGATGACTAATATATATTATATACTAGTACCTGAAAAGTAGAAACAGTCATGTCTAATAATTATGACTATCAAAAACAGCCGTAGTTGGTTGACACTTGTTCTGAGTGCAGGATTTATTTTTGTTGAACATCCAATAGTACTAGCACAATCAAACCAACAACTGTTCAGCAAAGGACAGGTATTACCAATTTCAGCTATTGCGAATCTTGGAAGTCAAACCTTTAATTTAGAAGTTGCTCAAACTCCAAAGCAACAGGAAATAGGGTTGATGAACAGAACTTTTTTACCTGATAATCAGGGAATGCTCTTTCCTCAAGATCCACCATCACCCGTAGCTTTTTGGATGAGGGATACACTAATCCCATTAGATATGATTTTTGTCTCCCAATCAACAGTGGTGGAAATTGCACAGAATCTACAACCATGCATGACAGAGTATTGTCCACTTTACTTTCCAGCAGTAGACGTTAATAAAATAATTGGTAATCGTATTACTCTTAACGATATTTTTGTGTTTAAATCAAAACCAGTAGGAATCAATTATGAGGGTTTTGAAAGACCGCAGAACATTTCCTTTTTACTAATTGACTCAGTAATTGAGGTGAAAGGGGGACGGACAGATGAAGTTGGATTACGCAAAGGTGCGCGGGTTATAGTTTCACAAGTATCTGAACCTTCTTCATTTCTGGGCGTATTAGTCTTTTCTGCATTCAGCGCTTTACGGATGAAATATAAATACTGGAAGAAAAAAACTACCGATGCTACATCACCTCCAATTAGAAGCGTGAATAAATTCTAAAGAATTTTGCAGGTGTGGCAGTGGTAGCAGGTGGGATTACTTCTCAGACGAATGGCACTAAGAAAAAGTCTAAACTATGGAGAATAACTATTACATTTTAAAGCTATTGAATGGAGGACACTATTTTTAAAATTGCGTCGTGCAATATGAGTTGGTGGTAACTCATAAACTTATTGTGATGTACATTTGGAAAGGGCGATGTCTGACGACAAGCCCAGAGACAAAATGTCTCCGGTGTCTACGCTTGTGATTTTTAATGACTTTAACCCTGCTAAACAATCGCTATCAAGTTATCCAGGTAATCGGCGCTGGTGGGTTTGGCGAAACCTTTCTGGCAGAAGATGTTCACATGCCTTCTCGCCGTCGGTGTGTGATCAAGCAACTAAAACCGATAACCAATAATGATCCGCAAACCTACCAAATTATCCAACAACGGTTTGAACGGGAAGCAGCAACTTTGGAGTTTTTGGGTGAAAGTAGTAACCAAATTCCGAAACTCTACGCCTACTTTTCTGAGAACGGGCAATTTTACCTCGTCCAAGAATGGATTCACGGCCAAACCTTGACAAAAATTATCGAAGCCAAAGGATTTGAGAGTGAAACTGCTGTTCGGCAAATTCTCTTGAGTCTGCTTTGGGTTTTAGATTATGTCCACAGCAAAGGTATTATTCACCGAGATATCAAGCCTGAGAACATCATTCTCCGTTCTGTTGATGGCAAGCCAGTTTTGATTGATTTTGGTGCAGTCAAAGAAACAATCCGTTCAGTGGTGAATTCTCCAGGATACCCCACGCGATCGCTCGTCATTGGTACGCCTGGGTATATGCCGAGTGAACAAGCCGTTGGCCGTCCAGTTTACGGCACTGATATCTACAGCTTAGGCTTAACTGCTATTTATCTGCTGACTGGCAAACACCCGCAAGAACTACCAACTGATCTGAAAACTGGGGAAATACTTTGGCAACAGCACGCGCCTCACGTCTCTTCAGAATTTGCGGCGGTACTCAATCAAGCAATTAAGCCTCATGCTGGCGATCGCTACAGCACTGCCAGTAAAATGCTACATGCTTTGCAGTCTGCTAGTAATATACCTACTCAGTTATCTGCAAATACTCCCACAGTTAGTTTTTCTCCCACTACATCGACTCGACAAACCCAGGCATTGTATTCACCGCAAAAAAATTCTGCCATCGCACCATCTTCCTCTGGTGGAAACTGGCAAAAACCTGCTGTGATTGTTGGTAGTTTGCTGATAGGCGGTTTGCTTAGTACAGTAGCAATTTCTAACATCACTCGTCAGCAAAAACCAGAAACAACTATTGCCACAAGTCCTACCCCATCGCCAGAATCTTTGCCCACTCCTGCATCTACCGAACCGCCTGTTTTCCAAACTTCTCCAGTCCCAGTTGTACCGACTTCACCGACACGACGGCGAGTAATTTCCAATCCTTTGCCAACCTCTGATCCCCCAGTTATATCCACACCACAGCCAGAGAATGAGCCTGTAACTTCAGATACTCCAGCACCAGTAGCAGTATCCACACCACAGCCAGAACCAGAGAATGAGGCGATGCCTGCTTTGGGCAATGCCAGCCCAGTTCCCACACCTGAAATGCGTTCCACGCCACAGAAGAAGCCGCGCAGTAAATTAGCTGCCACTACCAGCAGGCAAAGTGTTCCCGCATTCCCTACAGGTACACCAAGAAACATCGTAGAAGCTACCCTCGGCAAACCAAATCGAGATTTAAGAGGCGCATGGGGTAATACCCGTGCTGTCGTTTACAAACTAGTGCCAAACAAAATTGACCTTGGCTATTTATTTGATCGTAATTCTAAAGTGCTGCGTCAAACTGAGGTATCTTTTGCCGAATCGGTAGACCCGCAGGTAATGGAGACTACCTTGAATGGAATGTTAGATGGGCAAGCCACTGAAGATATAAAGCAGGGACTCAAACAGGTACAACAGGGTCAATCAGATAATTTTAGTTTTAAAAATGGCTCAGTTAAGGGTCAGATTATCCGCCAACAATGTGATTTTATTTACATCAGCATTTGGGATGAAAATTTACATGATTTTGTGAGTCCATCTACAGCTAAAAGGTGTTAATTTCCTGGTAAACATTGTCGTCAAAAGTTAGATTTTGTATCCTATAAGACAGATTCAGGATTTAATATAGTTGTTCAAAAACTGATTTTATTGGGCAACAATCAAAACAATTGCAGTCTTCACAAGCACAAAAACCAAATTTTTAGAATTAGCTCAACAGACGGGATACCGGGAGTCACCGAGAAGCCTACACTGTATGCTTGCATCAGTGTAGGAGTATGTCACTGGATTTGTTTTCTTGGTTTTGCAACTAAACCAATGAAAATCTGTCTTTCCCATTCCCCAATCCGCATTTTCAAAACTGAGTTTCAAATTCTTAATCTTCATAAAGTTATAAATACCATTATTAACTTTTTAATAATACTTGTCTCAGCTTCTACATTCATGTCGTAAACTGCGATCGGAATTGTGCAATCTAAAGACAGCGAAGCTAATTATTCAATTAAGGTCTGATGACTCCTACAATCATGCGTCAGCTTTGGTCAGTGTTGAAACTGCCCAAGCCAAGCTCCTCTTACAACTGGATGATGCTAGCTTGGTGCAGTGGTTAGTGAAACAAACCGAAACACAAGTGTTGTTAGATTCTAACGAAACTGATTTTCTTAGCCACTACATTCAATCTCGGCTGGCTCTTATCCGTGATATTGCCTATGAACGTCAGTGTTGATGAGCAATATCACAATCAATTGATTGATAGTCAAGTGTTATTACTATTGACTATTGGCTTTTTGGGGAAATAACCTTCCACTAAGCAGTCAGAGCCGACTACACGCCAACGAACACGTTCTAGAGACAACGCCTCAGTCATGGTAGTAAAACCTAAATCGCCCACAGGTGTAGGAGCAATGCTACCACCAATGATTTTCGGGGCAATAAATGCCAAAACTTTTTGCACTGCTCCTTGAGCGATCGCACTAGCAGCTAAGGTTCCACCACATTCCCACAAGACGCTACAAAAACCCCGCTCATATAAGTACGCCATTGCCTTATCTGGTGTAAGTGATGTTAATTCCACCACCTCCACCCCCTGCTTGAGCAACAGTTCTTGGAAGTCGGGATTAGCACCCTTCTCTGTCAACACCAAAGTTGGAGCATCCGCAGTTTGCCATAGATGGGCATTTTCGGGTAAGTTGAGATGGCGACTCATTACCACCCGTAGGGGATTATGTGCTTCCACCTGACGAGTGGTTAAGTAAGGATTATCTTGTCGAACTGTATTACCGCCGACAATTATTGCATCGCAAGCCGCCCGCAGTTGATGTACTTCACTGCGGGCCTCTTGGCTAGTCACCCAGGCGCTGTGACCAGAGGTAGTAGCAATTTTGCCGTCTAAAGTCATAGCATATTTTAAAATTCCTAAAGGTCGTTTGTAGAGAATACGATGCACAAAAGCTTCATTTAGCTGATGACAAGCTGATTCTTCTACTCCTACCAACACCTCGATCCCCGCCGCACGTAAACGGGCAATACCACCTCCAGCTACGAGTGGATTGGGATCAACCATACCCACTACTACTTTTGCGACCCCTGCTTGGATCAATCCTTCTGAACAAGGGGGAGTCCGTCCGTAGTGATTGCAAGGTTCTAGGCTGACGTAGATTGTTGCACCACGAGCGTTATCGCCTGCTGCCCTCAAGGCAAACACTTCTGCATGAGGCTCACCTGCACGAGGATGAAACCCTTCGCCAACAATCTCGCCATCCTTGACAATCACCGCTCCCACTAGCGGATTTGGCGAAGTCCGTCCTAAAGCGCGGCGAGCAAGTTCTAAACACCGCAGCATCATGCGAGAGTCAAAATCACTTCCGATCTTTTCCTTGGGTGGTAAATTCAATCCAACTGCTGACTCCACTAGATGTATACTTTCTTGAGTGTAATTTGCTAAGGATGCATCTGCTTGAGCGACCACTGGGGAATTATCCATAATTTTAGGCAACACTGTAAATATTCTGCACGCGATCGCGCAGCCTTTCCACAGAAGAATTGCGCTTTGCTCAGGGTAATGTTGCTTTAAGCGATCGCTTCCATCACAGAAGACAGTCCAACCATCCCCTGAGTAGCAACTTTTACTTAAATAAACGATGCTGTAGCCTATGTTTTATCCAAAAATTATTCTTAAAGAAGTTGACCCTACCTTGTTCACGATTCGCTCCTGAGTCTGCAAGGTTTTGTTTCTTTTTTCTCCAGTGATCGAGAGAGTAAATATTAAAGCTGCTACCTGCAAGCAAAATAAACAGCACAATCCCGTAAGAAAGCATAGAAGTAGCTGCACTCCAGTTTTGTATCGATGTCACCCCTAACTTTAAAATAATCATCAGGGCAAAGGTGACAATCAAAGCACTTCTGGTTGCTAACCCAAGTGTGATTAACACGCCCACAATTAACTCTATAGGGGGCACTAAGTAAGAGTTGATCCTCACCAGAAATTCTGGAAAATAAGAATTTGCTAGTTGTTTGACAGTCTCTTCAGCAAATCCAGGGATGTTAAAAATGCGAGTGAATCCGTGATTAAAGTAATTCACACCGATGAGAATTCGCAGCAATAAATAGGCGATCGCAACATCCTTTGATTTGAGACTAATGTAGTTTCTATTTTCATTCATTGCCTTAACTCCAACTATAGTAAGTCAACGGTGATTGATTTCAATTGCAGGAATTGAGAAATACTTGAATTATGAGGGATAACGTTCTTTCATAGACAAAATTAAGCGAACTGAGCGATCGCGTAATAAGTAAGTGTGAAGCCAAGTAAGCAATACTAGCAAACGACTGCGATAGCCAGGAAGATATACTAAATGAACTCCTAGCCACATCAGCCAAGCCAAGCATCCTGTAAAGGCAAATGCGCCAATTTTTCCCACACCTGAATAACAGCCAATAATCGCTAATCTTCCCTTGTTGAAATAGCTAAAAGGCTCTGGTGATTTACCTCGAAATTGCTGCTGAATATTTCGGGCTACAGCAACACCCTGCTGAAGTGCCTCTGGTGCAACCCCAGTTAATGGTTTACCATCCTGTTCCATATATGCCAGATCCCCAATGGCATAAATATTGGGTTGCTCTAGCAATTGGAGGGTGGGATGAACAAGTAACTTTCCTTTATTTGCTGAAGATATCTCCTCTGATGTTGTGGGATAATTCGCCTCTAACCCCGCAGTCCAAATGACGGTTGCAGTGGGAATTACCTCATCGTTTTGCAGATGTAAAGATTCAAAAGTGACTAGAGTCACTTTTGTTTGCAGATAAACCTCCACTCCTAGCTGATGTAATCTTTTGTAGGTGTAAGTTCCCAACTTCTTTGGCAAATCGGCCAATAAGCGATCGCCAGATTGCACGAGAATCAACCTCACTTGCTGCCAAAGTGTCGGATAATCTCGACGCAAGTGGCCTCGAAGCATTTCAACGAAAGCACCTGCAACCTCAACACCCGTTGCCCCACCGCCGACGATCGCAAACGTCAGCAGTTGTTGGCGTCGTGATGAATCAGATTCCTGGATTGCTCCTTCAAAACAAGAGTAAATTTGATTTCGGATTGCTATTGCTTCTTCTAATGTTCTCATCGAGAAAGCATATTCTAAAGCTCCAGGAACTCCCAAAAACTGGGTTTGGCTGCCAGTTGCCAGCACAAGAAAGTCATAGGTAATTACACAGTTATCTGTTTTAACAGTTTGCCCCGAAAAATCAATTTGCTCAACCTCAGCCATCAAAAACTGAACCTTAGACTTATTCCGCAGGAAAGAGAATCGCCGTAATATCGTGCGGATAGGGTAAGCAATGTACTCAGGTTCTAATTGACCTGTCGCAACCTGATACAACAACGGTACAAAGGTGTGATAGTTGTTGCGATCAATTAACAATACATCTGCACCAGAATCAGCTAAAGATTGGGCAGCTTGCAACCCACCAAATCCAGCGCCAACAATGACAACGCGGCGACTGTTCATTCTTCCCCTCTTGATTTAGCTAGTCATATATATTGATAACAAATTATCGATAGTGGCATCAGCACTTAGATCAACGTTATTTTGCCAGACCTCTCCCTGGTTTTGCGTAGTAAAATCAGGGAGAGGTCTTTTATATGACCAATCGCCCCACCTATTTACAGCGTTGCTGCAAGTTCTTGCAAGCGATCGCGTCCATCGCGGAAGACAGGCCAACCATCCCCCACCAGCACTGCTTCTACGCGACTCAGTTCTGCCAATCTGCGAACAGAAGCAACAGCCTCCTCTCGATTCAGCAGTTTGTCATCTGGCAATATAGTTAAACTACCTGCTTTGCGTGCCCTTACTAAATCTCCTGTGATCAAAGTTGTCTCCTCCAGTAACAGAGCTAATTCACCAGGAGTTTTCGAGCCTTGGAGTTCAATTACCTCCAGTCCTGGCACAAATTCTTCACCATCAGACAGCCAGCGATCGCAAGGTATAGGGAAAGTATCTTTTTCTGCCATAGGGCCAGCTATTTTAGCATAAGTTTGATCGGCAATTTCTTTACTTGCCCTGACATGCTCGGAATTCGTCAGCACAATCCAAACTACACCACCGAGGGATTTCAGATGATTCCAATCATGGTTTGATAGGGCTACTGGGTCAATCAAGATGTTGCCATCTGGGCGAATCCAGGCAATCCCATTGAAATCAATATTTCTTGCCGGATTGAAATTAGACCAGCTATAGAGATCGGGACGGTGCAAAGATTTCATGATGATTCTGGATCAGTACTTCAGTAATTGACTATTAATATCAATAATTAAGTATATAGATAATAAGGTTGCATTCCCTCTGAATCTGGAATTTGAGTATACTACGATAAGTCTATCCGCATTATGGCTTTTATCTGGTTTAGAGAAATTCTCGCCAAAAGGCAACGGAAATCAACGCAGGTATTGGGGTGAGTGAGATTGGGCGTAAAAAATAAAAATTAGTTCGCTGCCAAATCGAAGTAACCTATCTTTGTGAGTTAGTACCAGTCTCAAAAGAGGTTATCAGTGCGTCCTTCTCTACGAGACGGTACGCGTCGGCGGAGCCTCTGGCAGAGAATGCGTCTTGGCAGTTCCTTTCAGATGAACATACAGGTTCTACACTTCCCCTATCCCGTGTATCTCTGCGTTCATTCCATCAAAATCAAGCGCAGAGGATCTAAACGCACATACCAAGGAAAAGCTTGGTCTTTCATAGTCGCCCATTTTTCTTTGAAGACTTCTGCTTGCAGATGGTAATCTTGAGAATTCTTGCTAGCCGAATGTAGTTTGAGAAATAATGTCATCCGGTGAGGCGTTTCACTTGTTCGTACTACCCAGCAGGGAAAGGTATTTTCCTGTGATGAGTCGTTAGTAAAAATGAACTGATGGGCACGAATACCGATGTGAGATAATTCGCTCTTGACTGGTTCAATTACTTTCAGGGTACAACCCCAATCAATCGCTTCCACTTGTTGCGATGACTGGAGAACAGCACGGGAGAAGTTTTTGCATCCAGTAAGTTGGGCGACACTAACAGTACTAGGATGCTGAAAAATATCGTGTTTTGAGCCATAATGAATGGCTCTACCATGCTCCAATACCAATAGATTCGGGCAAATCCGATAAGCTTCTTCTATATTATGGGTGACAAACAAAGTCACACCTTGATAGCCAGCAAGAGTTTCTGTCATTTGCTGCTCTAATTGACTACGTAGATGGGTATCAAGTGCTGAAAACGGCTCATCTAAAAGTAATGCTTCCGGTTGACTTGCCAAAGCTCTTGCTAAGGCTACCCGTTGTTGTTGTCCCCCTGAGAGTTGGTGCGGATAGCGATCGCCTAATCCCTGCAACTGCATAGCTATTAGTTGCTCCTCCACCTGCACTCTAATGCTCCCAGCCGATAGCTTTTTGGGCAAGCCGAAAGCGATGTTTTGCGCCACAGTCATGTGCGGAAACAGAGCGTAATTCTGCACTAAAAACCCAATGCGGCGATCGCGGCTGGGTAAATTAATTCCTTGTTCTGAGTCAAACAGTACTTTGTTATTTAAAACTATACGTCCACTAGAGGGCGTTTCTATTCCCGCAAGGCAGCGCAAAATCATGCTCTTACCTGCACCAGAACCCCCTAACAATCCCAAGGGTTGCTCATCAGTACTGAAAGCAACTTTTAAATCAAAGCTAGGAAGTATTTTTTCAATATTGACAAACAATCCCCCAGATTCAAAGCTAGATTCCGGGGTGTAGAGAATTTCTGTCCCCGCTCCCTGCCCCCTGCCCCTTGCTCCCTCTCCTCTCCCCTTTTCCCTCAATTCTTGCCAGAAGTTGACTGCAATAATTCCAGATAGAGAAATCACCATAATAGCGATCGCCCAAAACCAAGCTTCGTTCATTGCTCCCGCTTCCACAGCAAAATAAATTGCCATTGGGATTGTCTGCGTTTGTCCTGGAATGTTACCAGCCAGCATCAGCGTCGCCCCGAATTCTCCCAAAGCACGGGCAAAAGCGAGCATTGTGGCGGCTGCAATGCCGGGTAATGCTAGGGGGAAACTGATGCGCCAAAAGATTGTGGCTTCTGTTGCACCAAGGGTTCTGGCTACTCGCAGCAAGTTACTATCTATTTGTTCAAATGCTCCCAATGCAGTTTTATACATTAAAGGGAAAGAAACTACGGTAGCTGCGATCGCTGCACCATACCAAGTAAAGACGATGCTGAAGTCATAAGCCTCCATGAGTTTCCCTACAGGGCCATTTTTTCCAAAAAATAGCAGCAACAAGAAACCGACAACCGTGGGCGGTAAAATCAGTGGCGCAATAAAGATACTCTCAATCAACGATTTCCCTTTGCCACGATATCCCAGCATCCAATAAGCAGCAGCGATACCCAAGAAGAAGGTGATAAATGTAGCAAGTAATGAAGTTTTGAGTGATATCCAAAGAGGCGATAAATCGAATGGCATAGTTGCGGAGGGAAGAATTAGCTCAATTAATCCCTAATTTACCAACTTTAGTTAAGATATGTTGGTAAAAGTTGGTAGATTACATTTCAGAACTTACGCTAAATACCTCTCAAACTCTTATTCCTCCGTGTTCTCTGTGCCTCTGTGGTTCGATTTTCCGTTACCTGTGCGTAAGTCCTAATTTATTGGAAAAATAAAAGCACAACAATGTTGTGCTTCCGTAGTTCCTTTGTATTCAGTTCATTGTGACAACAAGATACTTTGTTAATTAGTCCAGTTGAGTACTGTAGGCGCTAAAACCATAAGCCAAAGTTTCCTTTAAACTATCTGATGGCTTAAGGCTTCTATTGATGGCATTAGCAAACGGCACTGGAATTCCTTTAATCGTTTCCGGCAAAATTGCATATTCTTGCGTTGGTTCGATACTGTATTGGGGACACTTAGCCTTTATCCCAGCAGTCGCTAACATTTCATCTATTTCAGCAGATGTATATTGCTTCAGATAAACTGGATTTCTCACAAATGGATTCAGCCTTCTGATAAAATTATGGATAATATGAGAAGGACAAGACTTGTTGTGAAAGGAATGATTAAAAACGAAAATTCCACCAGGTTTTAGTAAACGAGATATATCAGCCAGCAAATTTCTTAATTGTGCATCTGGAATATGCATAAAGACGCAGTTAGAAATTACCAAATCTATAGAATTATCTTCTAAAGGCAATATTTCAGCAGAATTGCAAATCAAGTTAAATTCAGCTTCAGGAAAAAAATTGTATTCTTGTTTAACCTTGATTAAACGCCGCAACAAAGGTTCAGAAATATCAATTCCGTAATATTTTTCGCATCTCAAATTTTTAGCTTTAGATAAATGTAAAGGTGCGCGACCATAACCACAACCAATCTCTAAAATAGAATCAACAGATTTATTCAATGGAAATTTGTTCCAAGTACCTCCAGGTGTGCCAGTTAACAGAGTGTAATCTTGTTTGATGGGCGATGTATCTGCAAGCTTTTCAACTTTTTGGGAACCATAGTATGTTTTACCAATTGCGTCCCATTTTTTCTTATGTTGAGTATTATTCAATTGTTCATAGTCGTTAGGAAAATAAATGCCATCTCGTAATTCAAAGTCATTCAGACTGGATTTTATATTTGCTAATTGAGACATTATGATTATTCCTTATGAATAGTAAAGTCTGTTTTCTGTTATACTCTTAACTCAGCATTAACCGCAAGGGATTTTTACGGAATTGCTCTACCTTAGCCTTTCTTCAAAGTCTATAACTGTTTTCAATTCGATGGAATATGGTTGGTAGGGTAGCACAGCTATGCTACCAAAGCACGTATTGTATCCAAAGGAAAACCGTTGTAATAGCAAGCCCTCATCTGATGAGAGCGGCAAGTTCGTATACATTAGTTGATAGACTGCAACAATCGGAGGCTGGGATGGTAGAAGGGTTACAACAAAAACGGGTGGTAGTTGTAGGTGCTGGTTGGGCTGGTTTAGGAGCAACCTACCATTTGGCAAAACAAGGCTATGATGTGACGCTTCTAGAAGCAGGCCCCTATCCTGGCGGATTGGTGGCAGGTTGGCAAACAGCCGCCGGAAAATCTGTTGAAGCTGGCATTCATGGCTTTTGGTATCCTTACAAAAATATTTTTTCCCTAATCAATGAATTAGGAATTAATCCTTTTACTACTTGGACTCGTTCTTCGCAATATTCACCAGCAGGTTTGGAAGTTGAATCACCAATTTTTCAAGATTTACCGCGAATCCCATCCCCACTAGGAACTTTTCTCTATACTCAGTTTAAACGGCTGCCACTAATTGACCGTCTCAGCGCCCTGCCTTTACTTTATGCTGTTGTTGATTTTGACAATTCTGATGCAGCTTGGCGGCGCTATGACTTTGTAACTGCCCGTGAATTGTTCAAAGATTTTAACGTTTCTGCACGGCTTTACCGCGAGGCTTTTGAACCGATGTTATTAGTGGGCTTGTTTGCCCCTGGCGAACAATGTTCAGCCGCAGCAACTTTAGGGATGCTTTACTTTTTTATTCTGGCTCATCAACCAGATTTTGATGTAGTTTGGTGTCGCGGAACTGTTGGAGAAAAAATATTTCGTCCTTGGGTGGAACGGATTGAAAAAGCCGGTGCGCGAGTATTACCTAAGCGACGGGTTACAGACTTAATTGTTGATAATAATCAAGTCAAGGGTGTGATTTGCGGTGATGAAGTAATTGAAGCAGATGCGGTAATTTTTGCGGTTGGGATCACCGGGATGAAGAAAATCGTCTCAACTAGCCCTAGCTTACAAAGCCGTGAAGAATTCCGTAATTTGAGCAATTTAGGAGCAATTGATGTTTTAGCAACGCGACTATGGTTTGACCGCAAAATTGATATTCCTCGTCCTTCCAATGCTTGTTTTGGATTCGACGCAAGTACAGGTTGGACGTTTTTTGATTTGAATGCCTTACATGATGAATATCGGGATGAACCGGGAACAGTAATTGAAGCTGATTTTTATCACGCGAATCAGTTTCTTAGTTTGAGTGATGAGGAGATTTTATCAATCGTTCAGGGTTATTTAGCAACTTGTGTACCAGCGTTTCGGGAGGCAAAGATAATTGATAGCAGTGTAATTCGGCTACATCAGGCGGTAACTCACTTTGCACCTGGCAGCTATCGTTATATGTTGCCCGCTAAAACAAGTTTTGAAAATGTGTTTATGAGTGGGGATTGGATTGTGAACCGTCATGGTTCCTGGTCACAGGAAAAGGCTTATGTTACTGGTTTGGAGGCGGCGAATTTGGTGGTGTCTTATTTGGGAGAAGGTCAGCCAGCTGAGATTTTAGCTGTAGAAGAGGATGAAGCCCATATCCAAGTGGCGCGATCGCTCAACCAAACTTTGCGTGACTTGGGCAAATCTATCTTACCTGACTTTTGGTTGCCCTAATTCGTAGGGACGCAAAGAGTCAATCATTAACTGTAATCTAAATTCGGTAAGCTAAAGAAAGCGATCGCGATACCATCCTTATAATGTAAATCAAATCACATAAGCTTATGGAGCCAGACTCTTTACAAACCGAGGTGATTCTGACGCATCCGCGTGAGTCACTCGGTAAAGTGCAACTTGATTGGACACCCCAACCCGGAAACTATCTCGATTTTGAAGGTAAAACCTACGCAGTTTTAGAACGCCGCCATCGATACCAACTTAGAGCAGGGCGCTACCGCTTACATAATATTGCTATTTACGTGCAGTCGGCTAAACGACCATCTGAGAAAAGTTTGGTAGGTGGACGTTGGGTAGTTGGCGATGCTACCTGCTCCTACAATGCTCATTCAGAAATCATGCGCTGTGCAGTCAATCCAGATGGCCCTTGCGAATCCTGCCGCTTTTATGAAAAGTTAGAAGCCATTTAATTTTAGATTTTAGATTTTAAATTTTAGATTTTTTCTTTAATCCAAAATTCAAAATTCAAAATCTAAAATTGACCTACCCGCACTAAAAACTTCTCCCACAGTTAAGCGGGTACCATTAACAAAATCCCATCCCGACTGGGGACGTTTACCAGCTAGCTGAACTTCTCGCAACAGCAACAAACCTTCCCCAGTCTGGACGATCGCTCCAATTCCTTTGGCAATGCTGACTACAACTCCCGGTATGTCTGATGTATTTGACAAATCAGGTAATTTATGAATCAATTCTTGTAATTCTGGTGGGACGCGATCGCTTACACAACCAAGGGGAGCCGAAGCGGTTATTTTCAACAGGTTGTTACGAAAAGTAGCCGTGCAGTTAGGGTAAAAGCCTCTGATTTGATTGTGTAATTGGATAGCGTTTTTTGACCAATCCAAAACATAATCTTGTTTTTGAATCAGAGGTGCATAAGTAGCTGCTAAATTATCTTGGGGAATTGGTTGAATTTCCTGGCGTTCCAACTTCAACAGAGTTTCCACCAACAAATCCCCACCAAGAGCAGCTAGTCTTTCAGCTAAATCTTGGGCAGTATCTAGTAATCCAATCGGTGTAGTGGCTATTTGGAGCATTGGCCCGGTATCCATCCCCACATCCATTAACATAGTTGTGATCCCCGTCTGCTTCTCACCGTTATACAAACACCACTGAATCGGCGCTGCACCCCGATATTTGGGTAAAATCGAGCCATGCACATTAATGCAGCCCAATTTTGGCATATTTAGGATTTTTGACGATAATATCTGTCCATAAGCGACAACAACAAACACATCTGCGTCTGACTGTTTGAGTTGGGTTAAAGTTTCGGTGTCTTTTTTCACCCGTTCGGGTTGCCATACTGGTAAGTTGTGAGCAGTAGCGATCGCTTTTACTGGTGAAGGGATCAGTTTATTTCCACGTTCCCGGCGTTTATCTGGTTGGGTGACAACTGCCAACACGTCAAATTCTGAATGATTCAATAACTTTTCCAATGTGGGTACAGCAAACTGCGGTGTACCAAAAAATACAATTTTCATTAAGAATTTGTTGTTAATCGTTAGTGATTAATTAATAGTAAATAATATCGGCTGTTTGGTGATACAATATTTTGGTATTGGTGAAACAAAAGGCTGCAAAATTTAACTTAATAGTTAAGTTCATAAGTGTAACAGGTAATATAAATTGCATCTGCCTTTAGTGAGCCTAATCGTTTAGTGGTGTTTCGTCACGATCCGCTAGAGCATCTACCGAGTAAATTTTGTTGTGTTCCTGATAATTTGACCCAAATTGCCGTTAAATGCAATCGGGTTTCTCAAAAACTATTGCATCTTCTAGCTATTTTTGTAGTTTAGATTGCAGTTTATAACTTTGGGTTGCTGACAGCAGTATTTTCTGAGTATGATGTATTGTGGGTCTGCTTTACCAGCTTTTCACGTAACGCCTCAAGTTTACCATTATGAGGGTTTGCCCTCTTATATTAGTGTGTAACCTGGCTTGTTTGTTGTGTACTAGCGATCGCTAGTACGATCCCCAATAGCCGATTTATTTCACTCTTGGTTGCCAGCGTTATTGCCTAAACTATACGCTGAATATTCCTTGACTAATACCTCTTTTTGGTGTGGTTAAGTATAGCAACTAACAAGATTACATATTGTATAGTAGTTACTGACTTGTCAGCATACTTACTATACTCGCATATTCTTGTAAATAAATATCCAATACCTGAGTAATCAAAGGTGTAGACAATGATACTTAATTATTTTTGTAAAACTCTGCAAACTTTGAAGAAAATATCTCGTCAAAGTTTTTAGTTTCTTGTTATACATATAATTACCGCCTGCCCATTGCTGCATAGGTATTGCTTCTCACATAGCAACCGCCCCTCTAGAGAGTCTACAAATGCTTAAACCCCTTTTGCTGTCAGGATGGTTCCGCACGCAACCATTTCTCAATTACGTTGTCGTTGTGATACTGATTGCACCCTTGCTAGGGGCATCGGCTCACTCGTTCCCTGTAAAATCCGAAGTAGCTAAACTAACTTCGATGACTGGAGATTCTGACTCTGTATCAAAGGAAATAGCTGTAGTTGGGGAACCTGAGATAGCTGAAATATCAAAAACAGAGCAAATCAACTTGTTAACAGAAGAATTTGACTCTGTGTCAACACAAAGAACTGCTGTCCAGGAACCACAAGTATTACCAGCTGATAAAATAGAGTCTTTGGCTCAAATATATAGTTCTGTGTCAAGCAGCGATTTAACTATTCCTGATACTTTGGCAGCAGTTGAACTCGCACCATTAACAAATGTTCCTGTTAGTCAGCTTAATTTAATCCGAAAACTCAAAGCTGCTAATATCAAGTCTTTGAAAGGACAAGAAAATTCTTTCTTCAAAGAAAAGTTTTTTACTGAATCATTGACAGCAACTCAAGTAGCACCAACTCTTAGAGAATCACAAGCAACCACAACAACGGAAATACCTGTTTCTGAACCCCGTGATGAGTCCCAAGCAGAACAAATAGATCCCATAGATAGTCCTCATCCTATTCCTTGGAAATGGATTACAGCAACTCAAGAGGCTATTGGTTCCAAGGGTGGTTCGGGAGTGCGTCACTACCGCAGCGTACCCGTGGTTTCTCCAGATGGGAAATATGCAGTTTATAGCCGGGTGCAACTGGACGTAAAACCCCAAATGTACAACAGCCATGTCACCAGCGTTCTGTTTGTCCAAGATATGCAAACCAAGAAGTTGTGGGTGATGGCTTCAACTACTCCTGTTACTGATCCTTTATTAAAGGTAAAGGCTGTAAAGGCGGCGGCATCAGAAGAAACTGATCCGAGTGGTAAAATTGGGGTATTAGTTCCAGTTAGCTGGTCGGAAAAAGGCGATCGCTTCTTAGCACGCAAGTTTGAAGGTCTATTTAATACAGGCGATTCTACAGATAGTGCAGTAATTTGGGATCGGCAAAAAAATCACGCTAACACAGTTGCTCCTGCTAATGAGGCAGATGAGCATGAGAAAATTGCAGTATTGTTAGGCTGGAGTAAAAGGCAACCGGATCATGTGTTGTTCCGTGCAGGTGAACTAGGTGAGGAAAACTGGCCACTAATGCAAGTTGCTAATGATGGCAAAACTGTAACGACAACAAACGAAGACCAACCGATTACTTTTGGTAAAAAGGTTACAGAAATTTGGGCAGGCCCACAAGTAGCCTACCGATAATTCTATTAAATATCTTATATACTCCCGTTGTCGTCACTGCTGACAACGGGATTTTTTTGGCGTTGCATAAAATAGGGATGATTCTTGTGGGGTGGGCATCCTACCACTAGTGTCAACATTATAGTGCGGCGACTGGCATAAAATTTGACTCTTCAAAACTTTTCAAACACCCTCTTAGACTCTCAATACGGCTCGGTTAAGAATATTGTAGGTTGGGTTGAAGCTTTGCGAAACCCAACAAACGCCGCAAAATGTTGGGTTTCGTTCCTCAACCCAACCTACACATTTTTATTTTTTGGGCTTAACCGAACCGTA
>Ga0105048_10005278_pt1 | contig 20915 bp, 14 predicted proteins | sample MAT05_FD_78382 | JGI IMG/M metagenome (GOLD analysis project Ga0105048, IMG submission 78382) | Freshwater microbial communities from Lake Fryxell liftoff mats and glacier meltwater in Antarctica - MAT-05 | ecosystem: Environmental > Aquatic > Freshwater > Ice > Liftoff microbial mat | place...
CCTGCAGACAGTTGACCTGCGTTTCAAGAAGGCGGTCACGTTTGTCGAGAGCAACGACATCGTGCTCAGCGCGGTCTCGGCCACGGTTCGCAAGAGCCAGCTCTTCGTCGACGTCAGCCAACCCACGCTGCTCCCTCAATTCGAAGTCGACTTCGTGTGGAATCAGCGTGGTGATTCACCTGCGAGAAACCCCTTTTCACCGCGCTCGCAGCTGACCGCCAACAACGCAACGCCGCTGAACAAGCGCAAGCTGCGGGCCTCGGTTGAAATAGCGCGCGCCGACAGTGCCTTGCCCAACAACTGGGTGACGGTGGCGTCATCACAGTTTCCCTCTGCTGGGCTCGGCAATGGCAACGCTTTCTCGCAGACCTCGCGGTTGAGCGCGCAGTTCACCAGCGGGCTTCGAGACAGGCTGCTGGCGGTCAAGGGTACAAATACGAACGAAGGGCAAACCGCCGACGGGTGGATGGGGACTTTCGACGAAGAGCTGACCACCTTCCGCGTGCGGGTGTGTATGGACTTCGACGAGAAGGTGCACGCGTTCGGTGAGACGTCACTCGACGACACCTATGTCAGCGCGGTACGCGATGGCACCACCTACCGGCTCGGCATGAGGCGACGCTGCGCCGAGACCACACCCATCGTCATTCAGCGCGAGCTGTATGTGTACCCGACCTACCCCACCGCGGTTGAAGAGAGGCCCGGCAACGCTGCCGCAACCGCCAAGCAAGGCGACAGCGCGACCAACTCAGACAACGACAACGGCAATCAGAACGTGTGCAACAGCAGCGGAGGCGTGAAGCGCTCGTGCGCTGGGGCCACACGCTCCAACATGGCCTCTGGGGGTCAGTTCCCCGGGTCACCGTTCGAGTCGCAGTCTGACAGCAAGCAAGAGCAAGACGAGACCACCAAGACGACGACCCTCAGCACCAAGATGAAGCTGTTCGGGTTTCAGGTGTTCGACCTCGGCAAGGGCGGCAAAGAGGGGCAGTCTGCCGGTGCGTGGAGTGTCACCCTCGACCTGACACCCAACTTGAAGGCCATTTCAGAGGCCATCAAATCTCGCAGGCAAGTCGGCGGCGTCAAGACCAACGCGAAAGACATCAAGACCAAGCCGAAGCAGAAAAAGGGAGCAGTGCGCAATGTCCTCAGCAAGTTCGAGCGTGAGGGCCTCGCGATGGTGCTGTCGAAGGCGATACCGTTCACGCTCGGCCCCTTCCCCTTCGCGCTTGAGCTCAGCTTCTCGGTGGGCTTCGGCTTTGGCGTCAGCCTCACGCTCTCGGGCGACCGACAAACGACGACGAGCAAGTTCGAGCCAAAGTACCCATGCCTGCAAGCTGGCACACAGCGGTGCATGGAGGCGTACGACACCAAGAAGACTTGGGAAGACGCCCGCAAAGACTGCAACCTCAAGGGGGGGCGCATGGCCGAGATTCGCACTGCTGCCGATCGCGACGCGGTGGTCGACGCGGCCAGCTCGGTGGGAGCCGCGACCGACGTGTTTTGGCTCGGCGGTCAGCTCTCGTATCGGTACGCCGACCCCAGATGCGACACCAACCGCGACACGCGGTGCGCGGGTATTTCATCGACACGCTACGTCTGGCTCACTGGCAACGCACCGTTCGCTCGACAGCGCCGCCAAGAGAAGGAGCTCCTTGATCAGAGCCTCTACTCGGGCAACCACCCCTTCGGCACGAACCTCGGCGACCTGGTCAGCTTCGTGCCCAACGACGCGGCGGTCATGTTCAAGAAAGACACCGCCAAGTTGACGACCGCACCGGTGACGACGGCCAGCCGGTACGCCTGCGAGTTTGACCCAGCCAACGCCTACGTTGAGTTCAAGACGGCGGTCGAGGCGAAGGTCGAGTTCACCATCGGGTTCGGTGCTTCGCTGTGCACACCGAACGAAGACGTGGGCTTCTGCCTCGGCATCGGCATCAACCTCATCAACGCCGGCGTCAACGTGTCGGTGTCGAACAGCAACATCGTTGTCTTCAATAGCAGCAACGTGCCCGTGACCTTGCTGGGTGAGTCGAGCGTCGAGGGTACCTGGGAGGTCGCCTTTCTCTCTGGCGCTCTCTCTGCGGAGCTGCGGTTGCTGTTCTTCAACACCAGCTGGGAGATCGCGTCGTACCAAGGCATCTTTGCGATTGAAGGCGAGCTGTTCCCCGCAATCACGAACCCCTACCGGAAGGGTTTCTAAATGAAGAATAGAACACTCGTCATCGCAGCTGCTGCAGTCGTCCTCCTCATTGGCGGGGTCATCGTGTCAACGCGAATCGGCGCCGACTCGCAGGGCCCTGACCTTAGGGCCGCTCCGAGGGGGAGCGCGGCGACTGATGACCCGACCTCGAACGAGCGACCCGACGCAGAGGCGTGCACCTTTGCGGCAGGCCAGCAGTTTCAATTCTCGTATCGGTCAGAGACGAAGCTGCAGGTGAGCTCGCCCCTGCCTCACTCGAAGCCGAACCGAGCCAGTTCGCTGCTGACCGGAGAGCTGACCTTCGAAGTGCTCACGCCCTCGTCGAATGGCACTGCGGTGCTGGTAGGCCGCTTGTCGGGCGCCAACGCCCAGGCAAAGCAGCTGATGGGCGAACGAGTTGAGGCGCCATTCTTGGCGAAGGTGAATTCGCGGTGCGAGGTCACCGCGTTTGCGCACCACAAAGACACGGTGCGACCAGTGGCGCGCGTACAAGACGTGGTGCTGAACGACTTGGCCTTTGCGATACCTCGCGGTGAACTCGAAGAGGTGCAGTTTCACACCACCATCGGTACGCAGCGCGCGCTCGTCGCACGCGACCAAGAATCGGGGCAATTTCTTCGCAAAGCCCTGAGCTACAACGCGCGCTGGTTGCCCTCGATGGCGTCGGTCGACGTCGTCGCCGGCGAGGTACACATTCGAAGAGGGAGCGGCCCGTGGTTCGACGGGCTCAAGGGCACCGAAGAGGTTCGTGGTGGCGCAGTCGATGCCTCGACGACCGAGTGGGAGGTGACGTCGTCGAAGGTCGATGGGGCGCTGCTCACCGGCGTGTCTCGACGCGAGAGCGACTACGTGTGGGCGAACGTGCTGGGCGACGACGAGAACGCACCTGAAGTGAAGCTGTTGGGTGATGACAAAGAGCACCAGCGCTACGTCGAGCTCATGAGCAATGTGTCATACGAGCAGGCAATCGTTCGCTTCAGCGCCTTGCTCGAGCGCGGCGCGAACATCAACGAGCAATGGCCTGCGATGGCTGGCTACCTCGATGCGCACCCCGACAAGATCGGCGAGTACGTTGAATTGATCACCGACGAAAGCTTCCCCGACGGGGCGAAGGCGCCCGCGTTTCTGGTGTTGGCGCAGACGCGCAGCCCTGTCGCGCGAGAGTCGTTGCTCGGCATGTACCGCGACCGCGCGATTGACCCCGCCAACCGCATGCGCAGCAGCTTGGCGCTGGTCTCGCGGGCCGACGTCGGTGCGCCGCTCGCGCGCGAGCTCCGCGTCGAAGCTTCTCGAAGCCCTGAGAACGAGGCTGAAGCGGCGGTCTCACGGCAGGCAGTGCTTCACTTGGGCATGTTGTCGGGCACTCGTCCGACGCAAGAAGACATCGTCATCGAGGCGACCGACCTGGTGAGCGAGCTGGCCTCGAAGGCGAAGACGCCGCACGACTACTCTGTGCTGTGTGGGGCGGTCGGCAACATGGCAGACCCACGACAGCTGCCGCGCGTCGCCCAGTGGTCACAAATCGCTGACCCCGACATTCGCATGCAGGTGCCCCACGCGCTGCGACGGTACAAGATCGACGCGGTCAGTGACTTGGTTGAGAACTGGCTCGCCCGCGAGACCGACCAGGCGGTGAACCGTGAGCTGTTCAACATCATTCGGCACATGCACGTCGACGAGGCGCGCCAGGTCAGCCCCCAGATTGCGGCCGCCGCACTGAAGCATCTCAAGGAGAACCCGCCAGTACTCAACCGACAATCGCTGTTTCACATTCTGGCACCCTCGGTTGGTACGAATCTCGATGTCCGAGAGGTGTTCAAGACACAGCTCAAGGTCGAGCTCACAGAGCGTTCTGGCCTCTACTCATTGGTGGCAGCGTACCTGCCGGCCGAGAGCCAGTATGAGGTCTTGGCGACGGTGCCGGGCATGAGCGGTCAGTTCGGTGGAGGAATCGAGCCGCTGCTACCTCAGCCTGAGCCTCGCGGCCAGGAGGTGCCGATTCCACAAATGCAGCGTGCGATGCCGGGTGACTACGCGCCTGGCACTCTCGGAGGTGAACCGTGAAGAGGTTCTGCGTATCGCTGGCGACGCTAATGTTCATGGCTGCGTGTCAGGCGGCGACGGTGGCTCCAGACCCTGAGCCTGAAGGCGACGAGTCCTACGACGGGCCAAGCTCGAGCGGCGTGATTCCGACCTACGAACCCGAGAACCTCGATGCGGGTGACCTGCTCATTGACGCTGGTTTCGTCGAGGTCGACACGCGCTGCTGCACCACGCACTTTCGCATCATCGATCAAGAGCCGGTCGAGACAACTGGCACGCTCAACGGTGATTCACGCGCGTTCGGCGATGGCCTACCGCTTGTGCGCAACGACGCAGGGTGGGAAGCAACGGCCTGCTTCCCCCTCGAATCGTCGGCGACGTATTGGTACACGTTCACGACCGACGCTGGCTTCGTCGACGGCGGAGTCGAGATCGATCGCGAAGACGGCGGCGAAAACACCGTGCTGGTGCATCTGACCGAGACCGTCATTCGCGCGAGTGGCTCGGAGCCCGGCTTCGACACCGCTGTTGGCCGGAGGAACTTCTATCGAGCCGTGTCGAGCTGTGACGGGCTCGACGGCTCGGTACCGTAGGCTCGGTGGGTCGGGTACCCTTCAACGAGCAGGGTTGCGCGTTGACCGGCGCTCGTGGTTGAAGTGCCGGCGCATGAAGTCACTCCACCTCGAGCTCGCCGACGTCGACCTCGCTCGAACGTTGGCCGGTACCCAGAACGAGAATTTGAAGATCATCGAGCGACGGCTCGGGGTGAAGGTCGGCCAGAGGGGCACCGTGCTCCACCTGTCGGGGCCTGATGACGCGGTCGGCACCGCGGCGAAGCTGATCGAGCAGCTCACCTCGAGGCTCGAGTCGGGCCGTACGGTGTTCACCGAAGACGTCGAGCAGGCGATCAAGGTGCTGGGCCGCGCTGGCGAAGAAGGCCTCAAGGCGATGAATTCGCCGGTGATTCTGACGCAGCGCGGTCGCTCCATCGGCGCGCGCGGCCCGGCCCAAGCCGAGTACCTTGAGGCCATTCGCGCCCACGACGTGGTCTTCGGCATGGGCCCCGCCGGCACCGGCAAGACCTACCTGGCGATGGCGATGGCCGTCTCGGCACTACTCGAGAAGCGGGTGCGCAAGATCATCTTGGCGCGGCCCGCGGTCGAGGCGGGTGAAAAGCTGGGGTTCTTGCCCGGAGATCTCGCTGACAAGGTGAACCCCTACCTGCGCCCGCTCTACGACGCGCTGAGCGACATGATGGAGCCCGAGCGCGTGCAGACCTTGATCGAGCAAGGCGTGATCGAGGTCGCTCCGCTCGCGTTCATGCGCGGCCGTACGCTCAATGACTGCTTCGCGATTCTCGACGAGGCCCAGAACACCACCGTCGAGCAGATGAAGATGTTCTTGACCCGCCTCGGGCATCACTCGAAGGCGGTCGTCACTGGCGATGTGACCCAGATCGACCTGCCGCAAGGCAAGCGCTCGGGGCTGGTGCACGCTCGCTCGATTCTGCACGGTGTCGAGGGCATCGCCTTCTCTGACTTCACCGAGGTCGACGTGGTGCGACACCCGGTCGTGCAAGAGGTCATCAAGGCCTACGCGCGCGCGGAGGGCCGCGAACAGGAGCCCGCCCTGGAGTTTGAGGACGAGCTGCCCGAGCCTCCTGAAGACCCGGTGAGCTGGTCTGCCGTCACCCGCTCCTGATCTCTTCGGCACCTCACTTCAGCGCGTCGCGCAGCAGCGACTTCTGCACCTTGCCCATCGCGTTGCGAGGGAGCTCCGAGACGATGCGCACCTCGCGCGGGCGCTTGTGAGGCGAGAGTTGTGCCGCCACGAAGCCCGAGAGCTCTGACGGTTCGACCGCCCCCGAAGCCACCACGAAAGCCACGATCTTCTCGCCGAGGTCCTCATCGGGAGCGCCCAACACGGCGGCTTCGCGAACCAGCGGGTGCTCGAGCAACGCCGCCTCGACCTCGCCGGCTCCCACCTTGAAGCCGCCGCACTTGATCAAGTCGGTCGCGCGTCGACCGACGATTCGCACTGAGCCGTCAGCCCGCATGCAGGCCAGATCGCCGGTGTAGAACCACCCCTCGGCGTCTTTGACCGCGGCAGTCGCCTCCGGGCGATTGAGGTACCCCAGAAAGACGTTCGGGCCCCGCACCGCCACCTCGCCGATGGTCGCGTCGTCGCGTACCGTCAACGGCGCCCGGGCGTCGTCGACCAACCGCAGCTCCAACCCGGGCAGAGCTGGCCCGACCGTGCCCGCTCCATCGCTGGCCTGCAGCGTCACCGCGGTGTTGATGATCGTCTCGGTCAACCCGTACCGCTCGTGCACCCGCTTGCCGGTCAGCGCTTCGATGCGTAGCCGATCTCTCAGCGGCAGGCCCGCCGAGCCGCTGATCAGCAGCCGGGCCGAAGAGAACCCGCGCAGCACCTCGGGCGAGGCCTCAGTGAGCCGGTGGTACATGGTGGGCACGCCGAAGAACACCGATCGACGCTCGGCCAGCGCGGCTCCGATCTCCGACGCATCGAACTTGGGAAACCAGTGGAGCGCACCGCCCACCCGCATCGAGCCGAACAGCCCGAGCACCAACCCGTGCACGTGAAAAAGCGGCAGCGCGTGCACCACGGTGTCGGCGGCAGTCCACTCCCAGACGTCGGCGAGGGCGTCGAGATTCGACGCGATGTTGCGGGCCGAGAGCACCGCCCCCTTGGGTAAACCGGTGGTGCCCGAGGTCGAGAGAATCAACAGCGGCGCATCATCGACCAGGCGACCCTCCAGGCTCGCCGTGCTCAGGCCATCGAGGCTGACCCGAATCGTCGGCACGTGCGGCAGGCGCGACTCGACCGAGCCCGGCACCGCCGCCAATGCCACTACTGGCTTCGCGTCGCTCACCACATGCGCGAGCTCGAAGCTGCCCAGCTTCGGGTCGAGGGGAATCGAGGCGTACCCGGTGGCCGCGTTGGCGATCAGCGCCACCGCTGTCTCCAGAGTGGGCTGAGTCCACACGCCGACGTGCGCTCCCGGCTGCGCACCGGCGGCGTGCATTCGAAAACGGTGGCCCGCGCACGCCTCGATCAACCGGCGCGCAGTCAAGGTGCGCTCACCCACTCGCAACACGATGCCGTCATCGGGCCGCTCGAGTCGGGGGAAGAGCCTCATCGCCAGGTCGCGCTGAACACTGCGCGGTGCTCAGTTGAAGAGAGGGTCGCGACCCGGCTGTCTTTGCCACCGAGAATGCCGACCAGCGCTTCAATCAACCCCGCCAGAAACTCGGTCTGCCGGCCTTCGTCGACGATGACCTCCAGCTCCTTCGAGCTCTTCTCACGCACCTCGAACTTCACCGGGCTGTTGTCGGCGCCGAAGTCAGCCACTTGTTTGAGCGCCCGGCGGGGCCCGAGCAGCTTGGCCACCGTCAGCCACGGCCCCTTGAGTAGGTTGCGCTGCTGAAGGCAGGTGATCAGGTGGCGACCCAGTTGGCGTTGCTGATCGGCCGGCTCACTCACCATCGGGTACAACGACGTCGCGGTCAGCTCGATCGCCCGAAACCAGAGCGTGCGCGGGTACTCCTCGGGCGGCTCGGCCGCGAGGTCGAGGCCCTCGGCCTTCAGTTGATCAAGCAGCGGCGGGGTCATGTCGCCCGCCAGCACCTTCTTGAAGACCGACTGCACCAGCCGGCCAGGCATCACGGTCGTATCGGTCACTGAGGTTGAAATTGCAGGTGAAGAGGTTGGTTGCGCGCAAAAATCTCAGACACCCGGGGCTTCACTTCACGGCCCCAGTACACCTCGGCCAGACCACCGCACGGGCTTCGTACCGAGAGCTGCCGCGCGTTAAAGGGTATGACCAACAAGTCGCCGGTGCGGGCCTGAATCGGGCCTGGCAGCACGTCGGCCGCGCACGCCGAGCTCATGAACAGACGCACGTACAGCCGGCCGTCTTCGCGCAGCGGTATCGGCGCCCAATCTGAGGCGCGAGAGAACGTGTCGGCCAGCGGCGTCGCCACCGGCTGCATCACCGGAAACGTGGGCACCGCGGGAGCCGCCGGTTTCGCGACAGGCGCGGGAGGCAACGGCAGCGGCGTCGCGACCGCCACCCGGACCAGACCTCCGTCGCGCATGATCATCGCCACCGGGGCCGCCACGCCGCCATCGCGCCGCGCGGTCACAGTGTCGATGCATCGGGGAGGCAAGCCGTTGCCATCATCACTTCGCTGGAGCACCCCCACCTCGAAGTCACTGAGCTTGTCGACCAGCGCACACTGCTTCTCGACCCGGGTCTTCCACGCGGCGAAGGCGTCGTGCAGGCACAGCTCGCACTGCGCGTTCTTCGTCTCGTCAACCTCGAGCTGCGGCAGGTTGTCGCTCTTCGCATAGCGCTGAGCCAGCCCGGTCGGGTTCGGCCGCTGACAACGACAGTCGCGCAGCTCCCGCGAGGCCAGAAAGCCCAGCGTGTAATCGCGATGAAGCTCCAGTGTGCTCCGCACCTGCGCCAGCGCGCCCCACTTCTCGATGGGAGGCAACGCGGCCACTCGCTCGCGTTCACTCGAAGGCCCGCCGATGGGCAAGGGCTTCACCGGCTCGGCCACCGCCGGCCCCCCCGCATCACTCGCGGGCGCCACCACCGGCGAAGGCAGCCCGGTGATCACCACCCGCGTCGACGACCCGGCATCCAACGCCGAGGCCGGAGTCACCAGCACCAATGCGGGCTCGGGCGTCGGCACCAGCACCGTGCGGCTCTGATCAACGGGCGGCACGGGCGCCAACACCACCGGCGGCGCCGGAGTCGGAGCGGAATCGAGCGAGGTGTTTCGTTGCGTGGTGTCGACCTTGCCCGCGTTCACCGCCTGCGTGCACTTGAGCCCCTCGGCGTAGAGCCAGGTGCGGTAGTTCGCGTACTCATTGAAGGTCTGCGATGCCAGGCGCGCCACGTCCATCCGCGCCTGGGCCTGGGCGAACAAGTCGGGGCGGCTGTGGCTGGCGCACTCGACGACCTCGCTGGGGTGATCGGCCAACCCGGAGCGCTTGGGCACGTACACCTTCTGTCGAAAGGGCCGCTGAAGGTCGCTCAGCGCATCGGTAAGCAGGGCTTTGAGCTCTGGCGTCACCGCTTTCTTCGCGATCTCGCACGCCGTCAGCGCCTTGGCGCAGTCGCCGGTGAGCGCAGGTGCGATCTTCGGGGGCTTCTTGCTCTTCGGTGCTCCGCCGGTGAAGTCGCCAGCCGAGTCGAAGCACCAGGTGGCGACCGAGTCGAGACCCACTGAGAGGGAGCCCGACTTCTGCGCATACGCCTGCAGCGCGGCGACGTCACAAACGGCAGGCCCCTCGCACTCACCAGGCGTTGGAGCAGCACTCATGAGAGCGACGAAGAGCCAGAGCACGGCGGGCGGAGCCTAGGCCTTTCTCACGACGCGCGGAACGCTTGCTCGAGGTCGTCGATCAGATCGCCGACGTCTTCGACGCCCACCGAGAGCCGAATCAAGCCGTCGCTGATGCCCAATTTCTCACGGGTGTCTTTGGGCACCGAGGCGTGGGTCATGATCGCCGGGTGCTCGATGAGCGATTCGACCCCGCCGAGCGATTCGGCGCAGGCGAAGATCTTCACGGTCTTGAGAAACGTGCGCGCGGTCTCGAGCCCGCCCTTCATGTCGAAGGTCATCATGCCGCCGAAGCCGGTCATCTGCTTCTTGGCCAGCGCGTGCTGCGGGTGATTGGTGAGGCCGGGGTAGGTCACCTTGTTCACCTTGGGCTGCGTGGCCAGCCACTCGGCGATCTCCATCGCGCTCTGAGCGTGGCGCTCCATTCGCAGGTGCAGCGTCTTCACTCCGCGCAACACGAGGAAGCTGTCCATCGGGCCGGGCACGGCACCGACGGCGTTCTGGTGAAAGAAGATCTTCTCGCTCAGCGCCACATCGTTGGTCGCGGTGAACCCGCCGACGCAATCAGAGTGACCGTTGAGGTACTTGGTCGTGGAGTGGGTGACGATGTCGAAGCCCAGCGCCAGGGGCTTCTGGAAGTACGGCGTCATGAAGGTGTTGTCGCAGACGCTGATCAGCTTGTGCTTCTCGGCGATCTCGGCCGACGCGACCAGATCGATCAGCTTCAACATCGGGTTGGTCGGCGTCTCGACCCACAGCATCTTCGTCTTCGGGGTGATGGCGTCGATGATGTTCTGCGGCTTGGTCATGTCGACGAAGGTGAAGGTGAGCCCGTGGCGCTTGAAGACTTTGTCGAAGAGCCGAAAGGTGCCGCCGTAGACGTCGTCGCTCACCACCACGTGGTCGCCCTGGTCGAGCAGGTACATCAAGGTGGTGGTTGCGGCGAGGCCTGAGGCGAAGGCCGCTCCGAACTTGGCGCCCTCGAGCGCGGCAAGGCAGGCTTCGAGCGCCGTGCGGGTCGGGTTCTTGGTACGCGAGTACTCGTACCCCTTGTGCTCACCGGGGCCGTCTTGCACGTAGGTCGAGGTGAAATAGACCGGGGTCATGATCGCGCCGGTGGTCGGGTCGGGCGCCTGGCCTGCGTGAATAGCGAGCGTATCGAAGCGCATGGGGCTCACACATCACAAACCCACGCTCGGGGGAAGTCTGGAGCGACCCCGCGCCTGCACTGCTCGAGAGGCGAGGCAACCAAAATGATTTCATTGAGGGTCGCGGCCCCGGGGGGCGATTATCTGCCCCGTGCCTGGCGCAATCATTGGCGTACCAAAAGAAACTGCCGCTGCTGAACGTCGCGTTGCAGCGACCCCCGAGTCGGTCAAGAAGCTCAAAGACCGCGGTCTCACCATTCGTGTCGAGCGTGGCGCCGGGGTCGCCTCCGGCATCTCAGACGAGGCCTTCGCCGCAGCGGGCGCCGAGCTGGTCGACGACGTGTGGAGTTCGCCGCTCGTGATCAAGGTGCGCCCGCCCAGCCTGGCCGAAGTCGCCAAGCTGCAGCCGAGGTCGCTGCTCGTGAGCATGCTGCAACCCGAGCGACACCCCGGGCTGCTTGAGGCCATCGCTGAGCGCCAGGTCGACGCCATTGCGCTGGAGCGTGTGCCCCGCATCACCCGCGCCCAGAAGATGGACGTGCTGTCGTCAATGGCCAACCTCGCCGGGTACCGCGCGGTGGTCGAGGCCTCGAACGCCTATCAAGGGTTCTTCGGGCCGCAGGTGACCGCCGCCGGCTCGACCCCGCCTGCCAAAGTGCTGGTGATCGGCGCCGGAGTGGCCGGGTTGGCCGCCATCGGTGCCGCCCGGGCCCTCGGTGCCCAGGTGCGCGCCTTCGATACCCGCGCCGCCGCGCGCGAGCAGGTCGAGAGCCTCGGCGCGAGCTTTCTCGAGGTGACGCTCAAAGAGAGCGGCGAAGGCACCGGTGGCTACGCCAAGCTGATGAGCCCCGAGTTCATCGCCGCCGAGATGGCGCTCTTTCGCGCGCAGGCCAAAGAGGTCGATGTGATCATCACCACCGCGCTGGTGCCGGGAGCGAAGGCGCCGACGCTGTTGCCGCGCGACGTCATCGAGCACCTCAAGCCCGGCTCGGTGATCGTCGACATGGCGGCCGAGCAAGGCGGCAACTGCGAGCTGTGCGTGCCCGACCAGGTGGTCGACTTTCAGGGCGTGAAGATCATCGGCTACACCGACCTGACCAGCCGCATGGCCAGCACCGCCAGCCGCTTCTTCGCGATGAACGTCTTTCACCTGCTCGGTGAGCTCGGCCCCGAGGCCACCACCCTGAACCTCGAGAACGACGTGATTCGCCCGTCGCTGCTGGTGCACCAGGGCCAGAAGCTGCCCCCTCCGCCGCCCAAGGAGCCGACCCCGCAGGCGCCCAAGGTGCTGCCGCCGCCCGCCGACGCCAAGCCGCAGCAGCGCGACCTTCGCTCGCCGACCCGTCGCGCCTGGGGCACCACCATCGGCAGCTTCGCGGTGATGGCGATTCTGTTCGTGCTCGGTCGCTTCGCCCCGCGCGAGTTTCTGCAGCACTCGACGGTGTTCGTGCTGGCCTGCTTCGTCGGCTGGCAGGTGGTCTGGTCGGTGACGCCCTCGCTGCACACCCCGCTGATGGCGGTGACCAATGCGATCAGCGGCATCATCATCGTAGGTGGCCTGCTTCAGATCGGTGCCTCGATGAACCTGGGCACCATTCTCGGCGTGACCGCGGTGCTCTTCGCGTCGATCAACATCGCAGGCGGTTTTCTGGTCACCCATCGAATGCTGAAAATGTTTCGACGCGAAGAACCGAGCAAGAGCAGCAGCCACGGAGGCCACCGATGAACGGCCTGATGATCGTCGCCTACCTCGCGGCGGGCGTGCTCTTCATTCGCTCGCTCGGTGGGCTCTCGAAGCAAGAGACCGCGCAGCAGGGCAACACCTACGGCGTGGCCGGCATGACCATCGCCATTCTGGTGGCGGCGGCGGTGTGGTTTCTGCGCGAGACCAACTTCTTGACCGGTGACACCGCTCTCAAATTCCCCATCACCCTGGGCTTGCTCATCGGCGCGATGGCCGTCGGCGGGTTGATCGGCGGCACCCTCGCCCGCCGGGTCGAGATGACCGGCATGCCTGAGCTGGTCGCGATTCTGCACAGCTTCGTCGGCTTGGCCGCGGTGTTGGTTGGTGTCTCGTCGTACCTGCAGCCCTTCGGCGTGAAGCAGACCGTGCCCCTGGAGCACACCGTGCATCTCATCGAGGTGTGGGTGGGCGTGGCCGTCGGCGCCATCACCTTCACCGGGTCGATCGTGGCCTGGGCGAAGCTCAAGGGCACCATCGGCGGCAAGCCGTTGCTCTTGCCGGGGCGGCACCTGTTCAACCTGATGATCGCCCTGGCCATCGTCGGGCTGGCGGTGCCGTTCATTCAGGTCTCGGAGTCTGCCGAGGGCCTGGTCTACCTGCTGGCGATGACCGCGGTGGCCTGCGTGTTGGGCGTGCACCTGGTGATGGCCATCGGCGGCGCTGACATGCCGGTGGTGGTCTCGTTGCTCAACAGTTACTCGGGTTGGGCGGCCGCGGCGGCGGGCTTCATGCTTGCCAACGATCTGCTGATCGTCACCGGCGCGCTGGTCGGCGCCTCGGGCACGATTCTGTCGATCATCATGTGCCGGGCGATGAACAGGTCGATCTTGAACGTGGTGTTCGGCGGGTTCGGCACCGGTGACTCGAAGCCTTCGGGCGCAGCTCCGCAGATCGTCGGCGAGGTTCGCGAGATCAAGACCGATGAGCTCGCCACCCGATTGCGTGAAGCGAAGAACGTGGTGATCGTGCCCGGCTACGGCATGGCGGTGTCTCGAGCCCAGGGTGCCGTCAAGGAGCTGACCACCACTCTGCGTGAGCGCGGCGTGACGGTGCGCTTCGCCATTCACCCGGTCGCCGGTCGCTTGCCGGGTCACATGAACGTGCTGCTCGCCGAGTCAGGCGTGCCCTACGACATCGTGATGGAGATGGAGCACATCAACCCCGACTTCCCCTCCACCGACGTGGTGCTGGTGATCGGCGCCAATGACATCGTCAACCCCGGCGCGCTCAATGACCCCACGTCGAGCATCTACGGCATGCCGGTGCTCGAGGTGTGGAAGTCGAAGATGCCGGTGGTGCTCAAGCGCGGCATGGCCGCGGGCTATGCGGGCGTCGAGAACCCGCTGTTCTACATCGACAACACGCGCATGCTCTTCGGCGATGCGCGCAAGTCGATTGAAGCGCTGGTGACCGCGGTGCGCAGCTGAAAAAGCTCAGCTGGTGATCGGTACCATCCACGCGTGGTCATCGGCTTTGGTGCCGCGCTGAATGGCGGTGATGTCTTCGTAGAGCTTGGTGGCGACCGGGCCGGGCTTGCCTTCGTGAATCGACATCTTCTCGCCGCCGAACGAGAGTTCGCCGACCGGGCTGATCACCGCGGCGGTGCCGGTACCGAACACCTCTTTGAGCTTGCCAGCGGTGTGAGCCGCGCGCAGCTCCTTGACCGACAAGGGCCGTTGCTCAACCACGATGCCGTTGTCATGCGCCATGGTAATCACCGAGTCGCGGGTCACTCCGGCCAGAATCGAATCTGAGAGTGGCGGCGTCACCAGCACGTTGCCGATCAGCACGAACAGATTCATCGTGCCGACCTCTTCAATCAAGTCGTGGTGTGCGCCATCGAGCCACAGCACCTGGTCGTAGCCGTCTTTCTTCGCCTTCTGCGCCGCGTTCAGTGACGCCGCGTAGTTCGCGCCGGCCTTCACTGCGCCCAGGCCTCCGCGGGGAGCCCGCACGTCGTGGGTCTCCACCCAGATGCGCACGCACTTGAGGCCTTTGCCTCCGTAGTACGCGCCCACCGGCGAACCGATGATGTAGTAGCGGTAGGTCGTCGCCGGTCGCACGCCCAGAAAGCCCTCGGTGGCGATGAGCGTCGGGCGCAAGTAGAGCGAGGTGCCCTCGGCTTTGGGCACCCAGTCTGCGTCGACCTGGGTCAGCACCTGAGCCGCGGCCAGCATCTGGCTCTCTTCGGGGTGGGGCATGCAGAGTCGAGGCGCTCCGGCCGCCATGCGACGCGCGTGCATGCCGGGGCGAAACATTCGAATGACGCCATCGTGACCGCGAAAGGCCTTCGAGCCCTCGAACATCGCCTGGCCGTAGTGAAAGACCGCTGCGGCAGGGTCGATTTGAAACGGGGCGTAGGGCTCGACCCGGGCGTCATGCCAGCCAGCCGCGGGGGAGTAATCCATCGCGAAGAGGTGGTCGGTGAAGAACTTCCCGAACCCGAGCTCGAGCTCTTCAGGCTTTGGCTTCGGTGCGGTCGTCTTGGTGATCCGAATGTCCATGTTCACTCCAGGCAGTGGCCGAAAATGCCCCTTACCCTGCACGAGGTTTCAAACAAGCGCCTTTCAGCACTCAACAAGATTCACTGCCAGACCACCGCGGGCGGTCTCCTTGTATTTGCTCGACATATCGGCGCCCGTCTGACGCATCGTGGCGATGACCTTGTCGAGCGAAACGCTGTGCTTGCCGTCGCCCGAAAGCGCGAGGCGGGCGGCGTTGATGGCCTTCACGCTGCCCATCGCGTTGCGCTCGATGCAAGGCACCTGCACCAGGCCGCCGATGGGGTCGCAGGTCAGGCCGAGGTTGTGCTCCATGCCGATCTCGGCGGCGTTCTCGACCTGTTCGGGAGTGCCGCCCATCACCTCAGCCAGCGCTCCGGCGGCCATCGAACAGGCGACGCCGACCTCGCCCTGACAGCCGACCTCGGCCCCTGAGATCGACGCGTTCTTTTTGTAGAGCACGCCGATCGCCGCGGCGGTCAGCAGAAACCGCACCGTGCCTTCGTCGTCGGCGTTGGGCACGAAGCGTCGGTAGTACTGCAGCACCGAGGGAATGATGCCGGCCGCGCCGTTGGTGGGAGCGGTGACCACTCGCCCGCCTGCGGCGTTCTCTTCGTTCACGGCGAGCGCCCACAAGTTGACCCAGTCGATAACCACCAGTGGGTCGACGGTGCCGCGGTGCTCGGCCCGCAGCCGGCGGTGCAGTGCCGCCGCTCGACGCTTCACCCGAAGGCCGCCGGGCAGAATGCCTTCGTGCTCGCAGCCACGCTTCACGCACGCATCCATCGCGCGCCAGATCTCCATCACTTCGGCGCGAACATCGGCGCCCGGCCGCGAGGCTTGCTCGTTGCGAAGCATCAAGGTGCTGACGCTGAGGCCGTGCTGGTTGGTCAGCGAGAGCAGGTCTTGGCCGGTCTCGAAGGGGTACGGCACCACCGGGTCATGCGCGCTCGAGCCAGCGCCCTCGGCGACACCCTCATTGTTGACGATGAAGCCGCCGCCGACCGAGTAGTAGATGCGTTGCTCGATCTGCGTGCCCTTCTCATCGAAGGCGCTGAACCGCATGCCGTTTGAGTGCAGGGGCAGTTTCTCTTTGCGGTGAAAGAAAATCGACTCGGCTGGCTTGAAGCTCACCTTCTTGCGGCCGAGCAGCGAGAGAGAGCCCTTGGTGATGATGCCGTTGATACGGGAGCTGACCGAGTCGACGTCGACCGTCTTCGGGTCTTCGCCTTCGAGGCCCAGCATCACGGCGATATCGCTGCCGTGCCCGCGGCCGGTGAAACCCAGAGACCCAAAGAACTCGACTTTGAGTGACGCGGTCTTATCGAAGGAGCCGGTTTCGACGAGGCGCTCGGCGAAGCGGTGGGCGGCGCGCATGGGGCCCACGGTGTGCGAGCTCGACGGGCCGATGCCAATCTTGAACATGTCGAAGACGCTGATGTGCATGCGAAAACAGAGCTAGCACCACCGCTCTGTGGGCCGCCGAACAACCCGACGGCGCACCGCGTCGCCCCCCGGCATTCCTAGCTGACCGATCCTCCCGCCGAGAGCAACTCACCCAAATTCACCCACTTCACTCTACCTTCACTCCCTAACTCCCCGGCTTCCCGACCTCTCCCTACAGACACGCACCTGGGCGTACGCTCCTCACGAGAATCAAGCAGGAGGCAGTCATGGCGGCAGTCACCGGTACCCAGTTCAAAGCGTCGTCGAGTGAATCTTCGGGAGCGTTGTTCGAGAAGGCGCTTCAGGCGGTTCTGATTCTGAACATTGGTGACGCGGTGTTGACGTCGTGGTGGGTGGCGACTGGCTGGGCGACTGAAGCGAACCCACTGATGAACCGCGTTCTGGAGCTGGGCATCGGCCCCTTCCTCTTCACCAAAGCCATCATCGGCATGACCGCGGTGATGATTTTGAAAGCCCATCGCAAGCACCTGTTCTCGCGCATCGGCCTGGTCGCCATCTTGTTGGCCTACGTGATGGTGATGGGTCATCACCTCGCGCATGGCGCTCAGCGGCTGCGGCAGGGCACGATGATCGCCAGTGTCGACGAGGCCACGCAGTTCGACTCGTCGTTCACCGATCGCTGATCGCGAATACGATTTCTCCCGCGCGGCACGGGTCAGTCTCAAGCCACCACTGGGGCCCCGGAGAACACGGTGTAGACAAAGGTCATTGGCCGCGCACTGTCTCTGTGTGCGGGCAGGTACGCCGCTTCGATTCGTGCGCTGGCCCTGAGCCGATGAGATACTGACTCAATGCGGTTAGCGGTCATCGTCGTGCTGGTTTCGCTGTCGGCGGTGGGCGCTCCGCAGAAGCCTCGAAAGCCGACCATCGCGTTGATGCCCGCTTCGTCACGCTCGCCGGAGCTTCAGAAGCTCGGCTTGCTCATCGACGCGAGAGCCTCGGAGCTGCTCGAGCTGGCCGGCAGAACCAACGAGCTGCATCTGCGCCAAGTGCTGGCGATGGCTGAGAGCGAGAGCCTCGACCCCAGCACCCTCAACGACCCGAAGATCGCTGCGCTTGCCCGAATCAACCTTGGTGCCGACCGGGTGGTCACCTCGACACTCGAAACCAAGGGCACCGGGTTGCTGCTCAGTGGAGCCATCATTGAGGCCGCGAAGACCACGCCCTTCTCGGTCGAGCTGCCTGAGCGCTGGCCCGACGCGCTGATCTCAGGCAGTGAAGCCATCGCCAAAGCGGTGAACGGCGCCGCGCTCAAGCGTTCGACGACGCAGCCTGAATCGAAGTCTCAAGAAGCGCTCAGGGCGCTCGCCGACTGCTACGCCACCGTGGTTCGACAGCCGATGGCCATCGAGACCCCCGCGTTGCTCGAGCCGACCGAGCTCGAGGCCGCCATTGCGGCGTGCCGTAGGTCGCTCGAGGCCGACCCGACACTCAGCTTCGCTCAAGCCACCTTGGCGCTGGCGCAGGCCATCAGTGGTGACGACTCGGGAGCCGCCAAGTCGCTCGCCTCGCTGGCCGACGCCGACGATGTGGTCGAACAGTATTCGCTGGCCCGGTTCTGGTTGCTGACGCGCTATCAATCGAATGAAGCCGGTCTGGCCTTTCTGCGAAGCATCGTCGCCAAGCACCCCAGCGAGCTCATCACCCGCGCGGCGGTGGCCGAGACCCTCGCCTCGCTCAACGAAAGCAACAAAGCCATCAACGCTTGGAACGAGGTGTTGGCAGTGGTGCCCAGCTCGCCCATCGTCTTGGGCCGACTCAGCCGCGCCCAAGCCCGCGCAGGCAAGCGCGATGAGTCGTTGGCCTCGGCGAAGAAGGCACTGGAGCTCGCACCGCAAAGCCATGAAGCCCGCTTGCAGCTCGCCAGTCGCTACATCGACCTCGCCAGACCCGACGAGGCGATCGCCACCCTCAAACCCTTGACCGACTTGAAGAGCCCGCGCGGCGAGCACGTGCTGCGCCTCGGCTGGGCGTATTGGATCAAGGGCGATAGCGAGCGCGCCGCGATGTATTTTCAGCAAGCGCTCGATAGGGCAGTTGGCAGCTCCGAGTGGCGCACCCGCGGGCGCGCCTTTTACAACCTGGCGCTAGTCGAGGCGAAACGCGGCCAGACCGACTCCGCCAAGGTCGCGCTCAAGGCCTCTCTGCAGACCGGCTTTCGCATGCGCCAGCTCGACGAATCACTGGTGCACGTCGCTCGAGACGTCGAGCGCACCAGCGCTCAGTCATTCGACGGCGGCAATCGCCCCTCGCTGATGCCGCGCGAGTCGAGCCTCTTCCCCCTCGACCCTTTCGGCGAGATTCAGCCGCTGGCGAAGAAGCCACCGCCGCCCGAGGGCCTGGTGTTGTTTCGCTTCTAGCCCGAGCGAGAAACTCAGACCTTCGTGCCCTCGCTGTGACTTGAGAAGAACTCCCCAGTCAGCGCAACACATCGCCACATATGCAGATCTTTACTTTGGCTTCAGCGGTGTCGATGCGGGCTTGCCTGGCAACCAGCCTTGGGCCTTGTCGACGAGCTCACTCGCGGGCTCGCCTGTAGGTTTCGGCAATCTACGGTTAGGCAAAACGCATGAGCCCCTTGTCGGTTGAGACCACCCCGCAGAGTCGAAGGCCGAGGTATGCGCTCGCGTTTGATCGTCGACGCGGGCGACGATGAGATCACTTTCACGCGGTGATGGCCGCGCCGTCGGGCATCGCGCGCTTCGAGTGAACTTCGGCAGGGCGCATGCTAACTGGCGCAGTGACCGCGATGGCACTCTCTGACGCATTCAAGGCCGCGCTTGAGCGCGATTTCCCCGCAGACTTCGCCTCAACCGAGGCCTCTGACCTCGCCACCTGGGGCCGCGATTGGACCAAGGTGTTCGCCGCGGCGCCGTCGATGGTGGTCTGGCCGCGTACCACCGACGAAGTGGCGCGGGTAATGCAGCTCGCCAACCAATTCAACGTGCCCATCGTGCCGTCGGGCGGCCGAACGGGGCTCGCGGGCGGCGCCGTCGCCAAGAACGGTGAAGTGGTGCTCTCGCTCGACCGCATGCGCACGCTGTACGAGATCGATTCGCTGGGCATGACGGTGCGGGTGCAAGCCGGAGCCATCACCGAAGCAGTGCATCAACACTGCGCTAAGGCTGGGTTGTTCTGGCCGGTCGACTTCGCCTCGAAGGGCTCGAGCCAGGTGGGCGGCAACATCGCCACCAATGCCGGCGGCGTGCGGGTGATTCGCTACGGGCTGACCCGCAACTGGGTGCTCGGCCTGCAAGTAGTCACGCCCACCGGTGAGGTGATGGAACTCAACGGCGCGCTCGAGAAGAACAACACCGGCATCGACCTGCGGCAGCTGTTCATCGGCTCCGAAGGCATTCTGGGCATCATCACCGAGGCCACGCTCAAGCTGACCCGCGTGCCCGAGCAGGTCGACGTGTTCCTCTTCGCGCTGACCAGCCTGCAGGCGGTGCTCACGCTGTTCGAAGAAGCGCGTCGCGGGCCCTTCACCATCATGGCCTATGAGTTCTTCACCGACCGCTGCTCGGCGAGGCTCGAACGGCACCGTGCGATTCGGCCGCCCTTCGATGCACCGGCGTCGCACTCCGTGCTGCTCGAGGTCGAGAACGCGAAGAGTGGCGCGCTCGACGAGTGGCTCGCCTCGCTCTTCGAGCGTCAGCTGGTCATCGATGGCACCCTGGCCGCCGGGGCTGAGCAGCAGAAGTTTCTGTGGAGCCTGCGCGAGGGCATCTCGGAGAGCCTCTCGGCGACCGGGTTGCCGCACAAGAACGACATCTCGCTGCCCATCTCAGGCCTCTCGGCCTTCTGCACCGCGCTTGAGAAGCTCCTCGAGCAGCGGTACCAGGGCTGGGAGTTGTGTCTCTTCGGCCACATCGGCGACGGCAACCTACACGTGAACATCATGAAGCCCGAAGCGATGCAAAACGCCGAGTTCCACGCCAAGACCCATGCCGTTGACGCCGACATCTTCGATTTGGTGCGCTCGCATCAGGGAAGCATCAGCGCGGAGCACGGAATCGGCTTGCTCAAACGGGACTTCCTGGGTCATTCACGCAGCGATCTTGAAATCGCCTTGATGCACCAGCTGAAGAAAGTGCTCGATCCGAAGAATTTGCTCAATCCTGGTAAAATTATTTAACAAATGATGGTCGGAAGGTTCGCGGAACAAAGAATAATTGGAGAAAACCCGAACCGAAGGCCCCCGCGCCTAAAAATAATAGGCTCCCGAACCTTCCGACCCTTCAATCGCAGATTAATAATTGCCGAATCGACCTTCGGAAGCCTCGACCTTGCATTATTCATTGCCGAACCGACCTTCCGACCATGGTTCGTGCAATTACTATTTACACTTTCGACCTTCGATCAGCTCAACGCCCTCGCTTTAATCGTCGTGGGGAGCTTCTTGAGTGCATCGGTGACCGGCCCGGTCATGGC
>Ga0105048_10005280_pt1 | contig 20901 bp, 12 predicted proteins | sample MAT05_FD_78382 | JGI IMG/M metagenome (GOLD analysis project Ga0105048, IMG submission 78382) | Freshwater microbial communities from Lake Fryxell liftoff mats and glacier meltwater in Antarctica - MAT-05 | ecosystem: Environmental > Aquatic > Freshwater > Ice > Liftoff microbial mat | place...
AGGAAACATCCGGCACCGGGCGTGCGGGGTGTGCGAGGTGTGTGGGCCGGGGTGGGCAGGAAACATCCGGCACGGGGTGTGCGGGGTGTTTGGTGTCGGCCGGGGTGGGCAGGAAACATCCGGCACGGGGTGTGCGGGGTGTTTGGTCGCTGCTCGCTGCTCGCTGCTCGGTCGGTCAGGGCTGGCAGCGGCGGTAGAGCAGGACGAGATCGTCTTCGAAGCTGTCGACCAGGCAGAACTGGTCGCGGACGACTTGGTTTGGTTCGTCGGGGCCGAAGTTCATCGCCGAGTTCGGCTCCCGCCAACCTGCCCAGAACGCTGTGAGAATCAGCCAGTCGGCTTCGGCGATCTCGTCAGCCATCGGCGATCCTTCGGCGTCGGCGATGCCTGGGTCCATCTCCATGAACTGCGTCGCCGGCGGCAACTCGGGAAACAGGTAGTAGAAGAACGTGTCCGAGTACCAGGTGCGGCGCAGGTCGACCGGGCCGACAAAGAGTGTCTCGCCCGGTGTCGACAGTTCGTCGAGGCGGGTGATCACATCGCGGGTGGCCCGCCACGGACGGGCGTCACCCATGAAGAACGTGCGACCGTTGCGTTCGACTTCGAACGCAGGTGGCAGGTCGCCCACGCTGACCCGGCTGTAGAGCAGGTAGGTGCGATACGTGAAGTAGGGGGTGATCGCGAACAGCAGCCCAGCGAGAGCGAGACCGGCGACACCGACCCGCAATCGAGGGTGGGTGAGCGGTCGCCACATCCGGATCAGCTCGATCATGGTTGGGATCAGCAGCGGGAAGGTGACGCACGCAACCCAGGTGAGATGGGTGGAGTCCGGTCGCTGGAAAGCCTGGGGGAGCAGGCCGACCCCGAACAGGCCGGCTCCGATGAGCACGAGAGAACGAGCCGGGCCGTCGGTGGAGCGGCGGACCTTGATGCCGACCAGCACGACCGCGATCGCCAGGACCGGCAGCGCGAAGAACCACAGGAACAGCTGGTGACTGGGTGCAATCGCCGGAAGCCGCCACCACGGTGGGGCGGTCTCGGCGATGGCCTGCAGCGCGCCGTCGAGCACGTTCCAGCTCGGTGGTCGGGGCAGCTCGCGTCCCGGCCGCAGCTTGAGCACGGGATCGAGGATCATCGTGTCGATCGCCGTGCCCGGGCCGATCCGGATCACGTGGATGATCAGCGGGAGGAGGCCGACCCCGAGGCCGACGATGGCCCGACGCCAATCTCGACGCCTCCAGAACAGCCAGCCGTGTGCGATCAGCAGCGCGACACCGAGATCTGGACGATATGTGAGCGCGAGCCCAGCGAGCAGCCCGGCGACGAACACCGCGATCCGTCGGCTGCGGACGCGGTCCGGGTCGAGGTTGCGGGCTCGAATCGCGAAGATCACGCTCCACAAGCCGAGCGCCACGCCGCCGTTCCACGCCATTGCGGTGAGGCCGATCGGCGTCATCACCAGGAAAACGGACAGCGTCGCAGTGACGGCGGCAGCAGCGCGACCCCACGCCCTCGCGATCACGTACAAGGCCGCAATGATCGCCACGTTCTGGACCAGTCCGAATGCACGCTCGCTGTTGAGCGTGACGCCGAACAGGCTGTACCAGCCGGCGAGCACATCGAGCGCGCCCGGTCCGTAGAGATGCAGGAAGTCGACGTTCGGAACGTCGCCCTTGAGGATCCGTTCGGGGAAGGCGAGCATGAAGCCCTCCTCCATCGTCCCCCCGGTGGACTTGAACATGCCTCGGACCGGCAGCAACGTGACAGCGCTGGTGATTGCCACACCCGCCGCGGTCGGCCACGACCAGCCGCGCCGCACGGACCCGCCGAGCACGAATGCCGCCGGATCGACGATGGGTGCCTCGCGCTGTACCGAACGATGCATCCACGCCTTGCGCAACAACGGCGTGACACCGACAGCGGCAAGCAGACAGAGGACAGGTTCGACGGGTGCGCGGAACCGAACGGTCCCATACGCATAGGCGGCCGTGAGCGTCACTGACAGAAACTGGGTGCCGAGCGGAAGCAGTGACACCTTCCGGCGGCGCAGGACGCGAACGCCGTTGATGCTCAGTGCAGCAAGGCCGTAGAACGAGATCAATCCGATCAGGGCACCGTCTTCGTCGCGCCCCTCGATCGGCGCGAACTCGACATTCTGCAACGGCCGGAACAGATCCCATTGCCGCCCGACGCGAGCGAGTACCACCTTCGGCAGTTCGGACTTGTGATCGGAGATGTAGTCGACCCCGATCTCACCCCAGAATGCAGACGTCTGTGACGCATCTCCCGGCGGATCGCCGAACTCTTGGCGGATCCGCTCCTGGCAGTCGAAGACCCAGAACCCGAGGAACTTGCCGTTGTAGGTGTCGTCGCAGTTGGCGTAGACGAGCAGTTCGTTGCCGTTGGTGGACAGCGGGACGAACTCTTCGAAGCTCGCCAGGTTGCGCACCATCCACGGTCCGAGGATGACGGCACATCCGAGTCCAGCGACAAGAACGTGTTTGGTTCGGTCGCGAAACACGAGCGACCGTTTGCGCAGCATCAGCGGCGGCACGAGGATCACCATCAGCAGGACGCCTTCGCCGCGGGTGAGCGCGGTGAGACCGATCAGGACACCGAGGATCGCAGCGATCCGGTAGCTCGGCCGGTCGGCCCAGCGATAGGCACACCAGATCGAGAACATCACGAGTGCGGCCATCAGCCCCTCGGGGAACAGCACGCCGTCGATCAGCCACAGGTTCGGGTAGAACGCTGCGATCGCTGCAGCGACCAGCGCCACGGCGCGCCCGCCGACCTGGCGGCCGACGAGGATCACGCCGAGCACCACCGCAGTGCCGCAGAGCGTCGCCATCATCCGGTGATCGAAGTAGGTCGTGCCACCGATTCGCGAGGGGAGGGACAGCACCATCGAGAACAGCGGGCCGTGCAACGCCGTCGGGAGATGGTCGCCGTATGCGATCCAGTTGAGCGGCTCGATGAAGCCCTGACCGGCCGCAAGCGCATTCGCAGTGGTGTGGTAGAAGAGCGGATCACCGCCGTCGACCCGATCTGGGGCGATCGTGACGAGCGCGAACACTCGCCACACGAACGCGACCGCGACGAGTGCGGTTGCATCGAGGGTGAACCAGTGCGGGAGAGCGCGGAGCCGCAACGGACGGGCGAACAGTTGGAGCACGACTGCTCCGACGATGATGCCGATCGCGCCCGACGCGATCAGCGTCCAGAGCAGAATCGGCAGCGCGGGACCGTCGAGCTGCGGTCCGAACACAGTCGGCACGTACCGTTCGGCCTGCTGGCGGGCGAACAGCACGAATGCGGTTTCGTGGAAAGCCGCCCAGCCGACGGCGATCATCACCAGCCACACCACCAATGTCGGGCGATGGGGACGCAGCGGAGCCAGCAACAACACCGCCAGCATCACGAGGGCGGCGATGCCGACACCCAGCAGCGATTGCAGCAGCGAAGCGCCACTGCTCTGGGCGGTGGGGTCGAGCGGCTGATCGACCGCGACAGCGAGCAGGACGTAGGCGACGACAGCGGCACCGAGGGCAGCGCCGCCAAAGCGGGCCGGGCGAGAGGTCAGGCGGCGGACGACCGTTCGCTGATCGACCGATGTGAGCCACACGACCCCGGCGAGTGCGAATCCGACGAGATCGAGGTCGGCGGGCAAGGTCGCGAAGAACGAGAGCGGATGTCGACCGCTGGATGCGAGACCGATCACACGCGCGGCGAACCCGAGACCGATCAACGCTGCTGCGATTCGCATTGCGTGAGCCGTGATCAGCGCTGCTCGCCATCGCAATCCTGCGGTGACGGTGGCGGCGATCACGGCCAGTTCGAGCACGAGCGGGCCGAAGCCGAGACCTGGAACGATGCTGCCCGAGCCGACCGGTCGGAACAACGCCAGGGTGGTGAAGAGTTGGCGACCCGATGTGGCGGGATGCAGTGCCGCGATTGCGGCTGCAGCGGCAGCGAACCAGACGGTGTAGATCGCGACGGGAGCGCTGCGGACCCAGCGTCGGGTGAGAATCGACCGGCCTTCAGCAGACCGCGACGGGTCCAGCCAGTGCAACCACAGGGCAGCCGAGACGCTCATGACGACGAGCATCCGACCAACATCGAGGTGGTCGAGCATCGAGCCCCAGAACCCTCCGACCGATGCCGTGGCTGCCGTCACCCGGTCGGCGACCAGCAACAGCGCCCCGACGAAGCCGACGACTCCGCATGCGTGCAACAGGCGGACCCTCGTTGGGTTGATCTCGTCGGTCACCATACGTGGCGACAGTGTAGAGGGCGCCAGGCGGCTGGAACGGGAATCCCGACTCGTCGTTGGGCATGCTCGACGAACCGACGATCGGCTACATTCAAGCCGTGTCTACGCCGCTGCGAAGGGTCCGCGAGCTGGGCCTCCGCCAATCCATTCCCGCTCTGATCGGTGCTGTGCTGCTGGTCGTGTTCGTGATCTGGTGGTGGTGGCCGACCGTGCGCGGCCCGCTGGCGGACACCGATCTGATCGTTGTCAGCGACGGATTCCTGCAGTCGGCCGAGACCGAGATGAACTACCGCATCCACGAGGACGGCTTCACGATTGGGTGGGAGCCAACAGTGACCGACTGGTGTGCGGCTGCGGATGCTGTCGGCGATCTCGGCGACCGTTACGAAGGCGTCTCGACCGTCGTCTTCTCCGTCCGCGAGCCGGGAGCCTGCGCCGCCGATCTCGCCGATGCGATACAGCGGGCGGTGTCGGCAGCTGGCGACATCCGGGTCGTCGTCGTCGCCGAACCGGGCTCGGCGATCGATGGATCGACGCTGAGCGGCGCCGAAGTGGTCGACGTGGATCGGCTCCTGGGCGAGCCGGGCGAGGTCGAACGGCCATGCCTGACGTGGGACCCGTGCCAGCCGAACGGGCAGATCGCGGTGCGGGATGCGGCCGGCGCCCTCACGCCGGCCGGTGGCACTCGCGTCGCGCTGATGGTGGTCACCGCCCTGCGGTGATGGGCCCGCAGTGTCCAGGCCTGCAGCGCTCGGCCGGGCTGCGATCAACCGGGTAGCGGTTGGCCGGGCAGCGATTGACCGGGAGCGAGGAGCACGACCGCAGCCGGCTGGGGAAGCGCCGACAGTTGGTCAGCGAGATCGAGCACTTCCGGGGTGACAGTCTCCATGCCGTAGCCGATCCGAGCCAAACCGTTGTTGTCGTCGAGGAGGTCGATCAAATCCGGCCGCCCGGACTCGGTGAGCGCGGCGTCGAGTGCGACCGTGAGGTCGTTGGTCTGCGTTCGTTCCTTGGCTGTACGTGGGTCGAATGCGGCGATGACGTCGACGGACGGGTCCGAAGCGAGTCGTTCCGCTTGCGGGCCGAGGACCAGGTACAGGACCGCGCCGACCTGGTCTTGCTCGGCCACCCGATGAGGCATCACACCGGCCGAGAACCCAGTGCCGAGCAACACCTGAATGTCGTCGCGTTCCATCTCGAGCACGATGCCGAACGCGATTGCGCCGAGCGTCCGCGGATCGATCCAGCGCAGGAGATAGCGCTCATCTGTGTTCAAAGCTGATCGCAGCTGAGGGGCGAGTCCACCGATGACGACGGATTCGGCAGCGCCCGGCGTCTTCGCCCGGTCAGCAAATTGAATCGTCGTGACGCCGACCAGCAAGACGACGATCAGGGCCGTGGCGATCCGGAACGCCGGCTGGCGAGCGGCAACCAGAGTCGGTTGTGCGGTCTGCACCCATCGCCATGCGGAATGGAGGATCGCGGCGACGACGAGAGCGGTGATCGCCCACCACCAGCGGACCGTGTACTCGAAGAAGGTGCCGAACAGGCGGCTGGTCGACACCGTGCCGAGAAGCACCGTGATTGCGAGCACCCCGTGCAAGCGAACCTCCGGCCAGGCCCGGCGGCGGCGAGCGTTCCAGGCAACGGCTGCCCACGCTGCCAGAACGACGAAACAGCCGATCCACGATGGATCGACTCGAGTGCGACCAGTGAGCCACGGCCCGAGGACATCGAGTTGATCGGCGGCGACGCGCATCGTGTCGACCATCGAGATCAAGGCGCCGTTCGGGTTGGTGAAGTTCTCGTAGATGATCCGAAGATTGCCCGGATCGTTGCGTGCCTGATCGACGAGCGGTGGCAGCCAGATCATGAGGCCGGCCGCGGCTGCAGCCCCGATCGCTGTCCATGACCGGATACGGGTTTCGGGCGCTCGAAAGGCGCGAGTAGCGACCGCGACCAGTCCGACCCCGAGCAGGCCCGCGACCAGGACCGCGTATCCGATGTGGGACTGGATGCAATGGCTGCCGACAAGCACTGCGAACGGGACGAGGAGGAGGTCACCTTCGACCACTGACCAGATCAGCAAGACGAACAACAGGAACGGGAAGACAGCGAGCCACGGGTTCCAGGGTTCGGTCCAGAACACCGGTCCGGCCGAGCGGGTGACGAGCAGGCATGCCGAACCAACGATCACCATCAGTCCCCAGCCGCCACGTCGCCTGGCGACCACGAGCGATGCGACAATCGCCGCGACGTGTATCGATGCAGCCGCAGCCATGATGCCGAAGCTGCTTCGTCCGAGCAGCAGGTACACGGGATACATCGCAATCCACAGACTTGGCCCTGGGTGGGAACCCTGGACACCGGACGCGCTCTGGATCCGGCCGGCGGCGCCGGTGAGCGGAGGATCGGCCCAGAGCGCGCGTACGTGGAGTTCGGCTTGGGCCATGTCACCAGCAGGAAACCACTGCGGCCGGAACAGTGCGATCAGGGCAGCGAACACCGGCAGAGCGATCGCTATCGCTGCGATCGACGCCCACCATCGGCGCAATGTCGACGTCTCGACAACCGTGGCCTCTCGATCATCAGCCCCGAGATCGTGGCCCTCCACCGGCGACGACCCAGCGCTTGTCATGGCAGAGGGGCGCAGGCGCCGTCGAGTCGGTCGAAGCGCCCGTCGTTGGTCCAGTCGCCCCCCGCCCACAGAACTGGGTCGGCGATGGTGACGTTCGGGTAGCGCTCGCCGAGGGCGCCCGCCAGCCACAGCGCGAAGGCCGCAGATCCAGAGGGGCAGAGGTGCACGCCGTCATACATCCGCTCCGGGACCTTGTCGTCGTTGAGATCGATGTCGAATGCGGTTCCCCAGAACGGCGTGGTCGACAGCAACGACGTGTCCAGCGGATATCGCGCCACAAGCCGTTCGGCGGCACCCTCGATCGCCTCGAACCCGTCGCTGTCTTGCGACGGGTCGAGAGGCGGAATTGGAATGAAGATCAGATCGGCACCGGCTGCGGCGACGATGGTGTGCAGCCGATCCATCGCCTCGTCCTGGTCGGCGGCTGGATAGTTCTCGTCCCATGACGACAGTTGGAACAGCACGAGATCTGGTGGATCCGACGCCACTTTCCACTCGATCTGTTCGAAGAACGCGTCAGCCGTTTCGTTGAGCAGGCCGACCCCAGGGAACGACCCGTCCTTCACTTTGATACCCGCTGCGTCAAACCCGGCGACGATTCCGGGGGCAGTGGTGAACGCGATCGAGTCGCCGAACCACCAGATCGAGTTGACGACTCTCGGTGGCATCGTGGTGGCCGGTACCGTCGAAGAAACCGTCGTCGCGGGGGCACTGGATGTGCTGTCGGTCGTCGACACGGTGTCGGCCGTCGAACCGGGATCGGTCGATGACTCGGGATCGTTGGTCGTGCCGATAACGGGTTGTTCGGGGTCCGGCGAAGGCGAACCGGGCGGCATCGTCGAGAGGGGCACTGGGTCCGGCAGGGTCGTCGTCGTCGTGATGGCCGCCATGTTCTGGAGCGAGCCGACATCGACCTGGGCGGCTCCTGTCGACGGCGATGGCAACACCACGAACAGCAACGCCATGGCGGCGACGATGGAGGTGCCGACCGTGATCGTGCGGGTCGCCGGGCGTCGCTGGAGAACAGCTCGGATCGGGTGCTCGACGAGAGCGTAGGAGAGCGCAGCGAACACGAACGAAACACCGACCTGGACGAACGTGAGCGGCCAGCGTCCGAGGCCGGTTCGGTCGGGCGTCAGTGCGACGTAGACCGGCCAGTGCCACAAATACAGCCCGTACGAGCGTTGACCGATCCAGCGCAGCCAAGCAACCGACAACCCTGCCGCGAACCAGCGGACCGTGTTCGGCACTGCCAACAGCACCACGAGGGCTGCCACCATCAGCGCATGGATGAGTAGGCCGTATCGGTAGAGCCAGGCGTCGGTGCCGTTGACCCGGGCCCACATCCACATCAGCACCACGACCAGCCCGACGACGAGTACGTCGCGCCACCGGCCGATTGCTGCGGTGAATCGGGTCGCGAAGTGAGTCGCCAGCCGAGTGGCGCAGAGTGCGCCGATCAACAGGCCGCCCATCCGTGTGTCGGTGCCCTCGTAGACGCGGGTCGACGCGGCGGGATCGAACAACACCGCCATCAGACCGAACGACGCAACGCAAATCACGGCTGCTGCGATGGCGACGAGTCGGTCGATGCCACCGCGGAGCTTGAGCAACACGATTACGGCCAGCGGCCAGAAGATGTAGAACTGCTCCTCGACCGAGAGGCTCCAGAGATGCGTGAGCGGTGACGGTGCGGCGAGCGCGCTCCAGTAGTCGGCCGAGTCGGCGATGTGACGCCAGTTGAGGACGAAGCCGAGCGCGTACGGAGCGTCCTCGCGAAACGCCAGGCGCTCGGGAACCGTGCCCCACAACGTCGCCACGATCGCGACGACGGCGAGCACGAGCGCGAGCGCCGGGAGCAACCGTCGAACGCGGCGGGCGAAGAACTGGCCGAGCGCGACCCGTCCGCTTCGGTCGATCTCCTGCAGCATCTGGCGGGTGATGAGGAACCCGGAGATGACGAAGAACGCGTCGACCCCGAGGAACCCGCCGCTCATGTGCCCAGCATGGAACCACAGCACCGCCATCACCGCGAAGGCACGAATGCCGTCGATCCCCGTCAGATACCGAGGTGGTGAGGCAACGAGCTCCGGCTGCACAGTGCGGCCCACGTTAGTGGACTCCATCGTCCGCTCCGCCCGCAGGACCTGGATCCGGCGGCGGATCTGCGGTCGGTAGCGAGGCGCGTACCGGGCCGACGCCGCCACGCCGCTCGGAAATGACGCAACGCCGCTCGGAGATGACGATGTCGACGGCCAGCAGCACGATGGCGGCCATCGCCGGCCGGTGCAGGTCCTCGAAGTTCCCGGGCCAACCGGCGTTGACGAACGGCTTGAGATCGAGGAAGCGGCGGATCATGACGATCGTCACGATGCCCATCAGTGCGACGCCGACGACGGCCACCAGGCGGACCCGACGAAGACCGTATCCGCACACCGCTGCGACGAGGCCGCATGCGATGCCCCAGCGGGGCGACACGATGATGAAGCCGCCGAGTGTCGCCGCCGCTGTCGCGACGAGGGCCGGCGAGCGCCGAGCGAACGGGTTCGAGTCGGGCCGGGGAAGCTTGCGCTCGACCAGCATCGGTGCAGTGAGCAGCGGTGGGTCCTGACGCCGACGATCGAAGACGATCATCGCCAGGCACAACAATGCACCGAGTGCGCCGAGTGCGAGGCCGATCGTGAGGCGGGTCTGGCCACCCCAGCGCAACTCGATCGTTCGGTTCTCGGTGCTCGGCGGAAGGTACCAACCGTTGAATCCGCCGTCGACCTGTTGCTGGGTTCCCATCGACGAACCGTCGAGAGAGGCCGTCCAGCCCTCGTTGTAGCCTTCGCCGAAGACGAACCAGCAACCATCTGTGCACGGCGCGACCCTCACGGTGCGCGAGACCCGGCCGTAGTCGGTCACTTCGACCTGGTCGGCCGCTGCTGTCGAGTCTGGGGACTCGGCCGATGTCTTCGAAGGGCTGCTCAACAACACTCGGTCGATGTCGACGGCGGTGGTTGCGCCGTTGGCCGAGCGCACGACGTGCTCGCCGGCGGAGAGCGCGCGCGGGGAGTCGTCGCACGGAGCTGTGATCGACGGTCGGCCGGCGAACAAATCACTGACCGCGGCCACCAGTCGCACCGAGACCGGCTGGTCGTCGATCGACAGCAGATCGGTTCGGCATTCGGTGCGTACCTCGGTCGGCAGCGCGGAGGGCGTGATGCCGGCTGCTTGGACCTCGGAGATGGCCACGGGCAGCAGTACCTGTTCGGCGTAGCGTCGATCGGTGGTCGTGGTGAGGGTGGTGGCGCTGATCGTGATCCGCAGCACCGAGCCGGCGAGACCCGTCATCGACACCGTGCTCGCCCCGGTCGGATCCGGTGCCGGCACTGCGACGGTGACCTGACCGGTCTCGCCGCTGACAATGATCTCGGTGATCGTGTTGAACGTTCCGTCGACGGGCTGCTGCAGCGTGATGGTGGTACCGGCGGGATCAAGGGCCTGCCCGCTCGCCAGCGGCATCGTCAGTGTGGCTCCACGCGGAGCGTCGAACGGGGTGATCCATCTCGTCGTCAGGTCGCCGTCGGTGGCTGCCCAGCCTCCGGCAGCCGGCACACCGGTCAGCCGCTGGTCGGCGGTTGTGCCCGCCCATCCTATGAGCGCTGCGATCGCGCTGTCCGGGGCGCGCGGGTCGAGTCGGGCCGTGACGATGGTACGGATTTCTCGGTCATCGGCGAGTGTGAAAGCCCGCACCAACACCGGCTCGGGGTCGGCTCGCCAACGGTTCGTGGCCCGGTTGCGAAGCCGGGTCAGGACGATGTCGACATCCTGATCGGCGGTGACCAGCGGGAGGACATTGCTCGGCACACGAATCACTTCGTCGGTGGGGCCGAGCTCGGACGTCGCTTCCGCGAATCCGACCGCATCGAGAGCATTGAGTGCGGAACCGGGAGTGAACGCAGTCGCTGTGATCGTGATCGTGACCTCCGTCGACGGAGCCCGGAGCGTGAGCACCTCGCCGTCGATCGAGCGCGACGCGTCGGACAACTGCACGGCGTAGGTGCCCGAGGCGTCGGTGATCTGGACGGCGGTGATCCAGCGGTTGCGGCCGTCCTGGGGCTGCACGAGCGAGAGCGTCTCGAACTCGTCGTCTGCTGACAACCGCAGGAACTCGCCGATCGGCTCGGCCCGGTCGGCGACGACCCATGCCGTCGAGGGATCGCCGTCGACCGCCATCGCCGGACGGTTCTCGGGGCGGTACGCGAAGGGCTCGCCATATCCACTCGCTGCGGCGCGTGTTCCGCCACGCTGTTCCGACACGGTTTGGTCAGCGGCAGTCTCGCCGACGAAGACCGGAATCCGCTGATCCGATGTGTTCTCGACCAGCACGCCTGGGCCCGGTTCGCCGTCCTCGGTGAACCCGGTGACGTCCTGCGAGCTGTGCCAGTGGTGGGCGCGGTCGCGGTTGCTGTCGGTGATCACCACACGGTCAGCGTCGGCGATCGACCCGTTCGACGGATCTGCGACCAGATCGGCGGCGTATCGAATCAGTTCGTGGCCGTCGAGCACGCCGGCCGCCGCGGCATCGACGACACCGTCGCCGCTGCCGGCGAGCACGACCACCGGTCCGTCCTTGACCCGCACGATCCGCGCCGGGTCCTCGACCGGAACGAGCGCAACGGCGGGCAGGGGCTCGCCGATCAGGGCATTGCTGATCGACACTTCGTCGACAGTTGGGATGACAGCGAGGTTGGGTGTCGGGTCGCCATACGCGATGGGGTCCCCGAGTCCCGACGACCCGTCGGCAGCAGCCCGGGTGAACAGCGCCGCGATGTCCTCGGGGCGCGGTGTGCGGAATCGATCGAATGCCACGTCGTTGGGCAGCCAGATGGTGTCGACGCCGAGCAATCGAGAGATCGGTGCGACCGACGGAATCTCTGCTGTGCCCTCCTGGAACCGGTCGTCGAACGCATAGAGCAGGTCCATGGCTCCCGGGCTGCCGAGGGGGAGTAGATCGCGCGTCACCAGCGGTCGGCCGGTGAGTCCGGGCAGTGGGGGATCAACCGTGTATCCCCACCGAAACGCACCGAACTCGATGCCCGGGAGCTGCATCACCCGATAGCCGTCGGGCAGCGCATCGAGCGCAGCGGAAGCTTCGAGCCAGGCGTCTGGCGGGTCTTGGTCGCGGCTGAGGATGGGATCGACGAGTGCCCGATCGGCGAGTACCGGCAAATTTGCGACTGCGAGCAGCGCCAAGCCGACCGGAACCAGTCGGCGGACACCGATCCGGATTCGGCTGCGGCGGATCGCTGTCGTGAGGGCGCCGACGCCGAGTGCCAGACCGAACGTGCTCAATGGCAGCGCACGTGTGCTGCTGCGCATCGCAAGCGCGAGCCCGGATCGAGAGTTCTCGGCGAGGCTCGACATCAACGGAGAGGGGTCGTCGATCGGGTGCACACCGACCGCGAGCACGACGCCCACCAGTACCAACAACAGTGCAAAACGGCGAGATGTCCAACGGGTCGCGACGAGGCCGATCAGGGCGATGCCGAGGATCAGGAACGTGATTGCGAGCGCTCGTCCCGACGCCATGTAGTCGAACGACGCCGTGGTGGTGAACCCGAACGGGTCGCGCACATAGAACAGCCAGTAGCCCATTGCGCGCAGGACCTCGGTGCTCGACGAGGTGAGCGAGACGGCCTCGAGTGTTTCGGAATACCCGAGCACGTTGGCGCCGAACGCACCCTGCACCGACAACATCGCGATCCACCAGACCGACATCACCAGGCTGATCGATCCCAACTTGATCGCGACGATCGCGGCCTTGCGCCATGTGATCAACCGACCCCATCCGGCGTGTAGCAGCCACAGCACGGGCGCAGGCGCGATCATCATCGTCGCCGTCGCGTTAGCGGCGCCGACCGTCGCGATGATCAAGCCGAACCATGCGACATCGCGCCAACGCGTTCGGGTCGCGGCTCGGATCGTCAGACCGACCAGCCAACCAAGCCCTGCCCAGGGCAACAGCATCAGCGACGTCCTCGAAATGTACGGCAGGATGTACGGCGAGGTCTGGTAGAAGATCGCCGCCACGAATGCCCCACTGGGGCTGACGCCGAGCAGCTTGGCCGCCCATCGCACACCGAGTCCGGCAACGAACATCAGCGTCGCGATCCACAGTCGGTGGGCCACCCAGTCCGGCACGCCGAGCCAGTCGAAGAACGAGTACCACGGTCCCGACGGCCACAGGTAGCTGACGGTCTGGTGGGGGACCCAACCCGCAAACTGGCGGCTGTCGAACGAATACAATGAGTCGCCCGTCAGCCGGCTCGGATCGAAGTAGAGGTAGAGCTTGGTGTCAGCCGGCATCTGCCCGGGCGACGACAGCAGAGACGGGACGTAGGCGAGCAACCCGAGCAGGCAGACGTGCAGCGTGGTGGCGGACCGAAGAACCCGGCGAGAGACGGTCCTGAACGATGTGAGCACGTCACGGACCGGTCGTTCGGTGGCCGGATTCGCTGCGTCGGCTGCGGTGGTCGGAGAGCCGTGCTGCGAAGTGGAAGAGGTCATGAGTCGGAGCGCGGCCCGACATCGAGCCCGCGCCAAAACTAACACGGACAGTGCGATCCGGACGTGCAAGGAATTCTGGCCCATCGGTCGGTCAGAACGGTCCGAGGGCTAGCGTTGCGGCGCATGCACACGGTGGTCGTCGTCCCCACGTATCAGGAGGCCGAGAACATCGGTCGTTTCCTGGCCGAGGTTCGGGCAGCGATCCCAAGTGCGAGCGTGTTGGTCGTCGACGACAACAGCCCCGACGGCACCGGCAAGCTGGCCGAGGCAGCAGCGGTCGAGCTCGGCCAGATCAGCGTGCTGCACCGCGAGGCCAAGAAGGGGCTCGGCAGCGCGTATCGGCACGGCTTCTCCGATGTCCTCGACGGCCGAGCGTTCGCAGAGCCGGTCGACGTGATTGTTTCGATGGACTGCGACTTCTCGCACGCCCCGACCTCGATCCCGGCGCTCGTCGGGCTCATCGAGGGTGGTGCTGACGCTGCAGTGGGATCGCGGTATGTCGACGGCGGCGGGACACTCAATTGGCCCGTGCATCGAAGATTGCTTTCGCGCTGGGGTAACCGTTACTGGCGCACGGTGCTCGGCCTGCACATTCGTGACTGTACGTCTGGGTTTCGGGCGTACCGGGCGACCGCGCTGCGGGCGATCGATCCGACGTCAACGAGCGCCGAGGGGTATGCGTTCCTGACCGAGTTGATCCGTCGACTCGACCGCGGCGGTTACGTCGTCGTCGAACACCCGATCACGTTCGTCGACCGCGAGTTCGGGACGTCCAAGATGTCGGTGTCGATCATCGCCGAATCGATGCTCCTCGTGACCAAATGGGGCATCGTCGACACGTGGGCACGTCTGCGTCACCGCGAGCCCAAACCACACTGATCACGGGATCGCGCCGTACACCCCATAGAGGCCGGTGAGCGTGACCAGACCTGCAGCGCCGAGGCCGAGGACCACCGTCCACAGCTCATGGGCTGACGAGCGGCGATCGGCTTCGTGCTTGACCTCGATGTCGCGGATCCATGCGGCCGCTGCGATGAGCAGCGGAAATGCCGTGTACAGAAATCGAGGGCGGGCGGTCACCGTGCTGGGTGCGAGCATCAGGATCAGGACGACGGCGCAGTAGGTGACGACCGGCCACGGCAGGCGCTTCTTCCATGCGGCGTAGAGCAGGACGAGCATCGCGACGAACGACACGGCCGTGAGGATGTCCGTCGGCGACGCGAGCGGGCTGGTGAACGCGTCGATGGTGTTGCGGATGGCCGTCAGCCCGAAGCTCGTGCCCTCGTCCCACGCCTCACCTTGCGTCCGGAACCAGGCGAGGTCCTCGCTGGTGCGGTAGAAGAGGAACAGGTGGAAACCAAGGAAGCCCATGGGTGCCAGCACGACCGAAATGAGCGATCGCCATTCGCGGTCTCTCTTGATCGCAATCAGCGCGGCGATGCCACACGCAGCAATCAGTGCGATGCCGTTCGGTCGGGTGGCCGCGCCGATCGAGGCCAGGACCCCGGCCACAACCCAGTTGCGGCGGTGGAGGCAGAGCAGACATCCAGCAGCGAGCACGAGCAGCATCGCCTCGCTGTAGGTGAACGACAGGACAAAGCTGCCAGGGAACAGCGACATCAGCAACATCGACCGATAGGCGATCTGGTCGTCGAACAGTTCGCGGGCGAGCCGACCAACGAGGTAGACCGCGACCGCTCCGAGGATGAAGTTGAGCGCGATGCCCGCGAAGACGTCACCGCCGGGGAGGACCTTGTCGAACCAACGCACCATGGTCGGGTAGACGGGAAAAAATGCGGTGCGAGCCTGGTAGTCGTCCCATGTGACGTTGGGTGGGATCCGTGAGGGATAGCTGTCTCGGATGAGCGCGAAGTACCACTTGCCGTCCCACGATGTCAGCACGTCGGTGATCTTGCCGACTGCATTCGCCGGCCGCTCGATGCCATCGGCTCGGTCGGCCACCACGCTCTGGGCTGCCACGACGGCGGCACCGGCGATCACACAGAGGCGGGACAACAGATAGGCGACACCTGCCCGCTTGAGCAGCCGCCTCCACTCCGGGTTGCTCGGCCGGCACGCGTCGCCGCGGAACCAGCGGGCCGACGATCGCTCCGGTGCCAGCGATAGGGCATCGCTGGTGGCGCCCTGCGTCAGGTCGGCGCGGTCGGCGGGAATGATGTCGGAACTCGTGTCGGAAATCGTGTCGGCCATGGTGTTCGAGAGGTCTGCTTGCCCGTCCGTCGGCGCCGGTGAACGCCGCAGCGACGCTAACACCTCACCCCGCATTCACTTCGTCATCCACTGTGTCATCGGATACCTGCGAGATGATTGCTTCGCGCCGTCAGCGGCTCGCTCGCGTCAGCGTCGGTACACCGGCTGGATGCGCTGGCGAGGACCGAACTTTGGAGCTGAGTGGCCGTCGAGGCCGAGCAGGTGGATCACCCGACCACGCTGGCCAACGTAGGGCTGTAGTAGTTCGAGCATCCGCGCGTCGGTGCCGCGAGCTTCTCCGGCGAGGGCAAAGCTGACGGTGTTTGGCACGTGGTAGTCGCCGACAGGAACGGCGTCAGGGTCGCCGAGCGCTGGGCCCAGGGCCGACCCGATGGTCCAGGCCCCGATGCCGGGCAGGAGCCGCAGCTTGGTCGCCGCCAGGTCCGGCGAGAGTGCTGTCCACTCCTCGATCCGCCGAGCATGACGGGCAACGGTGCGCATGGCTTCGGCCCGTTTGGCCTCGACGCCCATGGGATGGAACCACCAAGCCGGGTGAGCGAGCACCTGTTGTGGCGTGGGCGGCACGCGGAGGCCGAGTTCGGGTCCCGGCGCCGGCTCGCCGAGACGATGCACGAGGCGCCGCCACTGGCTGAACGCCTCGACGCTCGTGACCCGCTGGCCGAGGATGACCGGCAGTAGCTCGTGGTACAGCATTCCGCTCGATCCGATCCGCGTCGCGGGATGGTTGCGCTGGGCGCGCAGGATCACCGGGTGGGCTGCGGTGTCGAACGTGTGGCCGGCGTCGATGGCTCCGGTGATGCCCGGCACCCGAGCCAGGAGCCATTCAGCGCCCGGCCCCCAGGCACACGCATCGAGATGATCTCGGCTCCACCAGATCCGCAGTGTGCCGGGTCCATCAGGGGTGAGCGTCGCCCGGTGGAAGTCGTTCGTGGTCACCCGAGTCGTTGGATCGCCGTGGCCGTAGCGGTATACCGACAACGTCGAGCGGACGTTCGTCAGCGGATGGATCGCGAGCGGCACCACGCTGCGAACGGTAGCGGACATCGGTTCGTCTCGCGGCTCCGCCTCTGCGGATCTGGCCGAGAGCCGCGACGATGGATCATGGCTGTTCTCGAAGTCTCAACGCCCCGCCCCGGTATCGCCCAGATCACGCTCAATCGACCCGACAAGCTCAACGCGATGACCAGCGAGCTGATCCAGTCGTTGCACGAGGCGCTCGACACGATCGCGGTTGATCACTCCGTCCGGGTGGTGGTGCTCACCGGCGCCGGTCGCGGATTCTGCGCCGGACTCGACCTCGGCGGGTACGGGACGGCGCCGCATACCGAAGGCCTCGGGCGGGTGCCGACCGGGTTCGCCGTTCAGAAGCACATTGCCAGCCTGATCCCGCACATGCGGTCGATGCCGCAGCCGATCATTGCCGCGGTCAATGGCGCCGCAGCCGGCGGTGGCTTTGCGCTCGTGCTCGGATCGGATGTACGCATCGCATCACATGCGGCGAAGTTCAATGCGGCCTTCATCCGGATCGGGCTCTCGGCGTGCGACATCGGCACCAGTTGGCTGCTGCCGCGACTGGTCGGCGTGGCCAGGGCTCAGGAATTGATGCTGACCGGTCGAGTCTTGGACAGCGCAGAGGCATACCGGATTGGACTGATCGTCGAACTGTTCGAACCCGAGCAACTGTTGGAAGCTGCATACGCCAAGGCCGAGCAGATCATGCTCAACGCTCCGATGGGTGTTGCGATGACGAAGGAAGGGATGTGGACCGCGCTCGAGGTGCCGATGCATGCTGCGATCGACATCGAGAACCGACAGCAGATCATGCTCAGCCAAACGCTCGACCATCGCGAGGCCATGGCGGCATTCCTCGAGCGTCGCCCGCCGAACTACGTCAACGGGTGACGTCGGCGGATGCGCGGACCGTGACAGGTGCCTCGCCGCCGTGCAGCGGGTAGTGGCAGGCAACGTAGTGGCCGTCGTCGATCGTGCGCAGTTGCGGCTCTTCGGTGCGGCAGCGCTCTTGCGCAGCGGGGCATCGGGTGTGGAACCGGCAGCCCGGTGGGGGCAGGACCGGTGACGGGATCTCACCTTCGATCGAGGTGCGGGTGAGCGCGACATCGGGGTCGGGGACCGGGATCGAGTCGAGCAGCACGCTGGTGTAGTGGTGAGCCGGGGCGCGATACAGATTGTCCGACGGAGCAACCTCGCAGATCTTGCCGAGGTACATGACCGCGACCCGGTCGCTGATGTTCTTCACAACGGCGAGGTCGTGGGCGATGAAGACCAGGGTCAGCCCATGGCGGGCCTTGAGGTCTTCGAGCAGGTTGAGGACTTGAGCCTGCACGCTGACGTCGAGTGCCGAGACCGGTTCGTCGCAGATGATCAACGTCGGCTCGAGCACCAGTGCTCGGGCGATGCTGATCCGTTGGCACTGTCCACCGCTGAACTGGTGCGGCTGGCTCTCGGCGGCACGTTGCGGATCGATGCCCACCTCTTCGAGCACCTGGTCGACGCGCTTGTTGCGCTCTTCTTTGGTGCCGCGCCCCCAGATGGTCAGCGGCTCCATCACGATGTCGCGCACCTTGCGACGCGGATTGAGCGACGAGATCGGGTCCTGGAAGATCATCTGCATCCGTGTTCGCGCCTCACGCATCGAGTCCTTCGACATCGACGTGAGTTGCTTGCCCTCGAACATGATCGAGCCCGATGTCGGTCGGGGGAGTTGCATCACGGCTCGGCCGGTGGTGCTCTTCCCGCACCCGGATTCGCCGACGAGGCCGAGCGTCTCGCCGCGCAGCACGTCAAAACTGATCCCGGTGACGGCGTTGACCTTTAGCCCCGTCCGCCCGACCGGGAATTCGACGACGAGGTCTTCGACCCGCAGCAGAGAATCCGCCGAATCGCGGAGATGGATCTTGCCGGTACCTGCCATTACGAGACGTCTCCGATCGTGACGGGAATACCCGCCGAAACTGTGGTGAGGCGCTCGCGGGCCTCGAAGTATTCCGGGCTGCCGACCGGGTACCAGCAACGGAACAGGTGGCCTGCCGAGTCCGCAGCCTCTTCCAACGGCGGCTCCTCGTTGTGGCACTTCTCCCGCGCATACGGGCAACGGGGGGCGAAGCGGCAACCCTTCGGCGGGTTGACCAGATCCGGCGGGCGACCGCCGATGGCCACCAGTCGGGTGTGGCTCGGGTCTTCGATCTTGGGGATGCTCTGCATCAACGCTTCGGTGTAGGGCATCTTCATGTGCGAGAACAGCGACCTCGTCGGAGCCTTCTCGACCAGCCGACCGCCGTACATGACGGCGATCTCGTCGGTGTGGCCGGCGACGACCCCGAGGTCGTGGGTCACCAGTACGAGCGACATGTTGCGCTCGGTGCGGGCGTCTTTGAGCACGTCGAGGATCTGGGCCTGAACGGTGACGTCGAGCGCGGTGGTGGGCTCGTCGGCAAACAGCACCGTCGGGCCACAGGCCAGCGCGATCGCGATCATCACCCGTTGACGCATACCGCCGGAGAGTTCGTGGGGGTACTGATCGAGTCGTCGGGCCGGTTCGGGGATGCGAACGTCGGTGAGCAGTCGCTCGGCGGTCGACCACGCCGTCTTGGAGTCCATCCCGAGATGGATCTTGAGCGGCTCGGCGATCTGCTTGCCGATCTTCATCACCGGGTTCAGCGATGTCATCGGGTCCTGGAAGATCATCGCCATTTCCTTGCCCCAGATGTGGCGCATCTGCTTGCGGCTCAGATTGCCGATCTCGCGGCTTTCGAACTTGATGCTGCCTTCGCGGATGGTCTTGGGTGGCAGCAGGCCCATGATCGATCGGGACAGGATCGTTTTGCCGGAACCGCTCTCGCCGACGATGCCGAGCGCCTTGCCCCGCTCCAGCGAGAAGCTGACGCCGTCGACGGCGCGAACGACGCCACGCGGGGTGCGGAAATGGGTCTTGACATCGTGCAGTTCGATCAGGGGACCGTCGATGTCGCGCGGGGACGCCTGCGTGGTGGCGCGGGTGTTCATACTGCTGCCTCGCGGATGTCGAATCGGCGGGCGAGTCGATCGCCGACCAGGTTGAACGCAAAGACGGTGAGGAACAGCATCAGGCACGGGAACACGGTTGCCCACCAGGCTTTCTCCAGTCGCTGCCGGTTGCCCTCGATCATCGAGCCCCACGACTCGTTCAAGCCGAGTCCGAGAAACGCCAGCGCTCCTTCGGCGGCGATGAGGATGCCGAGGCTCGTGAACGCCACCGTGACCATCGTCGGGATCAGGTTGGGCACGATCTCGCGCAGGATGATCCGCTTGTTGCTGGCCCCGACGCTGCGGGCCGCGAGCACGAACTCGCGTTCGCGCAGCGACAGCGTCTGGGCTCGGACGATGCGAGCAAGGGGAGCAATGGCGAGGACGCTCAGAGTGAGGATGATCTGCCATTTGCGGGTCATCCACTCGAGGAACGCGTACTCGGCCTTGACGTCGTCGAGCCGCGAGATGAGCATGATCGCGAGAACCAGTGCCGGAAGGGCGAGCAGGCAGTCGACGATGATCGAGACCACCCGGTCGACCCAGCCCCGGAAATAGCCGGCGACGACACCGAGCGTGCCGCCGACGGCGATGCCGATCAGGGTGGATGAGACACCGATCTGGAGCGAGTTGCGGGCGTAGTAGATGCACATCGCGAACACGTCGCGGCCGAGGTTGTCGACCCCGAACCAGGCAACGTCACCCGGCCCGAGCTTGTAGCTGAGCTGCTTCTTGCCGTCGACCAGGACCGCGACGCCGGGCAGTCGCAGGAACGGGAAGTAGTCGGCGAACACGGTGAGGACTGTGAGCCCGATCAGCCAGATCAGGCCGACCAGCATCCCCAGCTTGGGGATCCGGCGCTTCCGAGGCGCTGTCGAAACGACTGTGTCGTCGGGCGGTTGCTGCCCGAGCGGTGATTCTGTGGTGTTGACGATGTCGGTCATGTCAGTGGTCACCCGAGTGCTCTCACTTGGCGGATCCGTGGATCGAGGACGGCATACAACAGGTCGACGCCGAAGTTGACGAGCACGACGAGGAGGACGATGACTGCGACCAGGCTTTGCACGGTGAACAGGTCGCGGGTGAGTACCGCCCGGATCAGCCGGCCGCCGAGACCGTCGAGGTCGAAGAACGTTTCGACGACGATGGCGCTGCCGACGAGGGCGCCGAGCTGGGTGCC
>Ga0105048_10005283_pt1 | contig 20896 bp, 35 predicted proteins | sample MAT05_FD_78382 | JGI IMG/M metagenome (GOLD analysis project Ga0105048, IMG submission 78382) | Freshwater microbial communities from Lake Fryxell liftoff mats and glacier meltwater in Antarctica - MAT-05 | ecosystem: Environmental > Aquatic > Freshwater > Ice > Liftoff microbial mat | place...
ACTTGCCCGCCGGCACGGAAATGGTGATGCCGGGCGATAACGTACAGATGGAAATCGAACTGATCACCCCGGTGGCCATGGACAAGGGTTTGCGCTTCGCGATACGCGAAGGCGGCCGAACGGTCGGCGCCGGTACGGTGGCGGAAATCGTTTCCTAACTAACGAAAAGCTGGGGCTGGATGCTGAAAGGTGTCGGCCCCGACCAAAAGAATTGAAAGATTGAATCCATGTCCTTGAGAGAAAGTATCCGAATCCGTCTAAAGGCGTACGATCACCGCGTACTGGACCAGTCGACCCAGGAAATTGTGGCGACCGCAAAGCGGAGTGGCGCGCAGGTGGCGGGTCCGATTCCGTTGCCGACGGTAAAGAATCGGTTCACGGTTAACCGTTCGCCGCACGTGGACAAGAAGTCGCGGGAACAGTTTGAAGTCCGCACGCACAAGCGTTTGCTCGACATCTTGTCGCCGACGCAGGAAACAGTGGATGCGTTGATGAAACTGGACTTGCCGGCCGGTGTTGATGTCGAGATCAAGGCCTTCGGTAAGAAGTAGCCTTTTCACCGTCCGGACAGCGGCCAGTAAGCGTAACAAGAAACAAAGAATTTAGAATCCGGGGAAACGGCCAGGTAATGGACGCGCGGCGCGGGCGCTGCGACGGTTACTAAAGCGGAAGTAGAAATCCCCGTTCGAGGAAAGTGCAATGAGCCCAGGAATTCTCGGCAAGAAAATCGGGATGACGCAAGTATTCAACGCGGAAGGCCAAGTGGTCCCAGTGACCTTGGTCAAGGCGGGACCTTGTGTTGTTGTGCAACGCAAGACGCCGGCTACAGACGGCTACAACGCCGTTCAACTCGGCTTGATGGAATATGTAAAGCCGTCGCGAATCAACAAGCCTGAGACGGGCCACCTGAAAAAGGCCAGTGCCGATGGCATCAGGTTCCTGAAGGAACTGAAGCTTGGCCCAGGCAACGGGGACATGAAGACTGGCGACCGTGTACTGGCGGAACAGTTCCAGGTTAACCAGAAGGTTGATGTCATCGGTACCTCCAAAGGCCGCGGATTCACTTCGGTTATCAAGCGCCATCACTTCAAGGGCGGTCCCGGCGGCCACGGATCGATGTTTGGCCGCGCTCCGGGATCTATCGGCGCTTCGAGCTTTCCGAGCCGCGTTTTTCCTGGTATGCGCATGGCGGGGCATTCCGGTGACTCCCAGGTAACGGTCCGAAATCTTGAGATCGTCGGGGTGGACACGGAAGAAAATTTGATCATGGTTAAGGGCGCGGTGCCCGGACCGAACGGCGGCTATCTGGTGCTCCGCCGAGCTAAGTCGGGGTACTAGAAGGAGCCGAACGATGCCCATTGTCGACGTTATCGATCTCAACAACAATAAGGTAGGCTCGGTGGAGCTGTCGGAAGCCGTATTCGGCGCGACGGTTAACAAAGCCCTGCTATACGAGGCCGTCCGGAATTACCAGGCCAATCAGCGCCGCGGAACGGCTAAGACCAAGACCCGGCACGAAGTGGCTGGCTCGGGAAAGAAATTGTGGAAGCAGAAGGGTACGGGCCGCGCGCGTATGGGTTCGATCCGCAGCCCACTCTGGCGCCACGGCGGCACAACGCATGGACCGCAGCCCCGCGACTATAGCTACCAATTGCCGAAGAAGATGCTGGTGGGCGCGTTGCGATCGGCTCTTACTGCGAAACTGTTGGACGGCGGGATCAAGGTCGTGAGCGAGTTTTCGTTGGCCGATCACAAGACCAAAACTTTTGTCGGCGCATTGACCAGATTGCAATCGCCGAACAAGGTGCTCGTAATCGACAACTCCGAGAACCGCAACCTCGCCCTAGGCGCCCGGAACATTCCTGGTTTGGTGTTGCTGGCGAGCCGGGAAGTGAACCCGTATCACCTTTTGAATGCGAAGCAGATTCTGATCAGTGAATCGGCCGTAAAGAGACTCTCGGAGGGCTTGGCGTAATGAATATCTATGAGGTCGTCCGCCGCCCCATTGTGACCGAAAAGGGGCTTACCAAGAAGGAGAGCGAAAGCACGCTCTGCTTTGAAGTGCATACCGAAGCCAACAAAATTCACATCAAGGCCGCTGTCGAGAAGCTTTTCAAAGTCAAAGTGGCCGATGTCCGGGTGCTGAACAACGAAGGGAAACTCCGCCGCAGAGGCCGGTTTTCCGGGTATCGCCCCGATTGGAAAAAGGCCTACGTCAGGCTAAAGGCCGGCGAGAAAATGCCGGAGTACGCGGAGCTCTAAATGCCAGTAAAAACATACCGCCCATATACACCGAGCCGTCGTTACATGACGACGCTAATGCGCGACGATATTACGAAGCAGACGCCCGAAAAGTCTTTGACGCTCGGTCGGAAGAAGTCCGGCGGACGCAACAGCAGTGGCCGGGTCACGTCGCGGTTTATCGGTGGCGGGCACAAGCAGTCTTTGCGCGCGGTTGATTTTAAGCGGGAAAAAGAAGGTGTGCCGGCGCGCGTCGCGGCCATCGAATATGATCCGAACCGCTCGGCCCGTTTAGCCCTTCTGCACTATGTCGACGGCGAAAAACGATACATCGTGGCGCCCGTAGGACTGGTGGTTGGAGCGACCGTAGTGTCTGGCCCGACGGCCGACATCTTGACTGGCAACTGCCTGCCGCTGAAGAACATCCCAGCCGGAACCGTTGTCCACGCGATCGAGTTGAAGCCCGGCAAAGGGGCGCAGATGGCTCGCAGCGCCGGAGCCCAGGCGCAGTTGGTCTCCAAAGAGGGCGGTATCGCTCTGATCAAGCTACCGTCGGGCGAAGTTCGCCGAGTCGATCTGCGCTGCATTGCAACGATTGGCCAGGTCGGCAATCCGGAACACGAAAATGAGACGTACGGCAAGGCCGGACGCACCCGCTGGAAGGGCCGCACGCCGCATAACCGCGGTGTGACGATGAACCCGGTTGATCACCCGCATGGCGGTGGTGAAGGCCGGACATCCGGTGGCCGCCACCCGGTCACGCCCTGGGGTCAGCCGACACGTGGATTCAAGACGCGTAACAACAAGCGCACCGACAACCAAATTGTCACGCGCCGCGGCAAGAAGAGCTAGGAAGGGACTTGCACGATGGGTCGTTCTCTTAAAAAAGGTCCGTTCACCGATGACCACCTGCTGGTAAAGGTGGAACGCCTGATCGCCAACAGCGATAAAAAGGTCGTCAAGACCTGGTCGCGGCGGTCGACGATTCTGCCGATGTTCATCGGGCACACATTCGCTGTGCACAACGGCAAGAAGTTCATTCCGGTCTATGTGACCGAGAACATGGTTGGCCACAAGCTGGGCGAATTCTCGCCGACCCGTACGTTTAAGGGTCACGTGGCCAAGACTGAAAAATCCGGTAAGGCAGGCTGATCATGGAAGCAAGAGCCGAAGCAAGATATATCCGGGTTTCGCCGCAAAAAGCGCGGTTGGTTGTGGACCTCATTCGCGGTCAACGCGCTGGAGAAGCAATCAACATCCTGCGGTCCACCAACAAACGGATCGCTCCGACCGTTGAGAAAGTGCTGCGCTCGGCAATCGCCAACGCCGAGAACAAGTCGAGCGCCGTGGACGTCGATCAATTAGTGGTGAGTGAAGCGTACGTCAACGAAGGCCCGCGCATGAAGCGCATACGGCCCGCCCCGATGGGCCGCGCGTACCGCTATCAGCGCCGAATCAGCCACATCATCGTGGCTGTGGCGGAAAAATAAGAGGCGCAAGGGAATTACATGGGTCAAAAAACACATCCATACGGCTTCCGGCTCGGTGTCACGAAGACATGGCGCTCCCGTTGGTTCGCCAAGCAGGATTACGCAAAACTGCTCGAAGAGGACTTGGATCTGAAGGACGAGCTCCGCAAGCGGTTAAAGGCGGCCGGCGTCAGTTCAGTCGAAGTAGACCGGCCGGGCAACAAGCTCCGTATTACGATCCGCACTTCGCGTCCCGGTATCATCATCGGGCGCAAGGGCGCTGAAATCGAAAAATTGAAATCAGAGCTGGCCAAGCGGACGAAGCGCGAAGTATTCATCGACATCCAAGAAGTTTCGAAGCCTGATGTGGACGCGCAGCTCGTGAGCGAGTCTATTGCACTGCAACTCGAAAAGCGCGTGGCGTTCCGCCGGGCGATGCGCAAGGCGGTGGACTCCGCAAAGCGCCTGGGTTGCAAGGGGATTAAGGTTCGCGTCTCGGGCCGTTTGAACGGCGCCGAAATCGCGCGCAGCGAATGGTATCTGGATGGCCAATTGCCACTCCACACGCTTCGAGCTGATATCGATTACGGCTTTAGCGAATCGCACACGACCTACGGTGTGATTGGTGTGAAAGTTTGGATTTATAAGGGTGAGATCCTCGGCGACTTCCGTAAGGTGTCGAGTGAGCCGGAACCCCGTCGTGCTCCACGCGGTGATCGTGACCGTGGCGGCGACCGCCGCGAACGGCGCGGGCCGGCGGGTGGTCCTGGCGGTGGCCCAGGTGGCGGTTATTCCGGTCAAGGTGGCGGTTATGGCGGCGGGCAGCAGAGCTCGCAAGCAGGACCGCCCGTTCAGACTCCTCCTCCGGGAGCGGAAGGCGCCGTACCCCGTCCGATTGCCCCGCCGATGGCGCAGCCAGTGCAGCCGACCTGGAAGAGCGATGCTGCCGAAGCGCCTGCTTCCAGCGACACTGGAACGCCGGCCGTCGAGATTCCCAGCGAGAGTCAGGAGTAATACGCCATGTTGATGCCGAAGAAAGTCAAATACCGCAAGCAGCAACGCGGCCGGATGACCGGACTCGCGTGGCGCGGAAGCACGTTGAGCTTTGGTGATTTCGGGTTGAAGGCGATGGTCTGCGGCTGGATTACCAACCGCCAGATCGAAGCAGCCCGTATTGCAATGACGCGTCACATTAAGCGCGGCGGCAAAGTCTGGATTCGAGTGTTTCCAGACAAGCCGGTTTCAAAGAAGCCTGCCGAAACCCGTATGGGTAAGGGTAAGGGCGCTCCGGAGTTTTGGGTAGCGGTCATTCGCCCGGGAAAGATCCTTTTCGAAATGGAAGGGGTTTCCGAGGAGATTGCAGCAGAGGCGATGCGGTTAGCGGCCCAGAAATTGTCGCTGAAAACGAAAATGGTCACCCGCGAGCCGCAAGGCTAGGTAAGGATTAGGCAAGGATTCGTCATGAAAGCAGAAAAAATCCGCGGGCTGGAATCGGTCGAGCTCGAAAAACAAATGAAAGACATGGAAGAATCCATGTTCCGGCTGCGTTTCCAGATGTCTCTGGGGCAGGCCGATGGGCTGAAGAAATACCGGGAAGCGAAAAAAGATCGGGCGCGGATCCTGACGGTTCTGCGCGAGAGGGCGAAGTAAGTCATGGCGGACAATACAAATTCCCAGGCGACCCCGGCAACGGGCAAAGAACCCAAAAGGGGCCAGGAAAAGATTGGCGAAGTCGTTTCGACGAAGATGCAGAAGACGATTGTCGTCGAAGTATCCCGCCGCGTAGCACATCCTTTGTATCGCCGGATCGTGAAGAAGCGGAAGAAATTCTATGCACACGATGAGCAGGGCCTCGCAAAGGTAGGCGATCTGGTGAAGATCGTCGAACACCGGCCGCTTTCCAAGTTGAAGCGCTGGGCGCTGGCCGGAATCGTTCGGGCTGCCGTTCAAGTTGGCGCGGCGAAGCCGTCGGCCGGCACAGAAAAGTCTTAAGTAAGTTCCGCGGGCAAATAAGGAGACAGTCATGATTGGGATGCGAACAATCCTCGAGGTAGCCGATAACAGCGGCGCACGCAAGTTGCAATGCATCTTGCCGCGCGGCGGCGATCTCGGATTGAAGGCCGGTCTCGGTGACGTGATCACCGCGGCAGTGAAGGAAGCGACTCCGGACGGCACTGTGAAAAAGGGCAAGGTTGTCCGCTGCGTAATCGTGCGTATGCGGAAAGAGACCCGTCGCAAGGATGGGACCTACATTCGTTTCGATACGAACGCGGCCGTGTTAATTAACGAATTGGGCGAGCCGATCGGCACGCGCGTTTTTGGACCGGTGGCACGTGAGTTGCGTGACAAACGATTCATGAAGATTGTGTCGCTGGCGCCAGAAGTACTGTAAACGGTTTGGCAGGAAAAGGGAATTCCGATGGCAACGATTAAGATTCGAAAGGGCGATACGGTCAAAGTGATCGCCGGACGCGACAAAGGCAAGACAGGCCGCGTGCTCGAAGTGGTGAAGGATAAAGACCGCCTCCTGGTGGAGGGCGTGATGATGATGAAGCGCCACACTAAGGCGAATCCGGCAAAGCAGATTAAGGGCGGGATCGCGGAGAAGGAAGCGACCGTCCACGTATCGAACGTCATGATCGTCACCGCCGACGGGAAGCCGACGCGAGTCGGATACAAGATGGAAGGCGAGGGCGCTTCGGCGAAGAAAGTGCGCGTGGCGCGCAAGACCGGCGAAGTGCTGGCAACAAAAAGTTAGTAGTTACAACGGAAAGCAACCATGGCCAGGCTAAGAGAACATTACACCAAAACCGTACTTCCCGCGCTGATGCAGGAGTTCGGGTACAAAAACATCATGGCCGTTCCGAAGATTGAAAAAATCTCGTTGAACATCGGATTGGGCGAAGCCACGGGCAACCCGAAACTGATGGACGGCGCTGTGAACGAGCTTGGGCAGATTGCTGGCCAGCGTCCGGTCATCTGCAAGGCGACGAAGTCGATTGCCGCGTTTAAGTTGCGCGAAAACATGCCCATCGGTTGCATGGTGACGTTGCGCGGCGACCGCATGTACGAGTTCCTGGACCGATTGGTGAGCGTTTCCCTGGCGCGAGTCCGCGATTTCCGCGGAATTTCCACGAAGGCCTTCGATGGCCGCGGGAACTACACTCTCGGCTTGAAAGATCAATTGATATTCCCTGAGATCGACTACAACAAGGTTGAGAAGACCAAGGGTATGAATATCTGTTTCACGACCACTGCGAAGACGGATGCCGAAGGATTGGCGCTGTTGAAGCAGATGGGTATGCCGTTCGCGGCGAAGTAAAGATAAGAGAGGATTTGAAGCGCACATGGCCACAACCGCCAAAATCGCCAAGGACCTGAAGCTGAAAGCTCTGAAAGAAAAGGGCGTTCAGAAGGCTGGGGTCCGGCTACGCAACCGCTGCTTCCGCTGCGGACGTCCGCGGGCATACATCCGTAAGTTCGGCCTTTGCCGCATCTGTTTCCGCAAGTTGGCTCTAGCCGGGGAAATCCCAGGCGTAATCAAGGCCAGCTGGTAGTCGCGAGCTTAGAAATTTTAGGGAATCACGAAGGAAGGGGAATCGAGAATGGTTAGCGATCCCATCGCAGATATGCTCACGCGGATCCGGAACGCGATGCAAGCGCGGCACGCCAAAGTGGATGTGCCCGGCTCGAAGTTGAAGCTCGAAATTGCACGGATCCTCAAAGATGAGGGCTACGTCCTGAACTACAAGCAGGGGGATGAGGGCTCGAAGCGGGTCATCAAAATCTACCTGAAGTACAACCCGAATAACACCCCGGTGATCTCTCACCTGGAGCGGGAATCCAAGCCCGGCCGCCGTGTCTACGTGGCGAGCAAGGAAATTCCGCGTGTGCTGGGCGGAATGGGGATCAACATCCTCACGACTCCAAGCGGTGTGATGACGGGACGGACGGCGCGCAAACAGGGTGTTGGCGGCGAACTTCTGTGCTCCGTGTGGTAAACACCGAAGTCTAGCAGTTCGGCTGTCAGGCACTTTGTCAAACGAATGAACGGCGAAGCCGGGCGGAGAAACTCCGAGCCCGAGTAGCAAGAACCGTAAGGAAAAAGAACGATGTCGAGAATTGGAAAAAAACCGATCCCGCTACCAGCTGGGGTCAAAATCAAGATCGATGCAACGCCCGGACCGATGCACGTCGAGGGCCCCAAGGGCAAGCTGACGGTGCCGGTGCCCGAGGGCATTATCATTGAACAGAACGGCGCGGTCCTGGACGTAAAGCGGGAGAATGACTCCTATGCGGCGGTCCATGGCCTGACTCGAGCGCTTGCAGCAAACGCCGTTCAGGGCGTCAGCGCCGGCTTTACCCGGGAGTTGGACATTGTCGGCGTCGGATTTCGCGCCGAGACCAAGGGTAAAGATACCGTTCACTTCACGCTGGGTTATTCACACAATATCGAGTTTTTGTTGCCCCCGGGCGTTGAAGCCAAGGTAGACAAGAACACACACGTTGTTTTGACCGGCTTCGACAAACAGTTACTGGGTCAGGTTGCGGCGAATATGCGTTCGCTGCGAAAACCGGATCCGTATAAGAACAAGGGTGTCCGCTACACCGGCGAAGTGCTGCGCAAGAAAGCCGGCAAGTCGGGCGCAGGCGGCAAAGGTAAGTAATCCGGGAAGGGATAAGGATCGAAACGCATGGTCAAAAAAGTCAATCGCGACGAAGTCCGCCGCCGGATACATACGCGGATCCGCAAAAAGCTCGCGGGAACAGCCGAACGGCCCCGTCTGGCGGTCTTTCGTTCTATCAAACACATTTACGCCCAGGTTATCGACGACCGGACGGGTACAACGCTGGCTTCTGCGTCAACCGCGGAGAAGGGCGCTCCGAACGGCGGCAATGTGGCCGGAGCATCGGCGATCGGGAAACTGGTCGCGGAGCGCGCCAAAGAGAAGGGGATCAGCTCTGTGGTTTTCGACCGCGGCGGCTTCCTGTACCATGGCCGGGTGAAGGCGCTGGCAGATGCCGCGCGTGAAGCCGGGCTGCAGTTCTAATCGGGAGATTACGCATTCATGCCAGCTACTGTTATCAAGCGCGTGGAACCGACATCCGGGCTCAAAGAGCAGGTCGTTTCCATCAACCGCGTCACCAAGGTGGTGAAAGGCGGCAAAAACCTCAGCTTTTCGGCTTTGGTTGTCATCGGAGATCCGGGCAACAAAATTGTAGGCTTTGGGACCGGGAAGGCTAAGGAAGTTCCGGCAGCTATCAAGAAGGGCATTGAAGCCGCGAAGAAGAACCTGCGCAAAATTCACGTCCTGGGAACCACCATTCCCCACCCGGTTTTGGGCCGTTTCGGCGCAGGCCAGGTTTTGCTAAAGCCAGCGCCGCAAGGTACAGGTGTGATCGCTGGCGGCCCGGTACGAGCGGTCATTGAAGCCGTCGGGATTCAAAACGTGTTGACAAAGTCTTTGGGGACACACAATCCTCATAATGTTGTAAAGGCCACGATCGCAGCACTGGAACAGTTGCGCGATAAGGCCGAAGTGGCTGAGATGCGCGGCATTTTGCCGGAGCGCATGTAATTCAGGCGGACGAGGCAAGCTATGGCCGACAAAACGATAAAAATTCAGTTGTATCGCAGCACAATCTGTACGCCCGAAACGCATAAGCGAATCGTGCGAGCTCTGGGTTTGAAAAAGCTCAACCGGATTGTAGAACGGCCGGACACGGCTGGCTTTCGCGGTATGGTATTAAAGGTCCCGCATCTTCTGCGGATTGTGGAATAGGTAGAATGCGATGAATCTCAGCGAAATCAGGCCACCCAAAGGCCAAGTAAAAAACAAGCGCCGCCTTGGCCAGGGTATGGGTACCGGTCGCGGCAAGTTCGCGGGCCGTGGCGCCAAGGGCGCCAAGTCGATCAGCGGTTACTCGCGTATGCGCGGGTTTGAGGGCGGCCAGATGCCGCTGCACCGCCGTTTGCCGAAGCGCGGATTCTCGAACGCTATGTTCAAGACGACTTATGCGATCGTCAATGTAGCTACGCTCAACGACTTAGCAGGCGATAATTTCGACGTGCAGTCGCTGATGGCGGCGGGCGTGATTAAGAAGTTGGAAGACGGCTTGAAGGTGTTGGCGAACGGCGATCTCACCCGCGCGATCACGGTTACGGCCCACCACTTCTCCGCCGCGGCGAAAGAAAAGATAGAGAAGGCCGGCGGTACCGTGGTCGTCATCGCACCGGTGACCCGTAAGCCGAAGGAACAATAGGATTCGCGCGTAGTGCAACTCCGCGCAAAAGGATTGGCATGAAGTTCCTTGAAGCAGTCGCGAACGCATTCCGGATTCCGGATTTGCGAAATCGTATTCTCTTTACGTTGGCGATGCTGGCGATTTATCGCCTGGGCGGGCATATCCCGACTCCCGGCATCGACGCCGAACGCCTGGAAGAATTTTTCCGGCAAAACCAAGGCACGCTCCTTGGGTTTTTTGATCTTTTCAGCGGTGGTATGTTCCGCCGGTTGACCGTGTTCGCACTGGGCATCATGCCCTACATCACGAGTTCGATCATCCTGCAATTGATGACGATCGTGGTGCCGACCCTGGAGAAGCTCTCCAAAGAAGGCGAACTGGGACGTCGAAAGATCACCCAATACACTCGCTATCTGACGGTGCTGCTGGCGTTGGTACAGTCGTTTACGATTGCCACGGCGTTGCAGTCGCAGGGTAACTTCGTTGTGAATCCGGGTGTGGGCTTCATCCTGATGACCATGATCTCGCTGACGACCGGCACGGCATTTATCATGTGGCTCGGTGAACAGATTACGGAGCGCGGCATCGGCAATGGAATGTCCCTCATCATCTTCACCGGAATCGTCGTCGGCCTGCCTTCGGCAATGTATAGCATCTATCAGAAGGCGTTCCTGACCCGCGAATGGAATCTGCTGCAAGTCCTGATAATTGCCGCCGTAATGGTGGCAGTGATCGGATTGATCGTTCTGGTGGAACGCGGCGAGCGCCGAATTCCAGTGCAGTATGCCAAACGGGTGGTTGGCCGGAAAATGATGGGCGGCCAATCGACGCACCTTCCGATGAAGGTTAACGCCGGCGGTGTGATCCCCGTTATCTTCGCGAGCTCGCTTTTGACCTTCCCCCAGACGCTCACTCAGGTCGCCTGGATTCGGGACAATCCCTACCTCTCAGCAATGCTCCGTTCGATTCAACATGCTGAGCCCTTGTACATCCTGATGTTCATCGCTCTCATCATTTTCTTTTGCTTCTTCTACGTATCTATCATCTTTAATCCGAACGAAGCGGCGGACAATATGCGGAAGTACGGCGGGTTTATTCCTGGCATTCGTCCCGGTAAGAACACGTCGGACTACATGAATAAAGTGCTGACGAAGATCACAGTAGTGGGCGGTCTTTACCTGGCTGTTCTCAGCCTCCTCCCGGAGATGATGATCAGCGGTGTGAAACTGCAACATCTGCCGCTCTTAGGCAACTGGATTGACGCGCACTTCCCCCGGTTTATCCTGGATGGCCTGGGCGTTAACTTCTACTTCGGCGGCACCAGCCTTTTGATCGTCGTCGGCGTAGCGATGGATACCGTGAACCAGATTGAAGCGCAGTTGATTATGCGGCATTACGAAGGGTTCACTCCTCGCGCAGGCCGAATTCGCGGTCGCCGGAGCTCCGCATAATTTCCTTCGGAAGTTAGTTCTTTGACAATTGATAACGCCGATATCGCCAGCATAACTGCTCCCCAGAGACCCTTGGCGGTGATGTTGTTCGGCGCACCGGGTTCCGGCAAGGGAACCACGGGCAAGATGCTTACCAAGCTTACCGGCTGGCCGCATCTGGCCACGGGAGACTTGCTGCGGGAGCAGATCGCGCGAAAAACGCCTTTAGGTTTGGAGATGCAGAGTATTCTCGCTTCAGGCAAACTGGCGCCGGATGATCTTGTAAGCCGAATGGTTTGGGACCGCCTGGGGTGGCCTGACTGTGAGAACGGATTCCTGCTCGACGGCTTCCCGCGAACAATTCCTCAAGCGGAGGGATTAGCCCAGTGGTTTACGGGCCGGTCGTTTCGCCCAGTCTTGATCCACCTTTGGGTGGAGTACAATGAAATATTGAGACGGCTGACCGGCCGTCGTACTTGTCCCGCATGCGGCGCCATCTACCATTTGGAGTCGAGCCCGTCGAAGATTATTGGTGTTTGTGATAACGACGCCATTACTTTAACGATTCGGGCCGACGATCAGGAAGAAGTGGTGTTGCATCGGTTGCAGACATACCAGTCGCAGACGTGGCCGGTGGCGGAAACGCTGCGACAGCACGGAGTGCTGGTAGAGGCGATCGATTGCGGCGAAATGGATCCGGAGAGCGTGGCGGACCGGATTGTGTGGCGGTTGGATCGCATCGGCGGTTCGATTGCGAAGAAACTGAAGAGCGAAGCAGAATGATTATCCGGAAAAGCCCGGCGGAACTCGAAAAGATGCGACGTAGCGGGCTACTCGTGTATCAAGTTCTGCATTCTGTGAAGGAATTGGTTTCTGAAGGCGTAACAACGATGGAACTGGAGAATGCGGCGGCGAAAATGATTGCCGATGCCGGTGCCCGGCCAGCATTTAAGGGTTATTATTCGGCGGCGGCGGGAAACCGTTACCCCTACGTTCTTTGCACTTCGGTGAATGAGCAGATCGTGCACGGCATGCCCTCAACACGAAATGCCTTAAAGAAAGGCGATGTGATTTCGATCGATACGGGCGTGCAGCTCGACGGCTATTTTGCGGATTCGGCGATTACGGTCCCTGTAGGAGAAATCTCGGCCTCGCTGAAACATCTTTTGGACGTGACAAAAGACTCGCTCGAGATGGCAATCGATAAGGTGCGCGAAGGAAACCGGCTTTTTGATATCTGTTCGACCGTTCAAAAATACGTCGAGACGAATGGATTTTCGATTGTGCGTGAATTCGTAGGACACGGCATCGGGACCTCTTTGCATGAGGAGCCGCAAGTTCCGAACTACGTTGATAAGAATAATGAGAACCCGCGGCTGAAAGAGGGGATGGTCCTGGCAATTGAGCCGATGGTCAACCTCGGAAAGCCGGCGTCGAAAGTTTTGTCCGACCGCTGGACGGCAGTGAGCCAGGATGGTTCGGCTTCGGCGCATTTTGAGCATTGTGTGGCAGTGACGAAGGATGGTCCATGGGTGTTAACGCGGCCATGAACCGGGGAGCAGAGCAGTATGGCGGAACCGGTGGAGGCCGTCGTGGTGGAGTTGTTACCGCAAGCACTCATCCGTTTGGAGCTCAGAGGCAGCAAGCGTCAGGTTTTGGCGCACGCGGCCGGAGTGAAAGAAGTGAATTTTGTGCGATTGCGGCCGGGGGACCCGGTGATGGTATCGGTTTCGGAGCAGGATCCAACGCGCGGACGAATCGTCAGCGCCGGCCCGAACCGGTAGTAGCAAGAACGAATTTTCAAGTTCAGTAAGGCGAAGAGGGAAGTCATGAAAGTACGGGCATCGGTCAAGAAAATTTGCGATAAGTGCAAGATCATTCACCGCACGGGCGTCGTCCGGGTGATTTGCGTCAACCCGAAGCATAAGCAGCGTCAGGGCTAGTCTCGCGCGCCGCAAGATAACGAAGAACTAGATCAGGAAAGAATAGGACGAGGACTAGTACATGGCACGTATTTCTGGTGTTGATCTGCCCGCTCGCAAACGCGCGGAAATCGGATTGACCTACATCTACGGCATCGGCCGCACCCGGTCGAAGTCGATTCTGTACCGCACCGGCGTGGATGCAGATAAGAAAGTCGCGGATCTGACTGAAGAAGAAGTGAACAAGATCCGTACGTTGATTGAATCCGAAGGTTCGGTGGAAGGCGACCTCCGTAAGGAGATTTCGCTCAATATTAAACGGCTAATGGAAATGGGTTCCTATCGTGGCCTGCGGCATCGCCGCGGACTGCCTGCCCGTGGCCAGCGCACACACACCAATGCCCGCACCCGCAAGGGACCGCGCAAGGGCACGGTGACCAACAAGAAAAAACCTGGCGTGAAATAAGGGAAGAAACCGGAATATGGCCAAAGCACCAGCCAAGTCTTCGAAGAAGAAGAATTTTAAGAAAAAAGAAAAGAAGCACGTGCCGATGGGCGTTTGCCACATTCAGGCGACGTTCAACAATACGATCATCACGTTCAGCGATCCGATGGGGAATACGCTGGCTTGGTCGAGTTCCGGTTCCCTCGGCTTCCGCGGTTCCCGCAAGGGCACGCCTTTCGCCGCGCAGCAGGCTTCGCTGACGGCCGCGAACAAAGCTAAAGATTCTGGCCTTCGAACGGTCGAAGTGCGAGTTTCCGGCCCAGGCGCCGGACGCGAGTCGGCCATTCGCGCCTTGTCCGGCGCGGGGATCGAAGTTCGCAACATTCGCGACGTCACCCCGATTCCGCACAACGGATGCCGCCCGCCTAAAAAGCGCCGCGTCTGACTCACTGGAGCATTTGGGCCCTCGACCAGATTTCCCTTTACGATTGTCCGATCATTGTGACATACTAGAGGTTGCGGTTTCGAAGCCGCAGCATAATCTTAATTCAGTTTGGCGCGCAGACCCCCACCCGCCCTGCGCGCCAATCGGCCCGACGGAGCCGCCCTCTGTCGGGCCACCCCTACCATCCCGCCATTTTCCGAACCCCTTCCATTTGTGTTTGAGTGTTCGAATGTGGCAAACTGATAACTGTAGTATTTTGCGCAGTCGCGCAAAGCCGGTGCGAGTTCGCCCCGGTAGTTGTATAAGCAGGACGAAGGTCGCCCCAAGCGCGCCGTAAACTGCACCTTCCGATCATTTACGTAGTTGTGGTTCACCAGGAAAGGTTCGATCGAAACGAATGTCCCGTTATATTGGTCCCGTGTGCCGCCAGTGTCGGCGCGAGGGTATGAAGCTCTTCCTGAAGGGGGAGCGCTGCTATGGCCCCAAGTGCGCCGTAAGCGAAGAAAAGAAGCGTAACTTTCCTCCCGGACAGCACGGGCAGGCGCGTAAGCCCAAAATTGTGGGCTACGGGTTGCAATTGCGCGAGAAGCAAAAGACCAAGCGATACTTCGGCCTGGGCGAAAATCAGTTCCGGAATCTGTTCGAAAAGGCTGCATCGGCGAAGGGCATTACGGGCGACGTGATGCTCCAATTGCTCGAGCGGCGTTTGGACAATGCCGTTTACCGGATCGGCTTTGCGACCAGCCGCGCCTTTGCCCGCCAGTTGGTCCGTCATGGACACATTAAGGTCAATGGCAAAAAGGTGAATATTCCGTCGTTTACGGTTAAGCCGGGCGACGAAGTGAGCGTGCGCGACAAGAGCAAAGAAAATTCGGCCATTCTGGCAGCGCGGGAAGCGACGGCTCACATGCCTTCGCCGAGCTGGCTGGAGGTAGACCGAGAGAATTTGAAGGCGCGGATTACCTCGCTGCCGAAACGTGAAGAGCTGGTTCAGATTCAAATGAACGAGCAACTGATCGTCGAACTGTACTCGAAGTAAGCGGCCCCGGGGACGGCCGACGATCGTTCGTTTCGCCATGCCGGAACAAAGATCGGAAACCGTCGCCTAACAACGTAAGAACCCCCCAAGGAGAGCTATGTTTAAGGGTTTTCAAAAACCGAAGCGGTTGGTCGCCAATACTGAGACGTTGAATGAGCGGTATGGCAGCTTTGCGGCCCAGCCCTTTGAGCGAGGATTTGGCACCACTATCGGAAATAGTCTGCGTCGCGTGCTCCTGAGTTCGATTGAAGGCGCGGCGATCACGGCAGTGCGAATTGAGGGCATTCCTCACGAATTCAGTGCGATCCCCGGTGTCACCGAAGATGCGACCGATATCATTCTGAACCTCAAGCAGGTTCCGTTCAAAATGTCGACCGATGCTGTTCACACTGTGCGGTTGATCGTCGACCAGCCGGGTGAAGTCCTCTCGGGGCAGATTGAAACCAGTTCCGACATCGAAGTGTTGGATCGTAATGTTCATATCGCGACCGTCGGCGAGGGCGGCAAGCTGAACATCGAAATGCGCCTTAAGCAAGGCCGGGGGTACGTTTCAGCGGATCGCAACTTCGACGAAGATTTGCCGATTGGATACATCGCAATCGACTCCGTGCATTCGCCCGTTCGCAAAGTTAACTACTCGGTGGAGAATGCTCGTCTCGGTCAAATGACCGACTACGACAAACTCAACATCGAAGTGTGGACCAACGGCGCCATTTCTCCGCAGGACTCGATCGGTCAAGCTTCCAAGCTGGTGAAAGATCACATGAGCATCTTCATTAACTTCGAGGAAACTCCCGAAGTGAGCGAAGAGCCGGCCGAGCGCGTGATGAATCAGATGAACGAAGTGCTCAATCGCTCGGTAGACGAGATGGAGCTTTCGGTTCGCAGCTACAACTGTTTGAAGAATGCCAACATCGGCACGATCGGCGACCTGGTACAGAAAACCGAAGCGGAAATGCTCCGCACGAAGAACTTCGGACGCAAGTCGTTGAACGAAATCAAAGAAATTCTGTCGGGAATGGGCTTGGGCTTCGGTATGAAGATCGACTCCCAAGGCCGCCTGATACCTGGCCCAGCCAGCATAACGGCTATTTCGGCCGATGACGACGAATAGAAAGATCCCAGGAACGGAAGTACGCCAATATGAGGCACAATAAGGCAGGCTTTAAACTAAAACGGGACGTGAGCGCCCGTCGCGCGCTGCTGCGTAATATTGTTACCAGCGTCATTCTGGAAGAACGCGTGATCACGACGGTACCGAAGGCAAAAGCCGCGAAGCCAATCGTGGACCAGATCATTACACTGGCCAAGCGTGAAAACAAAGACGAACAACTGCATGCCCGCCGGCAAGCAGCATCCTATTTGATGACCCCGGCCAGCGTTCAGAAACTTTTCGATCAAATCGGACCTCGTTTCGCTACTCGTAACGGCGGCTATACACGCGTGGTTCGCGTGGGCTTCCGAAAGGGCGATGGGGCCGAAACGGCCGTTCTGGAATTGGTTGGCTCCGAGCTGGTTCGACGCTCGGCCGATCGCGCCAATCGCCGCGAAGAAAAACTCAAAGCGATGCAGGAAGGCCGCGAAGGCGGCGGTCCGGCAGAGTCCTAACCGACATTTACCACCCGCAACACAGTAGGGCGCGATTGCAGAGTTACCAGCCATTTCCCTTGGCTGAATCATTAGGCAACGCGCCCTTTTTTGGTTTTGTGATATGGAAGAAACTCTTGTTCCCCAGGTACAACCCGATCCACCGCGGGTGACCGTCATTATCATTACGCGCAATCAGGCGCTCGCCCTTCGACGGTGCCTGGAGGCCTTGCACCTCTCGACTATCCTTGATCAGGTTGAGATTATCGTGGTCGACAACGCTTCCACCGATGGCAGCAACGTGATTCAAGACGATTTTGAGAAAATCACGTACTTGAAACTGCCGAAGAACTTCGGGTGGACTAAAGCGGCGAACATCGCTCTTCGGTCGTCTTTGGCGGATTCGATCCTTTTCCTGGATCCTCGCGTGGAACTGGCGGCGGATGCCGTAGCCGAGTTGGCCGCCGTGGTCTCTCAGGAGAGCGACGCGGCAGCGGCGGCGGCAATGCTGACCACACCGGAAGGGGCTCCGGCGCGGGTGATGCGCAAACTGCCTATGCCTGACGACTTACAACCGGCTCTTTTTGCCTTGTCCGCACTGCCGGATGAGCCAATTGGCGTCGATTATCCCGGCGTTTTCGCCCTGCTGATTCGCAAAACCTTTCTAAAGGGTATGAATTTCCTGGATGAGCGGTACGGCGAGCTTTGGGCCGACGCCGAAATCGCGGCACAAGTGCGGCGAGCGGGCCGCAAAATCCTGCTTCTACCCACCGCGAAGGGCGTCTTTCACGAAGGAGACGCAGCCCCGGCGATTCATCCTTCGTTGCTCGCGGCCGATTTCGAACAAGGCGCCGCGACCTATCTCTCGAAACACCACGGCGGCGGGATGGGGCGGCGCGTGACAGCGGCACTCGGAGCGCTAGGTACTTTGAAAATCGGACTGTTCACCAACCTGCTCTCCGGGCAAAAGATCGACGGCTCACAGGAATAGGGCTGTTCAGGCCTTCGGATATTGCCATGGTTTGCGGTAATCCCGGCGTAATAGTTTATTCGCGGCCGGGTCGTTCACGATTTGCTTTCCGTCCCATTCGATCGAGCGGCCGATCCGCATACTGACCATTCCGAGCAGACTGGCGGCGGTGGCGCGGTGGCCGATCTCGATATCGCGAACGGGCCGCCGTTTGTTTTTAATGGCTTCCAAGAAATCGGCCCATAATTCTTTGATGTTTTGGCCATCGGGCGAATTCAGTTGCGGCTCCACGTGGATGGTTTTCTCGTTCTTATTGGCAGGGAACCAGGACCAACCATCCCGCCAACCCTGGTGAAAAGTGCCATTTGTACCGTAAAAATAGGCGCCAATTGGTGTCATTTCAGCGTTATTTCCTGCATAATGACGCTGTTCCCAGGTACATTTGAAGCCTTCGAAATCGAGAACTACGATTTGCGTGTCCGGGGCGTCGGTTGAATCCTGCCTTACCATGCGGCCGCCGGTCGAGTAGACGCGCTTGGGATGGAGTTCCTCGGTCCACCAGAACAGTTGATCGAACCAATGGACACCCCAATCGCCCAGAGTGCCGTTGGCATAGTCGAGAAAGTGCCGGAAGCCCTTGGGGTGAATGGCCTTGTTGAACGCCCTTTTGGGCGCGGGACCCAGCCAAAGATCCCAATCCATTCCTGGCGGCGGTTCGCTGTCGGGCGTCTTTTCGCCGGGCCCACCGGCGGCGTGCGCAAAAAGGCGCACCATCCCAACTTTTCCCACCTTGCCCGACTTCAAAAATTCCATGCCGGAAATACAATGCGGAGAAACCCGGCGATGTAGACCAACCACCACTTCCCGGCCGCTTTCCCTGGCGGCCCTGACCATCGCTTTTCCTTCGTCAATCGTATGGCTGATCGGCTTCTCGACATAGACGTGAGCGCCGGATTTCACGGCATCGATCGTTGGCAGGGCATGCCAGTGGTCGGGAGTGGCGACGATCGCAATATCGGGCCGCTCCTTTTGCAGCAATTCCCGATAGTCCCGATACTCGCGTGGTTTGTCGGAAGTAAGCTTACCGATCTCCGACTGGGCGACGGCGATCTGCGCAGGGTCCGGATCGGCCAGGCCTACGACGGAGCATTCGCCCGAAGCGATGGCCTCCCGCAGGATATTCATGCCCCACCAACCGGAGCCGATCAACGCAGTCTTGTACTTGCGGCCTGGCGGTTGGGCGAGAAGCGGGACAGCACTCAAGGGAAGAAATGTACGGCGATCCATGAAGGTATTCTATGCCGTTACGCGGAGCAAGTAGAGGGAGATAAGCGCACGGGCTGTCCAGGCAATGGTGCGTATCCAATTTGTCTGCACGAGGCGGGAATGGGTTTCAGAATCAAAGCCGATGCTGAGGGCGTTATGAAGGGGAACCTGAAGGAACGCCGTTGAACACCAAACCACCGCCAACAAGGCGACACCGGTGAGCGTCCACGGATTGCGCCGGTCTAATAGCAATAGGACGGCCGCACCGGCTTCGATAAGCATGGCGGGCCCAACAACGATGCTTATTAACCGTTGATGGGCGAGTTGATAGTCAGCGTAGCCGGCGGCGCCAACGCGCGAGAGTAGTGGATAATGAACGATCTGCACGAGCCAAATGAGGCCAGTCATGAACCAGGCCGAGGCGGCGTGGACGAGAAGTAGCGTGCTGATCTTCACTTACTTTGGGATGATGATAATTAATGATACGTCGAAATTTTCTACTCACCGCGGCCTCGGCCGCGGCGGTTCCGGGCGCGAATGAACGGATACGCGGCGCGATCATCGGCTCCGGGGGACGTGGCCGATTGTTAACGGGCGAGTTTAAAGAGATCGGTGTTGAGATGGCGGCGGTCTGCGACGTCTACAAGCCGAATCTGGAGGCCGGACTGAAGGTCGCCTCTACCGGGGCAAAAGCTCATTCGGACTACCGTAAACTGCTTGAGGACAAGTCGATTGAGGTCGTTGTCGTGGCGACGCCGGACCATTGGCACGCACAAATGGTGATTGACGCGGTACATGCCGGTAAGGACGTGTATGTTGAAAAGCCGATGGCGCATACGCCGGAGGAGGGATACCGAATCATAGAGGCTGTTCGTAAGACGAAGCGAGTGGTTCAAGTAGGCACGCAACGGCGGAGTTTCCCCCTGTTTCATGAAGCCAAAAAGCTGATGACGGAAGGCGATATTGGCGATGTGCGGTTAGTAAACGGCTGGTGGTATAACCATCAAACCAGCGTCCGTCAGGGAAAATTCGAGGGCGAAATCGACTGGAAGGCGTGGCTGGGGACGGCGCCAAAACGGGACGCGGATCCGGCGCGATTTTTCAACTGGTACTACTACTGGGACTACTCGGGTGGCCTGATGATCGGGCAGGCGGCGCATATTGTCGACTCGATTCATTGGTTTATGAATTCGGGGATTCCTTCCGCGGTCGTTGTGGGTGGCGGGCGGCCGAACCTGGCCGGTGTTGAAGTATCGGAGACGACGACGATGTGTCTGGAGTATCCCGAGAACTATCTGGCCACGTTCACCGTCGGGTACAAGGCAATGCGATATTCGGGGACGCTCGACCAGTTGGTGCAATACAACGGTTCGAAAGCACGGTTCGACGTCGGGCGCGAGAGCTACGCTCTGTATCGAGAGGACCCGAAGGCGGTGGAATTGAAGCCGTCGGCACAAAAAGTGGAGCCGGGAACTTTCAATTCAGCCACGCGCGCACACATTCGAAATTTCTTGGAGTGTGTGAAATCAAGAAAAGATCCGAATGCTCCCGTGGAAGCGGGGCATGCTACGAGTGTGGCGATGTGCATGGCGATGGAGTCGCTTCGGCGCGGGGTAAGGGCGCGTTGGAATGAGCGGCAGAAGAGAATCGAAGGCTGATAGTTGCATCGAAGTGCGACGCGCCCAGGTCTCGGCGGGATGGGGTGACTAATTAACCAACGGAGGAGATCCTCCGGTGTAACGGGTCGCGATCTATTGCGCCAATGACGGCGGAATTGGTCTTGCTTGGCGCCGGGATTTATCGCGCTTGTCTCCCCCGTGCCGATCCTCTCAAAGT